>Ga0307470_10000005_pt1 | contig 164640 bp, 142 predicted proteins | sample atmos_gasesAM3C__FD_204565 | JGI IMG/M metagenome (GOLD analysis project Ga0307470, IMG submission 204565) | Hardwood forest soil microbial communities from Morgan-Monroe State Forest, Indiana, United States - atmos_gasesAM3C_05 | ecosystem: Environmental > Terrestrial > Soil > Temperate... | reverse complement strand
GGGATTGCTGAAGTACGAATGCGTGGCGCCCGTGGCGACGATGAGGACGTCGTAGGCAAGCGCGCCGTCGGCCAGGGTGACGATCCTGCGATCGGGATCGATGCCCGTGGCGTCGCCCATGATCACGCTGACGTTCTTCTGTTTGCTGAGCACGGCCCGGATCGGCGCGGCGATGTCGCTCGGGTTGAGCGCCGCCGTGGCCACCTGATAGAGCAGCGGCTGGAAGAGGTGATAGTTCCGGCGGTCGACGAGCGTGATGTTCACTGGGGCTTTCGCGAGCGCCTTTGCCGCGTAAAGGCCGCCGAAGCCGCCGCCGATGATGATGATTCGCTTGTTCTCAAGTTTATCCTGAGCGAAGCGAAGGATCTCCGGTGGCCCGGCAGGGGCTTCGGGTTCAGGCGCTGCCGAATTCACCGGAGATCCTTCGCTTCGCTCCGAATAGACTGTTGGAAGCTCCAAATTCACCGGAGCGCTCCGCTCAGGATAGACTTTGGGCTAAGGCTAAGCACAAACTCCTCCCCAAACAGCGTGAACCCAACCACCGCCCCATCCGCGCCCAGCCGGAACTGCACCGGCTCATCGATATCCTCGACCGTGTCGATGGCGCTGAAGGTGTCGTAGTTCTCGTGGACGAGAGGCAACGTGATCCGCTCCCAGTGCAGGACGAGTGCATTGTTCGCGCCGGAGATCGTGGCGTCGCCGAAGGCGGCGTTGTGATAGGTACCGGCGTACGCGGCGAGGTCGTGCGACGGCTTGGGCGCGGTGGCGCGCTTCGCCACGCGCTCGGCGAGCTTCGCATCCCCCTTCGCACCATCGGATTTCTCGATGGCGAGAAGGTCGGTGTTCCAGTCGCGGGCGGGCAGGCCGAGGAATTGATCGATGATCGTGTTGCGCAGAGCCGCCAGAGCCGTTCCGCGGCCGACGTTCTCCAGGATGGCGATGCCGAGGTTGCGTTTCGGCAGGAGCGCCACATTCGTGCGGAAGCCGTTCAGCGCGCCGCCGTGCGACACGAGCAGCTCGCCGTGATAGTCGGAGGCATTCCAGCCGAGGGCGTACGTTTGGAAATTCGTGTCTGGGTAAGTCTGACGGGTAGCTGGGCCGATCGGGATGATCGTCTGCGGCGCGTGCGTCTCTTCCAGCGCAGCTTGAGACAACAGCCGTTTACCGTCGATGGTGCCGCCGGCGAGTTGGAAGCGCAGCCACTGCGCCATGTCGTGCGCGGACGTCTTGATCGTTCCGGCCGGAGCGAGCGCGTCGTAATTGCGCATCGGCTGGATGGCGGCGCGCTCGCTCTTCGCATCCCAGCGATGGCCGGTGGCATGATCGGAGGCCGGCCAGTCGGCGAAGGCGATGCGCGACTCCGTCATGCCGAGCGGCGCGAAGATCCGCGTCCGGATGAGCTGATCCCACGGCATCTTCGCCGCCGAGGCCGCGGCCTCGCCGGCCGTGACGAACATCAGGTTGTTGTACTGGTAACCGGCGCGGATCGGCTTCCAGACCTTCATCAGGCCGATGCGGCGAATCAGCTCATCGCGGCCGAAATCGCTGTCATCCCAGAGCTCGTCGTGCCGGGCCACGCCGCTGCGGTGCGAGGCGATGTCGCGCAAGGTGATGAGCGAGTCGGTGCAGGCGTCGGAGATGTGAAAGCCGGCTACATAGTTGCGCACCGGGTCGTCCCACGACAGCTTCTTGTCGTCGGCGAGCATGGCCAGGGCCGTGGCGGTGAATGCCTTCGTCGTCGATCCGATCTCGAAGAGCGTGTCGGCGGTGACCGGCTCCGTCTTGCCGACTTCCTTGATGCCGTAGGCTTTGATGAAGATCACGTGGTCGTTCTGAACGACGGCGATGGCCAGTCCCGGCAGATGCCACGCGGCGATGGTGTCGCGGGCGTCTTTATCGATGACCGCCTCGCTGAGTTGGGCGGAGGCGGCGACGGCGAGAAGAGAGACAACGATTGCGATGACGAAGCGGCGCATGCGTGGCATTCTAGTAAAGGCTTATCCGCAGATGACGCAGATGAACACAGATGAAGGGATCGCGATGTTGTCAAATCTGCGTTTTATCTGCGACATCTGCGGATGAATGCCTCTCTAAACGCCATGCGCATCGCTTCCGCGTTTCTCGTCCTGCTGACGCTCTCGTGCGCGGGCCTCGTCGTCTACGAGCAGCAGGAGATGGATACGCTCTACTTCGGGACGCAGAAACCGGAGGGTGGCGTCGTCACCGACGCGGAGTGGCAGCAGTTCCTCGCAGAGGAGATCACGACGCGTTTCCCCACCGGGCTGACGACCTGGGAGGCCTCGGGGCAGTGGCGCGACGAGCACAACGTGATCGAGCGCGAGCGGACGCACATCGTGCAGGTCGTGCATCCGGTGAGTCGTGATGTTGAAGGGAGGATCGACGCCATCGTCGCGCTCTACAAGAAGCGGTTCGCGCAGGAGGCGGTGTTTCGTGTGCGGAGTGATGTTTTCATCCGCAAATGATTCAACAGCACAGACAAAAGTGTCTGTGCCACATTGGGACCTTGGTATGCGGAGGATTGCGGCAATCACCAGCAGCTCATGTGGCACAGACACTTTTGTCTGTGCTCCCGTTCAGGCGATCTTCCGCTGCTCCAGCCACCACCGCGCAACGTAGAACAACGACCCAGCCGCGATCACATACAACCCTCCGGCTTTCAATCCCTTCTCCGGCGAGATGACGATGAAGCTCCAGAGCCCGAGGGCCACGATCGCAGGGAGCGGGTAGAGCCACATGCGGAACGGGCGAGGACGGTCAGGCTCCCGACGGCGCAGAATGACGGCGCCGATGATCTGGGCCATGAATGGGATGACCGCTCGGATGGAGAGAATGGCCTGCAGGACATTCTTCAGCGACATCGAACAGAACGCCGCGGCTACGCACCCCAGGACGAGGATCGACACGTACGGATAAGCCTCGGTGGCGTGCAGTTTGGCGAAGATGCCGAAGAAGTTTCCGTCGCGCGCGGCCGCGTAGAGGATGCGTGAGTAGCCGAGCATCAGCGAGAAGATCGAGGCGAAGGCCGTCCAGAGGATGAGGATCGAGATCCACTGCGCGGCGCGCGTGCCGAGGAGCACGGCCAGGTAGTCGGCGACGACCGAGGGGGAGGTCATGGCCACCTTCATCGGCAGCACGGAGATCAGGCAGGCGTTCATGACCAGATAGATCGCGCCGATGGCCAGGATGGAGATCACGATCACGCGCGGGATGGTCCGCTGCGGATCGCGCACCTCATCGCCGATGTAGCAGATGTTGTAGTAGCCGAGGTAGTCGTAGACGGCGAAGATCAAAGCGCCGCCGAGACCGGCGTATCCGAGTTTGCCGTCGAGCCGCGGCGTATGCCAGAAGGCGAAGGCGTCGATGCTGAGATGGGGGAGGCCCGCGCCGATGACGATGGCCAGCGTGGCCATCACGCCCGCCCACAACAGGATGGAGAACTTGCCGATCGACTCGATGCGCCGGAGGAGGAGCAGCATCGTCAGGATGCACACCACCGTGGCGCTGAGGCCGACGTGATTGCCCGCGGCGGGGATGATGACTCGAAGGTAACTGGCGAAGCCGATGCAGCCCGAGGCCATCGACAGCGGCGCGGAGACGAGGACCTGGAAGAGGAAGAGGAACGAGATGAGCCGTCCGGCTTTGCCGTAAGCGTGTCGCAGAAAGACGTACGAGCCTCCCGAGCCGGGAATCTCGGCGGAGAGCTCGGCGGTGACGAGGCCGTCGCTGATGGCCAGGAGCCCGCCGATCATCCAGGCCAGCATGCCGCGGCCCCCGCCCATGGCCGCCAGAATCAACGGGATGGTGATGAACGGCCCGATCCCGACCATGTCGATCATGTTCAGGGCGATGCCGCGCCAGAGGCCGATGTCCCGCCGCAGCTCGGGCATTGACGGGGGAGTGTATCGTTAAGCGAAGGAGCGCTGGCGTCCTCGCCGGCTGGCTCGGCGGCGTCCCGCCGCCGAGGGTTACAGCGAATGTTCGGAGTCTTGCCGGGTCGGCGGCGGGACGCCGCCGAGCCAGCCGGCGGGACGCCAGCGCTCCGGCCTTGCGGCCCCACCCTTGCACATCATGCAACGCACCAAATCAAACCATAGGCAGGATCAACATGCGTCCACGGATTCTTTTCCTCGTCATCGCTTCCATTGTCTTCGTCCCCTTGCTGCATGCGCAGACTGCCACGCTGACTTATGTTGCCGGATTGACCGGAGATGGCGTTCCCGTCCTCGCCGGCGATGCGCTCTGCTGCGGAAACGCGACGATGACGATCAGCGGCACACAGGTCACGCTCGACGTGGCCACCATCTTCCTGCGGAACGCCAACGGCGTTTCGCTACTGCAGGGGAGCGCCCTCACGCCTCAGGGCGCGCTCGTGGTCACGTTCACGGACACGAGCAATGTCTTCGTCAACGGCCGCTTCCACGGGTCGGTGAGTCTCGATCCCGCCACCATCAGCGCCATCGAGGCAAATCCGCAGAACTACTATCTCTCCGTCTCGGCCGGTTCCCCTTCCAGCGAGGCGATCCGCGGACAACTGACCGACGCGAACACGGTCACATTCGCCGGCTCGATCTCCGGCTCGAGCCCGACCTGCAATAACGGCGCGGGAGGGATCGCCGGCGCCTCGGGCAGCTTCGTCTTCGACCTGCGGCCCGATCCGGGTGGAGCGACCTACACCATTCGCTACGACATCGTCACCAGCGGCCTTGGCAATACCATCAGCGCGCTGCAGATCGGCGACGAGTTGGGAGGGCCCGGCCTCATCAACTTCGGGATCGACAAAGTGGGCTTGAATGGACGCTTCGCCGGTACGGGCCAGATCACGAACGTCCAGAAGGGGCACGAAGGGACTGCGCGCCTGCTGCTCACATTGCCGAGCAGCGTCCGCTTCACGGTCACGACCCCCGCCTCCGGCGTGACCTGCGCCGCCTCGGGGCCGATTCGGCTCGGGCACGAGATCTTCATTCCGGTGGCCGGCTCCGTGCACGGCGTGGCCAACACGAACTACCAGACCGACGTGAACATCTTCAACAATTCCGTGCAGGGGACGACCGGCACGACAGACGCCGTCATGCAGTTCTTTCCGACGGGCGCCGGTGCCGCACAGGCACAGAGCGCGGCCTGGACCACGCTCGCTCCTCGGGGGATGGCTGTCTTTCGCGACGCCTCGACGACCGGTTTCGCCGGACAGGTCAACGGTATCGGCGCGATCAGGATCGTCAGCGCTGGCAACATCTTCGCCAATGCCCGGGTCTATAACAATCTGACCGCATCGGGCGGCGGAACATTCGGTCAGTACGTGGCGGGCATGCCGCGGACGCAGGCACTGTCGGAGGGAACGCTCCTCGGCCTCACGAACACCAGCTCCGCGTCAGGCGCACGTACGAACATCGGGTTTTTCAACCCGAGCGACAACGCAGCCACTATGGCCTTCGAGATGCGCGGTGGGGACGGGGCCGTGATTGCCACGCGCTTGCTGATGCTCGCTCCGTGGCAGCAGACCCAGATGCCGCTGATCGGCGGCCTTTTCAGTGGCATCACTGGCGACGTGACGACAGCCTCCGTCTACTTCCTGAGCAGCTATCCGCTTTACGTCTACGCCTCGGTCGTCGACAACGTGACCGGCGACGGCAACTTCGTCACGCCGAGCACTAGCTCGAATGGAGGCACGAGCTCCGGTTTTTGATCGCGTTACTCGCGCGTCCTCCCTGTCCCTTCGGTCATCGCTCTCGTGCTCGGAGCGCGGTGCTTCGCCGCCGGCGCAGCCTTCAGCATCACACGCCGTTCGCGAGTGATCTGACGGAGAACGTGGTGCGCGGAGAGCATCGCGCCCTCCTGCCAGCCGGGGAGGTACGAGACCTGATCGCCGGCGACGATGACCCGTCCGTCGGCATCGAGCAGCGTTTCGTAATGAACGGGAGCGACGCCATCCCAATCGGCCCAGCCGCCGTACTGGTACGGCACGTGGTGCCACGCGATGGATAGGCCGAGATCGATCGGGACTGCCTTCGTGAATGCATCGCCGTGCAGGCGGTGCGCACCGGCGGCGGCGATCTTCAGCCGTTCGGGGAGTTGCTGATTGCCGAGGTGCTCCGCGCGTGCCGTGTAGTTGTAGGCGCCGGTCAGGACGCCTTTCTCCTCGAACAAATAGCCGTTCGACGGGTACCACATCTGGGTGATGTTGTGATTGATGTAGGAGATGCCGCCGTAGATCTGATTGTCGAGCTCCCAGAAACGGCGGTCGGCCTGCCAGCCCACCTTGCAGGTCTTGCCCTTCTTGGCCGCCTTCAAGGCGTTGCTGAAGGCGTGTGAGAAGTTGTTGTCGACGTCGTGGCCGAGGATCCAGACGGGGATGGTGCTGATGCACCAGTCGGCGATGATGGTCTCACTCTCGGACGATGGATTGCCGGCGGCGCGATGGCTGATGCGCACCTTGTCGCCTTCGATGTTGTGTACCGAGGTCACTTCGCGCTTGTAGCGGATGAACGACTCGACGTGCGGAAGGAAGCCGCGCGCCAGCATGTCCATGCCGCCGACCGGCTGGAAGAGCGTCGGCTGCCACTCGTAGTCCTCGGGCTGGTACATCCGGTCGAGCCAGAACTCCGAGCCGAGGAGATCGACCAGCTTGAGCGCCGGCTCGATGTCGCCCGGTGTGGTGACGCCGGGCTCCGTGACGTATCCGGAGCGCTGCGAGCCGACGTACTTCTTGTTCTGCAGCGGCCCGAATGTGTTGAGAAGATCGAGCATCTGCTTGCGCTGGGCAGGGGAGAGCTCGTCGTCGAGCGATCCCTTGTCGATCGACTTCGTGAGCAGCTCGGCGATCCAGCCGCGCGTGTCATTGAGGATACGGCGATTCGGCACGGCCTTGTTGTGGAAGGAGTCAGGCGTCTGAAAGAGGTTCGCGCGCGAGGACATGACGTACGGCTCGACGGCGACCTTCAGCTCTTTGCAATATCCGAGGGCCACGGTGTGGTGATAGGGGAGCCGTCCAGGACCGGCGTTGAGATACTGACCGCTATCAAAAGAACACGTCTGCTCCCAGATATCGTTTCCATGCTTCTCGATGATCTTGTCGCCGGTGCGGACGGTGTAGCTGCGGCCGCCCGCTCTGTGCTGCGCCTCGAGGATGATGACCGTGAACCCGCTGTTGCGCTTCTTCAGCTCATACGCGGCGGTTAGCCCGGCTACACCCGCGCCGAGGATGACGATGGTCTTACCGCTTCCCGAACCGTCCGGTATTTGAGGCGGACCGGCATACGCGGAATCGGGCACGCGCACGATGCCCAGTGCCACCATCGACTCGTACACGGCGGCGGCGCCGCCGGCACGCCCGACAGTCTCGAGAAATCGCCTGCGCGTCCACTTGCCACGAGAATCCGATCCGTTCATCGGAAGCCTCCTCGCCTGATTGTTCGATCCCGGAGTGTGCGAAGGTTAGAACGGGTGATGCAGGGGAGGCAAGAGGCTTTATCCGCAGATGACGCAGATGAAACGCAGATGAAGACGTCGCCCTCAAATCTGCGTTCATCTGCGTAATCTGCGGATTGGCCTCTTTTCGCGGGTAGCGGGATGAAGCGGGTTTAGGCCCAGGGGGGACGTTATCCGCAGATGACGCAGATGAACGCAGATGAAAGGAATGGCATCGCCTTCAAATCTGCGTTTCATCTGCGTAATCTGCGGATCAGCCTTTTCTGCGGATCAGCCTTTTTTCGCGATCTTCATTCGCGCATACTTCCCCCGCCATGCCGAGACTCCTGATCCCCCTTCTCCTTCTCCTGATGACCTCCTCCCTCTCCGCCCAGCACTTCGCCGACGCGGGCGACGGCGTTCGGCTCTGGTACTCCGACAACGGAACCGGCTCGACGGTGATCGTGATCCACGGCGGTCCAGGGATGGACCACGACTCGCTTTCCGCCGATCTCGCGCCGCTCAAGGTTCATCATCGCGTCATCGAGTACGACCAGCGCGGGGGCGGCCGCTCGACATTGCCGGCGGATGAGGCTCTGCTCACCATCGAGCATCACGTGAATGATCTCGAGGCACTGCGCAAGCACCTCGGCCTGAAGAAGGTGACGCTGCTGGCGCACTCGTTCGGTCCGGCCATCGCCGCGCGCTACGCCATTCGCTATCCCGACAACGTCGAGCGGATGATCTTTCTCTCGCCCATCCCGCCGCTGAAGGGAAAGTTCTTCGAGGAGGTCGGCGAGTCGCTCATGGGCCGGCTCACCGAGGAGCAGATCAAGCGCTCGGACGAACTGCAGAAGGATTTCGAGACATCGACCGACATCACCGCGGTCTGCCGCGAGTACTGGAAGATCATGACGCCTCCGCGGCTGGCCAAGTCCGTCCCGCTGTCAGTGGTGAAGTCCGACCTCTGCACCGCTCCGCCGGAAGCGATTCGCTACGGGATGACCAAGACGAATCCCGCCACGTTCAGCTCCCTCGGCGATTGGGACTGGACCGCGGAGCTCGCGCGCGTCAAGGCCCCGGTGCTGATCATCCACGGCGACGAGGATGCCATCCCCATGGCCATGGTCGCGAAGTGGGTGACCGCGTTGCCGAACGCACGGATCCTCCGCCTGGCGCACACCGGACACTTCCCGCACGCGGAGCAGCCAAAGATCGTCTTTCCTGCAATCGAGACGTTCCTCGGCGGCGGCTGGCCGAAGGACGCGGCGGCGAAGTAGGCCGGATAGCCGGCTTCGCCGACGACTCCGGAATATCCAAACTCCACTCTTGAGGTTGGACGTTTCGGTCGTCCTGGAAGCGGCTAGCCGGCACGGCCGGCAGCGCTGGTTGCCCAAGGCTCGGCCAACAGTGGCGCGCCAAACGTTCTGCCGCGCAGGCTCCTAGAGATCAGGAGGATCCAACTCACAGCTGCGCAAGCTCTGGTCGGACTAGAGAGTCCGACCTACGTTTGACTCTGCGAGCGCGGAGCCATGTGGATCGAATGACGCAGCAAAACGTAGGTCGGACTCTCTAGTCCGACCAGAGCTTGCGCAGTCCTAAATCGAAGCACGGCGTTCGATTGCGACGGCTTGGACTAAAGAGTCCGAATCGAGAGTGCGCACCCTCGATTCGACGATGCGTTGCCCCTCTCGCCTCCGCGTGACCACCCTCAATACGCCCGAAACGTTCGAGAAGGTTTGAACCTTTCCTCCCATTCCCTGTATATCTGAGGTGAATGGCGGGATCGCAACGGCACTCACGGCTCCTCGGGCTCGGCGCAATCGGGGTGGCGGTGTTCACGATCGGGGTCGTGGTGGCCCTTCTCCGGCTTCCGGAATGGCGCAACCGGAGCCTTCCGGAGCAGAGATTCTACGCGGCCAGGCTGCAGGAGATCGCCGGTCCTGCCGGTCTCCAGCTCCAGTCCGCCCCGCGCATGCAGCTCCGATCGAGGAGCATCATCTTTGACGATAGCTCCCTCCCGCAGCGAGAGACGGCGTACGACATTCTCGGACCGCGGGCCGCGGAGTGGCTGACGCGTGAGGGCCGCGGTCCGTACGTCGAGGCGGCCGCGCGAAGCAAATGGCGCACGTGGAGCGAGGCTGGCCAGCTTCGCGTCCTCTTCTCAGTCCGAGGAGTGCCGGTTTCGGCGATATGGATTCCCGACGATCCGTTCCACTCTCCGGTGACGGCCACCGGCCCGCCGCGTCTGGAGTTGGATCGGCTGTTTCTGCCAGCGGGCCGGGAAGTACCCACGATCGAGCTGCACGCCATGAACGAGTTGGTCCATCTCGCTGCCGTGCCGGGATCGACGCCGCCGGAGTCGCTGCTCAGCTCCTCGCTCACCGGCTCGGTCACTCCGGTGGCACAACGCCTCGTTGGCTCGGCCGGCTTCTGGCGCAACCGGCTGGTGAGCATGACCATCGGGTCTCTGCTGACGGGGCGGATCGAGGAGCTCACCGTTCACACCGTGTTCACGATCGGCGTTCTGGTGCTCTTCTTTGTCCTGCTCGTACGGCGGCGGATCGAGCTGAAGAAGGGACTGGTCCTGGCCGCGACCTCGATCACCCTTTCCCTCCCCGCGCCTTTGTGGAGCTCGACTACGTGGCTTCAGGTTGTGGGCACCCTCAACGGCGTCCTCGTCAAAGCACTGGTGCTGTTCGTGTTCTGGTCGGCATCCGAGTCATGGCTCCGCTCGACCGTGCCCGGCTTCCGTACCTCGCTGGACACGCTCCGTGCGGGACGGCTGGGGCCGAAGGGCGGGAGGGCACTGCTGGCCGGGTGGTCGATCGGCGCATCCGTGGCCGGCCTGTGGCTTTTGGCCATCTCCGTGGGGACGATGGTGCCGGGAGTGGCAACGAACGACGGGAGCGTCCGGATGCCGTTTTTCAACGCGGAGCGTTCGCCGATCGACGATGGAGCGTTCCGGACCGCGCTGATCATGCTGGTCATCTGCGCGGCGCTTCGTTTCCCTCTGCTCCGGCGCCCTCGCGGCGGAGCGACGATTCTCGGTGCGGCGGTGATGGCCGTCCGCTTTCCTCTATCGTCATTTTGGTTCGCCTTCGCATCGGCCTTGTTGCTGACGGCCGTGCTCGTATACGCGTACACGGAGTTCGGCCTCACCGCGCTCCTCACCGCGGCGATGATGTCCACCGTTCTTCCGGCCGCGCTCTTTGCGCTGATCCATGTGTCCTGGATGCCGGTGTCGGCTCTGCTCCTCGGTATCGTGGCCGTCGCGCCCGTGCCCCTCGGCGTCATTGGCCTGCGGCGTCCTGACGAAGCTGAAGAGGGACCTCTTCCTCTCCCTCGATTCGCGCTGCGGCTGGAGGAGGAGAACCGGCTGAAGTACGAGATGGATCTGCTGGCGCGGATGCAGCTCGGCCTGCTGCCGAAGGAGATGCCGCGGATCGATGGATACGAGATCGCGGCCCGCTCGATACTCGCCACCGAGGCCGGCGGTGATCTCTACGACTTCGTGCATGACGCGATGGGACGGATCTGGATCGCCGCGGGCGACGTCTCCGGTCACGGCTACTCGTGCGCCATCGCCCAGGCGATGACGAAGGCGGGTCTGGCCAGTCTGGTGGAAGCGGAGCGAACCCCGGCGATCGTCCTGCAGCGGCTCGATCAGGTGCTGCGCGGAATCGGCTCTCCGCGAACGTTCACGTCACTCGTGCTCCTGCGTCTCGATCCTCCAACAGGCGAGGTGCTGGTCAGCAACGCCGGTCATCCTTATCCGTGGATCGCGCAATACGGCGACGTGCGCGAGGTAGAGCTCCCCTCGCTGCCGCTCGGACTCGGACCTGCACGTGAGTATGGCGACACGCCGCTGTTGATGAAGATCGGATCCACCGTGGTTCTCTTCTCCGACGGACTCTTCGAAGCCGGTGACGCCCACGACCGCCCCTACGGATTCGATCGCCTCCGTGCGCTCCTCGGCAAAGTCTCTCGCCGCCCCGCCACTGCCATCCTCACCGCCATCGTCGATGACTGGCGTGCACACGTAGATTCCGCCGCTCCCGCGGATGACACGACGATCGTGGTGGTGAAGCGGAGTGGGTGACGCATCGTAGCGCCGCCGGCTCGGCGGCTGGCTCGCCGGCAATTAAGAAGACCGCCGCCGAGCCGGCAGCGGTCCAGCCGGCGGGGCCGCCAGCGCTACTCTTCGCTCGCTTTCCCTCTACAACTACGATCCTCAGGTCAACTCCCCAATCCGCCGCCCCAGAAACCGCCGCTCCGCTTCGTTCCCCGCCAGCGCGTGCGCGCGTCGGTAACTCGCGAGCGCTTTCTCAGAGCGTCCCATGCGCCGTAGAAGATCGGCGCGCGCGGCGTGCCAGAGATGGTAACCAGCGAGCGAGTCGGACAGCGCATCGACAAGCGGCAGCGCTGCGGCGGGGCCGTCCGCCATCGATACCGCCACGGCCTGATTGAGCGCGACGACCGGCGTCGGGTGCAGCGCATACAACCGTTCGTAGATCGAGACGATCTGCGGCCAGTCGGTTTCCTCGGCTGATGAAGCATCCGCGTGTATCGCGGCGATGGCGGCTTCCAGCGCGTACGTTCCCGGGCGCGAACGAACCAGGGACGATCGCAGCAGCGTTCGGCCTTCGTCGATCTCGGCTCGGTCCCAGCGGGAACGATCCTGATCGGCGAGCAGGACCACTTCGCCTGCATCGTCGACGCGGGCGTTGCGGCGGGAATCGTGGAGAAGCATCAGGGCGAGGAGGGCGTCGAGCTCCGCGTCGGGCATCAGCATTCGCAGCGTTCGTGCAAGGCGGATGGCCTCGGCGCAAAGGTCGTGACGAACTAACGACTCGCCGCTGGCAGCGGCGTAGCCTTCGTTGAAGACGAGGTAGACGACGGCCATGACCGCGGACAGGCGCTCGCGAAGCTCCGAGGCCGGCGGGACGCGGTAGGGGATGGCGGCGCCGCGGATCTTCGACTTGGCGCGCACCAGCCGCTGGGCCATCGTCGCCGTCGGAACAAGAAAGGCGCGGGCGATCTCCTCGGTGGTCAGGCCGCACAGCGTGCGCAGCGTGAGAGCCACCTGCGCATCCTCGGCGAGCGCGGGATGGCAGCAGGTGAAGATGAGGCGTAGCCGCTCGTCTGGCACTCCCGACTCCTCAGTGTTCTCGAAGCTGCTCACCGACTCCGGAGTGAGCGCCGCAATCTCGGCCTGCTTGTCGGCGAAGCGGGCCTGCCGTCGCAATCGGTCGAGGGCTTTGTGACGCGCGGTCCCGTAAAGCCATGCGCGGGGATTGCGCGGAACCTCGTTGGCCCACTCGGTTACCGCGACGGTGAATGCCTCCTGCAAGGCCTCCTCGGCGACGTCGAAGTCGCCGAGGAGGTGAATGAGCGCCGCAAGAAGCCGGCCCCACTCCGCACGGAAGATCTCTTCGATCGCGGTCAAGACCACGACATCATAGTTACGAGAACTTCAGGATGGGCCGAACCTCGACCGTGCCGTGGGCTGCCCCGGGGATTTTCGCGGCCATGGCGATGGCGGCATCGAGATCGCCCGCTTCGACGAGGTAGTAGCCGCCGAGCTGTTCCTTGGTCTCCGCGAACGGCCCATCGGTGGTCAGCCGTTTGCCATCGCGCACACGGACGCTCGTGGCCGTGCTGGTCGGTTGCAGGGCGTTGCCGCCTTTGATTGCGCCGGCGAACTCTTGCCCGAAGGCCTGGTAGCCAGCCATCTCAGAGCTGCTGTAGTTGTTCCCTTCATGGCGCTTCTCACCGTCATAAATCAGCAGTAGGTATTCCATGGTTCGTTTCTCCTTGCTCCATAGTCGAACGGCAGGACTGGAAATCGACAGGTGGGCGAAAAAAGTTTCACGCGGAGGCGCGGAGACGCGGAGAAAAGGAGGTAGAAGGGCTCTTCTCCGCGTCTCCGCGTGACTAGTTCCCTCGAAAACGCAGAAAGAGGTAAAGCGAGCGAGGGCTGCCGTAGTACGGCTTGATCGCTGAGGGGATGCTGTAGCCGGTCACGTTCCCGCCGATGGCGCCGAGGATGGAGCCACTCTCGATCACATCGCGGGAGTAGCCAATCGTCAGCGCTTTCACCCGGAAGGCGCTGTTGGCGATGGATGCGGGAACGCTCTGATCGGCGAACAGTTCGTCCTTATCGACGATCTCAGCGCGACCGCTCAGGTAGTTGCGGCCGAGGAAACGCAGTGTCGTCTCAGCCAGCAGGGACGATGCGGAGTGGCCTACGCTCTTATTGTTGTGACCGAAGATGATGCTCGTATCGAGCTGTCCCGCCGAGGTGGGATGGCTGTAGGCGACCGACGCAGTCGTCCGTTGAACGTCGCCCGGTTCGGCGGCTTCGGGATGGTGCAGATGGCCGGTGGAGAGCTGCGCGCTCCAATTCGGTGATGGATCGAACGTGAAGCGCGTGGCCCACGAGTCGAGCCGGCCGGTGTCGATGTCCCAGCGGTTCTCGCCCGGCTCCTGGCCATGGAAGCCGCTGAAGGCGAGGCCGAACATGCCCCGCTGTGCGCCGAGGGTGATGACGCTGCCGGCGATGTGCGTCGAATCCTGGACGTGGTGGCTCAGCGCCGCCTGCGGGATCTCAGCGGCCGAGGCGCGATGCGGATAGGCGACCGGACCAAGCGCCGGATCACCGACCGGCGCCGCGTAGACGTAGCCGATCGTGCCGTTACCGAACGAATGCGCGTACTCCGCTGCGAGCTCCATGAAGAAGTCGTGGGGATGTTGTCCGTCGACGATCGGCCGTCCGCCGATCGTCTCGCCGGTCTGGAAGAGCTCCGGATACTTCTTCCCGATCGTCAGCGGTTCGAGGCTCAGCATCGATCGAAGAATGAGATTGCCGCCTGCCAGCGGCCGCTCCGCCATCCCCATGATCCAGTTCGTGGAGAAGAGCTTGTCGTCTCCCCGAGGGCCGGATTCGGTGACCTGACTGACGAAGGCGAGTCCGTGGAGCATGAGCATCCAGTCGCCGTGCTGGGTCATCGTCATGGGCATCGGCGCGGCAGCGGGATTCATGCTCGTGCCCGATGCCTGACGCATGAGGAAGTCGCTCGTTGGGTCCTTCGACATCTGCATCGACCCCATGTTCATCTGACTCATGTCGTGCTGCATTGCCGGCTGTTTCGCGGCTGGGGGGTCGTCATCAGCCGTGAGCGTCATCGGAAACACGAATGCCAGCACAGCGGCCAAGCAAAGCCAGGACTTCATTGGAGATCTCCTCGAACCTCATCATGGGAATGAGAGTGCGTTCGAGTTGGAGATCAGATCCGGTAGGTGGTGAGGAGGGTGTTCAAGCCGACGTCGCTGTCGCAACGCATCGCGCCGAGGGTGATGTAACTCCGGTATCCCGCCGGTGTCGACGACACGACGGCGGACGTAAGCGATGCCACCGGGAAGGAAAAGTGTTCCGTCAGCTCGGGGGCGATTCGCTGTGGCCCGGCCGGCTTCGGCGGCGGCGTGGTTGTCGTCTGGTCGGAATGATCACTCGATCCCTGCGTCATCGCCATCTGGCAGAGGGGCATGAGCCGATGAACGACGTTGTGGAACGGCAGCACGCAACAGCCGAAGAGCCACACGGTTGCCACAAACGCAGGAACGACCGCAGCGGCGACGGCTGCTAGAGCAATGACAGCACGCTTCATCGTGATAGCCAACACGCCGGTGGCCCGACATCATCCCGCTTGCTATTCAACACGCGCTCATCTGCGCACATCTGCGCCATCTGCGGATGCCGGTCTCTTCTTCGCTCTGATCACGATCGATAACTCATCGTTGCGGATGTTTGTGAAGCGCAGCCGGACTCGCCCTTCGGTGTCGAGTGAAATGATGGCGGGCGTATTCACCGAGGTCAGCATCCAGCCCGCGGGGAGGGTTACGTAGTTCACTGGCCGGCCGAGGGTGCGCTTCCAGACCAGCTCAGCACCTTCTGTCGTATAGCCGATCGGATCGGTGTATGTCTCCTGTACCCGAACCCGCGTGGACTGGCCCTCGGCGACGGGATGATCGAGATCGCCCTGGACGGCAACGGAATCGTCTTCGACCTTGTTCGGGTAGTAGCCCAGCGCGTTGACATCCTTGCCGGCCACGGCATGGGTCACGAGCTCATGGCCGGTGTCGAGGTCGATCATCTTCGCGTCGGGCGAGACGACGCTTCCCTTGCGCACGAAACTGTGGACCGATTTCTGTCCGACACGGGTGACCGTGAAGTCGTGGGAGATTCGGAACTGATGCGTGGCCGGATCGAGAAGCCAGTAGGTGATCACGCGATCCTGCTCGGCACGATGGGATGACTCCTGGGCTGCGAGTGACAGGGGCAGCAGGGCGAGGCAGAGGATCAGCAGCCGTTTCATGGCAGCCTCCGTGCGACGATCTTCACCGGCAACTGATCGTCGCGATCGTTGAGGAAACTGACGCGGACGCGTCCGTCGGCGTCGGTGGAAACGATGGCCGGCGAGGCGCATTCGATGACCTCCCACGACTTGGGCAGGAGCACGACGTTGCGCTTGATGCCCAGGGGACGTTCGAAGACCAGATTGCCGTCTTTCAGGTAGTACGAGGCGGCATCGGTGTAGGTCTTGATGATGCGGATGCGCGCCTGCCCTCCTTTCGGTACGGGGCCAGGTAGATGGACCCTGATGAACTGCGCGTCATCGGCGGTCTTGGCGGAAATGAGGCCGCTCGCTTTCGCCTCCTTGCCGCTGACGACTTCGAACGGCAGATCCTTGCCGCTGGCGCGCGCGATCACCCGCTCTTTCGTCGCGATCGAGCCAGGCCGGATCGGATTGAAAAATAGCGCCGCCCCTTCGCGATCCTGCGTCACGTCGTAGGTGATGGCGAACTGATGGCTCTCCGGCGGGAGCAGTTCGTACAGGGTGAACTCATCCGCCGCTAAGGCCGGGAGGGAAACGAGAAGAAGGAGGAGTGCGGCTTTCTTCATCGTTACATGCTCGCACGATTTCGCATCGGAACGTTGTGGAAGGGTCATCGCAGTCCAACGGTCCGTCAGCTCAGCCGCGCGGCCCTCGGCGCGATGATAGTTCAGCTCGGAAGGCAGGAACACGGCGGGGCGCGTCGGCTGCATCTGTGAGTTAGCACCCATGCCATGGAAGCTATCGCAGAGAATCGAGCCGGCTCTGCAACGAGGATGACAAATCGCCCTTGTCCCATATGACCGAGGAGCCCTGGCAAAAGCCTGCGGCTTGAGTCCCAAGCCATTGTTCGTAACCCGACGTCTTGATCGTTGCGAACTGCGTCCATTCAGCCTTGCCTCCTTCCTGCGCTGGCAAAAACTGGCCGCACAACATGTACTTCTCTTCTCCGCTGGCCGTGATCATGTGCCCAATGTGCACATCGCGAAAGCGGATAGCTGTTGGGGGGTGGGCATGAAAATCAGTAGCGGCTGCTGTAAGTAAGAACTGGGCGACTGGATCCATTGACGCTCTCGGCACTTCAGGAGCAAGGACCTGCGCGGGACTCATCGCCTGGGGCTCGCCGCGCCTGGCTGGGGCCGTGCTGCAGGCTGCGAGGCTTAGTGCAAATAGGACTGCAAGGTTTCGCATAACCCCTCCTTTGGTAAGACGGCCGCGCGGCCTACGCTAGCCCAGCCAGTACGGCGACACCAAGGATGATGAGCCCTACGCCAACTAAGACGTACGCCCGCTGATCATGGTGCTTTCTGCCGGTAATCCCCTCGTTCAGCCGGTCAGTAGTATGTGCAGCCAGCCGCGCACCAGCGATGAGGCCGGTTCCGGCGAAGACAAGAAAGGAACCAAATCCGAAATGACTCATCGATACAGTGCAACTGCTAGCTAGTTGGGCGGCACATCGACGGCGGCGTCATGCTGCACGCGCCACACGGCGATGAGCTCACGGTACGAGCGGATAGCCCCTGGGACCTGGGGGCCCTCAAAGCGGCCAACCGGCAAACGGCTCCGAACATGTGCCGGCAGGTTCAAGAGGAGGAAGCGCGGCAGGAAGACATAGGTCAACACGCCGGTCGCGAGCCAAAGACCAGTGCCGAGTTGTTCATTCCAGCCGGCAAGGAACCATGTGACGAAAAGCGCGAGAGACACGCCGATCCAGACTTCGTCAACAATGCGAAGCACAGACAGGTACGATCGGTATGCCGCTCTCTCGTGGCGGCTCCAGTTGCTGATTGGCATCGCGTTTTGTGCCGTCCAACGGCTCTGCGGTTCAGCCGAACGAACCGCGACGCGCTGCAGTATAGCGTCCGCGACGCGGCCGTTGTCTGACGACCATGCACATCGTTAATATGATCGCGCCGACTCAATTCGGTATCGGCCACCAGCCACGCCATGCCCCAGTTTGCACATTCTGGTCCGATGCGGCGGACCAGAGATTCCCATCAGTGCCTGCCGTGAAAACGTCAAGCTTCTGCGGGTCGCGGGATACGACACTTACCATACCGCCGGGCATACCCTTCCCCCCAACGATGGGGCTCCAGCCGCTCCAGGCTCCTTGCGCAACATTGTGGTCCCATGCTGCCGTGAGAATCTCGCCGTCCGCAGCGATGGCAAAGACATCGAGGTTGCTGGGGCCGCGCGAGACCGCGGTGATGAAGCCACCCGATAGGCTCTTGAACGTGCCAATGGGCCACCAGCCACGCCAGGCCCCTTGAGCCACGTTTTGGTCCCAGGCGGCAGTGTACGCGCGGCCGTCGGTGCCAATAACGAATACATCGAGCTTGTTGGGATCGCGCGAGACAGCGTGGATGCGCGCGCCGGGCATGGCCTGCCCTTCGGCGATAGGCCACCAGCCGCGCCATGCCCCCTGCGCAATATTCTGGTCCCACTCCGCGGTCATAATTTGACCATTGGCAGCCACGGCGAATACATCGAGCTTGTTGGGACCGCGCGAGACCGCTGTCACGAACCCTCCCAACAGCGTCTTGAGCGTGCCGATGGGCCACCAGCCACGCCAGGCCCCACTGGCCACGCTATGGTCCCAAGCAGCAGTGTATACGCCGCCGTCGGTGCCTACGACAAACACGTCCAGATTGTTCGGAGCGCGCGACACCGCCGCAACAGGTGCTCCGGGCTTGGCCTTGCCAGTGAGGATGGCCCACCAGCCGCGCCAGGCGCCGTCGAACACGTCCACCGTCGAATCCCACGCAGCGGTGTAAATCTGCCCGTCCACGCCCGTGACGAAGGCGTCGAGTTGATGTGGTGAACGTGCCAACAGGCTAATCGCCCCTGAGGATTGGGTCTGCCCTCCATTGATCGACCACAAACCTCGCCAGAGTCCTTTGCGCTTCAGCAAATTCGGTTTCGTCGCCGGCGGGTCCGCCGGTTTTTCGTGATCCCATGCCCCGGAGTAGACGACGCAGTCATCGCCGACCACGGCGATGCTCATGCTGTCGGGCGCCCTGCTGACAACGGCCAATTGCGCGTGGGATGCAGGGACCGACCGCGTCAACGGGATCACGCACGCCTTGTCAGCGTCAGAGTAGTAAGATTGGATAGCGTAGCCGTTGCTGTAGTCGATGCCCCACCGGCAGACGTCGCTGATCTCCCAGTTCTTGCCATCACCCCCGGTGAGCCGCACGCCTCCGCCGCCTTGCGGATCGGAGCAGGCTTCCGCCAGTTCGTGTGAGAAACCCTGCACGGCAGAGAAATCATCGTCGAGAGTACCATCGTTGAGCAACCAAGCCGTAGCAGCCGCCACGCCTTTGTAGGTGAACGGTTGGTGTTCGCCGGTTCCATTGGAGACGCTGAATCCCAGGGGGAGAATAACCGCGTAGAATCGGGTATTCGCGACGACTGGGGCCGGTACCGCGCCGGCATCGATCCGCGACGTTACGAACGCTTGTAGTTGCGGATCAAAGACCTGCATTTGGTGGTCATTGAAATCCGACAGTTGCTGAGCGGTGAAAGCGGGGTCCGGGAGCTTCTGGACCGGCGGATCGCTCTGGCTGGCCACGTCGACCGCGATCAGGCTTGGAGCGCCGGTCACGCCATATTGCGCGAGTGAGCCCAGATAGTTGCCGTTGAGCAGCGACTTGATCGCGTTTGCGTACTGCTGGGCAGAAGGTGTCGGGGGCGGATTTGTAGCCCAAGCCTTGCCCCAGAAGATAAGGCTCACGCCCACGTTCGTCAGCCTCGGCCCTGTTCCGATGTTCATCTGTTTCACCGGCAGGCTCTTGTTCGCAGGGTCGTCGGGAAATTTCTCAATCGTCGAGGACATGGGTAGCACCTCCCTCAGATCGGATCGAGAGTATCTTTATAGCAAGCGGATTCCCGCTGTCAATGCGACAGGCCTGCGCCGGCACTTTCGCGACTTTGGACCTGACCCCAGGTGCCGCGGTTGTCTGCCGGCCTAGCCGCTCCCCTTGGTCTCCACGCCGAAGCAATGGGAGTAGCCATCATCGTCCGTGACAAAGAATTCGGTCTGTCCGTAGTCGCGATCCACGATCTCGGAGACTGCGTAACCGAGTCCGCCAAGGCGTTCTCGGAGTGCTTTAATGTCGTCCGGCGCCCAGTAGAGTTGTATGCCGTGGTAATTCCCCGGCTTGGTCGGAGAACCCGCCCGTTGATTGAGCCAGAAGTACAGACGTTCGTTATGAACCATGCAACCGACGAGGCGACCGTCCCGCCGCATGGCTCGATCCATCGACAGCCCAAGCCCGTCCACCCAAAAGCGCAGACTCTTCTCCAGATCGGCGCTCGGTATGATCGGAATGCAGGAGTCGACGAGCATTTATGCCTCCGTTCTGCCCTACGTGACGATGTCGACGACCACCACACCAGCCTTCTCTCCGGTCTGGACGTATCGATAGGCATCGGCGATCTCGGCGAGAGGATATCTGCGATCGATGACCGGAATCGGCCCGCTTCGATCCTGTCCCTCAGTTCGTTCACGAAGGCCTGTCCGCTGCCCCGCTTGGCCAGGGGAACCACGACCCGCCCGTTTCCCGTGACCTTCGACCAGAGCAGGAACAGCAGATTCTGCGACCAGGGGCCGCGATCCGTGGCCGCGAAGACGCCCCCGGGCTTGAGCCATCGCCGCCATCGGCGGATGCCCAGCTTTCCCACCGCGTCCAGCACGAAGTCGAAGTTGCGGCCAAGCTGGTCGAAGGCGTCGGTGGTGTAGTCGACCGCCAGGTCGGCTCCCAGCGATCGGGCCAGCCCGAGGTGGCGGCCTGCCACGACGGCGACAACCTCGGCGCCGCGATCTTTGGCCAGTTGCAGCGCTGCCGTGCCGATCGCGCCGGATGCGCCGTAGATCAGGATCCTGTGGCCCGGTTTCAGTGCGAAATGCTCGATGGTGGGATTTGCGTAAAAGGCGCCTTCGCAGATGACAGCCTGATCGAAGCGCAGATTCGAGGGCATAAGCGCGATCAGCCCGGTTTCGGCCATGCAGAAGTATTCTGCCTGTGCGCCGTCATTCCTGAACGGGCACATTCCGAATACGCGGTCTCCGGGCTTGAACAGGCTGGCCGATGCGCCAACCGCTTCGATTGTCCCGGCGAAATCCATGCCGAGAATCGTTCGTCGCGACGTCCCGCCGCTGGTCAGCAGCCGGATGATTGTCGGGTGAAGGAGCTCGCCGCAATCGCTCCTGTTGACCGTCGCAGCATGGACCCGCACCAGCACCTCGTCCGGTCCGGGCACCGGCTCCGGAACGTCGCGCACCTCGATCACGCCCGGTGACCCATAACGCCCGATTGTGGCTGCCTTCATCGGCCCTCTAATATGTCATACGCAGTCTTCGGCATCGTAGTTGCCGGTCGAGGGTCGCCTGACCAGCTACTGTCCTCCGTAAATCCACACTGGGCCGTAGTTGCCGGTTGTATTTGCGATCGGCGTTTGCATCAGCTCGATGGCAGGGGTTTGCAGACCGCTCATGTTCAGGATGGCATTCGACAAGGCAGTGGGGTCGGTATTCGCCCAGGCGGCCTGAAGGTTGTCGAGGAGCAGCGTGTAGGTAGCCTGAAACGCTTCGATGGTCGTCTGGACCTCCTCAGGCGCGTCGGGGTAGCCATTCTCCGGCACGGAGCTCACCGGATAGACGTTCGGGAACGGAATCGGCGCGCCGGTGTAGCTCCAGGTTCCGGTCGAGGAGTTGAAGACGAGCGACTGGCCGTGCCAGATTTCGGAGAAGACGTAGTAATGCGCGAGCTCCGTTCCCGCGTCGGGCGACTTCTGCGTCCCCTCGCCCTGCTCCTTGATCACCTGGATCGCCGCGATGGCCTCTTCCGGGGTGGAAACGACCTTCACCGGATTGCCGGCCACGCTCGCCGAGAGCTGCTTCGACGTATCGAAGGCCGGCCGCAACGCGGCGATCGCTTCCTGGATGGCCGTGTAGAACGCACCGATCGTCGGATACGACTCACCGCGGTAGAGCACGATCGGTCCGGACTCGGGATACTCGATCTGCATGGCCACGTTCTCCAGCCAGTCGAGCGTCAGACCCTGGATGTCCACGATGAGACCGGGCCGCACGCCGCCGGGAAGAGGGCCGGGATAGGTCGGGGCGTCGGTGTTGATCTCGGGCGTCCCGCCGATGCCGGTGAGAATGTTTGCCGACTGCCCCATGTGAAACATCTCCTGGAGCACGATGTTGAGGATGAGATTCTGGACCTGGCCTTCCTTCACCGACCAGTAGGCGGTGAGATAGGTCGGGATGGTGGACAACTCGAGTTGCACCGCCGAGGCCAGACTCTCCTGAAGCCAACCGAGGTCATGCGCCGGCGCCGGAACTCTCATGAGCTCGGCGATCTGTCGATGTGCCATGGTCTTCCCCTCTCGGGACGGAATTAACGTCCACGCCAGCGAAAGAGTCAAGCGGAAAGATAGGGATCACCACAAATGCACCACAGTTGACTTCCCGAATGGCGGAGGTCATATTTCGCGGTAGCTTTCAGCAACGACGTACGCAAGAACGACGATTGGCAGGGATGGACGAGGCGGAAGGCGCTGCCGGCGTAGGAGAGATCGATGAGCGTCCTCTCATTTCCCCGGATCTATTTCAAAGGGTGGATGGCGTGGGATCCCTGCACGCTGAACAACAACGACTTCATCACCACGTACGACGGCGCCCGCGCGTCCTTGAATTGGCCGTTTCTCGGCGCCACCGGCCCCACGGGCGGGATCACGCCGGAGAACTTCCAGACCACGTTCCGGCCCTGGGCGCGAACGTCCGATCCGGCCATCAATCCTACCGGGTTGCAACATCCGCCGCCGGCCGAGTGGAACATGTTCGGCAGCCACTCCGTCACCTTTGTGCAGAATGGTGGCGACCAATCGACCCTGATCACCGGCGGCGCCACCGGTCCCAATGGCCTCGTGACGAGCGATGCTCTGATCGGCGGCGAGGTGACGATCAACGGGAACCAGGGCACACCGGCAGTGCTGGTCGACAACAACCCATCCTCCTTCTGGTCGAGCCAGATCTATTGGGGCTCGCTTTCCTTCGGCAACCCCGGCGCCGCAATCAGCGGCCCGATGAGCTTCCGGATGCACTCCCGCTGGCTCAATCTGAACCGCATCTACAGTCTGGACGCACCCATCACGCAGCCCGCGGCCAGCGTGGCCTGCTGCTTCCAGACCGCCATTCCATTCGCCGATGTGTCGTGGCCCGCCCCGGGCGTTTCCGCTCTGGCCGATCAGTTGAAGACAAACGCCTCGGCGCCGGGGGCGCAGGGCATCATGGTGCGCTTCACCGCGTACGTGAACCTCTATTTCCAGAATGGGATCCTCAACGACAACTCGATCGCGCCGTCCAACTACCTGGAACTGCAGAAAGCGCTCGATGCGGCCTGGAACGCATGGGAGGTCAGCGGCGGAACCGATACGTCACTCTTTTTCTCCAACCCGTGCTACAGCCACATCGTCGGCGTCGTCGGCGTGTGGAACGACGGCGAGTTGGCGAGCGTCCCGGGCGGACGTTATCTCGTCGCGGAGACGCTCGTATCGATCACCGGACCGACGGGACCGACGGGACCGACCGGTCCCACCGGTCCTCAAAGCGCGATCGCTTCCGCCCCGGCGGCCGTTGCCGGTTCGCGGAGCATGGCCGATGTCGTTAACGTAGGCACCCATGCCGCGGGGTTGCTCTTTGTCGCCGCGGACGATGCCACCGGCGCGATCGGCCGTAACCTGCCTCCCACCGTTCCACTGGGTCCGGCCGTCGCCCAGTTCGACCAGAAGCTCGGAATCGTCTCCCTCGATTTGAACAGCACCATCCCCGAATACGGGTTCCCGGGCGAGGAGCCCTCCAATCTCCAGAAAGCGGATTTCGGCCCGTTGAGCATCGGCGTGCTGCTCGCGAACGGCGGCATCACGCCCCTCGGGGAGATCGGCTACGACGAATACGGAATGACCGCGTACGAGACCAGCGCCGGCATCGTCGACCTTCCCATTTCCCTGAGCGGCCCGGTGCCGCAAGGCGCGCTGGTGATCCAGTCGCAGAACCAGATCGCGCTTCAGGAACAGATCTTCAGCGCACAGACCGACAGCCGCGGCATCTATCTCGACCAGGGCGATCAGACGACGTTCGACATCGCCGTATACGAGAGCGGCATTCCGAGCCCCGGCGCAAACGTGATCGTCGCGCGATACGGCCCCAGCTACCAATTGCCGCAGAACTTCGGCGACCTCTCGATCGTGCCCACCGGACCGACCGCACCGGCCGGCCCAACAGGTGCCACCGCTCCGCCGGCGCCCGCCGAACAGGTCGTCGACTTCACGAACGGCACGGTAACCACCGTCAACACCGGCGGGGTGACGACCGAGATTACGACGGTCACGGCCGACGGAACCGGCGTGGCCACGGTGGGGCTTGCGGCGCAGACGCCCGGCTTCATGGTTCTCGGCTTCTTCCCCTACGCCGCGGGTGCCACCGCCGCGCCTCCGGTGGCTCCGGCGCTCAACCCGCAGGGCCCGACCGGACCACCGCCGTACAACACCACCATCAACAACTGGTACTACACGACGGTGCGCGTTCTGCCTTTCGACGACGCGCTGCCGCAGCAGTTCTGCGACCTCTGGAACAACACGCACGATCAGGATCAAGCCTGGAACTTCATTTACCTTCCGACTTCCCCTGGCGGCGGCATCCTCTACCTCTACGACATGGTGTTCAGCGTGATGCTGGAGCACCTGCCGCTCGGCAATCGGACGGCGGTCGAGAACGCCATCACGTCGATCTGGACCATGATCAGCCCGAACTCCGCGTCGGAAGGCAGCTTCGTCATGCCGATCACGCGCGACCTGTCGGCCGGCAAGCGTCTCACGCTGCAACTCTGGATCTACCTGGTGGCGAACGGCTACCCAACCAGTCCGCCGCTTACCGTCGATTCGATCAACGGCTGGTCGCCGATTACCTGAGGTGCGGTTACGGCAGTTCGTCGAGCACCGCGCGCAACTGCGCCGCGGCCGCGGACCAGCGATGGACGCGGCGGAGGCGCTCCGCCGGCGATGCATTCGGCGGCCGGTTGCCGTCGATGATGCCCCGGATCACTTCCGCGGCGGTCTCTTCGTCGGGCTTCCACCACAGCGCGCCGTCGAACCAACGGCGGTCTTCGGCGCCGGCGCGCCCTTCGACCACGGCAGGAACAGCGCTTGCCGGAATCAGCTCCGCGTCGTCGTCGCCGAGGTAGTCGCAATAGGCGGAATGGCGCGGGGCGATGAGCTGAAGGCCGGCTACCGCTGCCTCCATCATCGGAAAGTCCCAACCCTCGCCGAACGAAAACGACACGTAGTGCGTGGCGGAGCGGTAGAGGGAGCGGAGCTGTTCGTCGGAGAGCATGCTGGTCATGAAGAGCACAGGTGCCGCCGCGCCGAGGGTTCGACCGTGACTCTGTTGCATCTCAACTATGTCCTGCCGGAAGAGTTCGACGCTGCGCGGATGCACGGCTGTGCACTTCAGAATCAGCACGGCATCATCGCCGGAGCGCGTGGCGTTGCACCATGCCCGCAGCAAGCCGAGGTGATTCTTTCGCGGACGGAGGTCGGCGATGTTGAGAAAGCGGTGCGCATACGAGGCCAGAGGCCGGCCATTGGGAAGCGTGACCTCGAGAGGAAGCGCTCCGGCGGCGAAGAAATCGCCGTCGACCGCGAGCGGTACGATGCGCAGCTTCTCCTCCGCCACGCCACTCGCGGTCCAGGCGCGCAGGGAGGATTCGGTGGGTACGACGATCCTGGCGTGATCCGCCGCGCGAACTGCCCACTCTCCGGGAATGCGGTCGGCCTCGAACATCGTGTAGTTCACGTTGCTGTTTCCCGCGCGCGGACGGCAAAGCGTGGGCATGGTGAAGTGCAGCGTAACGTCCGCGCCGACCGGCGCGCGTAGCGCTTCGAACCACCCCTCGCGCACGGCCTCGGGCAGGGGAGCCGACCACCCATCGAGCGGCGTGAGTTGCACCGGCACGCTCTGCTGCACCAGGTGCCGCACGAACTCGCGCGTGTGCCGGTCGTGCCCCGTCGCGCCTCGGAACGGTCCCACCACCTCCAGACCGCGCATCAGTTCACGGCGAAAAACGGACCTTCGCGCCCGACCACGACCACCGGCCGCGCCAGCGGGTAGTACGCAATGGCCTCGCGCAGCTTCTCGGCGTTGGCCCCCAGGTGCGACGACGACGTGCGATAGCTGGTCAGGTGAAGGTGGTGCTCCCGCGGAAAGGTGTTCCGGCCGTGGAAGTGGTAGAGGTAGAGATGGCCTGCGCCGCTGAGCTCCGCCACAGGCACCGCCGCGTGGATCTGCTCCAGCAGCACCGAGTCTTCCCCCTGCCGGGCATTGGGGCCGCTGGCTGGATACCGGAAACGCGGATCATTGAACATCATCAGTGTGCCGGGGAAGAGTCGCGCCGTCCCCTGTGTGCCGCCGAGGGTCCAGTCCACCCAGCAGAGCACGCGCTCCTCGCCAATCCACTGGAGATGATCGGTCATGAAGGACGCGCGCGCGCCCTTGCGGAGCATGTCTTCGCATTGCACGCGCAGCCGATCCGGATGGCTGCAGTCGTCATCGTCCCACTGGCAGACGATCTCTCCCCGCGCTTCCGCGAGCGAGAGATTGCGCAGCGCGCCCAGGGTCTGACGCGACTCCGGATAGACGAAGCGCACGCCGTCGATCCGGGCCGCGGCGACGTAACGCTCGAGCGCTTCGCGGAAGCGCGGCGATCCGTCGGTGACGATGACCAGCTCACGGTTTGTCCAGGTCTGGTCGGCATAGCTGCGGATGGCCCGTTTCGCCAGTGAGAGACGGTCGAGCGTCACCATGAGGCAAGAGATCTTCGGCTCCGCCGGCAGCTCGGCGGTGATGGAACGGATCTGCGGGTACGGCGAGCCAGTGACTGTGAGGATTGCGTCGAGGAAGCGAGTGCCGCGGAATCCAGCCTTCTGCCAGCGCTCTTCGGCGGACTCACCCCCGATGCCCGCTCGGAAGGCCGCGACACTGCCGCCGGCGAGCCGCTGGCCTCGGGCATTGAAGTCTTCTTCGCCGGCCGCGGGCTCGGCGTCGCCGAGGCGGCCGGAGGGTGTTCGGAACTGGCCGTAGACAAGCACACATTCCGGATCGGCGAATGCTGCGCGAACGTTCTTCAGCGACCCGACGGCAAGCCGGTCGGTGGGCGCGAGCGGCAGCACGACAACGTTGGGAGGTGTTTCGCGCAGCAGTGCGGCCAGGCAGGCCTCGCTTCCCTGGCCGGTCTGGTGGCGCACAAGCGTAACGCGCGGATCGTCGCACGGGATGCGTCCGCTCTGATCGCTGTGAGAGCTGTCGTCGATGAAGAGCGCATCCCACTGCCCGTCGTCCTGCTCCAGAAGACTCTCGACGCAATCGTCGAGCTCCGGCCCCGGATCGCGAAACACGACCACCACCCGAAGCCGCTCCGGAGCGTCCGCCCGCGTGCCTCCCGAAACGAGTGCATCGATGCTGTAGCGCCGGTTGCGGATTACCTGATCGATTAGCTGCGGCGGCAGTTTCCCGCCGCGGAGGAGAGCGTTGCTGGTCTCGATGGATGCCTTGTAGTCGCCCGCGTAGTGCGCGGCCACGGCATATTCCGCGGCGATCTGATACTCGTAGAGCGCGCGCTCGACAAACAGCCGGTTCGCAGCCGGCTCAGGAATGATGATGGCCTTGCTGATGAAGAGATGCGCGAGGTGATACTCCGCCCTGGCAAGGTAGTGCAGTGCGATCCGATACAACGGACCGGCGCGGTCGGATCGGAATTGATAGGCCGCCAGATACGCATCCAACACTTCCGGCCACGGCGCGTTCATCCGCTGTTTCAGTTGCGCGATCTGATACAGCGAGAACCACACCTCCTCATCCCACCCTTTCATGGCCACGCGCTTCCGGTAGTAGCGCAACGCCTGCTCCCAATCCTTTGCGTCCCTGTAGCTCTGCGCGAGATAGAAGACGGTGCGGGAGTTCTCCGGATCGTCGAGGTGAGCCTGCTCGAGCACGATGGCGTCGCGGCGATACGTAAGCGGGTCGCGCGAGCGCGCGCCGTCGTGATGCGGCAGCGTGGTCAGCCCTGGTAACCCCTCTTCGGAAACCGGCTCCGGCGACGTCACGTACTCGTGCAGTACGCCCTCATACCGCCACGGTTTGCCGTCGCGGAGGAGCTGCCGCCGCGTGTACGAATAGCCGGCGTAGCGCACGAGGACCGTGTAGATGTCGGCGGTCAGGGGCGGCATCGCGAAACCCTCGTCGATGCGGACCACCTCATCGGCATCGATGAGCAGGAGGTAGTCGGCGTGCCCGCGAGCAAGCTCCAACGCCTCGGTGCGGTTGTGCCCGAAGTTCACCCACCGGCGCTCGTGCAATTCGCCGGGGAGGTCGCGCAGCGTTTCGCGGATGATGTCCTGCGTGCCGTCGGTCGAGCCGGTGTCGACGATGACCCAGCAGTCGATCAGCGGGCGGACCGATTCAAGACAGCGGCGAATCACCGCTGCCTCGTTCTTCACGATCATGTTCAGACAGATGGTCTGTTTACCCATCGCAGTCCGCGCCGGCCGGATTGTAGCTGCTGGCAGAGGGAAGGGTGGAATCGGTTCAGAATGGATCGTGCGCGTGTTTCTGAAGCAATACGGCGCCCGGCGGACGGGAACGAACTATCTCCGTTCACTTCTCCGTCTGAACTACGCCGGCGTGGTCCCGCTGATGCACATCCTCGGCGATAAGCACTCGCCTCCGGCGCCTCTTTCCGAGCTCTGGCGTGAGGCACAGACGGAATCCGATCCCGCATTGGCGTTCGTGATGAAGGCATCCGCCCATGCGCCAGCCTCCTCGACGCGCCTCGATCGGGTCGAACAGTGTTTCGAAGTGCAGCGCGTCGCGGCACCACTTGCGCAGGCCTGGGCGAACGGCTCGCTCGGCTTTCTCATCTCGATCAAGGATCCCTACGCCTGGGTGCCGAGCGTGGCCCGCTACTTTGGTTGGATCTCCTGGGCCGACCGCACTTCGATCCTCGGCCCGTCGCTCGTGCCAGGAGTTACGGAGAGCTGCGCCGGGTTCAACACGGTCTACGCCTCATGGCTCGCGCTCGCGCGGCGCCAGCCGGAGCGCTGCCAGATCGTTCGTCACGAAGATCTTCTCGCCGATCCCGAAGCCACTCTCCGCGCACTCGACGCCAAATTCGGGCTTCAACGGAGCACCGGCTCTCTGGTTCAACCGGCCTTCGAATCGCATGCGCTCGACTGGGACCAGAATCCGGAGAGGTCTGGCGGTGTCCGCTTCGATCGCGAGTATTACCTCGAGAAGAAATACCTCGCCCGCCTTTCTCCCGCCGTGCGCGACACGGTGACGAAGACGATCGACTGGGAACTGCTCGCCGAGGCCGGCTACACCGCGGCCGGGTGACATCGAGTCCCATTACTCCACCCGCTTCCCGGGTACGTCCATGCCGTTCTGGTGCAGCGTCAGGCTGGTGGCGTGTCCTGCTGCGTCGGTGACGAACGTGATCTGGGCGTCCACGACCTTGAAGAAGTACTCATGATCTCTCTCGGCGAAGACTTCGAATTTCGGCTGGGCGGTGGCCTGGACAAACAGGTGCTTGTCTTCGCGGGTCACGGTGAGGACGAAGTTTGGCGCGAGCTGATAGCGTCCGACATATCCGTCAAAGATCTTCGGATCGACGGCAATCTCCTTGTGCTCTTTCGCCGGTGGAGGCTCGCCTTCCATTCGCTTCGCCGGGTGGTCGCCGTTCTGATGGAGCACGAGGCTGGTCGCGCGACCGTTTGCATCGACGACGAACGTGAGCTGCGCGTCGAAGTCTTTTACAAAGAAGTCGCGGTCGCCCTCGGCGAAGATCTCGAACCGCGGCTGACCGGTAGCTTGCGAGTAAAGCCGGTCGCCGTCCCGCGTGATCGCCAGGATGAAATTCGGAGCGAGCTGGTAGCGGCCGGTGTATTTCTCGAGGACTGCGGCGTCTACCTTCACCTCATGGTGCTCTTTCGGAGGCTGGAGGAGTGGGAAGGCGGGGTCGAGAAGATGCATGCCGATGTCAGTGGCGCCGGCGTTCGTCGACGTGTTCGAAAGTACGACAACGCCTGTACGGCTCTTCGGATCGAATCCAATCCAGGAGCGGTAACCGCCGGTACCGCCGTCGTGACAGATGATCTCGACTCCGTCGCGGGTCCAGATGTGCCAGGCGAGTGCGATCTCGAGGTTTGGAGTGCCGGTTGGACGGCGCGCGGCGATCATCGCTGCCATGGATGGGGCCATCGGTGACTTCTCGATGCCGATGTTTGCGGCGAGGAAGGTCAGCAGATCGTTCACGGTCGACCGCAGCGCGCCGGCTCCGGCCAGAGTCGGGATGTCCCAATTCGCTACCTTGTGAAGCCCGGCGTCGTGACCGGGGGCGAGACGATCCTTCATTGCTTTCGAGAGCGTGATGGCGGTGCTCTTCATCCCGAGCGGATCGAGAATCCGGGTCCGCACCAGCGTCTCGTAGTCAGTCCCGGCGCGGAGGGCCAACACGTGGCCGAGCAGTCCGCCGCCGAGGTTCGAATACTCGTACTTCGAACCGATGTCGCGCGTCAGCTCGACGGAGGAGAGGAACTCGTAGAGCTGGGCCACCGTGTAGTCAGCGTACGGATTGGCGGGATCTTTCGGATGAAAGTTCGTGGGCATACGAGGCATACCGGAAGTGTGCGTGGCCAGATCGACGAGGGTGATCTTCTTTCCGCCGCGCTCGGGCACCTTCACGTTCGGCGGGAGATACTTCGAGACGGGATCGGTGAGAGCCACTTCACCACGGCGGACCGCATCAGCGAGGAGCAGCGATGTGAAGACCTTCGTTATGGAGCCGATCTCGAAGACGGTATTGGCGTCGACGGGGCCTTCTCCTTTCTCGCTGCTTGCATACGCGACCGTGCGCCGGCCGGATGGATCGATGACGCCGACGACGATGGCGACGCCCTGCCGCTGCACGTCGATGCGATCGGCCAGGATGGCGCGGATGTCCTTGTCTGGCAGCACCGCACCGGTGCCGGCGTGGGCGAGAAGAACGAGGGTGAGGACGGCTGCGATGCGCTTGAGCGATGCTTTCAATGTTTTCAATGTTCCTCCTGAAGACGCGCGAGCTGGTCGATCTGTCGCTGATAGCGGCGACCCGCCCGGAGGTTGAGCGGAATGGCTGCGATGGCGCGGACAACGAGCGAGATGATTATGAAACGGATGATTAGCATCTCCAACGTCGGGAGGCTTGCGCCGGCGGACTGTGTGGTTGCTTTGATCCACAACACTTCCGGGTGTGCCTGCGCGAAGCCGGCGAAGAAGACGAACGGCCCTGTGATGTCGAAAAGCAAACGCCACCAGAGACGCACGCGATGATAATCGCGTTGCCGGGCCAGCTCCGTCCGGAGGTGATCGAGCAAGGCAGCGTCGCTGGCGCCGGCGGTAGCAGCTCCGCGAAACCGATTCTGGCGGGTATGCCAGGCGGAATAGCCGTATCCGATGATCGTGAGGATGGCTCCCAGCGTTTCCAGTGAGCTCATCCTCAATCCGAGAATCATCAAACCGATGAAAATGACGATCATTGCGGCGTACCCCAGGTAGACGTCGAAGGCCCGTCTGCGCAGCACGCGGTTCATCGTTTCGATCTTCCTGTGGATGTCTTCGGTGCTCATGCGAAATCCGTCGCTGCCCTGCGCCTGCCAGAGTGTGACGACGTCATCGGGCTGGCTGTCATTGGCCATGGGGTTCTCCCTTGAACATGGTGCTGAAGCGGCCGGCGAGAATCTTCTTGATCCGATGGATCTTCGTGGCCACGTTTCCGGGCGAGATGCCGGTGATCTCGGCGATTCCAGCGGCGTCGGTTCCTTCGAGATAGAGGAGGATGACCTGCCGCTCCAGCGGATTCAGTTGCTGGATGAATTCGCGGAGGCGTCCGAGCGACTGCTGATGGTCGAATGCGCCCTCGGAATCACCACCGGCCGGCAGATCGTCGAGTTCGTCGAGGCTCACCAGCGGCCGCGAACTGAAGCGCCGATGCCGGATGACATGCGAGGCGGCCACGTTGTGCGCGACGCGATAGACCCACGTTCGCATGGAGCAGTGGCCGGCGAACACTTCGAAGCTGCGCCAGATGGCGAGGTGGATGTCCTGGAGCAGATCGAGACGCTTGTCGCGATCGGCCTCGTAGGAGCCGGCCAGCCGTTCCAGCGCAGCGCCATACACGCTCGCCGCCTCCTGGTACAGCACATCCTGCGACATCTGCTGAGTGTCCCTCCGAATGAGGTAGTCGATGGTGGAGGCTGTTTCTTACACCTCGTGCCAAGGACACGCTGTCATCAAGTCGACGAAGAAGCTTGTGATTCAAGACGAATGTTGAGCCACATCGACGAAACGACCAAGGCCTGCACCGTTCGATGGACGGCGACATCGATGAAACGACTCTGGCCAGCTTCGTTCGATGGACGGCTACATCGACGAAACGACTCAGCCAGCTTCGTTCGATGAATGGCTACATCGACGAAACGACTCGGCCAGCTTCGTTCGATGACTGGCCACATCGATGAAGCGACTCGATCCAGCTTCGTTCGATGAAGGGCCACATCGACGAAACGACTCGGCCAGCTTCGTTCGATGAAGGGCCACATCGACGAAACGACTCAGCCAGCTTCGTTCGATGAAGGGCCACATCGACGAAAGGACCCGGCCAGCTTCGTTCGATGAATGGCTACATCGATGAAACGACCCGGCCAGCACTGTTCGATGTGGGGCGACATCGATGAAAGGACCCAGTCAGCACTGTTCGATGTGGGGCGACATCGACGAAGCGACTCGGCCCAGCACCATTCGATGAGGGTGCTCATTAGCGATATGTCCGACCGTCGCCCGATAGAGGCCGGCTTGACAAATCGAGGCGCGGCGAGTTTCCATATCTGATGACTACATCAAATGACGACGTGACGCCGATCGAGCCCGAGGAATTCATTCAGGAACTGCGCCGGCTGCGTGCGCGGGTTCCTTACTACGCCCAACTGACCGTCAGCAAGAAGCAGTCGATGATCCGCGTCGCCAACCTCGACGAGGACTTCGTGCAGGAGGGGGTAAATGGCGTCGGGACCGCGAAGCGGGTCGAGATCTCCGTTGGCTGCACAGCCGAGGCGATGCAACAGGAGATAGAGGCCTCCAATCGCTGGATCGCCGCCGAAACTGAGCTGAAGGCTACTCTCCAGGGTGTTTCCGGGGCAATCCTCACGCGGAAATACCGCATCGGATTGCTGGTCCTGCAGGCGTATGCCCTCATCCAGAGGTTGGTCCGGATCAAGGGGAATGATGACCTCATCCCGGCCTACAAAGCGATGAAGAGCGTCAACCGTTTCGGGCACAAGCGCCCGAAGGCCGAGGGCACTACAACCCCCGAGCCAGAGCACGGCTGATTCGGTCACGCCTCAACTGCCAGGCAGGACCCAGCGCCAGATCTTGCCGAAGGTGAAGCCGAAGTCATTGATGACCAGTTGGAAGATCGCCGGCGTACCGTTCAGAGCGGCGAACGGACCGTCCTGCCGCCATCGGTACAACATCGAGCCGCGATAGGTTCCCGCGCCGGTCAGCGTCGGCTCGAGTTTGGCGACACCTTCGGTGAGCCAGGTGGAGTACGTCCTCTGCCGCTCCGGCTTCTCGGTGTCGGTCTGCTCCGGGTAGAGCGCGACGGACATGCCGTTTCCCTGGCCGTAGAAAATCAGACTGTCGTCGAGAAATCCTTCGTAGGTGGCATTGGTCCCGCCGGGAAACTGCTGGTTGTCGTACGTGTAGATTCCTCGGTCGGTGAACGTCATCTCCATCTTCGGGAACCCGGTCTGGTCCGCGCGAAGAATCCTGAACCCGACCACTTTGCCGACGGATTCTCCGAGGATGGTCAACTGGATGCTGGTGTCTCCGAAGTAGCTCTCGAACTCTTCACCGGCCTTCTCGAGCAACGCTCCGAACTTCTCTTTGGCCTCTTCGATCTCCCGGCGCAGGGTTTTGACGTCGTTGAGAACCCCCATGGCTTACCTCCTTTGATGGCTCATGTCTCCCATGAGCATCGCATGATGTAAGTTATAAATGAAAATGCAGCGATATGCAACTACATCTCTAAATGGCGCATGGGGAGCGCAATCCTCCTGGCAAACAAAAAGGGCGCCCGAGGGCGCCCTTTCAAATCTCGATCGAGAAGCTGTTACTGCTGCTGCACGCCTTCCGGATACTGCAGGAATCCACCCTGCGAGTACACGATGTCGCAGTCGAAGTTCGTGGTCGAGCTTCCGACAGGCGTCGTCTCGAGCACACCGTCGCGGCCCTTCGAGATGATCGCGTACTGCTGTGCCGCCGGGGATGCGGCGCCGATGCTCTGGTCGGCGAGGTACTTCCAGTCATTGCCCCAACCATCGCGCGGCGGCAGGGACTTGATGTACGTCGGCGAGAGCATGGTGGTCATCGACGCGTTGGGCAGCGTGGTGCCCGGGAGCGAAATCGCTCCGGCGGCGTTGTACTTGTTCACGTCCGTCGCGCGCGCTTCCCAAGCGGTGGCGATCGTACGCAGATCCGCCATCGTCCGTTTCTGCTTGGCGCGCTGCATGGCGGTCAGCAGGTTAGGAATAGCGATTGCGGCGAGAATGCCGATGATCGCGACGACGATCAGCAGCTCGATAAGTGTGAAACCCTTCTGGTTCTTTTTAGTCATCTGAACCCTCCTAGTAAGCAAGGCATACCGCAAGCGCGATGCCGATCCGCTAGTTTATGTAACATATTGAAAATACGATCGTTATGCTGTGGAGCCATACCATCGGTGAGGCGATGCTGACGGTTTTCGCGTGGTGGGCCTGACAAATTGTGTCATTCGCTCGTCCGGCCGCTCTTCTCGGATGCAAACCGGCTTGTGATGTGTCGCAATAGCGACACGCCGTCGTTGAACCAGTCGACGCGCACCCGTTCGTCGATCGAGTGGATCCCCTGGGTCTGGTACCAGTCCGTTGGGAAAGGCATCAGGCCATAGGCCTCGATTCCGCGGGCGCGCAGGTGCCGGGAGTCGTTATACCAGGTGGCCAGGACCTCGCTGCCGACCCGCGTGCCTCCGTATTGCCGTCCCGCCTCAGAGGCAATGATCCCGAACAGCGGCGTATGCCGCGAGCTGAGCGGTGCCGGTCCGCTTTTCTCGAGCACTTCCTCTACAGTCACGCCATACCGGGCGGCAATGCCGCGCAGCCACTCGATGCGGGTGTCGGGGTTCTCGTCCGGCAGGTTATAGAGGTTGACGCGCATCGTTGCCCCGCGTGCATCGGACTCGACGGCGTCGGGCCAGATGACGTTCTGCGCCAACTCCCGATAACCGCCCGCCAGGAGCCAGAACTTGCCGGCAGCGATCGTGCGGGTGAGGTCGTCGAGGTACTGCCCCTGCTCGATGCGCATCGGCGCGAGGTCGTGCAGAAACTCCTGCACTCCGGGCAGGACGCGGTCGGGATCGACGGGCGAGATGAACGGCTCGAGCGCGATGCGCAGCGCCTGCATCGACGGGCGGTCAGCCGCGCGGAGCCGTACCTTGACGGTCATCTTCGTTCCGACCTCGATGCCGAAGTAGGTGATGCGCTCCTGCGTGGTCTCGGTGATGCCGCCTTCGTTGATGGCGTACTGGATGCCTTCGAAGATGTCAGGGCGATGTTCGAGGAGCCAGACCATCCCTTTTCCGCCGCCGGCCTCTTCATCGGCCGCGGCCAGGAAGACGACGTCGTGCTCCGGCGCGCGGTGTGTGCGTGCGAGATCGGCGAAGGCGAGAAGCTCGCAAATGCCGATGCCTTTCATATCCAACGTGCCTCGGCCGTAGAGTTGGTTGAGAAAGACCTCGGCCGCGAAGGGCGGCCGCGTCCACCCTTCCCTGGAAGCAGGAACGACGTCGATGTGATTGAGCAGCAGGAGGCCGCCGCCGCGCTGCCTGCCTGCGATGCGCGCGTAAACGCTGGCACGTCCGGGAGCAGACTCGATGATCTCGGCACGGATGCCGTCTTTCTCGAGGATGCCCGCCAGAAACTTCGTGCCCGGAAGCTCGTTGCCGGGCGGGTTTGAGGTATCGATGCGGACGTACTGTTGCAGGAGCGCGACCTCAGGCGTGATCACGGCCTGCCTGGGGATCCAGAGCTGTGAATTGATCTCGCGACTGGAGGTCTCGTTGTAGATGTACAGCCCGGCGATGAAAACGGCGCCGGCGAGAAGGAGCGCGAGCGGGAGAGCCCAACGTCGCATTGGCGTCAGTCCGGAGGACGGTCGCCGTCCGGCGGCTCGTTCGGGGCGCCGGTTTCGTCGACAGGCTCCTGCACGGCCGGCTCGAGATGCGTCCCTTGTGCATCGGCGACCACGTGGACCGGCTCCTGGTATGCCGGCATAGCCGCGGCCATGGCCGGCCGGCGGTAGATGATGACGATTCCGAGCAGCACCGCTCCGGTGATGAGCGAGATCATCATGCCGATGAGCACCAGCTCATTGCGGTACTCCATCTCGATGTGATGCTTTCCGGGGGTCACGATGATGCCCTGATAAGCGATATTGGTCACGATGGCCGGCACGCGTAAGCCGTCCACGCGGATGTTCCAGTATTTGTGCGGCGTGACACTCATGACCAGGAAGCCCTGGCCGAAGGTCTCGACGTCGAGCGTAGCGGTATTCGCGGTCTCGACGATGTGCCTGACGAAGCCCGGCGCCGGGACGAAGGACGGGCGCTGCACGAAAGCGACCCCGCTTGTGAAGTTCGAGGTGCTCAACTGTTTGACGAAGTCTTCGCGGTCGTGAATGGTGACGACCTGGTCGGCGAAGTAGTAGCGCGGGTAGTGCGGCCCTTCTTCGAAGGTGATCGGCAGCGATTCCTTGAAGTTGCCGTGATTCCGCTTCTTCTCGGCGTCGAAGTCGCGGTAGACGGCCCGGTACCACGCATTCGACATGGCCATGAACGGCTTCCACCAGTCGGCGCGGCCCGAGCGTTTGACGTCCCACACGGACTCGCTGAGGTCGACGGACGATAAGAGCTCGGTCTTGTCGTAGTCTCGCTCGAGCACGGTCCGTACGCCGGCGCCGGCGGGCGTCATCGGAAAGAGTCCATTCCGGACGACCCAGTAGACGGCGTCGCCGGTGGAGAAGTATTGCTGTGCCGGTTTCTCCGTGCCGTACCAGTCGGCTTCGTGGAAAACGCTGAAGTCCTGGCGATTGCGCGGCAGCGTTCGCGCGATGGGCGGCGGATCGAAGAATCGGCGCGGTTCCCTTGGATTGAGCTCCCAAGTCACGTAGATGAGGTCGATGGTCACGAAAGCCGCCCCGGCGGCAAGCCAGACGCGCCGATGGCGTTGTTTGCGCACCGTGATTAGAAGGGCGATGAGAGCCGCGCCGCGCACGGCGGCGATGATCCAGTCGGTTCTCGACAACTGGACGGCATACGTCACAGGCGAACCGGCTGTCAGCGCCCAGGCTTTGCGGATGGATGCGGCGTCCGCGGCCTTCCCGAGGAGGTTGAAGAGCCGTGGGAAGAGCGGCGTGAAGCCGCTGATGGCAATGACGGCGGCGACGAGCATCGTGGCCGCGGCGAAGCCGAGGGCGCCGCTGCGCACGTCTTCGTCGCCCGCCAGCATCCGGTCGAGCATCTGCGAGGCGAAGATGATCATGGCGAAGACGGCCATGAGGATGAACTTCTCCGGATAGCGGATCGACGTGGCGATGCCGGCGTCATACAGCCAGCGCAGGAGCGGAGTGTGTCCCCCGAGGGCCAGGAGCGAGGAGAGGAGGAAGACGATGAGGACGAACCGCCCGCCGCGTGGCCGCGCGAAGGCGCCGCCGATCGCCAGCGCGGTGACGGCAATGCCGGCGTAGATGCTGAAAAGAAACGGCGACCCCATCCCTGGATACAGACCGCCGCCCCAGTAGTGCATCACGTTGCCGATGGAAATGTGTCCGAGAACGTTGGGATAGATCAGTTCCGCGAACTTCGGCCAGGGCATGCTCCAGGCGCTGACGAGGTCGTAGTCGAACGGCCGCGAACGGGACGAATCGCGGACGTGGTCGAGCGCCGGCAGGATCTGCGCCGCGCCCAGCAGGAAGCCGCACGCGGAGATCATGGCAATCCAGAGGACGCGTGTGATCATCTTCGATACGCGCGGCCGGCTGTACCAGCCTCGATAGAGCGCGTACATGCCGATCAGCAGACCGGTCTGCATGACCGTCGTCGGCTCAGCGACCAGACACTGGAGGCCGAGAAACAAGCCCGCGGCCGCGAAGTCCCGGATGCTGTGCCGCAAGAGAAACCGGCGGACGAAGAGGCACGTCAGCGGCAGCCAGGCCGCGCAGAAGAGAATCGGCAGGAGGTTGACGTAGGAGAGATAGATGCCGCCGAGCCCGAATGACAGTGCGCCCATCCACGCCGCCGGCGGACGGAGATCCATCGATCGCAAAAGCAGGTACATGCCCAGAAGACCGATATAGAGATGGATGAGGATGTGAAGCCGGTAGCCGAGGTCATAGCTCGGCAGCAGGATCAGCCACGTCAACGGGTAGAAGACCTCATGTTCCGGATTGGCGGCGATGGGCTGGCCGGCCGAAAAGTAGCGGTTCCAATAGGGGAACTCACCGTTCTGGACGATCTCGCGAAGGACCTGCTTGGTCGGGTAGTAGTAGCGCGTCATGTCGCGCATGTAGAGCTCATTGATGCCGACGAGAACGTCGGCAAAGCAGATCGTGGCGATCAGAAAGAGGAGGCCGAGCGCGAGCAGATCGGTGCGGCGGCTTACCGGCGGAAGCGTGGCGTCATTCACGGCGGGCGATTGTAGTCGACTCGGAAGGGCGGTCATTTACGCTGTGTTATTCTCGCCCGCCCATGCCGCTCCACGAGAAGAAAGTCGTCGCCGTATTGCCGGCGTACAACGCCGAGAAGACGTTGCGGGCGACCTTTGACGACATCCCGCAGGAGTGGGTTGACGAGATTCTGCTCGTCGATGACCGCTCGCGCGACAAGACGGTCGAGCTGGCGCGAACACTGCCGATGCGGGTGGTCGTCCACCCGCAGAATCGCGGATACGGCGGCAATCAGAAGACCTGCTACCGGACGGCCATGGATGAGATGGGCGGCGAGATCATGGTCATGGTCCATCCTGATCATCAGTATGACCCGAAGATCATTCCGCAGCTCGTCCAGCCTCTGCTGCGAGGCGAGTGCGAGGCTGTATTCGGATCGCGCATGCTCGGCGGGCGTCCCATGGAAGGGGGGATGCCGAAGTGGAAGTACCTGGCCAACCTTTTCCTGACGATGGTGGAGAACGCTACGTTCTACATCTTCCTCTCCGAGTATCACTCCGGCTTCCGGGCGTACTCGAAAAGATACCTCGATGCCATCAACTTCGAGGCGAATTCGGACGACTTCGTCTTCGACACGGAGATCATTGCGCAGGGCGTGGCCAGGGGAATGCGCATCCGCGAGGTGCCGATCTCGACGCGTTACTTCGACGAGGCCTCGCAGATCGGCTTCTGGCGCTCCGTTCGGTACGGGCTGGAGATCCTGAAGACGATGGCTCTCTACAAGCTGCACAAGAAGCACATCTGGTCGCACCGGATCTTCCGCGACCCGGTGCCGCGCGCCGAGATCAGAACGGCCACGACGTAGGCGGCAGCATCATTTCGCCGCGCGCCCGCGCGGTCGCCCGCGGCGGCACGGGCAACCCTCCGACGGCGCGGCTCATTGCCCCCGGCTGTTCGAAGTAGACCTCTTCGATGTAGCCGAGCCGCAGCCGGTCCGTGAGCGTTGGCGCTGGGGCGAGCGCCCCGAGCGCGAACATCAGCACGGCCCCGAGCGCGACGAAGATCGCTTTCCGTTTCGCCGCGAGGATGATCGCCGCCAGGACGATCGCGAAGGGTATCGCGATCGCCAGAGGCCGGGCGATGAGGTGGAAGAGGTTCGGTGAGACGAGACCGTCTCGCAGTAGAGGGAGCGCTAGCGACGACCAGGGGGCGGCGAAGCTCCGGTCGGGAAATGGGAAGGTCAGTGCTAGCGGAACGACCGCCGCGGCCGACGCGCCGAGCGCGATCCACTCGATCACCGACGACGCGGCGAAGACGAGCGGGAAGAGCAGGAATGGGATCGCCGGTACGAGATAGCGAGGCCCGACGCTCCAGCCGCCGTGCCAGTTCGGATATCCCGAGTAGAAGACGATCAATGCGGCCGGGACGAGGACGAGTGCCAGGAACGCCTCCCGCGGCAGCGCGCGCGATGCCTTGGGGAGTGCGATGACGGCCACGAGCAGGATTGGGGCGAAGACGAACAGTCCGCGCGACGGATCGAACAGTAGGTGCAGCAACGTCGATGGTTGTGGCAGCCCGATGCCGAACACGCCTTGCTGCGCCAGGGATCGGAACTGCGCATTGCGCTCGCTGCCGGACGAAAGCGCGAAGACGCTGCCGAAGAGAAGCTTGTCGAAGATCGCCAGTCCGATGGCGAACGGAAGCGCTCCGGCGATGATGCGCGGCGCGCGTCGCCAGGCACAGGCGAGGAGCACGACGGCGGCGATCGCGCAGGGATACTCGGAGACGGTGGCCAGCCCCAACAAAGCGCCAGCCATGTAGTCGTTGCGCTTGAGGTCATGGCTCTCGCCGAACAACAGAGCCCAGGCCCCGAAAAGCGCCGCCGCCGTCAGCGCGTGCGAGAAGTTGAGCAAGCCGTAGGCGAAGAGTGGAGTGGCGAAAAGGAGCGCGAGAACGGTCACATCGATCCGTTCCGGCGCAACGCCGCGCCGCGCCGCGGCACGCGCCATCACCCACGCCAGGAGCAGCAGCGGCAGCGTCGCGGCGAGGAGGCGCATCGCGTTCGCCGTCATCCGCATCGTTGCCGCTGAGGGTGGGCCGGCGATCACGCGTGCCAGAGCGTAGGCCGGCAGGCCGGCCAGTGCCGCTCCCGGCGCCTTGTTCGAGTAGATGCGGCCATCGACTTCCGATGCATCCTCGAAGGCGTTCCCGCCGAGAAGCGGGAGGAGGGGAGTGATCTCCCAGGTGTGACGCTCGACGAGCGAGGCAACGGTGGCCCAACGCGTCATCTCGTTCGGCGAAACGAAGTGGGGAAATACGGGGATGACGAGGAGGGCGAGGAGGGCGTAGAGGTAAAGCGTCGACCGCACGGAGGCATTGTGCACTGGTATCGCGGTTGCGTGGTGTCGCGGTCTCGCTGCGGGTGTAAGTGTGCCGGAACCGCGCGACCTCGGAACCGCGTTACCGCGCTACCACGTCATTCAGCCGCTCCCGCAGCTCCGCGCTCACTTCGACGCCGTCGGTCTCGCAGGCGCGCGCGACGGCCTCGAACGCTTCGCGCCGGCGTCCATCGCGCAGCATTTCGAGGACTCCTGCCGCGATGATGCCGTCGAAGAAGCGCTTGCGATCGATGTCGGTGGGGAGGACGCTCTTGGCCGACTTCCGCAGGGTGCCCAGCAGGTCATTCACCTCCGCGTACTCCGGCCCGATCATTCGCTGCATATCCTCTTTCAACGTCCGGGCGAGAGCCGGCGATTTGCCGCCCGTCGAAATGGCGATCTGGATCGAGCCTTTTTCGATGATGGCCGGGACGATGAACTCGCACAGGTGCGTGACGTCGACGACGTTCACCGGGATCCGCCGTCTGCGGCAGTCGCGCGCCACACGGGCGTTGACGCACTGGTCGTCCGTCGAGGCGATCACGATCGAGGCACCGTCGAGGTCAGCCTCCGAGTACAGCTTGCGACGCACCGCCAGCGCACCATCACGCTCCCACGCCGCGATCTCGTCGGTGATCTCGGGGCTGACGATCGTTACCCGCGCTCCGTAGCGCATCATCGTCTCCGCTTTGCGCGCGCACACGGTTCCACCGCCGACGATCAAAACCGCGCGATCCTCGATGTCGATGTAGATGGGGTAGTAGGGGAAGTGTTTTTTCATGGTTACTTGGTTGCTGGGTTGCTGGGTATCAGGGCGACGGCACCTCAACAACCCAGCAACCTAGTAACCCAGCAACCTCAGTAGATCGGGAACCGATCGCACAACTCCTTCACGCCCTTCTTCACCTGTGCGATGACCGCGGCGTCGCCTTTGGCGTCGAGGACGCGGGCGATCAGGCCGGCAAGCGTGTTCATCTCCGGTTCGCGCAGGCCCCGCGTCGTCACGGCGGGCGTGCCGATGCGAATCCCCGAGGCCACCATCGGCTTCTGCGTGTCAAAGGGGATCGTGTTCTTGTTGACGGTGATGTTCGCCGCTTCCAGGAAGTTCTGTCCGTCTTTGCCGGTGATCCCTTTCGAGAAGACATCAGTCAGGAAGAGATGGTTGTCGGTGCCGCCGCTGACGATGCGGAAGCCGGCGCCGGCCACCGCCTGGGCCAACGCCCGGGCATTGCGGATGATCTGAGCCTGGTACTCCTTGAACTCGGGTTGCAGCGCTTCGCGAAAGGCCACGGCCTTGGCGGCGATGATGTGGACGAGCGGTCCGCCCTGGATGCCCGGGAAGAGCGAGCGGTCGAGGTCTTTCGCGTACTCCGCTTTGCAGAGCACGAGTCCGGCGCGGGGGCCGCGCAGCGTCTTGTGCGTCGTGGTGGTGACGAAGTCGGCATAGGGGACAGGGGAGGGATGGTGCCCGGCGGCGACCAGACCGGCGATGTGTGCGATGTCCGCCATCATCAGTGAGCCGCTCTTGTCGCAGATCTCCCGGATCCGTTTGAAGTCGATTTCGCGGGAGTACGCCGACGCTCCGCAGATGACCAGCCGCGGTTTGTGCTCCTCGGCCAGGCGCTCCATCTCGTCATAGTCGATCAGCTCGTCGTCCTGGCGGACGTGGTAGGCGACGACGTTGAAGTCGCGGCCGGAGTACGAGAGCGGATGGCCGTGCGTGAGATGCCCGCCGTGCGACAGGTCCATGCCCATGATCGTGTCGCCGGGCTTGAGGACGCTGAAGTAGACGGCCATGTTGGCTTGCGAGCCGGAGTGGGGCTGAACGTTGGCGTGCTCGGCGCCGAAGAGTTGCTTGGCGCGATCGATGGCGATGGTCTCGACGATGTCGGTCGGTCCGCAGCCGCCGTAGTACCTCTTCCCGGGATACCCCTCGGCGTATTTATTCGTGAAGACCGATCCCATCGCCGTCAGAACGGCCTGGGACACGTGATTCTCCGAGGCGATCAGCTCGAGGGTGTCGTTCTGCCGGTCGGTCTCGAGACGGATGGCGTCAGCGATCTCACGGTCGACGTCCGGGAGCGCGCGCTGAAGGAACTCATGGCCCGTAGCGGCGCTCTGCCGCTCGTGAATCGTCGTGGTCATACGGCGATCTTACCCGATAATCGCAAGGCGATGACTGTGCGTCCTCGGGTTCTCTTTCTGCTTCTGCTCGCTGTTTTCCTCGTGCTCACGGCGACGCTCGGCTTCTTCTTTTTTCGTGACGACTTCTCGACTCATTACCCCATCAAAGTCCTCTCCGCGGCGGCGTTTCGCGCCGGCGAGATTCCGTGGTGGAACTTCGCGGACGGCGGCGGCCAGCCGCTGGCCGGTAACCCGAACACCCTGACGTTCTACCCCGACAACTTCCTTTACCTCGTGCTGCCGGCGCACGTGGCGTTCAATCTTCACTTCCTGCTCCACCTTGTCCTGGGCTGGCTGGCGATGAGAGCCTTGACGCGCTCGCGGTTTGCGGCGTGGTTGTGGGTGCTGTCCGGCATCGCCATCTCGGCACTTTCGTTCTACAACCTCGTCACTGCGATTGCGCTCGTACCATTCGCGTTCCTCGGAGCGGAGCGGCGGAATGCGGTGCAACTCGGTCTCGCGTTCGGACTGCTCGCGCTGGCTGGAGAGCCGGTGACGATTCTGGCGACGGCGCTGGCCGTTCTGATTCTTCTCACGCGGAGACGCGGAGCCGCTGAGGTTGGTTTTGCTACCTCAGCGGCTCTGCGTCTCCGCGTGGCAATCGTTTCCCTGCTCATTGCCGTGGGTATCGCCGCCCCGCAACTCATCGCCTACTCCGAGATCGCCTCCGAGGTCGAGCGCGCGCGCGGCTACTCCGCGCAGACCGTCCTCAACGCCTCCTTCGATCCACGGCGGCTGTTGGAACTTGTCGCCGGCCCATTCATTCGCATCGACGCGCCGCATCTCTTCCCGTCTCTGATCATCGGATTGATCGTCATTCCGGCAGTCTTCCGGAAGTCGCGTTACACCGTGGTGGCCGGACTGATGCTGTTCTTCGCGCTCGGTTCGTTCAATCCGCTCGTGCGTGCCGCGGTCGAGTCGATCCGTGCGCTGCGCGTCGGCAGGTTCCCGGAGAAGTTCGCGTTGGTGATGTGCGCCGCGCTGGTCGTGCTCGCCGCGGAGTACTTCCGGGAATCGAAGACTCCGCGTATCTGGACGATCGTCACGTTCGCGCCGCTCCTCGTCTGGATGGTCTGGACGATCCCGATCGACTGTTACGCTCCGTACCGCGTCGCCTCGCAGCCGTCGCGGCGTGTGTTCGTGCCGTCGATGCCCGGCGGCCAGGCCATCGCTCGCGATAACTATCGCGAGCGCGCCCGCCGCCTCGAGCCGCTGTTCGGTGCCGTTGCGGGATGGGAGTTCGTGCTGAATCGATCGGGCGATGGGATGCACTCGCTCCTTAGCCGTGTGGCCGCGGAGCGTTTCGCGACCACAGGAAATCGCGTCTGGCTGAGCATCGCCGCGGCGCCGACCGCGATCGTTCCCGAGGCACTTGCCGCGCCGTCGATTACCGATGCGGTGAACCTGATCGAGTCCGGCGCCCCAGCGGTCGCCCCTCGGGCGCTCACGTCTGCGCCGGGTGCCCGCGTGACGCGGACCGTACGAGACGGACAGACGATCATCATCGACGTCTTCGCTCCCGGCCCAGGGCTCGTCGCGGTCGACCAATCGTATTTTCGGGCTTGGTCCGCGCAGATGGGCGATCACGAGCTGGAGACGATGCCGATCAATCTCGATCGCCTCGGCGTCATCGTTCCGGGCAGCGGAACGGTAACGCTCCGTTTCGGCCGCCACCGGACCGCCGTGTTGGTGGCGTGGGTGATCTCGTCGCTTCTATTCGTCGTGCTGCTGGTTGCGATGCGCCTCGAAAAGATCGACCTCCGCGCCGGCGAGACAGAGCAACCAGGGGAGAGTGGTCAGATTGCCGCCTCAGTTGTTGATGGTGCTGATCGATCCGCTGTCACCCTGGACTGGCGCGGATGACGCGTCCTGCAGCGGCACGGTGCGTGTACCGAAGGCGTCGATCGGCCACACGTCGAGCGGCCGCGTCCGTCCGTTCGCGGCGAGATACACCCTGATGCCGCTATCCGCGACCAGCTCGATCGAGCCGCTTGGCGGAACCACGTAGCGCGCACCTTCGTACGCAAATGTGGCGCCCGGTGTTCCGACGAATCGGTACGAGACCGCGCCGGAATGGCACACCGGAATCGGAGCGGGTGCGTGGTGGAGAAGGGCGGCGAGCGTGATTGCGTGCAGGATGTTCATGGCCGACCCATAGTCCAAGGCCGGTACCATGCAAGATTACTTTTAGAATCAGCAACTTAGCCGTCGCTGATGCATTTGCTCCTGTTGCAGAACCGCACATCTGTCCGATTCCCGGACACGATCCGTTACTCGTCGAGGTCATCCTCAAGAGGCCGATCGAAAAACTCGATGGCCGCTCCTGCAAGATACAGCGACCCGACGATCACGATTGACGGTTCTCTCGACGCCAGTGCCCGCTCGAATGCTCTCCGTGGCTCCGGCTCCGCGATGCCTTTGCCTCCCGCCAGCTCAACCAGCCGCGCTGCCGGCTCCGACCTCGGCGGATATGGCTCGGTGGCGATGACCGTGTCGAACAGCGGAAAGAGCGCCGCGGCGACGGCATCGACATCCTTGTCGCTCATGATCCCGAACACGAGCAGGCGGGGAGTGGGCACGTGCTCGGCCAGAAACGGCGCGATGGCGGCGATGGCGTGCGCGTTGTGACCGCCGTCGATCCAGATTTCTTTGCCGCCTCGGTCGATCCGTTCCAACCGGCCGCGCCAGCGCGTCTCCGCGACGCCCTGCTCGATCGATTTCTGTGTGATCTTCGTCAGCACGTGACGCAACTCCTCGGCGGCACGCACAGCCAGTGCCGCGTTGCGTTGTTGGAAGGCACCGGCAAGTGGCGTCGAATGCTTTGCGGTCACGACATGAAATGGGCCCCCGAACTTCGCTGCACGCCTGCGAATGACCGCAAGAACCGTCGGATCGTCGTTCGACGTCAGCACGATCGCGCCGCGGTGGATGACGCCGGCCTTCTCGCCGGCGATCTTCCGGATCGTTCTGCCGAGGAACTCCGTGTGATCGAAGCCGACCGGCGTGATGACGGCGGCCAGTGGGCGGATGACATTCGTCGCGTCGAGACGTCCGCCCATCCCGACCTCGAGCACGGACACGTCGCAGCGCGCTTGCGCGAAGGCGATGAAGGCGATGAGTGTCAATGCCTCGAAGTAGGTGGGGAGAATAGAGGCTCTTTCGGAGGCGTGGCGGAGACGGTCGATCACGTCAGCAAGCGACACTTCGTCGATCATCGTCCCGCCGATCATCCACCGTTCGCGCAACTCCACGAGATGCGGCGAGGTGTAGAGGCCGGTCCGGTATCCCGAGGCGTTCAGGATCGAGGCCAGTGTCGCCGAGGTCGAGCCTTTGCCGTTCGTCCCGGCGACGATGATCGACGGGCAGGCGCGCTCCGGACGATCGAGTGCGGTCAACAGCGCGCGCATCCTGCTGAGGCCGGGGCGGATTCCGGAGCCCTGAAGCGAATCGAGCCAGAGCAGGGCCGCGGTTGTCACGAGATCAGGACGCCGCTTCGCGTCGCTTACCCGTGAACATGCGCAGGAACCGGGCCAGCGCCGGCTTCATCTCCGCGCGCGGCGTGATGAGATCGACCATGCCGTGCTCGACGAGGAACTCGGCGCGCTGGAAGCCCTCAGGGAGCGTCTGCCGGATGGTCTGCTCTATCACGCGCGGCCCGGCGAAACAGATCAGCGACTTCGGCTCGGCGATGTTGAGATCGCCCAGCATGGCGAAAGAGGCCGTCACGCCGCCTGTGGTCGGATCGGTGAGGATGGAGACGAATGGCAGGCGGGCGTCGGCGAGGCGGGCCAGTGCCGCGGAGATTTTCGCCATCTGCATCAGGGAGAGGATTCCTTCCTGCATCCGCGCGCCGCCGGAGGTCGAGACGATGATCAGCGGCTCTTTCTTCTCCAGCGCGCGCTCGGCGGCCAGGGTGATTTTCTCGCCGACGACCGATCCCATCGACCCGCCCATGAACGCGTACTCCATGGCGCAGATGACGACGCTGAGGCCGTCGAGCTTCCCCTCGGCGCACAGCACTGCGTCTCCCTTGCCGACGCGCATTTCGTAGACTTTCAGCCGGTCGCGGTAGCGCTTCGTATCGCGGAACTCGAGCGGGTCGGCGGACCGGATCTCGGTGGCGAACTCCTTGTACTTGCCGTCGTCGAACAGGATCTCGAAACGCTCGCGGGCGCTGAGGCGGAAGTGGTGGGTACACTTGGGGCAGACACTGAGGTTCTGCTCGACTTCCTTCCGGTAGACGATCTCCTTGCACTCGTCGCACTTGACCCAGAGCCCCTCCGGGATCGCCACCTGCTTTTCGACCGCTTCCTTCGGCTTTTTCTCTTTCCGAAACCACGCCATGGCCCGGACTCTAGCTCAAATCGTCGGCCGAGCGCCATGAGGTCATGGGCAACTAACGCTGCCGCCGTGCCTGCTCAGATCTCCCGGAAGATATACGGGCGCAGCACGTCGAGATTCGCCTCGAGCTTCGTCATGTCGAGGTATCGCAGCGTCGCGGCGATCGAGGAGAGAAGGGAGTTCCCGTCCTGCGGCGTGTAGCAGAAGCCGACCACTTTCCGCGAGCTCGGGACGGTCAAGGTCGACATCGGCATGACAGTCTGGGAGAGGATGCGGCCGAAGTAGCCGTGGTCGCGGCCGAACGAGAAGATCTGGTTCACGGAACGCTTGTTCGTGCAGGCCACGCGCGGATTGGAGCGAAGCAGCGACTTGACCTGTTCCAGCGTCGTGTCGTGTCCGAGGTCGAGATCGAACCAGAGCGTGTGCATGTACTGCGTGTTGATCTTGATGGACGAGGAGAAGAGGTTGAGCTTCTCGCCGACGGTCTGGAAGAGGTGGTAGGCGTCGCGCGCGTGATGCGTTCCGAACTCCGGGTCGTCATGCTTGCCGGCTTCAGGCGCGGCCACGAAGCCTTTGGCGTCAGAGACGTCATTCGCCCGGCGCATGCACACGAATCGGCCCGCGGCCAGGCTCACCTTGCCTTCGCGTGAGGCGATCGTTTTCAGGAGCACGGAGATGTTGTGCGTGTTGCAGGAGACGATCTGCACGAAGCGCTCGTCGGGAGACTGCACTTCCTCGTTGATGCCGCGCGCGTAGGGCTTGCCGAAGCCGAACTCCGAACCCTGCGCCAGAAACCCCTTCGGGCCGCTGCATCGGTTGTAGTACTTGGCCTTGTTGTCATTGCCTGCCGGGGTGCAGTCGACGACGACTGTGGCGCGATCGAGTGCCTCCTCGGTCGTGAAGGAGACACGATGGCCGAGCCGTGTGAACTCATCGCGTGCATCCTCGTCGACGACCAGCTTGCCGCCGTGATTGATGAGGTGCTCGACCATGGCCCGGTCGTCGGCCTTGGGCGTGCGTTTGTGGAAGGTGACCTCGTCGATGCCCCACTTCTCCTTGAAATCAGTGAACAGCCCGATCAGCGGCTCGCCAATCGTGCCGGTTCCGACGACATGAACGATGTTCTTGTTCGACATTGCTGAGCTCCCCGGAAAAGCGCGCGGATTGTAACAGGGTCGGTTGACAGGTGAGGGGAGGGGGAGGCATCCTCGGTGAGTGCAAAGGCCGATCAGCGTCAAAGTCCCTGACGATCTATACACGCGCCTTGAAACGAAGGCGGCGGCGGACGGTGTGCCACTCGATCAATACGTGATCGGTGAGCTGACGAGAATTGCCGCGATGCCGACGCGCGAAGAGATGATGGAACGTCTTCGCAAGTTGCCTCGAGTACAGACGACGCGCGATCCGGTCGACGTTATCCGCGAGGTTCGCGACGGCGGACGGCGCAACTCGTCGTGATCGTAGTCGACGCCTCGATCGCTGCTGAGATCCTCCTCGGCCGGCCCGGTGACGTCGCCGCCATGGAGCGTCTCTTCGGTACCAGGCAGGATATGCATGCTCCTGAACTCTTCGACGCGGAAGTCGCTCACGTGATTCGAGGAGCCTGGCTCGACAAGGACATCAGCGGTCAAGCCGGTGAGATGGCCATCTCGTTCCTTCGCGCTTTTCCCATCACGCGCCATTCACATGAACCATTTCTCGAGCGCGTCTGGGAGCTACGCCAGAACGTTACCGCTTATGACGCGATGTATGTTGCACTGGCGGAGTTGCTCGATGCTCCACTAATCACCCGCGACGCTCGCTTGGCCCGTTCCTCCGGTCACTCCGCCCGCATCGAATTCATCGAATAGAATCCGCGTTGACAGTTAACGTGAGTGGACGCATCCTCGACAGCCATGGCACGCTTATCAATCGAAGTTCCGGACGAGCTCCAGGAGCGATTGGAGAAAAGAGCAGCTGCTTCCGGAATGACGCTGCCGGAATACTTGGCCGACCTCGCCAAGTGGCCGTATTGCCGACTCGCCAGGAAATGATCGAGCGTCTGGACAACCTCACACGCGCCGACATCGCATCGAGCGCGGAGGCCGTTCGTGAGGGGCGCGAGGAGCGTGATGATCAACTTGATCGGGCAGTCAGCCGCGACTGATGGTTGTAGTCGACGCGTCCGCGCTTGACAGCGTAGGGAGGGGGAGGCATCCTCGGGGTATGAGCAGAGTGATTCTCGATCTACCGCCCCAACTGGACGAACGTGTGCGATCGCGAGCGGAGCATGAAGGTATCCCGGTCGTTGACTACGTAATGCGCGAGGTGGAAAAAGCGACGTCGATTCCGACGGAAGAAGAGCTCTGGGAGCGCTTGAAGCAGTTACCGCCGGTGCCATTGGGCCTATCCGGGGCGGAGCTTGTTCGCGCTGCGCGCGAGGAGCGGATGCAGTATCTCGACGAGCTGTTTGATGACCTCCGGAATCGTCGTTGACGCATCGGTCATCGTCGACCTGGTTCTGGCTCGCGAACGAGCGAGTGCCATCGCCGAGCGAATTCAAGGTTGCACCCTGCATGCGCCGCACGTGATCGATCTCGAGGTTGCTCAAGGGATCAGGCGAAACTGGATACTCGGCTTCATTTATGGTGCGAGGCTTGATGCGGCCGTGTCAGCTGCGCTCGATTTGCCGATCAACAGGTACTCGCACAGACCACTGATTCCCCGAATCATGGCGCTCCGAGAAAACGTGACAGCGTACGACGGGGCCTATGTGGCGCTGGCAGAAGAGTTGGGGTTGCCTCTCATCACACTTGACGCCCACCTCGCCCGCTCCTCCGGCCACACCGCCCGCATCGAATTCATCGAATAGAATCCGCGGCCCATGGCCACCAAGCCCGATCCAGGCGAGAAGCTGATCGCCTCCAACAAGAAGGCCTTTCACGAATACTTCGTCCTGCAGAAGGCGGAGGCCGGGGTGTCGCTGACCGGCACCGAGGTCAAATCGCTCCGGGACGGCAAGGCCAACATCAAGGACTCCTACGTCATCTTCAAAGGCGGCGAGGCCTTCCTCTTCAACGCCCACATCTCCCCCTACTCACACGGCAATCTCCAGAACCATGAGCCGGAGCGGAACCGGAAGCTCCTCCTTCACCGCCGCGAGATCGAGAAGCTGCGGGAGCAAGTCGTCGAAAAGGGCCTCACCGTCGTGCCTCTGCGCCTCTATTTCAAAGGTGGCAAGGTCAAGGTCGAGATCGCCGTCGTGCGCGGGAAGAAGTTGTACGACAAGCGGGAGACCGAAAAACGGCGAGAGCTGGATCGCGAAGCCGCCGTGGCCATGAAGCAGCGCTGACGAGACCGGTGTGGTCTGAGAGCCACAATCGTGACCCTCCTGCACCACAGAATCGAAATACCTCGTCGTTCGTGCCAGACGTGCAAGCCATTGTCAAATCGAGTGTTAGGTCCAGTTTGACGCGATTCGCCGACCGTGGCACTTCCCCTGCTCTTAACCGGACCGGACATGTACCTAAAGCGCAAGACGATCAACACCAAAGTCAGCATCTCCGGCATCGGCCTCCATTCCGGCATCTACACCAAAGTCGAGCTTCACCCGGCACACGCGGGCAGCGGCATCACCTTCGTCCGCGCGGACCTCGGCCTGCGCATTCCTGCGCTGCAGGCCTCGACCACGGCGCTCGATCACGCCACCACCGTCGGCCGCGATGACGTGTCGGTCGGAACGGTCGAGCATCTCCTCTCCGCCCTGATGGCGTACGGCATCACCGACCTCGACATCCACATCAACGGCCCCGAGGTTCCGATCATCGACGGAAGCGCCCTGCCGTTCATGCACCTCATCGACGCCGCCGGCGTTCGCGAGCTCGGCGCCGAGATTCGCGCGCTTCGCATCACGGAGCCGATCGAGGTCGTCGACGGCAACAAGAGCATCCGCATGACCCCCTCGAACCGGCTCGTGGTCAAGTACAAGATCGACTTTGCGCATCCCACGATCGGCAAGCAGACCTTGCAGTTCGACTTCCATCACGACAACTTCCTGAAGAAGATCGCTCCCGCCCGCACGTTCGGGTTCAAGCACGAGGTAGAGAAGCTGCGCGCTGCCGGTCTCGCACGCGGCGGTTCGGTCGAGAATTGCATCGTCCTCGACGAGGACGGCGTGATGAACGGACCGCTCCGCTACCGGGATGAGTTCGTGCGGCACAAGATCCTCGATCTGATCGGCGACCTGGCCCTGGTGGGCCGTCCGGTCTTCGGCGAGATTACGGCGTATCGGGCCGGCCACGCCCTGCACTCGCGATTCGTCGAGCAGATTCTTCGCGCTGTCGAAGCCGAGGAAGGCGCTCCGGCAGTTGCCGCGAGAGCGTACGAGAGCTTCGCTTAAATCGGGCTCGGCCAACGTAGCTTGGGCAAGGCTCCATCGCCATTGGCGCAGCGAACGACGTAGTGTGGTAAAACAACCACACTGTGCGCTCGCTCGTCTTCGCTGCCTCTCTCCTTCTGCTTGCCGGACCTGCGCTTGCGGACGATCCGACGATCGAGACGCTGTCCGCGAAGGCGATGAATCGGCAGATCAGCGTCCATTTCACGATGGCGCACGCCTTCGATCGCGAGCAGACCCTTCAGGGCTTGAAGAGCGGCGTCCCTACGACTCTCACGTACATCGTCGAGATCTTCCGCGACCGGCCTCACTGGTTCGACGAGGGGATCAGCCGATCGCGGATCGAGGTGGTGGCCACGTTCAACTCGCTCACCCGCGAGTACCTCCTCAATTACCGCCGGGACCACAAGCTCGTCCGCTCGGAGACGTTCAGCGATCTTGCGACGCTGCAGCGGGCGATGACGACCATCGATGAGCCGAACCTTTTCGACATCGGCAAGCGGCCGCCGTACAAGCTCAAGGTGCGCGTCAAGGCAGATCTGATGCGAGGCTGGCTGCTCTACTTCATCCCCTGGGAGTTCTCGACGCGCTGGCAGACCGTTCGCGTGGTTGCGCCTGCGGAGACGGCGCGATGACTTTGCGGGCGCTGCTCCTTCGCTACCGAAAGGATCCGCGCGTCATCGTCACAGTGCCGCTGCTGATCCTGGCTGCGACGAGCCTGATTTACTACGCGGTCCAGAAAGCGAAGGAGCTTTCACCCGAGGCGCTGAGCAGCCAGGTACTGCTGTTCGTTCTCTGGAACATCAACATCCTCCTGATCTTCGGGATCCTCTTCGTGCTGCTGCGCGGGGTGGTGAAGCTCGTCCTGGAGCGTCAGCGCGGCATCATCGGATCGCGGTTCAGGACGAAGCTGGCCGTGGCCTGGGTGGCTACCTCGCTTATCCCGGTCCTCATTCTCTTTTTCTTCGCCACTGACCTTTTGAGAACGTCGATCGACCGCTGGTTCAACGCACCCGTCAGCCGCATCCTGAAGAATGGGGAAGCGATCGCCCACATGGCCGAGGATCAGTCGGCGACGATGGCTGCAGCGGCGGCTCGCGAGATCGCTTCCAGCTCCTCGGCCGGCGATCCGGCGCAGCTCGATGCCGTTCTCAATCACGTCCAGCAGTCCCATAGCGTCGACATGGTCGGTCTCTACCTCAACGGCACTCTCGTCAGGGTCGTCGCCGATCCGCGTGCGCCTCTCCACGAAGTGTCCGAGCCGTCGAAGAAGTTCTTCGACGATGTGGCCGCGTCCGGCCGCGCAACGAAGATCGACGTCGGCGCGAGCGGGAAGTGGATCCGCGCGGGCACCCGGGTCGGTTCGACGCCGTATGTGGCCATCGCCGGCGTCTTCATCCCCGCGGCGATGAGCCGTCTCATCGATGACTCGATCGTGCAGCACAAGAACTACCAGCAGCTCAACGCGCAGCGGCCGACGCTGAAGGCCTCGCAGACGTCGCTGTTCCTGGCCGTGACGCTGGCGATTCTCTTCGGGACGCTGTGGACGTCGATCTACGCCTCGCGGCGCATCACAGTTCCGATCAAGGCGCTGGCCGAGGCCACCGGGAGACTGGCTGAGGGCGGGTATGGACATCGCGTCGCCGTGGCGGCGACCGATGAAGTGGGCCGGCTCATCGAGTCGTTCAACGACATGTCCACGCAGCTAGACGAGCAGCGGCAGGCGCTGACGCAGACGAACCGCTACCTGTCGACAGTGCTCGACAGCGTATCGGCCGGCATCCTCGCCTTCACCGACTCGTTCGAGCTGCTCAGCATCAACCACGCCGCGCTGCAGATGCTGCAGATCGAAGAGCCGCGCGCGAGTGCGAATCTGTCCGAGGTGCTGATGGGCGATCTCACGCCGCTCTTCGACACGCTGAGGGAGTTGACGGCGCGCGGCGGCCGGGCGCGCGAGGTGACGCTCATCCGCGGCGGCGAGCTGCGCTACCTGGAGGTCTCCGTGGCCCGGCTCTCCGGCGGCGGCGACGAGGGTTGGGTCGTAGCCATCGAGGATTCGACGTCGCTCGTCCAGGCCCAGAAGCTTGCCGCATGGAACGAGGCGGCCCGGCGCATCGCCCACGAGATCAAGAACCCGTTGACGCCGATCCAGCTTTCTGCCGAGCGGATTGCCCGCAAGTTCCGCAACAACGATTCCGACACGGCCTGCGCGATCGAAGAGGGGACGAAGACCATCGTCTCCGAGGTCGCGCATTTGAAGCGGATGGTCGACGAGTTCGCCCGTTTCGCGCGCATGCCGGCGGTTCACCTGCGTCATGCCCAGCTCGCCGAGATCCTGCAGCAGGCGGCGGGGCTCTACCGTGACGTGAAACCGGGCGTGTCGGTCAGCGTTTCTGTCGAGAACGATATCGAGCTGCTGGTCGATCCAGAGCAGATCCGCCGCGCGGTCGGCAACCTTTTGAAGAATGCAGTCGAGGCCACGGAATCCGGCGAAGTCCGCGTATCCGCCCGCCGCGCCCCGCATCGCGTCGTCATCGAAGTGGCCGACCCTGGCCGCGGCGTCCCCGACGCCGACAAGGAGAAGCTGTTTCTCCCCTACTTTTCCACCAAAGGCCGCGGCACCGGCCTCGGCCTGGCCATCGTCCACCGCATCGTCAACGACCACGACGGCCGCATCTCCGTCCACGACAACCACCCAAGAGGAACCAGATTTGAGATCGAGCTCCCCGCCTAAGCCCGAAGCCCTCCCTGGGACCGCGGGCGTCTCGCCCGCAGATTCGCGCGACCGTGAAAGACAGGCCGGGAGGGAGGCGGCTAGCGAGGCCACCCACCCGCCCTCGGTCTCCATCAACCATGATCCCGAGCTCTGCGGACGGGACGTCCGCGCTCCCAGGGAGGCCATCCTCCCATCCGCCCCCCGAGCAACATGCGCGTGCAGAACAACCACCGAGGAGGAACGCGCTTTGAGATCGAACGCGCCTAAACCCGAAGCCCTCCCTGGGACCGCAGGCGTCTCGCCCGCAGATTCGCGCGACCGCGAAAGACAGGCCGGGAGGGAGGCGGGTCCTAGCGAGCCCGCCGCCCCATGCGTTTCCATCAACCATGATCCCGAGCACGGCGGACGGGACGTCCGCGCTCCCAGGAAGGTCGTCATCCCCAGGGGCTGGCATTCCCGCGGCTACCTCCCGCACTTCGACTACCCTGGCCTCGTTCAATCCATCACGTTCCGTATGGCGGATGCGCTGCCGTTGAAGCTCATCGCCGAGTGGAAGCGCGAGATGGAGATCGATCGTCACACTCCGGCCGACGATCCGCGCATGAAGGACCTCCGACGCAGGATCGATCGCTACGAAGATGCCGGACATGGTTCATGTGCCCTTCGTGATCCTCGCGCGGCGAGCATCGTCGAGAATGCTCTTCTGCATTTCGACGGCGAGCGTTACCGACTCATCGCCTGGTGCGTGATGCCGAATCACGTGCACACGATGATCGAGATGAGAGATGGATTCGTGTTGTCGGGGATCCTCCACTCATGGAAGTCATACACGTCGAAGGAGATCAACAAACTATTCAGGACAAAAGGACAGTTCTGGTTTGAGGACTATCGCGATCGATACATTCGCGATGAGAGGCATTTTCACGTGGCGGTTGCGTACGTCGAGAACAATCCTGTTAGGGCGGGGTTGTGCCGGGTTGCCCAAGACTGGCTGTTTTCCAGTGCAAAGCGTCGCGAGCACGGCGGGCAGGATGCCCGCGCTCCCAGGTAGGTGATGGCCAAAATACTTATTATTGACGACGAGGCTTCGATTCGCGAGACGCTGGCGAACATCCTTCGTGACGAGGGGCATCAGCCCACCCTTTGCGATTCCGGGGAGGCGGCTATCGCGCAGTTCGCGCGCGAAGAGTATGACCTCGTCTTCCTCGATCTCTGGTTGCCGGGCATCGACGGCATGGCCGTGCTGGAGCGGCTCAAGACCGCGGGGGCGCCGCCGGTGATCGTCATCTCCGGACACGGCAACATCGACTCCGCCGTCCGGGCCACGCGGCTCGGTGCCTACGACTTTCTGGAGAAGCCGCTCTCGCTCGAGCGCGTGCTACTCACAGTGAATCACGCGCTGGCGGACCGCAAGCTACGCGAGCAGGTGCGCGACCTTCACCGCCACTTCACGCTCGAAGAGCTGCTGATCGGTGAGAGCGACGCCATGAAGAAGCTCGACGAGCAGATGCGCTCGGCCGCGCCGTCGAACAGCCGTGTCCTCATCACCGGCGAGAACGGCAGCGGGAAGGAGATCGTGGCCCGTACGCTGCACCGGCTCTCCCAGCGCGCGGAGCATCCCTTCATCGACGTCAACTGCGCCGCCATCCCCGAGGAGCTCATCGAGTCGGAGCTGTTCGGCCATCGCAAGGGAGCGTTTACCGGTGCCATCGACGACCGCAAGGGCAAGTTCGAGCTGGCCGACGGCGGCACGCTCTTCCTCGACGAGATCGGCGACATGAGCCTGAAGACGCAGGCCAAGGTGCTGCGCGTGCTGCAGGAGCAGACATTTCAGAAGGTGGGAGGCCAGCAGACGATCAGCGTCGACGTGCGCGTGATCGCGGCCACGAACAAGAGCCTGGAGACCGAGATCGCGGCGGGGAGTTTCCGCAGCGATCTCTACTACCGGCTGAACGTCGTCCCCATCGAGGTGCCGCCGCTGCGCGCGCGTGGCAACGACGTCACCCTCCTGGCGGAGCACTTCCTGCGGCGTTTCGCGGCGGAGACCGGGACGCCGAAGAAGCGTCTATCGTCCGGTGCGGCCTCGAAGCTGCGCGCCTATCACTGGCCTGGCAACGTGCGCGAGCTGCGCAACGTCATCGAGAGGATGGCCATCCTGATGAAGGGGGAGGTCATCGAGCCGGAGGATGTGCAGCTCGGCGCCGCCGCCGCTCCATCGACCACACCGCCGATCGATACGCACCTCTCGCTCCGCGAAGCCCGCGACGAGTTCGAGAAGCAATACATCCTCTCCCGTCTCCGCGAGCTCGCATTCAACGTGAGCCGCACCGCCGAGGCCCTCGGCGTGGAGCGTTCCAACCTCTACCGGAAGCTGCACGCCTACGGCATCCGGGTGGAGCGCTCGTAGGAATAGCTCCGAGGGGCATCCCGTTAGCGGGCGAGAACGGAGTGAGGCTTGACAGCCCCCCCATCGCTGGCTACCCTTCGCCGTTCGTAGCGCGGGCATAACTCAGTTGGTAGAGTGCGACCTTGCCAAGGTCGATGTCGCCGGTTCGAGTCCGGTTGCCCGCTCCAAATGACGATGAATGAAGGGCCGCGGAGACGCGGCCCTTCTGTTTTAGGCGGATGCCCTCGACCGGTGGCGGAGCGCGGTGGCGCCCGCTGTTCTCCCTGAGCAGCTCCTCCCCGCCGTCGCCCTGGCCACCTCCTCGCCGTCGAAGCGCAAGCAGTAGCCTGCGATCACGGCATGGTCATGGGTCGGCGGGGCGGTCTCGGCGCCGAATGGATCGGGTCCTACTCTGCGACAACGTTGAAACGGCTCTGCGGGCTATGGCTCACCGACGGGCAGATCTCGAACGTGATCTCCTCGAACGCGATCCGCCGTGGCTTGTTGCCGTTCTCCTCGTATTTGACGCGCACGAACGCGTCGAAGGTCTTGCTCGGGTCGATCGGCACGACGTCGATCGAAAGCATGTTGCCGTTGCACTGCACATTGGAGAAGCTCTTGACGTTCGACGAACGCTGCAGCTTCCCGACGACCCCGTCCGGGCTCGCGGGGCACGACGCTGGCGCCTGCCCGCAGCGGATCTGGTGGCGCGGATCGAGCTGCATCGTGATCGTGTACAGCGTCGTCGACGTGCATGTCACCGTCGGCGGGGCCGTGAAGACGGCCTCCTGGCCCGGCGTGATCGGCGCGAGCGGCAGGTTTGTGCGCGGCCGGCAAGTCGCGAGGTCGGGGTCAATCGTCGAGATCTGGTCTACTTCATTCGGTTGCGTCATCTTCGTTCTCCTTGGTTAAGGGTTCAGCGGCCGCGTTGCGATGGCGGCTTTCATAACCCCAACTACGTAGGAGAGTGGTCTGTGGATGTATACGCCTACCCCCGTATGTAACTGAACCAAGGCGCTGGGAACGCAAAGGAGGGTCGACCGTAACGATGTGGAAGGGTGACCGTAACGATGTGGAAGGTCGACCACAACGTTGTGGAGGGTCGACCGTAGCGATGTGGAGGGTCGACCGTAACGATGTGGAGGGTCGACCACAACGTTGTGGAGGGGTCACCGTAACGATGCGGAAGGCCGACCGTAACGATGTGGAGGGTCGACCGTAACGATGTGGAAGGGTGACCGCAACGTTGTGGAGGGGTCACGTAACGATGTGGAAGGCCGACCGTAACGATGTGGAAGGTCGACGGTAACGATGTGGGAGGGCGACCGCAACGTTAATGAAGGGCGACCGCGTCGTCGACGGAGGGTGACCGCGACGTTGATGAAGGGCGCCGCGACGATGACGAGGGTGGACAGCAACGTTGACGACGGTCTGCTGGAACGTTAACTGGCTCCCAGCCAACGACGCCTACACCCTACTTCCACTTCCCGAAGATCCGCCTCAGCTCCGTATCCCCCGCGCGAACCGCGTCCTCGGGCGTCATCTCGTCGCGCGCCGCTTTGGCGAACATCGTCGGAAGGACGAAGGTGTTGAACGCTTCGTCGATGGCGGCGGTGGCGTAGCCGGGGTAGCCGACGTTCGTCGTCCAGTTGAGGGCGTTGCCGAGGACCAGGTACTTGTCGTGCGGGTCCGCCTTCGGGTCATTCTTCAGGCGGGCGCTGATGTCGGGGACCGTCGAGGGGAAGCAGGGGAAGTTGTAGAACTCGCTGGTATTGAAGGCGGCGGAGAAGTTGTCGATCAGATCAGCCAGAAAGCGCTTCGCTCCCTCGATGTTCTCGGCGAAGTTCCAGATCACGTAGCACGACATCACATGCTCGGCGGCGATGCGGCGCACCGGTCCCTTCAGCGCCGGCCGGAGCTGAATCTGCTTCGACATCTCGGGATTGTCCTTCTCCGCCGCGCGCGTCACCGAGATGGCGTTCTGCACGAAGGAGAGCTTGCCCGACAGGATCCCGCGATTGTTCGACGACACATCCCAGGAGAAGACTTCCGGCGTCTCGCATTGCTTGAAGAGATCGCGCATGTACTTCACGGCGTCGATGGTCTGCTTCGAGTAGAGCGTGACCTGCCCTGCCTCGTTCTGCTCCGCGCCGCCGAATGACCAGAGCATGGCCCGCAGCGCCATGTTGGTGTCGGTCTCCTGGGACAGGCCGAGGCCGACCGGGTTCCCGGACTTCTGCCGGATGCGCTTTCCGCCGGTGAGAAGATCGTCGTAGCTGTCCGGACCGTGCGGAAAGCCGGCCTGCGCCCAGAGATCCGCGCGGTAGTTGCCGGGGTCGGGAACGTAGGCGTCGGAGAAGGCGAAGAATTTTTTCGTCTTCGGATTGAACGTGGACTTGATGGCCAGATCGATGGCCTTGCCGTGCTTCTTCTGGGCCTCTTCGTAGATCTCGCGGTGGTCGATGACCTGCTGCTCGTACGCCGCGGGCGGGGAGATGAACATGAACAGGTCGTGTCCCTTCTTCGCCGCCACCTCGGCTGCCGCCCGGGCGTTGATCTCGGTGGCGTTGATGTGATCGACCACGACGTTGGTGTTGTTTCGCGCCCCCCACTCCCTGGTGAAGGTCCCGTCGAACCATTTGTCGTAGCCCGGGACGAAATGGCTCCACTGCATGATCTTCAGAGTCTTCTGCTGGGCCAGGGCCCGCGTCGGGAACAGAAAGGCGGAGGTCAATCCCGCTGCCGCGGCAGCGCCGCCGGTGACCTTGACGAATTTCCTGCGAGTAATCTTTCGATCGTCCTTCGACATGACGGCTCTCCTTGCTGACAGGGGATCATAATCTTCTCCCGCCGGGTAGGGATTCGCCATCGCGGCGACTCTCCTCATTGAACCTCCACCAAAAACAAGGGAGCGCGCATGCTGCTGCATAGCCGGCGTACATTCGTCAAGGCCGCGATCGGCGCGACCACCGTCATCATCACGAAGTGGCCGCAGGCGCTGCGGGCGGAAGATCCCGTTCAGCCGCCGGCGTCGCCGGGCTGGGGCCCGGTTGCGGGGCAAGCGCGCTATCGGATCGAGGGCATCGCCAAGGTTACGGGACAGAAGATCTTCGCCCGCGACTTCCATCCGCGCGACATCCCCGGCTGGCCGGCGAATGCGGTGTACGCGTACCTGCTGGGCGCGATCCATGCCGATCGCCCGTTCCTGGGCCTGAATCTGACGACGCTGCCCGCCAATGCTCGGCCGAAGCAGGTCATCCTGCAGAACGATCTCGATGCGGCCGGCGTGGTGACGCCGTGGTTCGACAATCTCTCCTTTTCGAGCAAGACGAAGCTGATGGTCGTCGAGGGCGCGGCGCCGGTCTACCTCGGGCAACCGGTGGCGATGCTCATTTTCGGCGACGCCGGCTCCTACAACGCCGCCTCGCGGCTGTTGCAATTCGATCCGACGTATGTCCGGTACGGGCCGCCCGTGCCGGTTGCGAAGAGCACTACGATCCTCGGCGATCCGTACTACTACATCCGGTACTCCGAGGACGGGAAGGAAGTCTTCTCCCAGGTCATCGCCGAGGCCAGCGTCGATCCGGCCGCGACACCTCCTACGCCATGCGACGTGCTGGCGAAGTCGTACCAGGAGAAGATCGCGGCGCTCATGAACGACGCTCCGGCGCACGGCTGGCGGCTTTTCCGGAGCACCACCTCGACGCAGACCATCGATCCGATGTTCATGGAGCCGCTGACCGGAATGGCCTTCATGCGCGAGGTCGGTGGACAGCGGACGCTGGATCTCGTCGTCGGTACGCAGTCGCCCGACGGCGATGCGAACACGATTCCCAGCGTGTTGACCAAGAACACTCCGAAAGTCATCCACGTCTACTCCTGCTACCCCGGCGGCGGGTTCGGCGGCCGCGACACGTCGCTCTTTCCGTACTTCCTGGCCATCGCCGCGTCGTTCGTCCCGGATCAGGTGGTGCGGATCGAGTACGACCGGTTCGGGCAATTCCAGGCCGGCATCAAACGCAATGGGTCGCGAATCGAACAGACGTTTGCCGTTCAAGCCGACGGACGGCTGCAGGCGATGAAGAGCAACATCACCATCGTCGGCGGCGGAAAGATGAACTACAGCCCCTTCGTGGCGGAGCTGGCCGGCATCTGCGGCGCGGGCGCGTACTCGGTGCCGATGAACGACATCCTTGCCGAGGCGCAGCAGACCATCGGTCCGACAGCCGGCTCGATGCGCGGGTTCGGCGGGCCGCAGGCGTTCTTCGCGGTCGAGCACCTGATGGACGAGATCGCCGCCACGCTGAAGATCGATCCCATCGAGCTCCGGCTGCGCAACGTCCTGAAGGAAGGGGAGCACACGGTGACCGGCGCGCCGATCAGCTCGCCGCTGGCGCTGCGGGAGATTTGCGAACGGGCGCGCGAGAACCCGCTCTGGAAAGACCGCCATCGCGAGCAGCGCCGTCGCGCCGGAGGCTCGACGCGCTACGGCGTCGGATTCGCGGTGGCGAATGAGGCTTTCGGTACCGGCAAGGATCCCGTTCTTGGCAATATCACCATCGAGCCGGACGGGCGCATCAGCGTGACCACGAACGCGGTCGATACGGGGAACGGATCGGCCACGGCGCTCGCTCTGGCGCCGTCGGCGTGGCTGGGAACGAACGCTTCTTCCATCGACATGGGCAACACAACGTTCTATGAGGTTCTGAACCTGACCACATCCACAACGGCAACGCCGTGCAGTGCTGCCGTGTCGAGCGATTCGCGGCTGCACGCCGCGATTCGGTCGCGCGGCGGTCATGCGGTGCGGGCGACGGCGGACCAGCCGCGGGCGCTGACGGCAGAGGCGTGTCCTCCGCCGACGCCGCCTCCGTGGACGACGAACCCCTGCTACACCGCGTCGCTGTACTCATCGTCCAGCGCCTGCATCACCGCGTTCCACCAGCGGCACATCATCGAGCAGATCAGCCGGGCGCTGTTCCTCACCGGTATCTGGCCGGCCGCGCTGAGCCTCTGGAAAGTCGCGGGTACTACCCTGAGCTCCGAGGCTGGGCGTTGGGAGAACGGCCGGCTTGTGGCCCCGTCGCTTCCGGCGCTCTCACTGCCCGCTCTCGCCACGGAGGCCTATCGCCTCGGGCTCACGACCGGCGTGACGGCCCATGCGCTGTACCAGGGCCGGTGGGTCGCCGCCGATTGGACGATCGCCGGCACGCAATACAAGAACTGGCCGATCGACGCGCTGGCCGTCCGCGCCGGCTCGGGTACGTATACACGCATCGTCCGCGAGAACGTCGTCCCGCCGCTGATTCAAGCGCAGTTCTACGGGCGCAGCCTCTACGCGCCTTCGGGAACACTCGCCGCCGTCGAGATCGACAAGCGATCCGGCGCGGTCCGGCTCGTTGACATCATCACGTATCTCGATGCCGGAAAGCCCATTCAGCGTCAGCTTCTGGCCGGCCAATACGAGGGCGCCGTGGCCATGGGGTTTGGCTACACCTTCCTCGAGCACATGCCCCAGGGCGTTGGCGGGCCGGGCGAGGGGAACTGGAATCTGAATCGCTACGGACTGGCACTCGCGCCCGACTTGCCGACGCTGGAGCGGATGCAACTGGTCACGCTGCGCGAGGACGGTCCTTCCAAGGGCATCGCCGAGGCAGTGTTGTGCCCCATACCGCCGGCGCTGGCGAACGCCGCCTCGCATGCCACGGGGAAGTTCTACCGTTCGCTGCCGATCACCGCGGGACAACTGAGGGGGGAGTCGTGAGCGACCATCAGAAGATCGCTGTCACCGTCAACGGCAAGCTGCGCGAAGCCATCGTGCCGCCCGAGATGCCGCTCATCCAGTTTCTGCAGGACGAGCTCGATCTCACCGGCACCAAGTTCTGCTGCGGCATCGGTGTCTGCCGCGCCTGCACCGTGGCGGTGTGGCGCACGCCGGGCTCCGTTCCGGACGTGCTGCTCACCTGCGTCACGAAGGCAGTGGACGTCGACGGGCAGTCGATCCGCACGGTGGAAGGACTGGCCCGGGACGGAAGCCTCTCGCCGCTCCAGCAGGCCTTTCTCGACGACTACGCGTTTCAATGCGGCTATTCGACGCCCGGGTTTCTCATGGCCGGCGAAGTGCTGCTGCAGCAGTTGAAAGTGAGTCCGATTCCGGCGGCGCAGGTCGACGAGGCCATCATGAACGCTGTCGGTTCGCACGTCTGCCGCTGTACCGGCTACGTTCGCTACCACGCTGCCATCCGGCGAGTCATTCTGTCGACACCTGGTCTGGTGAGGGAGGCGTGATGGTAAGGCGAACGATCGTCCTCTCGCTATCGCTCATCATTTCCGCCACGGCGTTCGCGCAAACGGTCGTCGAGTACGGCAAACAATGCGCCATCGCCATCGCTCCGATCGAGCCGTTCAATTGCCAGGCCGGTGCGTTGTTGCCGATCACAGTCAACGGAAAAACGCCATCGAAATACACGCCTGACATGAAATGCGACCGGCCGGCGATGGCTGCCGATGATCCCTTCCCGTGCGCTCCCAATTCGCGCGTCCTGCTCCTGCGCGATGACACGGTGCAGGCCAGCGCGTATTGCCGCCAGATGTCCGTGCGCCCGGCGGAGAGTCCCTATTACGATGAGATCGACGTCATCCTGCACAGCCGCGTGACCGGCGCCACCTGCTGGTTCAGCGCCTCGGCCAAACACAAGACGAATGACAAAAAAGGTGTCGACGGCAGAAACGTTCCGCCGCCGTCGCGGCCGGGCGCGCAGAAGTTCTGGGATGCGCCCGAGCACGTCGTGGCCGGCAATTGCGTGAGCTGCCACGATAGCGACCCGTGGATGTACAGCCCGTTCCTGGCGCAGACGAATCAGTATCCCGCCGATCCGTTCGGCTACTACACCAACGCTATCGGCCCCTTCAAGAAATGGCCGAAGCCGAAGGCGATCACCGCACGCGGCAACAACTGTACGTCCTGCCACCGCATCGGCAACATGGAAACGTGCCGCGTGACCATGTTGCAGGCCATCGGCAAACTCCCGATCAAAGGCGCCGACACGTGGGCGAAGACGTATCCGCATTCGCACTGGATGCCCCCCGGCAACTCCCTGACCAAAGCGCAGTGGGAGGTCACCTATGACACCGCCGTCCACGAGCTCGAGCGATGCTGTCGCGACCCGAAAGCGCCGGGCTGCCAGGTCACGCCGATCGAAGGGAAGAGCCGATAGCAGTATGCTCGGAAATGAGGGTAGCGAAGATGACTAAGACCTTTGAGAACGAGCTGCGTTTCCATGTCAACGGCCAGCCCGTCGTCATTTCCAATCCCGACCCCACCATCCTTCTCGTCGACTGGCTCCGCTCGCCCGACATCGGCCTGACCGGCACGAAGAAAGGCTGCGATCAGGGCGGCTGCGGCGCCTGCACGGTCATGCTCTCGCGCTGGGATGACGCGTCGAAAACCGTCGAACGGATGTCGATCAATTCCTGCCTGCGCCCCATCTGCGCCCTCGACGGCATGGAAGTCACGACGACGGAAGGGACCGGCAGCACGCGGACGAAACTGAGCCCGGTTCAGTATCGGATCGCCAAGGAGAACGGCACGCAATGCGGCTATTGCACGCCGGGCTTCGTCATGAACATGTACAGCTTCCTCGCCGCGCGCGGCGCGAAGCCGGCCACGCAGGCCGAGATCGAGAACATCTTCGACGGCAACATCTGCCGCTGTACCGGGTACAGGGCGATCCTCTACGGCATGCGCCACTTCGCGTCCGACTTTACGCCGAAAGACGAAGAGGGATGTCTCAAGACCGTGATCGATCCCTCCGAGGAGGTCGATTTCGACACGGTCGTGGCCCCGGTCTTTCCCGCCGGCCTGGACGTACCGCCGCGAGCGCTCCACTTCTCCCGCGGCGCCTTCCACTGGTACCGGCCCCTGACGATCGCCGACGTTCACGAGATCCTGCGCGAACATCCCGACAGCCGGGACGTGAAGCTCGTGCGCGGCAACACGTCGATCGGGGTCTACAACACATTCGTCGAGAACCCGCACGTGCTGATCGACATCTCGTGCGTCGCTGAGCTGCAAGGCATCGCCAGCGGCGACGACGCTCTGGCGATGGGCGCGGCGGCGACCTACAGCGAGCTGCTCGATGAGCTCGACGCCCTTGTGCCGAATGCTCCGCCGGAACAGCGCGCCGGCCTCGAGGCGATGCGTTACATGGCCCGGCACACAGCTGGCACGATCGTCCGCAACGCCGCGAGCCTCGGCGGCAACACGATGCTGGTGGTGCGTCACGTCACCGCAGGCGAGCCGTTCCCCTCCGACCTGTTCACCGCGCTGGCCTCGCTCGGCGCCGACGTCCATCTGAGCCTCGGCGAGGGCAACATGAGGGTCATGCCCATTCTCGACTTCGCGCGCGACTATCAGACGGACGCCGGCTTGCGGGAGGGCGCCGTGCTGTGGCAGTACGTCGTGCCGCACACGCGGAAGGACGAGTACGCCCGCGTGTACAAGACCGCGCTGCGCGAGGAGAATGCGCACTCGATCGTGAACGCCGGGATGCGCGTCCGCTTCAGCGGAGACGGCACGGTCGAAGAGACCTCCATCGTCCTCGGCGGCATCGGACCGGTGGCCTTCCACGCCGAGCGAGCGGAGAAAGCGCTGACCGGCAGCAAGTGGGAACCGTCCGTGCTCGCCGAGGTCCTGAGCGCGCTCGACGATGACATCAGGCAAAACATCGCAGACAACCGTGCTCGGATGTCCGGCCTCATCGACGAAGGATTCAGCAACGACTACAAGCTGCATCTCGCCGAGGGATACCTGTACCAGTTCTGGGTTCACGTGCTGGAGCAGACCGGCGGCGAAGTGCCGCCGGAGATCGCCTCCGCGGGCGCGCGGGCCCAACGCCCCGTGTCGTCCGGCAAGCAGACCTATGAGATGGACACGAGCGAGTATCCCGTCAACCTGCCGATGATCAAGCTCGGCGCGTTCCTGCAGGCCAGCGGCGAGGCTCGCTACACGCACGACCTGCCGCTGCCGCGGCTCGGCTTCATGTCGGCGGTGGTGACGAGCATGCAGGCGCTGGCGACGTTCACCTACCGCGTCCCAGACGGAGAGGGCTATCGCGCCGTCACCATCGATGAGCTGGTGACCTTCCTGCAGGGGATGTACCCGGGCTTCACCGATCTGGTCACCGCGCGCGATGTGCCCGTGCAGACGGCGAATCTCAACACGTCGGGCGCTGTCGCGGATCCCATTTTCGCGGACGGCAAGGTGACGTATTACGGGCAGGCGATCGGTCTCGTGCTCGCCGGCGACCAGCCGTTGGCCATCCGTATCGCGCAGTTCGTCGCCACCGAGTGCGTCGACTACGTCAGCGCCGGCGACCCGATCCTGTCGATCGACGAGGCCTTCGAGAAAGGCAGCGTGTTCCCTGACGCCGGCTCGTTTCCGTCGCACATCTGGAAGATCACGCGCCCCGCAAGCGACGTCACGTCATGGCCGGCGAAGAGCAGCGCGGACGTCAGCGGCATCCCCTGCCGCGTCGTGTCGGGCCAGCAGTCCTCGGGGGCGCAGATTCATTACTACATGGAGACCCACGCCTGCCTGGCCGTCCCCGGCGAGCGGAACACGATGACGCTGCATCCCTCATCGCAGAGTCCCGATTCGATCCACAGCGGTGCCGCCAGGGTCCTCGGGTTGCCGGCCGCGAACATCGACGTGCGGATCGATCGCGTGGGCGGCGGCTACGGCGGCAAGACCACGCGCTCGCCGTACGTGTCGAACATGGCGGCGGTGGCGGCATGGAAACACGACCGGCCGGTGCGCGTCTCCGTGCGCCGCGAGAACGACACCGCCATGATCGGTCACCGCCATCCCGTCGTCGGCGACTATTCGATCGCCATCGGCACGGGCGCCGACAATCCCGATCACCGCGGGAAGCTCATGGGACTGACCACCGACTTCCGGATCGACGGCGGCGCGACGTACGACTGCTCGTTCATCGTCTCCGACTGTCTCCAGCTCCGCTGCGATACGGCCTACCTCGTGCCGAACTACGCAACGTCGAGCGACGTCGCGCAGACCAACAAAGCCAGCAACGGGGCGTTCCGTACGATGGGGCTGATTCAGGCCATGCTCGTGCAGGAGGACGCCGTCGAGCAAGCCGCACACTCGATCGGCATGCTCGCCGAGGACGTCCGCGAGAAAAACCTCTACCAGATCGGCAACGCCACCCCGTTCGGCGAGGTCCTCGACTACTGCATCCTGTCCTCCGTCTGGCAGCGGATCTTGAAAAGCGCCGATTTCGAAAATCGCCGGGTTGCCGTCGATGCGTTCAACGCCGCCAACCGATGGACGAAGCGCGGCATCTCATTGATTCCGATCAAGTACGCCAGCGGCTACAACGAGGTATTCCTGGAGCAGGGCGGATCGCTCGTCGAGGTGTACGACCAGGACGGCTCGATCCTCGTGCGTCACGGCGGGGTAGAGATCGGGCAGGGCCTGATGACCAAGGTCGCGCAGATTGCCGCGCTCGCGCTCAACGTCCCGCTGGCGCTCATCCAGATGGCCGGCACGGACACGCAGGTCGTACCGAACCCCGTCAGCACGGGTGCGTCGACCGGCACGGCATTCAACGGCGGCGCGGTGCGCAAGTCCTGCCGCGAGCTGCGCGCGCGGCTCGAGCAGTTCGCGCTCGGCCTTCTCGATGCCAACGGTCCCGAGTGGTGCCGTAAGAACAAGATCAACTTCTGGGACTATGACGAAGGGTGGCGCTTCGAGTACGAGGCAACGCCCGGCAATCCGAAGTCGATGACGACCATCTGGCACAACATCGTCAAGCAGGCGGGCCAGAATCGCGTCAATCTCTCAGCGCAGTGCCGCTACCAGTCGGAAGGCGGCACCGGCGTCGACACGAGCCTCACCTTCCACGCGCCGGAAAACGCCTATGTCGTCAACCAGTTCGACGATTACACCTTCAGCGCGGCGTGTACCGAGGTCGAGATCGACGTGCTCACCGGCTTCACCACGGTGGTGCGCTCGGACATCCTTTACGACGTCGGCGACAGTATCAACCCGGCCATCGACATCGGCCAGGTCGAAGGGGCGTTCGTGCAGGGTCTCGGCTATGTTCTCAGCGAGGAGGTCATCTTCCAGCCCGACGGCCCGAACAAGGGAGCGCTCAACACCGACAACACCTGGCGATACAAGCTGCCGGCCACGACCTCGATCCCGATCGAGATGAACGTCGACCTCTTTCCACGCTCCGATGATGACGGCGTCCCGGAGAACCCGAACGACCTCCTCTCCTCGAAGGAGGTGGGCGAGCCGCCGCTGGTCCTGGCGATCACCGCGTTCTTCGCCATCAAGCACGCCATTCTCTCGGCCCGCAAGGATCGCGGGCATGACGAGTGGTTTCCGCTGGAAGCGCCGGCGACCGTGCAGAGAATCCGCGAAGCGTGTCTGGTGGAGAGGCAGGATTTGGTGGTGTGAGCGTAGCGTCGAGCGTAGCGCCGGCGGCCCGCCGGCTGTACCGCCGCCGGCTCGGCGGCGACTCGACCGACCGCCAGCGAGCCGCTGGCGGTCCAGCCGCCGAGCCGGCGGCGCTACGTCGCTGCGTGGGAGGCCGCGGCACAGGTTCATCCGCAGATGACGCAGATAAATGCAGATGAGACCGTGCTCAAGACGTCCCTAAGTGTAATGTTTGCAGCAACGTGCGCGGCACATGCGCACCGCGCACGGGCACATTGCGGACCGAGGGCGCAACGTTGTGGCACGAGGAGTGTCGCATTGCGACGCGGTGATGACGCGTTGCGGCACGGGGAGTGTCGCATCGCGGCGCGGTGATGACGCGTTGCGGCGCGGGGGTTGTCGCATTGCGGCGAGGTGGTGACGCATTGCGTCGCGGGGAGTGACGCATTGCGGCGAGGGAGTGACGCGTTGCGGCGTGGGGGTGACGCCGTTGCGTCGTGGGGAGTGACGCGTTGCGTCGCGGGTGTGACGCGTTGCGTCGTGGGGAGTGACACGTTGCGTCGCGGGGGTGACGCATTGCGGCGCGGGTGGTGACGGGTTGCGGCGCGGGGATGACGGGTTGCGTCGCGTGGGGTGACGGGTTGCGTCGCGGGTGTGCCGCGTTGCGTCGCGGGCAGTAACGGGTTGCGTCGCGGGAGTGACGGGTTGAGTCGCGAGGGGTGACGTGTTGCGGCGCGGTGGGGTCGCTACGCGTTGTTATCGGAGCGCTGGCGTCACGCCGGCTGGCTCGGCTGCGTCTCGCCGCCGCGCGCGGTCGTAGGGTTCTTGCCGCCATGTGAACGCGGCTCATCACGATCCACCACCGCCTTTCCGCTTGCTATCGATCGTTGCCCTCGCGGCGCCGCTACTGCGCCGCGCGCCTCACACCGCGGCGACGCCGAGGTAGCCGTCGCGGACGCGGGTATCGTTGGCGAGATCGCGAGCGAGGCCGGATTGCGTGACGCGGCCGGTCTCGAGGACGAAGGCGCGGTCGGCCAGTGCCAGGGCGTGGGGGACGTTCTGTTCGACGAGGACGATGGTCGTGCCCTGGGCGGCGATCGCTTTGAGTGAGGCGAAGACCTCGCGGACGAGCAGGGGAGCCAGGCCGAGGGCGGGCTCGTCGAGGAGGAGGATGCGGGGACGGGCCATCAGACCGCGGCCGATGGCGCACATCTGCTGCTCGCCGCCGGAGAGAGTGCCCGCTTTCTGGCGGGAGCGTTGTTTGAGCACCGGGAACATGGTGAAGACCGTTTCCAGCGTCGCTACGCGTACGCGCCGGGCGGCGGACTTGTACGCGCCCATCTCCAGATTCTCCAGCACCGACATGGCCGGCCAGAGCTGCCGCGCCTCGGGGACGAGGACGATGCCGCGACCTACGCGGTCGTTCGGAGCGAGTTTTGTGATGTCGACCCCTTCGAACATGATCTGGCCTTTGCGTGGCTGCATCAGGCCGGAGATCGTCTTGAGCGTCGTTGTTTTTCCCGCGCCGTTGGCGCCGATGATGGTGACCACTTCGCCTGGTGCGACATGGAACGACACGTCCCAGAGCGCCTGGACGTTGCCGTAGAAGACGTCGATGTTCCTGACCTCGAGCATCACTTGGCCTCGTCTCCGAGATACGCCGTGATCACTGCCGGGTCGCTCAACACCGCCTGCGGCGATCCCTCGGCGATCTTCTGTCCGAAGTTGAGTACCAGGATCCGGTTGGAGACTCCGACGACGGCGTGGACGTGGTGCTCGATCATCAGCACGGTCACTCCCGAGTCGCGGATGGCTCGAATGAGCGTCATCGCGCCCTGGATCTCGGCGGGGTTCAATCCGCCCATGACCTCGTCGAGGCAGATCACCTGCGGCTCGGTGGCCAGAGCGCGGGCGATCTCCAGCCGTTTCAGCTGCCCGATCGTCAGCGCGCCGGCCATCGACGATGCCTCGGCGGCCAGTCCGGTCTGTTCGAGAATGTCGCGCACGCGGCGGGTGGCGTCGCTCCCGCGCCTCCGCCCCGCGCCGAAATGCGCGGCGATGGCCACGTTCTCGGTCACGCTCATGGCCCGGAACGGCCTCACGATCTGGTGCGTGCGGACGATGCCTCGCTTGACGGCGGCGTGGTTCGGGAGTCCGTCGATGCGCTTGCCTCGGAACCAGATCTCGCCGGACGACGGCGCCAGCGCGCCGACGAGGCAGGAGAAAAGCGTGGTCTTGCCCGCGCCATTCGGTCCGATGATGCCGAAGACGTCTCCCTGCGCCACGTCGAATTCGATCGAGGAGAGAGCGAGAAGGCCGCCGAAGCGCTTCGAGACTCCGCGCACGGAGAGCAGCGTGTCAGCGGGCATCAGCGGTCCTCGTTCCTGACCGGGCGGTCCGAGTGAGCAGCGACCAGAGACGCTTTCCGATTCCGACGAAGCCGTGCGGCTCGAAGAGCATCAGGAGAATGAGAAGCCCGCCGTAGATGAAGAGAAAGGAGTCGCGCAACAGGGGCATGGAGAGAAGCTTGATCTGCAGCGTGCTGACGATCAACGCGCCGAGCACGGGGCCGACAAGCGTTCCCACGCCGCCGATGATCGGCATGAGCACGATGCTCAGACTCAACTGGAAATCGAAGACGGAGCCGGGGGCGATGTACTGGAAGTTGATGGCGTAGAGACTTCCGGCAACGGCGACGACGGCGGCGGACAGCGCATGCGCGCCGAGCTTGAAGCGCGTGGCGTTGACGCCCAGCGCCTCGGCGGCATCGATATCCTGTTTGATCGCGGAAAGAGCACGGCCGAACGCGCTCCTTTTGACCCACGCGGCCAGCGCCACAGTCAGAATGGCCAGGATCATCATCGAGAAGTAGTTGTGGTTGAAGTCGAACGAGCCGGCCGGCATACGCAGGCCGCTGGAGCCGCCGGTGAAGGAGACGCTGGCGGCGCAGACGCGGACGGCTTCGCCGACGCCGATCGTGGCGATCGTGAAATAGGGGCCGCGCAGCCGGAAGGCGGGGAGCCCGATGGCAACGGAGAAGATGGCCGCGAGGACGGCGCTCAGCGGCAGCGTCAGAAACGGATCGACCCCTCGGAGTGACAAGAGCACGGTGGTGTATGCGCCGATGCCGAGAAACGCCGAATAGCCGAGCGAGACCTGGCCGGCAAAGCCGCCGAGGAGATTCCATGCCGAGGCCAGCGTCACCGCGAAGGCCAGGCTCCAGAGATCGTTCAAGGTTCCGCGCTCGAGAAAGAACGGAGCGCTCAGGACAAAGAGCGCGGAGGCCAGCCAAAGAACGATCCGGAAGAGCTTCACCGCGTGGCTCTCCGTCGTTGGAAGACGGCAAGGAGCCCGGGCAGGCCGCGCGGAAGGACGACGAGCGCGAAGAAGAGCAGCGCGAAGCTGACTGCGTCCTGCAGCGATGTGGGGACGGAGGTGTACGCGGCCAGGCCATTCTCGAGGATGGCCAGAACGAGCGCGCCGGCGGCGACGCCGGTCACGCTCTCCATCCCGCCGAGGACGATGATGCAGAAGGACTTGAGGAGAAAGCTGCGCCCGAAGTCAGGAGTGAAGGCCATGAGCGAGGAGAGCATCGCCCCGGCGATCCCGGCGAAGGCCGTGCCGATGCCGAAGGCGATCGCGGAGATGCGATCGGCGTTCACGCCGGAGAGAAGCGCGGCATCGCGGTTCTGCGTCACGGCGCGGATCGCTTTGCCGAGGTACGTCTTGGTCAGAAGCACGTTGAGGAACACGAGCGAGGCCACGCTGGCCAGGAAGACGAAGACCGAGGGCAGGCCCACGCGAACGCCGGCGATCTCCATCGACTTCAGCGTGTACGAGGTCAGAATCGACTGCGTGTCACCGGTCCAGATGACGTAGGCGGTGTTCTGCAGAACGAGCCAGACGCCGAAGAGCAGAAGTAACGACTCGATCGATGGGACGTTTCCCGGCGCGGACATGCGTTTACCGAAGAGTTTGTAGAGCAGCACCCCGAACAGGAAGAAGAGGGGCGCGATGATGACCAGGCCGAGGAACGGATCGATGGCGAAGCGGGTGAAGAGCGCAAAGGTGACGTACGCGCCAAGCATCATCACGCCGGCGTGGGCGAGGTTGATGATCCTCATCACGCCGTAGATGACGGCCAGGCCATAGGCCATGGTGGCGTACAGCCCTGCCGCGAGCAGCGAGTTGAGGGCGACGGAGACGAACTGCTGCATCAGGAAGTGGGGCGAGCAACGCTCGCGGCCGGAACGCTGGCGTCCCGCCGGCTGGCCCGGCGGCGTCCCGCCGCCGCGGGCGCCGAGACGGCGCCCAGCCAGCCGGCGAGGACGCCAGCGCTCCGGCCCGCGAAGTTCAGGCCATCGCTGCTAGTGCGGGATCGGCGCAACCGGCGGTCCTGTCTTATCCGCTTTCGGCCAGACCAGGTCGAGTTTCCCGTCCGGTTTGTTCTGGGTCACGACGAACGGAAGGGTGGCCTCGCCGGTCTTGCTGAACTTGAGGACGCCGCCCGGAAGGATCGAGTCTTTCAGCTCGATCGTCGCCAGGCCGCCACGAATGGCTTCCGGCTTGAGGGAGCCGCCTTTGTGGATCGCGGCGGCAAGAGCGCGCACGGTCTCGTACGCACAGGCGTGATACCACTGCGGCATGTTTCCTGTCGCTGCTTTCCACTTGGCGTTGAAGGCCTTCACCTGCGGGTAGGGCAGCAGGTCCGACCACCATCCGCTGGCGAAGATGTAGTCCGTGGCCGCGCCGAGACCCTTGCGGCCCGCTTCATCGGCCCCGCGTGCGCCGTAGGTGACCATCTGATGGTACAGACCCATCTGTGTGTAGGTGCGGTGCATGGCGATGTAATCCTCGAGGTGCGCATCGCACATGAAGATGTCGCCCTTGGCTTGCTGGACGCGTCCGAGGAGTGGTTTGAAGTCGGGTGCGTAAAGCTCGAAGCTCTCATTGAGGACGATCGAGAACATCTTCGGATGGGCTTTGACGAAGTCGGCGACGCCCTTCTCGAAATCCCTTCCGTGCTCGGTGTTCTCCCGGAGCAGAGAGATCTTCAGCGGCGCTTTCAGTTTCCCCGTATTCACGAGGTCGGTGAGGAACTCCATCTGCGTCTGCGCCAGACTCTCGACGGGGGACAGCGTTCCGAAGACCCACTTGCTGCGGCCGTAGATGGCGCTGGCGCCGGCGCCTCCGGAGAGATACGGGACGCCATAACGCTCCGGGACGACGCTCTCCGCCTGCACGAGCTGCGACCCGTATCCGCCGATCACGGCGTGTACTTTCTGCTGCACGATGAGCTGCTCGACGAGCTGCGCGCTCTTGGCGGCATCCGACGTATCGTCGAGAAGGACGAGGTTGATCTTCATCTTCTTCCCGTGAACGTCGACGCCGCCGGCGTCGTTGATCTCTTTGACGGCGTACTCGGTGGCTACCTTGTAGGCGCCGCCGATCTTCGACTCTTTGCCGGTGAGCGGCAGTACCGCGCCGACGCGGATCTCGTCGTCAGCCGCCAGGGCCGATCCTACCGTCAAGATGAGGGCGAATCCGGCGGAAAGGATGACCTGCCACGGACGTGCACGGTGCATGTGAAGCTCCTCTCTGTTTCTTGCAAAATGTCAGCATTCCGAGGTGATGTCAATGTTTCCGACCACAGAGACGCAGAGAGAGCACGGAGAGCTCCCTCCGTGTTCTCTGTGTCTCGGTGGTTTGCTTCTTAGACGATCAATTCTTCCCCGCGAATCGACGCGTCCAGGATCTCGATAGGATGCGCGGCCGGCAATTTCCTGCCGCTCTCGCGGAGGATTTTCTGGATCTGCAAGGTGCAGCCGGGATTGGCGCTGGCCAGGAGATCGGGCTTCGTGGTGAGCACGTTCGCGACCTTGCGCGCGCCGATTTCGTCCGCGCTTTCCGGCTGGATGAGGTTGTAAATGCCCGCGCTCCCGCAGCACTGCTCGCCGTCGGGGATCTCGACGAGCTCCAGTCCCGGAATGCCGCGAAGGAGCTGCCGCGGCGCGGAACGGATCTTCTGCGCATGGGCGAGGTGACAAGCGTCGTGAGAGGCGAGGCGCAGACGCATCGGATGCCGCGTCGCCACGGGCGAGAGGGCCGCGAGATACTCGCTGATGTCCCGTACGCGTTCCGAGAACCTGGCCGCGCGCTCCGCCCACTCCGCGTCGTTGGCCAGAATCCGTTTGAGGTCTTTCATGTGCGAGCCGCAGCCGGCAGCGTTCACGATGATGGTGTCGACGTCTGCTTTCTCGAAGGCCTCGATCAGAGCGCGGCCGAAGCGGATGGCCTCCTCGTCGCGTCCGGCGTGCATCGATAAGGCTCCGCAACAGCCCTGTTCGCGCGGAACGGCAACCTCGCATCCCTCGGCGCTGAGAACGCGCAGCGTCGCTTCGTTGACGCCGGGAAAGAAGACCCGTTGCACGCAACCGGCGAGAAGACCGACGCGCGCGCGTTTCGTCCCCGCCGCCGGAGTGATCGTGGGAAGTGAAGCAGTGAGATGGTGGGCGCTCACCGCCGGCATCAGCGCGTCGAGCTGCGCCATGCGGCGGGGCAGGATTCGGAGCAGCCCTGTTTTCCTGACGATCCACTGCAGGCCGCTGCGGCTATACAGATAGAGCAGTGCCAGCAGCATCTTGAGCCGGCGGGCATACGGAAAGAGCGTGAAGATCATGCGGCGGTGCATCCTGTCGCCGGCGCCTCGCTGATGATGCTCTTCGATCTTCGCGCGCGTGTCTTCGATCAGCACGTCGTACTTCACGCCGGACGGACAGGCCGTGACGCAAGCCATGCACCCGAGGCAGCGGTCGAAGTGTCCGACGACGGTGTCGGAGTAATCGATGGTCCCCTCGGCCAGAGCTTTCATCAGCACGATGCGGCCGCGCGGCGAGTCCATCTCCTCGCCCCACGAAACGTAGGTCGGGCAAGTCGGCAGGCAGAATCCGCAATGAACGCAGTCGTCGATGAGACTGCGACCGTGAGGCTGTGGCATGTCGGTCAAATGCCCCCCACAAATCTTCCGGGAGCGAGACGCCTGCCCGGATCGAACCGCTGCTTCGTGGCCTGCATCAATACCAGCGCGCCTCCCGATTCTCCCCAACTGGTGACGCGCTGTCGCAGTGCTGCCGGAGCCGCTTCGATCGTCAACGACCCTCCCGCTGTCCTCAGCACCTGCCGGGCACTCTCGATCGCGGCGGCGCTCTGTTCATCGTCGATCGGTGCGCCAGTGATGAATCCGACTCCGAATGTCGGATACCAGACGAAGCCGCCGCCGGTCAGACCGCCGAGCAGCGGAGTGGCGACGGAGTTGCTCAACATTTCGACGGCGTTCGGGAGCGCAGCGATCTTGAGCCTGAGCGGACCGCCCGTACGAACCGCGTCGTGGCGCAGCCAGAATCGCCGCGCGTCCTCGGCGTCCAGGACTTCGCATCCGCCGAGGTGTGATAGGCGATCGCGTTGCGCGATGACGCCGGTGTGAAACCCTTCGAAACGGACGCCGATGTCGAAGCCGTCTCCCGCCGCGATTGCGACAAAGGCCGACGCTTCCAACTGACTCTGTCGCAGTTCCGCGACCAGGCTTCGCACTGCCGTGGCGTTTCGATTCGTCATCAGCAGCGACTCGGAAGCTTCCGGCAGCGGGTGAAGCCGGAACGTGGCCGTGGCGATCATGCCGAGAGTTCCGAGCGAGCCCACCATCAGCTTCGGCAGATCAAAGCCGGCGACGTTCTTTACCACCTTACCGCCGCCGTGTGCGAGCACGCCGTCAGCCCTGATGATCGAAATCCCGATGATCAGATCGCGAACCGATCCGTACCGTGTCCGCAGCGGCCCGAAGGCATTGGCGGCGACGATGCCGCCGATCGTGGCGCGGCCGGGGAGGGGAGGGTCGATGGCCAGACGCTGGCCGTGCGCGCCGACCACTTCCTGCAGGCGCGCCAGCGTCATGCCCGCCTCGGCGGCGACGATCTGATCGGCGGGGGCATGTTCGACGATGCGATTGAGCTTTTCCGTTCTGATGCAGAGATCGAGACGCTCGGGCGGACTGCCGATCTCGATATCCGTTCCCCCGCCGATGAAGGCGACCGCCTCACCGGCCTTTTCGCTCTCGGCGATGCGGGATGCGGTGTCCGCGATCGTCTCGGGAACGAAGACAACCTTCGCCGTCACGCCGGCAATCGAGATGTCATCAAACACGATCTGCCTGACCGGAGAGCTCTGTAGGATGCGGACGATAGATTCCCGGACGGTCGCCGCACAAACGCGGCGTGGGGAACACTTTCCCGGGATTGAAGCGCGCCTCGGGATCGAACGCGCAACGGATGCGGCTCATCGTTTCGAGGTCGTCATCGGTGAACATCTCGGCCATGTACGGCGCCTTGTCCGCGCCGACGCCGTGCTCGCCGGTGATCGACCCGCCGAAGCGGAGACAGATGCGAAGGATCTCGCCGGCCACGTCCTCGGCCAGTTTCTCCTGCCCTGGAATCTTCACGTCGTACAGCACCAGAGGATGGAGATTGCCATCGCCGGCGTGAAAGACGTTGGCGATCCGCAGACCCGATTCCTTCGCCAGTACCTCGATGTCGCCCAGGACCTCCGCGATCGCCGAGCGCGGGATGACGCCGTCCTGCACGACGTAGTTCGGACTGATGCGCCCGACCGCGGCGAATGCGCTCCGCCGCCCTTTCCAGAGCATGGCCCGCTCATCCTCGTCTTTCGGACGACGGAACTCGATGGCACCGGCGCCACGAGCCATCTCGATTGCCTGCGCCGAGGTGTGCTCCACCTCGGCGAGAGGACCGTCGACGTCCATCAGAATGACCGCGCCCACATCCGGCCAGTCGACGCCGGTGGCTGCCTTCGCGGCTACGATGGCCAGGCGGTCCATCATCTCGATCGCCGCCGGAACGATTCCGCCAGAGATGATGGCGGAGACTGCGTTGCCCGCTTCGCGGGTGGAGGGAAACGTCGCCAGAAACGTGCGCGTCGCCTCGGGCTTGCGCAGAATGCGGAGGACCACCTCGGTGACGATGCCCAACGTTCCCTCACTGCCGACGAGAACACCGAGCAGATCGTAGCCGGGAGTGTCCGCGACCGGACCGCCGAGGTCCACGATCGTGCCGTCGCTGACGACGAGACGCGCGCCGAGGACGTGGTTCACGGTGAACCCGTACTTGAGGCAGTGCGCGCCGCCGGAATTCTCCGAGACGTTCCCGCCGATGGTGCAGACGCTCTGCGACGACGGGTCGGGGGCGTAGTAGTAGCCCTCGGGGCCGACGCGCTTGCTGACGTCCAGGTTGATCACGCCGGGTTGCACGCGCATCCAGCCGTTCTCGAAGTCGATCTCCAGAATCTTACGCATGCGCGCCATGCCTACGACGACGCAGCCGGGAACCGGCATCGCTCCGCCCGACAGTCCGGTGCCGGCACCGCGCGGCACGATGGGAAGCCCCGCCTCTCCGGTGATCTTCACGATCGCGACGACCTCTTCCGTCGACGAGGGGAGGACCACGATTCCGGGCATGGCGTGAAAACTGGTCAGGCCGTCGGACTCGTACGTGCGCAACTGCGAGGGCTCGACGATGCAGTTGCGATCGCCGACGACCGCGCGGAGGCGATCGACGATCGCGGTCGGAATCGCAGGAGGTCGCGTTTCCAGAACGGAGGCGGACATCGGATCACTCGAACAGACGATAGGCGGGAAGCGTCAGAAACTCTGTGAATTCAGTGTTGAGCACGAGTGAATCGAGCAGTTCGACCGCGTCGCTCATCCTGCCCTGATCGCGTCCGCCGATTTTCTCCAGTTCTTCCTCGCGGATTCTCTCGTAGAGCTCGCGGCTGGCCACTCTGCCGTCATCGAGCGTGCCTTTGTTCGTGATCCATTGCCAGAGCTGCGCGCGCGAGATCTCTGCCGTCGCCGCGTCTTCCATCAGGTTGAAGATGGCCACCGCTCCGTTTCCCGAGAGCCAGGAGTTGAGGTACTGGAGGGCCACGTTGACGTTGTTGCGGAATCCTGCCTCCGTGATCGTTCCGCCGGGCACGTGCGTGTCGACGAGCTGCGACCCGGCGACGTTGACCTCCGGGCGCAGCACCTCTTTCTGATTCGCTTTGGGCCCGAGAGCGCTTTGAAAGACTTCCATCGCCACCGGCACGAGATCGGGATGGGCCACCCACGTCCCGTCGAAGCCGTCGCCGGCCTCGCGCGTTTTGTCGTCGCGCACTTTGGCCAGCGCTTTCTCGTTGATCTCCGGATTCTTGCGATTGGGGATGAACGGCGCCATGCCTCCCATGGCGTGCGCGCCGCGGCGATGGCAGGTGCGGACGAGCAGGTCGGTGTAGGCGCGCATGAAGGGAACGGTCATGGTCACCTGCACCCGGTCGGGCAGGGCCAGATCGGCGCGGCGTCTGAATTTCTTGATCAGGCTGAAGATGTAGTCCCACCGCCCGGCATTGAGCCCGCTGGAGTGATCGCGCAGCTCGTAGAGGATCTCGTCCATCTCGAAGGCGGCGGGAAGGGTTTCGACAAGAACAGTGGCTCGGATCGTTCCGCGGGGAATGTTCAGCGCGTCCTGCGCGGCGTTGAACACGTCGTTCCACAACCGTGCTTCGAGATGGCTCTCCATCTTCGGGAGATAAAAGTACGGGCCGCTGTTTCGCTGCTTCAGCTCGCGGGCGTTGTGAAAAAAGTAGAGGCCGAAGTCGAGGATGCTCGCCGAGACAGGCCGGCCGTCGACGAGGATGTGCTTCTCGAAGAGGTGCCATCCGCGCGGACGCACGAGAAGAACGGCGATCTCCGGATTCAGACGGTAGGCCTTCCCATCCGGGTTGTGGAACTCGATGGTTCTGCGCACCGCGTCGATGAGGTTCTGCTGTCCTTCGACGACGTTCTCCCACGTCGGCGAGAGCGAGTCTTCGAAGTCGGCCATGAAGACGTTCGCCCCGGAGTTGAAGGCGTTGATCATCATCTTCCGTTCGACCGGACCGGTGATCTCGACCCAGCGTTTCTCGAGATCAGGAGGTGTCGAGGCAACCTTCCAGTCGCTTTCGCGAACGTTGCGGGTCTCGGGAAGAAAGTCGGGCATCCTGCCGGCGTCGAACGCGAGCTGACGCTCACCGCGCCGCGCCAGAAGCTGTTCGCGCGTCGCGTTGAATTTGCGGTGCAGGCCGGCAACGAAGGACAGCGCGTCATCGGTGAGAATCGCGGCGGACGCGGCCAGCTTCTTTCCAGTGATCTCGATTCCTGTTTCCACGTCACTCCCTCCGCTACTTCACGGCTCCTGTCGTCATTCCTGACACGAAGTAGTCGAGCGACAAAGCATAAACAATGACCACCGGCACCGATCCGAGCACCGCCGAGGCCATCAGAGGGCCCCAGAAGTAGACATCGCCGCGGACCATGTCCACGGTGATGCCGACCGGCAACGTCCGATGGGCGACCGAGCTGATGAACGTCAGCGCGTAGACGTACTCCTGAAACGAGAGCGTGAAGGCGAAAATGGCCGCCGTCAGGATGCCCGGCAGCACCACCGGAATCACCACCAGCCGCAGCAGTTGCATTCTGGTCGCGCCATCGAGCAGCGCGCGCTCTTCGATCTCCTTCGGAACGCTGCGGAAGAATCCCATGAGCAGCCAGGTGCAGAACGGGACGGTGAAGGTGGGATAGGCCAGGATCAGCGACCAGATGGTGTTGTCGATCTTCAGCGCGCCCACGAATTGGGAAAACGGGATGAACAGGATGGTCGGCGGGATGAGGTACGTGAGAAAGATGGCGATGCCGATCGCTCGATTCCCTCGGAACCGGATCCGCGCCAGTCCGTAGGCCGCCGGAACGGCCAGCACCAGCGTGATGAGCATGACCGACGCGCCGGTGATGAGGCTCACCCTAAGCCAGGTCTTGAACGGAGTGGTTCGCAGATACTTGTAGTGGGTGAGGGTCGGGCTGGCCACGCGGATCGCTCCGATGACCTGATTGGGTTGCGCCGGCTGCCCGGTCGGGATGTTGATCTGCGCGAGCACACCGTCGACGGGGCTGACGATCTGCTGGTCGCCGAGGAATGCGATCGGAGCGGGATGCTCTTCACTGTCGCTGCGTTTGGTGTGCGTTCCCGGGACGATCGTCCAACGGAGGGTCCCCGCATTGTACGACGCCGGAATGATGATGTCCTTGTGGTACGGATGGCCGGTGATTCCATCGACGTTCGAGAACCAGAACGGATTGCGTTTGAGGTCGTACAGATTCGCGTCAGCCTTGAACGAGGTGATCACCATCCAGTAGAACGGGAAGAGCGCAAACGCCAGGAACGGCGCCAGCCCCACGTAGCTCACCAGATCGAAACGAAGACGACGCCAGCCTGGACCGATGCGCGCCACGGTTATGCCTCTTCCCGACGCAGGAACTGCAGCATGAAGAAGACCATCAGAGCCATGATCGGAAACATGAACAGTGAGACCGCGGCGCCCTTGCCCAGGAATCCGGCGTTGACGCCGAGCTGGTACGCGTAGGTGGAGAGCACCTGGGTCTGATCGAACGGCCCACCCTTGGTGATGATCCAGATGGTGTTGAAGTCCGTGAAGCTGAAGATGACGGAGAAGAGCAGCGAGACCATCAGGATGGGGCGGACCATCGGACCGATGATGTGGACGAAACGCTGAAACGCGTTTGCCCCTTCGAGCCGGGCACGCTCCAGGATCTCATCGGGAATCGCGGTCAGCCCGGCCAGGATGACGATGGCCGTGAACGGGAACCCGCGCCATACGTTGACCAGAACCACCGAGAACATCGCCCAGTCCTTGTCCCCTCGGAAATTGATGATGTTCGCGGCCGTGACGATGTGCCAGTGTACGAGCGTCCAGTTGATGACGCTGTAGGTGGAGTCGAGGATCCAGAGCCAGGCCTGCGCGCTGATGGCGATGGGGATCACCCACGGAATGACCACCAGGCCGCGCAGAACCTTGCGCCCGCGGAAGGCGCGGTTCAGCAGCAGCGCGCACGGAATCCCGATGAAGAGTTTGATGATCTCCGTTCCGAACGTATATTTGAACGTGTTCTTCAGGGCCAGCAGGAAGCTCGGATCCTGCAGGACGCCCGTTCCGTTCGTCTTCGTGCGGGTGTCGGCGTCGACGAGGATCTGGCGCTGCGCGGTCTTCAGCGCGGCACGATTCGGGAACGTGCCGATCACGAGCGGTGTGTCGCTGTGCGCCACGACCTCGTATTTGCCGCCGATCGTCTTCCGAGCCTTCCACTGCAGATCCTCCAGGATCGAGCTGGCGTTGAAGGAGGCGTCGTCCGCGGTCAGCATCTCGATGACAGGAATCTTCTTTCCCGCGACGACGATGGAGCCGCGGAACCGCCCTCCCGGTGCCGCGTCGGTGACCTGCTGGCCTTCCGCTTTCTTTGCGATGAAGGCTGACGCCTGCGGCTCGGTCGGAAATGTGGCGATGACGAAGTCGTTGGAGGACAGCTCGTAGCTGTCCACCTTGGAGTAGTTCGCCGCACCGACCCATGTCCAGGTCCGATTCCCAGCCTGCGCGTCGGTGAAGCTCATGTAGATCGACATCAGAAACGGATAGGCGATGAAGACGAGGAGGTAGAGCACCGCCGGCAGAACGAGGCCGTAGCCGAAGGGCGCCTCGCGATCGAAGAAGGCCATGCGCGGCTTGCGCGCTGGTTGGCCGCTCTCGTCCGTGGTCGTCAGATCGCCCATTCGGTCTCCTGGTCGAAGAGATAGATGCGATCGGTGTCGAACCAGAGGTCGAGGTTGTCGGCCGGCCGTAGTCCGGCGTAGATTTCGGTCTGCATCTGGAAAATGCCCGCGCTGCTGCGGGCGGTGACGATGACGTCGTGCCCCAGCGGCTCGACGAGGTCGATCGTGGCCGGGACCTTCTGATGATTGCCGCGCCCCTCGGCCGAGAGGTGAATGTGCTCGGGCCGGATTCCGACCGTGACCGGCCGGTTCGATCCTTCCGGCACAGGGCGCGTCAGCGGCAGGTTCACGCCGCCATTGAGCTCGACCGATCCCTGGCCCGCCTTCGCGGTCAGCGTTCCCTGGAAGAAGTTCATCGGAGGAGTGCCGATGAACCCTGCCACAAAGCGGTTGGCCGGTTTGTCGTACGCCTCCAGAGGCGTGGCCACCTGCAGGATGGAGCCGCCGTTCATGATGACGATGCGGTCGCCCATGGTCATGGCCTCCACCTGATCGTGCGTCACGTAGACCATCGTGGACTTGACGGACTGGTGGAGCCGCTTGAGTTCCGTGCGCATGTGGACGCGCAGCTTGGCGTCGAGATTCGATAGAGGCTCGTCGAACAGGAGCACGCCTGCCTGACGGCAGAGCGCGGCGCCGACGGCGACGCGCTGCCGCTCGCCCCCGGAGAGCTGCCGCGGCTTGCGGTTCAGGCGGCCGGACAGCCCGAGGATCGCGGCCACTTCCTGCACGCGTCGCTCGATCTCCGCCTTCGGCGTGTGACGCAGCCGAAGTGAGAAGGACATGTTCTTGTACACGCTCATGTGCGGGTAGAGCGCGTAGCTTTGAAAGACCATGGCGATGTCGCGATCGCGGGGTGGGAGGCCGATCACCGACCGGCCTCCGATCCGGATGTCACCGCTGGTCACATCTTCGAGCCCTGCGATCATGCGCAGGGTGGTCGTTTTTCCGCATCCGCTCGGGCCGACCAGGATCAGGAACTCGCGATCCTGAACCGTCAGGTCGATTCCCGCGACGGCGCTTACATCACCAAACCGCTTCTCAACCTTCTCGAGAACGACGTCTGCCATGGCCGGTCATTGTCTCCCGAAAGAGGCTTCGAAAGGTGTTGGTCAGACGGCACGAAGCTTCTTCTCAGCATCCTCCATCGCCGCTCGCGGATTCTTGCCCTTGGCCACTTCGGCGAACATCGTCGGCACGATGAACTTCGCGTACATCGCCGTGGCCGTCTTCGTCATCGGGCCGGGGAAACCGACGAAGTGAACGTCCTTGTGGAAGTCCTGGAGCACCTCCAGCTTCGGCTCGTGGCCGATGACCGGCATCGGCTTCTTGTAAAGCGCGTTCAGGAACGGATGGTTGTATCCGGTGGACTGCTCCATTCCGCGCAGGGCTTCCTCGTTCATGGCGAAGAGGAATTCCTTGGCCAGATCCTGGACCTTGGAGAAATTGTAGATGCCGTACGACATGGTCCGGCCGTAGTTGATGCGCAGCCCGCCGGGGCCGAGCGGGGTCTTCGCGATCTCGAGATTCCGATACACGTCCGGGTTGTCTTTCGCGGCGGTGCGATAGGCGCTGATCGGGTTGCAGACCACCGCTCCTTTACCCGAGGCGATGAAGCGGTTGTTCGAGCTGTCATCCCAACTGAGGACCTCGTCGGTCATAGTCTGGTTGAAGATCTCCGCGCCGAGCTTGAGACTGTCGACGATCTCCTTCTTGCGGAAGGCGATGTTGCCGTCCTTGTCGAACATGTAGGCCTTGTACGCCCACATGAACGGCAGGAGGTTGTCGTTGGAATCGGGAGTCTGCGAATACGGGATGCCGATCGGATGGCCCGCCTTCTTGAGTTTGACACCCATGCGCAGAAGGTCTTCATAGGTGGTCTTGTCGGTGTACTGCTCGCCGACTTCTTTGAAGTAGCCGCTGTTGATGATGTAGGGATAGCTGATGTACCAGCTCGGAATGGCCAGCCACTTGCCGTTCACGACGCCGATCGACGGACCTTCGCGGAGCCAGCCTCCGAACTGCTTGGCCAGCCGGTTCGCGGTATCGCTCACGTCGACGAGCACCTTGTCGTAGAGCCACGCACCCGTTCCGTTGAGGTGGAACACATCGTGTCCGCCGCCGCGGGAGATGTCCGCGGCGATGGCGGTGGGAAGGTCGGCCGTGCCCACGTAGTCCACTTCGACCTTGCACTTGTGCTTCTCGCCGAACTCGTGGGCGAAGACTTCGAAGTACTTGTCGTAGTCGGGAACGAAGTGCTTCCACTGCACGACCTTCAGCACGCGTTCCGTTTGCGCGGAGGCCTTGCGGGTGAAGATCGTCGGTGCGGCCAGTCCTACGCCGGCTGCCAGCGAGAGCTGCAGAAACTCGCGGCGCCCGACGTCGGTCTTGACGACAGGTTCGGTGGTATCGGGTGGATGACTATCGGTTGGCTGAGCTTTCGTGATGGCGCGTTTTTTTCTGCTGGTCTTCATTCGTTGGTCTCCTCACCGAGTTAGTACTGGTTCAAAACCGTGAAGAAGGGACTGAACGCCGGAGGATCTGTCTCGTCTGCCGCTGGAGAATGGGCTGAACGCGCATTCTTTCAGACTGCCCCGCGACGGGCAACTGAAGAACGCGACGGGGGAGGGTACGGCAGAGCTCGTGATGCGGGGCTGTTTCAGGAACATCCTTCGCCGGACGGTGAGGAACCGTCCGGCGAAGGGCAACAATGGATCGTCGTTAGTAGTACCAGACCTGCATCTGGACCGTGAGCTCGTTGGTGCTGTGAAGCGCGCTGTTAGAGAACTTGACGTGTGTGACCTGGCCGGTGAGCTTGAGGTTCTGGCCGTAAACGTAGTAGTTGAATCCGCCGCCGTACCGCTTCTGATCTTTCGACGGGATCGAAGTGACGGTGAACTTCTGATCTTCGAACTTCACGAAGGGCTGGATCTTCGACGGAGCGATGTAGTAGCCGAACTCCGCGAGGTAGTCGTTCTGGCGCGGCAGGGTGGTGAGGAACTTTCCACCGTCGTAGTGAACGCCCTGGGCAAGTACCGCGAACTCGTCCTTCCCGTTGACCGGGACCGTGGAGTGAACGCTTGCGCTGTACGCCTTGTAGGTCTTCTGGGCGTCATATCCCCCGCTGAGGGCCAGGACTTTCTTGGTGCCGCGGTTCGTGCCCGCGTAGACGTACCCTCTCTCCTTTTCCCAGAAGTCGTACGAGAGCCACACGGAGCGGCGGAAGGCGTTGTGCGAGGCCACCGTCGTCGTCGTCGCGGCATCGCGGATGCCCTGGAACAATCCTGCGCGGTACTCGAGACGGCCGTCGGCGACGTAGCCCTGGGCCTCAAAGCCCGTGTCGCGGGTACCACTCGTCTGCGTCGGGGTGGCGAAGACCGTCGCGGTCGGGCTGATGTCAACGGTGATGAAGCTCGTCGTCGAAACCAGCTCTGCGCGGTTGAGAGGAATGAGCATCAAGCCGGCATTGAGCGCGAACTCATCGCGAATCTTCCACTGAGCCCATCCGTCCTGGAGGATGTAGCCCGAGCCCAGCGCCTTCGGCGACTTGCCCAGGTTCGGATCGTCGGTCTGGATGAAGAAGGTTACATCCTTCGCCACTGATCCCGTGAGCAGGACGCGCGCTCTGCGGATGTAGAGGTTCTGGTTGTATTCCTTCGTGGCGCTGTCCTGCGCCTCGTCGGCCCACAGTTGGAGCTGGGTTCCGAAGCGGATCCACACGTCGTCGTTGACCTTGATTATTGCCTGGGCTTGCGCGAGGGTGGGAAGGAAAAGAAGCACCAGCAGGAAGATCGGAAAGAGCAGACGGCGCGGGCTGGGGGAAGAACCGGTGTCAAGCATAGCCTCTCCTTTGTTGTGAAGATCAAGTCATGATCAAAATAAGAAACGGAAGCGGTTTTGGTTGCGGAAAGTGTACCGCACACGTCGTGGATTTGTTGAACCCTTACATGCCGAGGAACGCCTTTTTTACATGTTCATCCGCGAGCAACTCCTGGCCCGTGCCGGACAGCACGATGCGTCCGGTCTCCAGAACGTAGGCCCGGTGGGCGATGTGCAGCGACTGGTAGACGTTCTGTTCGACCAGCAGAATGGTCACGCCCTGCTGGTTGATCTCGTTGATGATCGTGAAGATGCTCTTCACCATCATGGGCGAGAGTCCAAGTGACGGCTCGTCGAGCAGCAGCACGCGCGGATTGGCCATCAATCCGCGGGCGATGGCGAGCATCTGTTGCTCGCCGCCGGAGAGCGTTCCCCCGAGCTGCTTCTCCCGTTCCTTCAAGCGCGGGAAGAGCGAAAAGGCGCGCTCGACGTTCTTTCCCCTGTCTTTTCTGGTACTTGGCGGGAAGGAACCGATCTTCAGGTTCTCCATCACCGTCATCTCCGGGAAGATCCTCCGCCCCTCGGGCACCTGAATGATCCCGCGCTCGACCACGTCGTGCGGATGAAGCCGGGAGAGGTCCTCACCTTCGAATGTGATCGATCCCGACGTCCACTTCACCAGGCGCGAGATGTTCTTCAGCGTCGTCGATTTGCCGGCGCCGTTGGAGCCGACGAGCGTGACGATCTCACCCTGCCGGACGGAGAGGTCGATGCCCCAGAGAACCTTCAGGTCGCCGTACGCGAACTCGAGTTTTTCGATGGCCAGCATCGGCTCACCGTTGAGCGTGTCGGCCGTCACTGCTCCACCCCGAGGTAGGCTTCGATCACTTGCGGGTTGACCACGATCTCCTGCGGAGTTCCTTCCGCGAGCTTCTCGCCGGAGTTGAGCACGACGATCCGGTCCGAGAGGCGCATGATCGCTTTCATGTCGTGCTCGATGACGATCTGCGTCAGGCCCTGACCCTTGATCTCCAGGATGAGTTGGATGATCTCTTCGCTTTCGGCCGTGTTCAACCCGCCCATGGCTTCGTCGAGCAGCAGCAGCCTCGGCTTCGTGGCCAGCACGCGGGCGAGCTCCAGCTTCTTCCGTTCGCCGATTGGCAGCGCGCCCGCGAGAAGACCGGCCTTCGCGTCGAGGCGCACGACGCGCAACTGCTCGTGAGCGATGTCGCGCGCCTCCTTGACCGAGTTCGTACGACAGAGCGCGCCGACCACCACGTTGTCGAGCACGGAGAGCTTCGTCAGCGGACGGACTTTCTGCCAGGTGCGGGCCATGCCCAGCTTGCACACCTTGTCCGGCTTCAACCCGTTCATCCTCCGTCCCTGGAAGACGACCTCTCCCTTCGACGGCCGGTAGTAGCCGGTGATGCAGTTGAACAGCGTGGTCTTGCCCGCGCCGTTCGGTCCGATCAAACCGAGGATGGTCCCCTCGGGTACCTCGAAGGAAACATCCGAGTTGGCCGCGAGGCCTCCGAAGAACCGGGACACGTGTCTGATGTCGAGGATGGCCATGGTCGTTACTTCCGACCCCCGCGCCTCGATGCCATTTTCCGGAGAAAGCCAAGCACCCCTTCCGGCATGAAGAGGATGACGATCACGACGAGAATCCCATAGATGAGGACATGGGCATGAGCGAGGTTTTCTTTGAGAAACAGGCCGGTCGGCGAATCGGCGTTCACGATGTGGGCTTTGATCAGGGCGTCGGTGATGGCGTTGCTCCGCAGCGCTTCCGATAGAGGCACGAGAAGCACCGCTCCGAGGACCGGCCCGAGGATCGTGCCCACGCCCCCGATGATGCAGACCACCACGATCTGAACCGACTTCTCCAGTCCCAGCACGGTGCTCGGATCGATGAATCCGACGTATGCGCCGTAAAGACCTCCGGCCAGAGCGGTGAAGATCGCCGAGATCGAGAGAGCCGTGTTCTTGAACAGCGTGGGGTTGATTCCCAGCGAGTGAGCGGCATCCTGATCTTCGCGGATGGCCTGGAAGCAATACCCCAGCTTCGAGCGCAGCACCAGCCAGCTCACGGCGATCGTGACCAGCGCGAAGACGAGACCGGTGTAATAGAAGGGGATCTTGGATTCCCAGTCGGTGATGAGCGTTCCGCCGACGGTGAGCGGCGGGATCTCCGTGATCAGGATCCCTTCCGCGCCGTTGGTGATGCCTTTGAGATTGAGCGCGGAAACGCGGAAGATCTCCGCCACGGCGATCGAGGCCAGCACGAAGTACGAACCTCGCAATCGGAAGCAGATCGAGCCGATGATCAGCGCGGTGATGAGGGCCACGACCGCTCCCGCCCAGATCCCGTACCACGGGGCGATCTGTTTGTACTGCAGCAGGATCATCGTGGTGTAGGCGCCGACGCCGAAGTAGGCGGCGTGGCCGACCGAATACTGGCCGGTATACCCGCCGAGGATGTTCCAGCTCGACCCGATGATCACGTTGATGAAGATCAGGATCATCATGTGGAGCAGATAGGTGCTCTCCACGAACAGCGGCACGATGAACAGCACGCCGATCGAGAGCGTGATCAACGCCAGCGGGACATAGCGCGTCCCCGTCGCGGCATTGGATGTCTGCGCCATCACAATTGGGACTTGCCCATCAAACCGGAGGGCTTGAACAGGAGCACAAGAAGGAAGAGGACGAAGACGATGACCTCTTTCCAGCCGGAGCCGAGATACGCGCCGCCGATCGACTCGGCCACACCGATCAGCACTCCCCCGATCATCGCGCCGGTGACGCTGCCCATTCCGCCGAGCACCGTGATGACGAATGCTTTGAGAGTGAAGATGCTCCCCACCTGCGGGAAGATGTAATAGGTCGGAGCGATCAGCGCTCCTGCCGTTCCGGCCAGTGCCGAGCCGAGGCCGAAGGCGATGATGGACATCCGCTTGACGTTGATGCCCATCAACGTGGCCGCCTCGCGATCCTGAGCGGTGGCCCGGATGGCCTGGCCGGTATTGGTCTCGCGAAGGAACCAGGTCAGGGCCAGCGTGATGGCCACGGTGATGGCGAACGAGATCACCAGCGGCTCGGAGATCGAAATGCCCAGGACCGTCACGCTGCTCGACGAGTACTTCGTCGTCAGGATCTTGTAGTCCGAGGTGAAGGCCAGCATCACCGTGTTGCTCATGATCAGCCCCAGGCCGATGGTCAGCAGGATCTGGTTCTGCGGCAGGGCGTTGAGGACCCGATTGATGAAGAACTTCTGCAGGAGCGCGCCGAAGAGGAACATCAGCGGGATGGTGATGGCGATCGACAGAAACGGATCGACGTGCAGGATGGTGAAGATGTAGTAGGTGAGGTACATCCCCACCATCAGCAGGTCGCCATGGGCGAAGTTGATGATGCGCATCACCCCGAAGATGATGGTCAGACCGATGCCGATCAGGGCATACACGCCCCCGATCAGGATCCCGCTAATGAGCGCCTGGTTGAAGATCGCCATCGGTCGTAAACCGGGGGCAAGCCCACTGCCGTACCGTTGCTACTTGCCCCAGCCTGGGAATGGGTATACGGGTTTTTTCGGAGCGAATTGGGGAGGATAGACGGTTTCGTGAACGCCGTTCTGAATCTGTTCGACCAGCATCGGATGCTTGTTCTGGTTCGTGTAGCCCTCGTAGTCGGCGAACACGACCTCGCCCATGATGCCGTTCCATTTGCCCTTCTTCAGAAGATCGCGCGTCCTGTCCGCGTTGCCGCCGGCCTTCGCCGCGGTCTCGGCCATGATGATCATCGACTCGTAGGCCGTGGTGGCGTGATAGGTGGGCTCTTTTCCGAAGCGCGCTTTGTACCGTTCGTTGAACTCTTTCGCTCCGGGCCAGCTCACGTTCGGAGTCCACTGCGTGCTGGAGAAGACGTTGTTGGAGATGTCCTTCTCCTTCGCGAACTGAACGGTGGCGAAGCCGGCGCCCGCGCCGAGGAACGCGTGCGGGGAGAGGCCGATCTCGCGTGACTGCCGCATCAGCAGAATGGCGTCGGCGACGTACGAGACCATGAACACGAGATCGGGGTTCTTGGCCTTGATGCCGGCCAGCGTCGAACGGTAGTCGGGCGAGCCGGGTGCGTACGATTCTTCGGCCACGACGGTGATGCCCTTCTTCGCGGCGTAGGCCTTGGCCGACGTCGCGCCCGACGTCCCGAAGTCGGTGTTCTCGTTGATGATGGCCATCGTCTTCGGTTTGCCCAGTCCGGTGGCCATATCGAGAAGAATCTTTGCGTAGTCGTTCGTCGTCGCGCTGAGCCGGAACGTCCACTTCAGGTTCTGGCGGGTGATGTCGTCCTTCGAGGCTACCGGGATCAGCAGGGGAACCTTGTATTTCTCGGCGAGCTTGGCCAGCGCGGCCGCGCATTTCGAGCTGTACGGCCCGACGATGCCGGTGACCTTGTCGCTGGTGGCCAGTTTCTCAAACGCCGCCATCGACGTCTCCGGTTTCCCAGTGTCGTCCTCTTTCAGGAGATCGACGTCGATGCCTTTCTTCTTCAGATCCTCGATGGCCAGGGTCACGCCGTTGGAGAGGTTCTCGCCGATCGGCGCTTCCGGCCCGGTGATCGAGTTCACGAACCCGATCTTCACCTTCGTCGCGCCGTGCGCGAGGGGAACGAACAGCGAAATTGCGATGAGTAGGACGACGAATCGTTTCATCGGAAGGCCCCTTTCAAGCGCGGCAGAGACTATCACGCAGCGAACGGGCGAAGGTGACGGGTGCTACATGGGAGTGTGATGCGGAAGGATGAAGGATGAGGGACAATCCCTCCATGCCCGTCTACGAAGATCCCCTCAACGGTGTCCGGCTCGACGCGGGCGCATTGCATCGCTGGACCACCGCGATCGTTCAGCGGCTCGGTGCGCCGGATGACATCGCCACGGATGTCGCTGATCTGCTGATCGCGTCCGATCTCCGAGGGATCGCCTCGCACGGCACGGCACGACTGCCGCAGTACGTGAAGCTCGCCGAAGCGCACGTCATGGATCCCGCCGCGCGCCCGCTGCTCGAGCGCGGCAAGCCGGCCCTCTCGCTCTTCGATGCACAGAACGGATTTGGCCATCACGCCGGCCGCGTGGCCATCGATTACGCCATCGAACGGGCAAGGGAGGTTGGTACATCGATCGCCGTGGCTCGCAACTCGAACCACTACGGCATCGCCGGCTGGTACGCCATGCGCGCGGCGTCCGCCGGCATGATCGGCATGAGCCTGACCAACACCTCGCCGCTCGTCGCGCCGACGCGCTCACGCGTCAGCATGCTGGGGACGAACCCGATCGCCGTGGCCGCGCCGGCCGGCAAGTACGGCATGCTCGTGCTGGACATGGCTACCAGCACCATTCCGCGCGGCCGCATCGAAGTGGCCGCCCGCCGCGGGGAGGCGCTTCCGATCGGTTGGGCCATCGCTCCCGACGGCTCGCCGGCAACGACTTCGGAACAGGCGCTGGCCGGGTCGCTGCAGCCGCTGGGAGGGGAGGAGTCCACCGCCGGTTACAAAGGCTACGGACTGTCGCTCATCGTCGAGCTCTTCACCGGCATCCTGGCCGGCGCCGCCTTCGGCCCGAACATCATCGGGCTCTTCTCCACCGCCGGCAAATCAGACCTCGGGCAGTTCTACATGGCCATCGATCCAAGCGCGATCGGAGACGCCGGCGCCTTCGAGGCCCGTCTCGAGCAGCTCATCGATCAACTCACCCACGCGCCGCTGATTCCCGACGCGCCCGGCCCCGTGCTCTATCCCGGCCAGCCCGAGGCCGAGCGTGCGCGCAAGCAGGAGCGCGACGGAATCGTGATCGATCGCGAACACTACGATTCCCTCGTGGCGATCGCGGAGCGATTCGGAATCGCTCTGCCGGACGCGCGATGAGCCAATACGATCTCATCGTCGTCGGCGGCGGGATCGTCGGACTGGCCACCGCCTACCAACTGCTGATCCGGAAACCGGGACTGCGGCTCTGCCTCCTCGAAAAAGAGCGCGAGCTGGGGATGCACCAGACAGGTCACAACAGCGGCGTGCTTCACGCGGGCCTCTACTATCAGCCCGGCTCGCAAAAAGCGAAGCTATGCGGCGAAGGGAAACGCGAGCTGCAGATCTTCGCCGACGAGCACGGCATCCCTTATGAGCTCTGCGGCAAGTTGGTCGTGGCGTTGGACGAGAGCGAGCTCGATCGTCTGGCCAACATCAAACAGCGCGCTACTGCTAATGGGGTGGAAGGGCTCGAAGAAGTCGGGCCGGAGCGCATCCGCGAGCTCGAGCCGCACGCTGCCGGCATCCGCGCTCTCTGGTCGCCCCGCAGCGGCATCATCGACTTCCGCCGCGTGGCCCTCGCCTACGCGGACGAGGTTCGCGCGCGCGGCGGTGAGATCTTTAACGGCCAGGAAGTGCGATCGATCAGAAGCAGCGCGAACGAACAGATCGTCATCACCCGCACGGGGGAGCTCGTGGCCCGCGATCTCATCAGTTGCGCCGGTCTCTACTCCGATCGCGTCGCAGCGATGACCGGCGACGCCGGCGACGACCGAGTCATCCCTTTCCGCGGCGACTACTACACGCTGAAACCCGATGCGCGCCGGCTTGTGCGCGCGCTGATCTACCCCGTTCCCGATCCCCGCTTCCCATTCCTCGGTGTCCACTTCACCAAACGGATCGACGGCGAAGTCCTGGCCGGACCGAACGCCGTCCTGGCCTTTGCCCGCGAAGGATACAAGCGGCTCCACATCGCTCCCCGCGAGCTCGCCGCAACGCTCCTCTTCCCCGGCTTCCGCCGTCTGGCCCGATCGTACTTCCGCACCGGCATCTCCGAGATGTGGCGCGACTGGTCCCGCACCGCCTTCACCGCCCAACTCGTGCGCTACGTCCCCGAGATCAAGGCCAACGATCTGATCTTCGGTCCCTCCGGCGTCCGCGCCCAGGCCCTGACCCTCGACGGAAAGATGGTCGACGACTTCTCCATCGGCGACAGCCCGCATGTGCTGCACGTGCGGAACGCGCCGTCGCCCGCGGCGACCGCGTCGTTGGCCATCGGGAGGGAGCTGGCGGAGATGGCCATTCAGCGATTCGAAATCTAGCTCACGCGAAGCCGCGACGACGCGAAGAAAGAAACCACCTTCGCGCCTTCGCGTCTTCGCGTGCGATATTCTTCAGGGCATGCCGGACGACGCTATCCTCGAGACCCGCAAGCTCACCAAAGAGTTTCGCGGATTCGTTGCCGTCAATGGCGTCGACCTGCGCATCCGGCGCGGGGCCGTGCATGCGCTCATCGGTCCCAACGGCGCGGGCAAGACCACCGTGTTCAACCTGCTCACGCGATTCCTTCCCGTGACCTCGGGATCCGTGATCTACCGCGGGGATGACATCACCCACCTCCGCCCCGCGGCGGTGGCTCGACGAGGATTGGTCCGTTCGTTTCAGATCTCGGCGGTCTTTCCCAAGCTCACTGTTCTGGAGAATGTCCGTGTCGCGCTGCAGCGAAGCCTCGGCACCTCCTTTCACTTCTGGCGCTCGCAGAAGACGCTGGAGTCGCTCGACGAGAAGGCGTTGGCGCTGCTCGCCAGTGTCGACCTCGACAAGTACGCGCAGACTGTCACCGTCGAGCTTCCCTACGGACGAAAGCGCGCACTCGAACTGGCCACGACGCTCGCCCTGGATCCCGAGCTGCTGCTGTTGGATGAGCCGACCGCCGGCATGGGCAGCGAGGATGTCGCGCGTGTGGTCGCGCTGATCCAGAAGATCGCCGCCGGACGCACCATATTGATGGTGGAGCACAACCTCTCCGTCGTGGCCGACCTCTCCGACACCATTACCGTCCTGGCGCGCGGCAGCGTGCTCGCCGAAGGGAGCTACGCCGAGGTTTCGAAAGATCCGGCCGTGCTCGAGGCCTATATCGGAGCGGAACAGTGACCGAGCTTCTCCGGCTCACCGACCTCCACGCGTTCTACGGCGAATCGCACGTACTTCACGGCATCGATCTAAACATCCACACCGGCGAAGTGGTCACACTCCTCGGGCGCAACGGTTCCGGGCGCAGCACGACGCTGAAGGCAATCCTCGGACTCGTCCCGCGACGCACCGGATCGGTGATGATGAACGGACGCGAGACCATTCGCATGCAGCCGCACCGGATCATGCGCCTCGGCGTCGGATATTGCCCCGAGGAGCGCGGAATCTTCGCCAGCCTCTCCGCGGAAGAGAACCTGACCCTGTTGCCGAAGATCGGATCGGGCGGCATGTCGCTCGACGAGATCTACGCCATGTTTCCGAACCTTCTTGAGCGGCGCAAGAGCCAGGGAACGCGCCTCTCCGGAGGCGAGCAGCAGATGCTGGCCATGGCCCGCATCCTTCGCGTCGGCGCGCGCGTGCTGCTCCTCGACGAGATCACCGAAGGGCTGGCCCCGGTCATCGTGCAGACCCTCGGCAACGTCGTCCGCGGTCTCGGCGAGCGCGGCCTCACCATGATCCTGGTCGAGCAGAACTTCCGATTCGTCTCCGGCCTGGCCGACCGGCATTACCTCATCGAGCACGGACGAATCGTCGATATGATCACCAAAGACGAGGTTGGCGGGCGGATGGAAAGTCTCCACCGATTCCTCGGAGTCTGACGCAGCAACAACAAGGAGAGAGTCATGAGACGTACATTCATCAACATAGCCCTGTGCGGCATGCTGATTCTGATCGGGACCACAGCAGCGATCGGACAGGTGTCCGACAACGTCATCAAAGTCGGCGTACTGACCGACATGACCGGTGCCTACTCGGATCTGGCCGGACCCGGATCCGTCATCGCCGCGCAGATGGCGGCGGAAGACTTCGGCGGCAAGATCCTCGGCAAACCGATCGTCATCATCAGCGCCGACCACCAGAACAAAGCGGATGTCGCTTCGAACATCGCCCGCAAATGGTTCGACGAGGAGCAGGTCGACGCCATCGCCGACCTCGTCTCCAGTTCCACCGCCCTGGCCGTCATGCCCGTGGCCGCGGAAAAGAAACGGATCACCCTCCTTTCCGGCCCCGGCTCCACGCCCATCGCCGGTGAGAAGTGCACCGCCTACAACGTTCACTACACCTACAACACCTACGCCATGGCCGCCGGCACCGGCCGCGCCGTCGTGCAGAAGGGCGGCAAGACCTGGTTCTTCATCACCGCCGACTACGTCTTCGGCAAGTCGCTCGAAGCCGACACCTCGAAGGTCGTGGCCGAATCGGGCGGCAAGGTTCTCGGCGACGTCAAGGCGCCGTTCCCCACCACCGACTTCTCGTCATACCTGTTGCAGGCCCAGTCCTCCGGCGCCCAGGTCATCGGCCTGGCCAACGCCGGCGCCGACACCATCAACGCCATCAAGCAGGCCAACGAATTCGGCATCGCTCCCAAGCAGAGCCTTGCCGGCCTGCTGGTCTTTCTCTCCGACATCCACAGCCTCGGCCTTGCCACCGCGAAGGGGATGTATCTGACCACCGCCTTCTACTGGGACCGCGACGACGCCAGCCGCAAGTGGTCCAAGCGCTTCTTCGACCGCCACCACAAGATGCCCACGATGGTCCAGGCCGGCGTCTACTCGGAACTGATGCATTACTTCGCCGCCATCAAAGCGGCCGGCACCGACAACTCCGACAAGGTCATGGCCAAGATGCGCGAGACGCCGGTCAACGACTTCTTCGCCAAGAACGGCCACATCGGCGTCGATGGTCTGCACCGCCACGACATGTATCTGGCACAGGTCAAGACCCCGGCCGAGTCGAAGTACCCGTGGGATTACTACAAGATCATCAAGACCATTCCGGCCGCGGAAGCGTTCGAGCCTCCTGATCCGAAGTGCCCGCAGGTGAAGAAGTAGATCAATCGATCGAAGGAGGCGGCCATCCGATGATTCAGGCGCTGACCGGCCAGTTGCTCATCGGCCTGATCAACGGCTCGTTCTACGCTCTCCTGAGTCTCGGGCTGGCCATCATCTTCGGCCTTCTCGGCGTAGTGAATTTCGCGCACGGCGCCCAGTACATGCTGGGCGCCTTCGTGGCCTGGATGGCCATGCAGTACCTCGGCATCAACTACTGGTGGGCGCTCATTCTGACGCCGATCGCCGTCGGCATTTTCGGGATCGTCATCGAGCGGCTGATGCTGCGCCGCCTCTACGGCCTCGATCCGTTGTACGGCCTGCTTCTGACGTTCGGTTTGGCCCTCGTGCTCGAAGGAGTGTTCCAGAACATCTTCGGAATCTCCGGCAACTCTTATCCCGTCCCCGAGCTGCTTCAGGGCGGGACCAACCTCGGCTTCATGTACCTGCCTCGTTACCGGGTGTGGGTGGTCATCGTCTCGATCGTGGTCTGCTTCTCCAGTTGGTTCGTCATCGAGAAGACCCGGCTTGGAAGCTACCTGCGCGCAGGAACGGAGAACCCTGCCCTGCTGCAGGCCTTCGGCGTCAACGTCCCGCTCATGCTCACGCTCACCTACGGTTTCGGTGTGGCCCTGGCCGCTTTCGCCGGCGTCATGGCCGCACCGATCTACCAGGTCACGCCGCTGATGGGCTCGGGCGTGATCATGGTGGTGTTCGCCGTAGTCGTCATCGGCGGGATGGGATCGATCGCCGGCTCGATCGTCACCGGCCTCGGACTGGGTCTCATCGAGGGACTGACCAAGTTTATCTACGCCCCTGCGTCTGACGTGGTGGTCTTCGTGGTCATGGCCCTCGTGCTCCTGGTGCGCCCGGCGGGTCTCTTCGGGAGACAGCATTGAGCCGCCTTCAGTGGGGATACGCCCTGCTGGTCGTCCTCGGACTGGCGGCGCCGTTCTTCGTCTACCCGGTCTTCGCCATGAACGTCCTCTGCCTCGCTCTCTTCGCCAGCGCGTTCAATCTGCTGCTCGGATACTCGGGTCTCCTCTCGTTCGGGCACGCCGCCTTTCTGGGAGCGGCCGGTTACGTGACGCTGCAGACGATGAGGGCATGGGGCCTGCCCATCGAGCTGGCCATTCTCGCCGGAACCGTCACGGCGCTGCTGCTCGGCCTCCTCTTCGGCGTCCTGGCCATCCGCCGCTCCGGCATCTACTTCGCCATGATCACCCTCGGCTTCGCGCAGATGGTCTACTTCCTCGTGCTGCAGATGCCCTGGACAGGAGGGGAGGACGGCCTGCAGGGCGTGGCCCGCGGCAAGCTCCTCGGCCTCATCAGCCTTCAGGGCAACATGGCCATGTACTACTTCGTCTTCGCGGTCTTTCTGGCCGGCTTTTGGATCATCCACCGCACCATCCATTCGCCGTTCGGCCACGTGCTGCGCGCCATCCACGAGAACGAGCCCCGCGCCATCTCCCTCGGCTACGACGTCGACCGCTACAAGCTCCTGGCCTTCGTCATCTCCGCCGGTCTTTCCGGCCTGGCCGGATCGATGAAGGCTCTGGTCTTCCAATCGGCCACGCTCTCCGACGTTCACTGGCACCGCTCCGGGACCGTCGTCCTCATGACCCTCCTCGGCGGCATGGGGACGCCGATCGGCCCCTCGGTCGGCGCACTCCTGGTCGCCGCTCTGGAGAACTATCTTGCCTCCTACGGCTCCTGGGTCTCGGTCCTCACCGGAGGTGTGTTCATCCTCTGCGTGCTCGCCTTCCGCCGCGGAATCGTCGGCGAGATTCGCGCGCTTGTGAAGCGGTCGTTTTGATTGGATTCTGACCATCTGAGTGGAATCGCAGGCACAGTGTTCGTCGGTACAGTGTTCGTCTCGACGATTCACATTTGTGAGAGCTAAGGAGGAAGCGATGGCAGGGACCCTCGACAAACGCACCGCCTTCATCACCGGCGCCGGCGGCGGCATCGGCCTCAAGATCGCGGAAGACTTCGCCCGCGAAGGCGCCCGCGTCTGCATCGCCGATCTCGATGGGGGCGCGGCGGAAGCTGCTGCCTCGGCGATCAACAGTACCGGCGGAGAGGCCCTCGGCGTCCAGTGTGATGTAGCGAAAGAGGCGCAGCTCACCGCCGCCATCGACAAAGCCGTCTATGCCTGGGGAAAGATCGACATCCTGGTCAACAACGCTGGCCTCCAGTTCGTCTCGCCGATCGAGGAGTTCCCCTCCGAAAAGTTCGAGCTCCTCCTGCGGGTCATGCTGATCGCCCCCTTCCTGGGCATCAAGCACGTCTTCCCGATCATGAAGCGCGAGCGCTACGGACGCATCATTAATATGGCCTCCATCAACGGCCTGGTTGGATTCGCTGGCAAAGCCGCCTACAACAGCGCCAAACACGGTGCCATCGGCCTCACCAAAGTCTCCGCCCTCGAAGGCGCCCCGCACGGCATCACCGTCAACGCCCTCTGCCCCGGCTACGTCGACACCCCCCTGGTCCGCAACCAGCTTACCGACCTGGCCCGTATGCGCAACGTCCCCCTCGAACGCGTCATCGAAGACGTCATCTACCCCCTCGTCCCCATCCGCCGATTACTATCAGTCGCTGAGATCTCCCACTACGCCGTTTTCCTCGCCAGCGAACAGTCGGGAGGGATCACGGGACAGGCGGTGGTGATCGATGGGGGATACACGGCGCAGTAAGCGCGCCGGAGCGCTGGCGTCCCCGCCGGCTGGCTCGGCGGCGTCTCGCCGCCGAGGGTTACAACTAATGTCGGGAGTCTTGCCGGCTCGGCGGCGGGACGCCGCCGAGCCAGCCGGCGAGACGCCAGCGCTCCAGCCGGCGAGACGCCAGCGCTCCAGCCGGCGAGACGCCAGCGCTCCTTCTTGACGTACCCTTTCCGACAACATGAAAGCCATCCTCGCCCTCGACCAGGGGACGACCAGCTCCCGCGCCATCCTCTTCGACGAGTCCGGCCAGGTCGCTGCCTCGGTGCAGAAAGAGCTGACGCAGATCTATCCCCGGCCCGGCTGGGTCGAGCACGACCCGCAGGAGATCGCCGCCACGCAGCTCGACGTCATCAAGCTGCTACCGAAAGCCGACATCGCAGCCATCGGCATCACCAACCAGCGCGAGACGACCGTGATCTGGGATCGCCTCACCGGCGAGCCCATCGCGAACGCCATCGTCTGGCAGGACCGGCGCACCGCGGAGATGTGCGACGAGCTGCGCCAATACGAAGACCTCTTCCGGGCTCGCACCGGCCTGGTCCTCGATCCCTACTTCTCGGGAACGAAGATCCGCTGGCTGCTCGACCGCACCTCGATCGACCCAAAGCGCCTCGCCTTCGGCACCGTCGACACATGGCTCATCTGGCAACTCACCGGCGGCCGCGTCCACGTCACCGACGTCACCAACGCCTCGCGCACACTGCTCTTCGACATCCACCGCCGTGAATGGGACGACGAGCTGCTGGACATCCTGCGCATCCCGCGCGAGATCCTGCCGAGGGTCGTCTCATCGAGCGAAATCGTCGGCGAGACCAACGACGGCATCCCCATCGCCGGGATCGCCGGCGACCAGCAGGCCGCGCTCTTCGGCCAGCGCTGTATCCGCCCAGGGATGGCCAAGAACACCTACGGGACCGGCTGCTTCCTGGTCATGAACACCGGCGACCAGTTCGTCCGATCGCGACACGGCCTGCTCACCACCCTCGCCCATCAAGCCTTCGCCCTGGAAGGGAGCGTCTTCATCGCCGGCGCGGCCATTCAATGGCTCCGCGACGCCCTCGGCTTCATCAAGTCCGCCGCCGAGGTCGAAGCGCTGGCCGGACAAGTCCCCGACAGCGGCGGCGTGGTCTTCATCCCCGCCTTCACCGGCCTCGGCGCCCCGCATTGGGACCCCTACGCCCGCGGCTCCATCACCGGCCTCACGCGCGGAACCACCGCCGCCCACATCGCCCGCGCCGCCCTCGAAGCCATCGCCCTGCAAACCACCGAGGTCCTCAAAGCGATGCGTCTGGACTCCGGCCTGGAAGTGAACGAGCTCCGCGTCGACGGCGCCGCCTCGGCCAACAATCTATTGATGCAAATGCAGGCCGACATCGCCAACGTCCGCGTCGTCCGCACCCGCACCCCCGAAACCACCGCCCTCGGCGCCGCCTACCTGGCCGCCCTCGCCACCGGCTTCTGGACCGAGGAAACCATCGACCGCCAATGGACCCCCGACCGCATCTTCACCCCCCAATCCGACCAAACCAACCTCCGCGAACGATGGGCCAAGGCGGTGGCAGGGCGGGGGTAGGGGCGCTCCGTCCCAAACGCGCGAAGCGCGAAACGTAGGTCGGACTCTCAAGTCCGACCCGCGCGTCGGTAAGTCGAAACCCGGCGAAGCTTGCCGCGGCCAACGCGCCGCGCCAGTATATTCACGCACTCCGGGAGCGATTCATGGACTCTACGAGTATGCGAGTTCACCATTTGTGGTGATTCTGTTAACGAACCCGATCACCGTGCACACGAACCCAATCACCGTGTACACGGACCCAATCACCGTGCACACAGACCCAATCGCCGTGCACACGGGCCGAATCACCGTGCACACGGCCAAATCACGGTGCACACGGACCAAATCACAGCGCACACGGACCAAATCACGGTGCACACGGGCCGAATCACAGCGTACACGGGCCGAATCACGGTGCACATAGCCGAATCACAGCGCACACTGACCGAATCACGGTGCACACGGACCAAATCACCGTGCACACGGCCAAATCACGCGTGCACACGGCTGAATCACCGTGTGCGCAGGGCGAATCACCACTCGCGCGTGGCGAATCCCTTGTATCCGGATCACTCGCGTGAGGCCTGCGCGCGAGGAGCGACGCGAAGGTCCGCCCCGAGGTCCCTCTCCGGCCATGCCAGGACACCCGCCAGCTCCGGCATCCCGACGACAAGCTCCTTGGCATGTGCGGACGCCACCTGGATTCACTCGCGGAAAACCCGCTTTGAACCATCGCCCTCGCGAGAACCGGTCGGACTGAGAGTCCGACCTACGTTTGATACGTTCGTAGTGCCATGGGCTGATGGTAACGTGGGAAGTCATGAAAGAAACCGCTCTCATCACCGGCGCCTCAGGTGGGATTGGACTCGACCTTACACGGCTCTTTGCCGGCGATGGCTGGGATGTCGTCCTCGTCGCTCGGAACGAGGAGAAGCTGCGGGAGATCGCGGCGGAGCTGACGGCGAAGCACGGAATCACGGCGCATGTGATCGCCAGCGACCTGGCCAGGCCGGATGCCGCGGCGGAGATCGTCAAGATGTTGACCGATCGCGGGGTGACGGTCGACGCCCTGGTGAACAATGCCGGACTGGGCTCGAGCGGTCCGTTCGTGGACAGCGATCTGCGCGGGCAGCTCGAGTCGATCCAGGTGAACGTCGTGGCCCTTACGCAACTGACGAAACTCCTTCTGCCGGGCATGGTGGCGCGCAGGCGCGGGCGCATTCTCAACGTGGCCTCGACGGCGTCGTTCCAGCCGGGGCCGCTGATGGCTGTCTACTACGCGACGAAGGCGTATGTGCTGTCGTTCTCGGAGGCGCTGGCGGAGGAACTGCGAAATACGGGCGTGACGGTGACGGCGCTTTGTCCGGGACCGACGGAGACCGGCTTCGCCGCGGTGGCCGGCGTGGGGAAGGTGCGGCTCTTCACATTGATGAAGCCGTCGTCGTCCGTGGCCGTGGCGCGCACCGGCTACGAGGCGATGAAGCGCGGGCGGCGGGTGGTGGTGCACGGGCTGATGAACAAGCTGCTCACGCAGTCGCTGCGGGTGACGCCGCGACGGGTGGTGACGTTGATCGTGCGGAAGCTGCAGGAGAACGACTGACTGACGGAGTTGTCGGTCCAGCGCTTCTATGTTACAAATCCTCGGTGTTTGTACGTAAGTACCGAGGTTTCGTAACAGACCATGTCACGAACATCGCGTCGCGCCGCGTCTCTGCTTCGAAGGAAAGGCCTCGTCCGCTCTACCGAGATGGAGCGTAAGGGTATCTCTCGCAGCGAGCTGAAACGACTCAATGAACGCGGCCTCGTCGAGCGCGTTTCGCGAGGCGTTTACGCTCTTCCGGGCGTGGTTCTTACTGAGATCACTGTCTTGCGGAGTCCACACGGCGAGTTCCCGGCGGCGTGATCTGTCTCCTCACCGCGCTTCGCTTTCATGGCCTGACCACCCAGAATCCGTTCGAAGTCTGGATGGCGATCGAGGCGAAGGCGTGGAGGCCGAAGGACGAGGGACTGAAGCTGCGGATCGTCCATTTCTCCGGCCGGAGCTTTCGCGACGGGGTTGAAGAGCACGACGTTGCGGGAGTTCGAATCCGTGTCTACAGTGCCGCCAAGACAGTGGCCGACTGCTTCAAGTTCCGCAACAAGATCGGGATCGATGTCGCCGTCGAAGCGCTGAAGGACTTCACTCGCCTCCATCGCGGCGGCGCAAACGATCTTGCTCGTTTCGCGAAGATCTGCCGGGTGAGCAGGGTCATGCAGCCGTATCTGGACGCGATTTCATGACTCGGGGAAAGCAGAGCAACATCCCGGCTTCGATCCTCGGGCGCTCTTCTACTGGGAGAACCCGCTGCGGCCGTCGCAGGTGCGCGCGTTCGCGCGGCGCTCGCGCTGGAAGCGGGAACCGAAAACGGCAAGGAGATTCTCGCCGTCATCCGTCCGTTTCTCGTGCCGATTCTCGATGACCTGCGCCGGGGCGCTGAGCAAGATGGAACGTGGTCGCCGGGAGGGCCGTGGCGATGAACGGGAGACGCTGCATGGATCGAGAGGAGCGACGAGTACGTCCGCACAACCCTGCGTGATCGTCCGGTCGAGTTCTGTTCGATGCAACGAATCGTCACAGCGGGCTGTGACTGGCGGGCGGCATCCGTGTCCTTGATTCCGCACCCGCGATGACTCTGGATTTTCGCGAGGAAGTGGACTAAGGTGCGCGCAGTCAGCTTTGAAATCGCTCCTTCCGCGCGTACTTCTTCCCCTGGAGGAATCTGTGCAGATTTGCGCCCCATCCGGCCTCGTCTCGCATAACGGTCTAACGCGCCCCGCTATCCCTCTGTCTTCCGTCGCCTCCTCTCTCTTCTCCCGTCTGCGCGACGCCGTCCCGGCGAGCGGAAGACCTTCCGGAGCCCTGTTGACCAGCCCAGGAACAGCTCCCGGTGACAAGGCCGGTGGAGAGGCTCTTCCCGTGGAACCACCTCAGCTTCAAAAGCGGGATCCCACTCGTGGATCCGTGCAGATGTAAGTCTTCTACGAACAACCGTCGCATCATCATCAACGTCGCATCAACTAAATGAGGGGAGAGGACAAGAATGGCTGACACCACCGCTGGAGCCCGGTCTGTATCGTCCACAAAAACCGATTACCCCATCAAACGAATCATTTTCGCGTCCGGCCTGGGAACGATGATCGAGTGGTACGACTTCTACATCTTCGGAAGTCTGGCCGCCGTCGTGTCTCCGCTCATGTTTCCCAAGGGCGACCCGACCTGGGCGCTCATTTCGTACTGGGCGCTGTTCGCGACGGGATTCATCGTCAGGCCGTTCGGCGCACTCGTGTTCGGCCGTATCGGTGACATGATCGGAAGGAAGTACGCCTTCCTGGTCACGCTCACGATCATGGGCTTGTCGACCTTCGTCATCGGACTGACTCCCACATTCGCGCAGATCGGCTATCTGGCGCCTTCCATCCTTCTCGTTCTTCGTCTCCTGCAGGGCCTGGCCCTGGGCGGCGAGTACGGAGGCGCGGCGGTCTACGTCGCCGAGCACGTCCCCGACAACAAGCGCGGGTTCTACACGAGCTTCATTCAGATCACGGCCACGCTCGGCCTCTTCGTCTCCCTCGGCGTCGTTCTCGGCGTCAAGAAGCTGATGCCCGACGCGGACTTCAAGTCCTGGGGCTGGCGCGTGCCCTTCCTGCTCTCGATCATCCTCGTGGCCATGTCGCTTTACATCCGGCTGAAGCTCGCCGAGTCGCCGCTGTACGCGTCGCTCAAGAGCGCCGGCAAGACCTCGATCGCGCCGCTCAAGGAAGCGTTCGGGAACTGGGCGAATCTCAAGATCGTGCTGCTCGTGCTCTTCGGCGCAACGGCAGGGCAGGGCATCGTCTGGTACACAGGCCAGTTCTACGCCCTCTCCTTCCTGCAGAGCGTGCTGAAGGTGGACCTGGTCAAGTCGAGTACCTGCGTGGCCATCGCCATCCTCTTTGGCATGCCCTTCTTCACCGTGTTCGGCGCCCTGTCGGACAAAATCGGCCGTTTGAAGATCATGATGGCCGGCAATCTCATCGCCGCCCTGACGTACCTGCCGATCTACCATGCCATGAAGAACGGCACTCCCGACCCGAAGAACCCGAACATGGTGCTGCTCACGCTCCTCATCTTCATCCAGGTCATCTACGTCACCATGGTCTACGGCCCGATCGCGGCGTTCCTCATCGAGGCCTTCCCGGCGAAGATCCGCTATACCTCGTTCTCGCTCCCGTACCACATCGGCAACGGTTGGTTCGGCGGCACGCTGCCGCTGATCGCCGGTTTGCTCATCAAGGCGACCGGCAACGACTTCGCGGGCCTGTATTGGGTGATCGGCGTGGCCCTCATGACCTTCTTCATCGGCTCGTTCTTCCTCAAGGAAAGCAACCGGGTCGAGATCTGGAAGGAAGCAGAAGAAGCCCGGCCGACTAACAAGTGAGACTGTTTTGCACGCGGGGGACAGGCGGCAGCGCCTGTCCCCCGTGTGATCGTTCGCACATCGAATCGTGATTTCGCTCCTCGCCGTGCCGCCGTCACACGAGCACCGTAACGGCTGACACACGAAAGGAGTCGCAATGTCACAGCGGTACGAAGAGGCATACCGGCGCTCGATCGCCGATCCCGAGGGGTTCTGGGGTAACGCCGCGGAAGACGTGTACTGGTTCCGCCGGTGGGATCGCGTGCTCGACCGTTCGCGTGATCCGCTTTCCAGTTGGTTCACCGGCGCCCTTACAAACACCTGCTACAACGCGCTGGATCTCCACGTCCAGAACGGCCGCGCGGATCAGGCGGCGCTGATCTACGACAGTCCGCTGGCCAATGTCATCCGCAGCTACACGTACCGCGAGCTGCGAGACGAGACCGCGCGATTCGCCGGCGCATTGGTCTCGCTCGGCGTGACGAAAGGCGACCGGGTCATCATCTATATGCCGATGGTGCCGGAAGCGGTGATGGCCATGCTGGCATGCGCCCGCATCGGCGCCATCCACTCCGTCGTATTCGGCGGGTTCGCCGCGCCGGAGCTGGCCAAACGGATCTCGGACGCCAAGCCGAAAGTCATCGTTTCGGCGTCCTGCGGCCTCGAGCCCGGCCGCGTCATCGCCTACAAACCGATGCTCGACGAGGCCATCGCGCTGTCGCCGTCTCCGCCGGAGCACTGTGTCATCCTGCAGCGGCCGCAACTCCTGGCCGAGCTGCACCCGCCGCGCGACGTCGATTGGAACGACGTCATGCGCGACGCCAAGCCGGTCGATTGTGTGCCGGTCAGCGCCACCGATCCCCTCTACATCCTCTACACCTCGGGCACGACCGGACATCCCAAAGGCGTCATGCGAGACAACGGCGGGCACCTCGTCGCGCTCAAGTGGAGCATGAAGAACATCTACGGCGTGGAGCCGGGCGACGTGTACTGGTCCGCTTCCGACGTCGGCTGGGTGGTGGGGCACTCGTACATCGTCTACGGGCCACTCTTCCACGGCTGCACGACGATCCTGTACGAAGGCAAGCCGGTGGGCACGCCCGATCCCGGCGCGTTCTGGCGTGTCATCTCGCAGCACCACGTCCGCGTGCTCTTCACCGCGCCGACGGCGTTCCGCGCGATCAAACGCGACGATCCGAACGGCGACTACATGCGCAAGTACGACCTCTCCTGCTTCCGCTATCTGTTCCTGGCCGGTGAGCGCTGCGATCCCGACACGCTCCTCTGGGCGCAGGCGAAGCTCGGAGTACCGGTGATCGATCACTGGTGGCAGACCGAGACCGGCTGGCCGATCGCGGCGAATTGCGTCGGCCTCGGCATCGATCCGATCAAGCCTGGATCCTGCACCAAGCCGGTGCCGGGATACGACGTACGCATCCTCGACGACATGCAGCACGAAGTGCCGGCCGGTACGATCGGCAACGTCGCCATCAAGCTGCCGTTGCCGCCCGGTTGCCTGCCGACGCTCTGGCAGAACGACGCCGACTACATCCACTGGTATCTCAGCACCTATCTCGGGTACTACAAGACCGCCGACGCCGGCTTCAAGGACGCCGACGGCTATCTCTCGGTCATGAGCCGCACCGACGACATCATCAATGTTGCCGGACACCGGCTCTCCACCGGCGGCATCGAAGAAGTGCTGGCCTCGCATCCCGATGTCGCCGAATGCGCCGTGGTCGGCGTCGCCGACGAACTGAAGGGCGAGGTGCCGGTCGGCTTCATCGTTCTCAAATCGGGCGTGACGCGCGATGGGAAGACGATCCTCGACGAGATCATCAACCTCGTTCGAGAGCGCATCGGCCCGGTCGCAGCCTTCAAACAGGCCGTGATCGTCAAGCGACTGCCGAAGACCCGCTCCGGCAAGGTCGTTCGCGGCACGATGAAAAGGATCGCCGACGGCGTGCCCTACAATGTGCCGGCCACCATCGACGACCCAGCCACGCTCGACGAGATCGGCGCCGGTCTCAGCACCATCGGATATCCTCACGCCGCCGCACCGGAGCTCGCACTCTCAAAGGGAGGACGCTCATGAGCGCCACCGATCTGACCGAAGCGCAAATCGCTGTTCACTGGAAGGAAGAAGGCTACGTCTATCCTTCGCCCGAGTTCATCGCACAGGCCAATCTCACCGACGCGTCCATCGATCAACGCTTTTCCCTGCACAACTTTCCGGGGTGCTTCGACGAGTACGCCGAGCTGCTGACCTGGTACCGGAAATGGGACCAGACGCTCGACTCATCCAATCCTCCATTCTGGAAGTGGTACGCCGGCGGTGTTTTGAACGCCAGCTACAACTGCATCGATCGCCACCTGCCGCACAGCGCGGGCAAGGCCGCGTTCATCTTCGTTCCCGAGCTCGAGGATGAAGAGACCGTCACAATCACTTACCAGGAGCTCTACAACCGCGTGAACGAAGTGGCGGCGGTGCTGCGCGATTTCTGCGGGCTGCGCAGCGGCGAACGCGTCACCATCCACATGCCACTGGTCGCCGAGTTGCCGGTGACGATGCTGGCGTGCGCGCGCCTAGGCGTCGTGCATTCCGTCGTCTTCGGCGGATTCAGCGGCGCCGCCTGCGGCCAGCGGATCGCCGACTCCGGCTCGCACGTGCTCATCTCGATGGACGGCTATTACCGCAGCGGCCAGGTCGTCGATCACAAGGAGAAAGTCGATCTCGCCATCGATGCGGCAAAGGCGGAGGGGCAGGAAGTGGCGAAGGTTCTGGTCTGGCGCCGCCACAAGGGGCGCTATCTCTCGGCCACGCCGATGGTGGACGGCCGCGACCACTTCATGGACGAAGTGCTGAATGGCTTTGCCGGCCGCAAAGTGGAGCCCGTCCACATGCCAGCCGAGGCACCGCTGTTCCTCATGTACACGAGCGGCACTACCGCGCGGCCGAAGGGATGCCAGCACAGCACGGGCGGATATCTCGCATACGTTACCGCCACGGCGAAGAGCATCCTGGACATCCACGCCGACGACATCTACTGGTGCATGGCGGACATCGGCTGGATCACCGGCCACAGCTACATCGTCTACGGTCCGCTGGCCCTCGGTACCACGGGCGTCCTCTACGAAGGCGTTCCGACCTATCCCGATCCCGGCCGGCCGTGGCGCATCGCCCAGCGCCTCGGCGTGAACATCTTCCACACCGCGCCGACGGCGATCCGCATGCTGCGCAAAGTCGGCCCGAGCGAGCCGTTCAAGTATGACTATCATTTCAAGTTGATGGTCACGGTAGGCGAGCCGATCGAGCCGGAGGTCTGGCGCTGGTACTACGACGTGGTGGGCAAGAAAGAAGCCGTCATCGTCGACACCTGGTGGCAGACCGAAACCGGCGGATTCCTCTGCAGCACCAAACCTGCGCTGCAGGGGATGAAGGCCGGCAGCGCTGGGCCGGGGCTTCCCGGCATTCATCCGGTCATCTATGACGAGGGTCGTCAGGAACTGCCGGCGGGCCGCGCCGGCAACATCTGCATTCGCAATCCCTGGCCCGGCGTCTTCCAGACGATCTGGCGTGATCCCGAACGATTCGTGAAGACCTATTACGAAAAGTACTGCGCCGATCCGAAGAGCAAAGACTGGCGCGACTGGCCGTACCTGGCCGGTGACGGCGCGGTGTGCGCGGAGGACGGCTACATCCGCATCCTCGGCCGCGTGGACGACGTCATCAACGTCGCCGGACATCGCCTCGGCACGAAGGAGCTGGAGTCGGCGTGTCTGGTCGTCAACGAAGTGGCCGAGGCAGCGGTTGTCCCGGTCGTGGACGAGGCGCGCGGCCGCGTGCCGGACGTCTACATCGCACTCAAGCCCGGCTTCGCGCCGAGTCACGCCATCGAGCTGGCAGTGGTCAAGGAGCTGGAGACGCTCATCGGCAAGATCGCCCGCCCGAAAAACGTGCGCATCGTCTCGGACATGCCCAAGACGCGCTCGGGCAAGATCATGCGGCGCGTGCTCGCCGCCATCTCCAACCATATGCCGGTCGGTGACGTGACCACGCTGGCAAACCCGGAGATCGTCGAGCAGATTCGCGTTATGGTGCAGGGGAACGAACCCGTGGAGCTGGTCACGGAAGTGGCGGACGACATCAAGAACTTCGGACAAGAGTCGTAAGATCCGTGTTTCTATCCCACATCGATTTCACAAATTGAAAGGGAGGTGCCCCATGTCGAAGAAGTCAGGCGAGGAGATCACTCGTAGAAAATTCGTCAAGGTCACAGGAGGCGGAATCGCGGCGGCTGGGTTGACGTCGGGGTTCCTCTTTCCGACGCGCGCGCTCGCGCAGCAGAAGACGCTGAAGATCGTCCAGTGGAGCCACTTCGTACCCGGCTACGACAAGTGGTTCGACAACGTCTTCACCAAAGAATGGGGAGCGAAGCACAACACCAACGTCATCGTCGACCACATCGCCATCGGAGAGATCAACGCCCGCGCTGCCGCCGAAGTGGCCGCACAGAAGGGACACGATCTCTTCATGTTCCTGGCCCCTCCGGCCGCGTACGAGAAGCAGGTCGTCGATCACCGCGAGATCGTCGAGCAGGTCAAGAAAAAACACGGGAATCCGATCGAGCTCGCCGTAAGGTCCACCTTCAACCCGAAGACGAAGAAGTTCTTCGCCTTCTCCGACTCGTTCGTCCCCGATCCCGGCAACTACCGCAAGGATCTCTGGTCGCAGGTTGGCTTCCCGAACGGGCCCGACACGTGGCATGACCTGCTCACCGGCGCGAAGAGAATCAAAGACGATCCGAAGCTCGGCAATCCGTGCGGACTCGGCCTCTCGCAGGAGCTCGACACGAATATGGCCACCCGGGCCTGCCTCTGGTCGTTCGGCGGATCGGAGCAGGATCAGAACGGCAACCCCTCGCTGAACTCGAAGAACACCATCGAAGCCGTCAAGTTCTTTCGCGATCTTTACAAGCAGACTGAGACCGCCGAGGTCTTCTCGTGGGATCCGTCGTCGAACAACCGCGGTATTCTCTCGGGCAAGTTGTCGTTCGTGCAGAACGCAATCTCCGTCACACGCGCCGCGGAGAAGGACAACCCTGAGATGTCGAAGCAGATCCAGCTCCGGCCTGCGCTCAAAGGGCCGGTGCGCCGCATCGCTTCCGAGCACGTGATGAGCTGCTATGTCGTCTGGAACTTCGCCGAGAACAAAGAGGGCGCGAAGCAGTTCCTGGCTGATCTCATCGACGATTTCGGCAACGCCTTCAAGGGCAGCGAGTTCTACAACTTCCCCTGTTTCCCGAAGACCGTTCCCGACATCAAGGCGCAGCTCGCCAACGATCCGAAAGCCGTGCCGACGAACAAGTACGCGGTCCTGGAAGATGCGATGACCTGGTCCACGAACGTCGGATTTCCCTACTACGCCACGGCACCGATCGACGAGATCTTCAACACCTTCGTCATTCCCACGATGTTCGCCAAGGCGGCGCGCGACGAGATGTCCCCCGAGGACGCCGTCAAGGCCGCTGACACGGAAGTCCGTCGTATCTTTGCCAAGTGGAAGTGAGCTTTCGCGGAGGAGCACAACTGAATGGCGGTTGTCGAGACACGCAAACTCAATAAAGTCTTCAAGCGCGGAAACGTCGGCGCCGTCGTCAATGTCGATCTTCAGAGCCGGGAGGGCGAGTTTCTCGTCCTCCTCGGCCCTTCCGGCTCGGGCAAGACGACGCTCCTCCGTATGATCGCGGGCCTCGAGGAGCCGACCTCCGGCGAGATCCTCATCGGCGGCAAGGTGGTCAACGACCTCACGCCGCGCGAGCGCGGGATCGCCATGGTCTTCCAGAGCTACGCGCTTTATCCGCATCTCACAGTATTCAAGAACATCGTCTTCCCACTGAAGGCGCAGGGTGTGCCGAAGGAGCGGCAGAAGAAACAGGCCGAGTGGGCCGCATCGCTCCTCGGCATCCAGCACCTCTTCGAGCGGAAGCCGCGCGAGCTCTCCGGCGGTGAGCGCCAGCGCGTGGCCCTGGCCCGCGCCATCGTGCGCGAGCCGTCGCTGTTCCTCCTCGACGAGCCGCTCTCGAATCTCGATGCCAAGCTCCGTGCCTCGGCACGTGAAGAGCTCGAGCAGTTCCAGAAGCGCATCGGCACCACTGCCATCTACGTCACACACGATCAGGTCGAGGCCATGGCCATGGGCGACCGCGTCGTGGTGATGTCGCAGGGCTCCGTGCGCCAGATCGGCACGCCGGCCGACGTCTACGACGAGCCGGCGGATACGTTCGTAGCCACGTTCCTCGGCTCGCCGCCGATGAACATCCTGTCAGGCCCCGACGTCATCGTCGGATTCCGGCCAGAGCACTTTCTGCCTCCGGGCGTCGCGGAGCGGCTGGGAGATCACATCTCCTTCGGATTCAAGATTTCACATGGCGAGTACCTCGGCGCCGAGCGCGTCCTCTACGGAACGATCGCTGGAGGAGCGTTTGACGGCCGGAAGGCGGTGTCGCGCATTCCGGCCACGCACGCCGTGTCGCTGCCCGACGGATCCATGCAGACATTCGCCGTCGCTCTCGGCGACGTGAAGTTCTTCGATTCCGGTACCGAGAAGCGAACCTCACCGAGGGGCATCCCCGTATGATCCGACGGCAACGCTGGCTCGGGCCGGCGATGTTCATGCCGGCCGTTACCTACATCCTCGCCCTCGTCGGCGTGCCGTTCGTCATGGCCTTTCTCTACAGCGTGAGCGACGCCAAGGTCGGCAGCGTCTCCTACCACTTCGTCGGCCTGCAGAACTTCATCAGCATCCTGCACAACCCGGCGTTCCGCCGCTCGCTGCAGGACTCCTTCGTCTTCACCATCACCTCTCAGGTGCTCGTGCTCATCGGCGCGAACATTCTCGCCCTCTCACTGAAAGACGCCTTCAAGGGCCGCCGATTCTTTCGCTTTCTCATCTTGCTTCCGTGGGTGGCCCCGGTATCGATCGGATCCCTCGGATGGAAGTGGATCCTCGACTCGCTCTACAGCGTCATCAGTTGGGTGCTCGTGCGTCTGCACCTCGTGAATCAGTACGACACGCCGATGTGGCTGGGCGAGCCGAAGCTGGCCATGATGTCCGTCATCCTCGTACACACCTGGCACATGCTGCCGTTCGCGACGGTCATCCTCCTCGCGGGGCTGACGGCCATTCCCAAAGACATCCCCGAGGCCGCGGCGGTCGATGGGGCGGGCTTCTTTCGGACGACGTTCCAGATCACGATTCCGATGATGCTGCCGATCATCAATGTGGCGGTGCTGTTCGGCGCGATCTTCACCTTCACCGACATGACCGTGATCTACATCCTCACCCGAGGTGGTCCATACGACACCACGCAAGTGATACCGACCGAGGCATTCTTCACCGGCATCCTCGGCTCCGACCTCGCGGAAGGGGCGGCCATCTCGATCTTTCTCGTGCCGCTGCTCATCATCGCCGCGTACATCGCCCTGCGCTCGGCGCATCGTGCGGAGGTGACGTAGATGGCACGCCGCCGGCTGACCAAGGTGATTCCGACGATCGTGATGTGGCTGGTGCGGATCTTCTTCGCCGTGGTGCTGGCCTTCCCGTTCTACTGGATGCTGATCACCACGTTCAAACGCAACACGGACCTCAACAACCTCAAGAACAACCCGTTTCTCTTCAACGAGTCACCAACGCTCGATCATCTCAAGCTGCTCTTCCACGAGACGCTGTTTCCGCGCTGGGTGGCGAACACCATGTTCGCCGGCCTGATCGTGGTGATCATCACGCTGCTGCTGGCAGTGCCGGCCGCGTACGCGCTGGCCCGCCTCACCGGCCAGTGGGGCGCGCAGCTCGGTATCGGCATCTTTCTCACGTACCTGATCCCGCCAACACTCCTCTTCATCCCTTTGTCGAAGGTCATCTCATTCCTGGGGCTGCAGGACTCGCTCTGGTCGATCATCATCGTCTATCCAACCTTCACCATCCCGTTCTCGACGTGGCTGCTGATGGGCTTCTTCAAGTCGATCCCGCGCGATCTCGAAGATGCGGCGCTGGTGGACGGGCTCACGCAATGGGGCGCCTTCGTGAAGCTGGTGATCCCGATGTCGGTGTCGGGCATCCTCACGGTGGTGATCTTCGCCTTCACCCTGGTGACGCAGGAGTTTGTCTACGCCCTGACCTTCATCTCCTCGGCGGCAAACCAGACCGTCGGCGTCGGCGTGCCGACGTTTCTGATTCGAGGCGACGTCTATTACTGGGGCTCGCTGATGGCGGCCTGCCTGATCACCAGCCTCCCCATCGGCTTCCTCTACAACCTGTTTCTCGACAGGTTCATCGAAGGCTTCACCGTCGGCGCGGTCAAGTGATCCTCGCTCTCCTCTCGGACCTGCACGCCAATCTCGAGGCGCTGCACGCCTGCCTTCGGCACGCGACCGAGCGGGGAGCGGAGAGGTTCGCATTCCTTGGCGACCTGGTCGGGTATGGTGCGGACCCGGCCGCGGTGATCGACATCGTGGGCGATCATGCGGCGCGCGGGGCCATCGTCGTGCAGGGCAATCACGACGCGGGCGTGACCAACGGCGTGAGTGGGCTCAATGACACCGCGGCAGAGTCGCTGGAGTGGACGCGCAACACGCTCTCGCCGTCGAGGCGCGCCTTCCTGGCGTCGCTGCCGCTGATCGTGCGTGAGAACGACATCTGTTTCGTCCACGCCACGGCCGACGCGCCGGAGCGATGGGCGTACATGGAAACGAATGGGGCGGCGCGGCAGAGCATCGAAGCCGCCTCGACGACCTATACCTTCGGCGGCCACGTGCATCAGCAGGTGTTGTACTTCCACACGCTCACGGGCAAGGTCGCGCCGTTCCACCCGACCGCGGCCAGTCCCGTCCCCGTGCCGTCGCATCGGCGCTGGCACGCCATCGTCGGATCGGTCGGACAGCCGCGCGACGGCAACCCGGCCGCGGCGTATGCGCTGTTCGACTCCGCGTCCGAGGAGATGACCTTCTTCCGCGTGGCGTACGACCACCTCGCCGCCGCCGAAAAGATCCGCCGCGCCGGTCTGCCGGAAGTGCTGGCCATGCGTATCGAGAACGGAGTCTGACCGATGGCCGATCGCGTCGCGCCCGGCTCGGTGATCGACGGCTTCGTCGTCGGCCGGCACCTGCACTCCGGCGCCATGGGCAACATCTTCGAGGTGACGAAGCCGGGCATCGACATTCCGATGATCATGAAGGTGCCGCGCGTCGGGCCGAACGAGCCGAGCGAGGGCATCATCAGTTTCGAGACCGAGGCCACCATCGTGCCGGCGCTGAGCAGCCCGTACCTGCCGCGCTTCATCGCCGCCGGCGATCTGGCGCGCACGCCATACCTCGTCGTCGAGTGGATCGACGGCGTCAGTCTCGAGGAGACGATCGCCGGCGGACCGCTTCCGCCGCTGGAGGCGGCGCGTATCGGCGCCGAGCTGGCGGATGCGCTGCACAGCCTTCACGAACAGGAAGCCATCCATCTCGACCTCAAGCCGGCCAACATCATCCTGAAGAAAGACGGGACGGTGGCGTTGATCGACTTCGGATTCGCGCATCACCATCGCTTCCCCGATCTCCTGGCCGAGGAAACGCGCTTCGGTGCCGGGTCGAAGGCTTACGTTTCGCCCGAGCAGATTCAGGGGACGCGCGAGGACCCGCGCAGCGACCTCTTTTCCCTCGGCGTCATTCTCTACGAGATGGTCACCGGCAGATTTCCGTTCGGCGAGCCCGACGCCGACGTGCGCAACCGCTTGTGGCTCGATCCCGTGCCGCCGTCTGTGCTCGTGCCGGAGACGCCTCCGTGGTTGCAGGAGATCATCCTTCGCTGTCTTGATCCGCGCGCCGAACGGCGCTACCAGTCGGCCGCGCACGTGGCTTTCGACCTGCGCAATCCGGAGCAGGTCGTGCTCACCGCGCGGGCCGGCAAGTCACGGCGTCTGGGCATCATGCAGCACGTCCGCCGTTTCCTTCACGCGCGGCGCGAGCTCGGCGTGCGCATGCGGGACCCGAACGTACAGCCGGGCCGCCCGCCGATCATCATGGTGGCGGTCGACACCGCGCATCCGGACGATGAGCGGCAGGCCGCGATCCAGCGGGCCACGCAGCAGATTCTCTCGCTCAGCCAGGAGTTTCGCGTCGTCTGCGTCTCCGTCATCCGCTCCGTGCCGCTGATGGACGGGCCGACGCAGTCCGAGACCGCGTCCGGAATCCACCTCGAGCATCTGGTGCGGCTGCGCCACTGGGTCGAGCCCTTGCGCATGCCGGTGCAGCGAATCTCGCTCCACGCCATCGAGTCGGAGAATCCGGCCGAGGCGCTGCTCGAATTCGCCAATCGGAATCATGTCGACCTCATCGTCCTCGGCGCTCCGGGCCCCACGCGTCCCGATCGTTCGTGGTGGCGTTCGGTGGCATCGACGGTCACGGCGAACGCGCAGTGCAGCGTCCACGTCGTCCGCGTCGCCGAGCGGAGCCCGGCGAGGCCGTGACATCCGTCGATTTTGGAAATCCTTTATTGACTTCGCCAATCAAGAGGAGCATCGTGATTCGAGCAATTTCCATCCCGAGATTTCTTCAGGAGGTGACCCGTGGAACTTTCCCGACGAGGTTTCCTGAAAGCGACAACGATCGGCGGCGCAGTGGCGCTGGGCTTCGATCTCTCGCATACGCGCGCCGAGATGCGCGCACTCAAAGTCTCCCGAACTACCGAGACGCGAAGTATCTGTCCGTACTGCGCGGTCTCGTGCGGTGTGATCATTCACACGCTGGGCGACCGATCGAAGAACGCCGTCTCCTCGGTCGTTCACGTCGAAGGCGATCCTGATTCGCCGATCAGCCGCGGCAGCCTTTGCCCGAAGGGCATCACGCTGAAGGACGACATCTCCCACCCGAACCGCCTCACCACGCCGAAGGTCCGGCGCCCCGGTTCCGACAAGTGGGAAGACATCAGTTGGAACGATGCCATCGCCCGGATCGCCCGCCACATCAAGACCACGCGCGACAAATGCTTCGTGGCCACGAACGCCAAGGGGCAGGTGGTCAACCGCAACCCGGGCATCGCCTGGATCGGCGGCTGCACGGACACGAACGAATTCAACTTCCTCCAGTGGAAAGCGATCAGTGGCCTGGGGGTGCCATACCGGGACAGCCAAGCCCGGGTTTGACACGGTCCCACGGTGGCCAGTTTGGCCGCCACATTCGGTCGTGGAGCGATGACCAACGGATGGGTCGACATCAAGAATGCCGACGTCATCCTGGCCATGGGCGGTAACCCCGCCGAGAATCATCCGGTCGGTTTCAAGTGGTTCATGGAAGCGCGACGCGGCCGCGGCGCTAAGATCGTCGCTGTCGATCCCCGCTTCACGCGCACGGCGGCCGTTGCGGACATGTACGCACCGATCCGGCCCGGCACCGACATCGCCTTCCTCCTCGGCATCATCCGCTACGCCATCGAGACCGGCCGTTTTCACAGCGACTACGTCAAGATCCACACCAACGCGCCGTACGTCGTGAGCGACAAGTTCACGTTCAACGATGGTCTCTTCTCCGGCTTCGACGATAAGACCCATTCGTACGCGAAGGACACGTGGGCCTACGACGGCGATCCGGCGAAGGGTGGCGCCTACCTGACCGATCCGACACTCCAGCATCCGCGTTCGGTCTTCCAGCTTCTCAAGCAGCACGTTGCTCGCTACACCCCCGAAACCGTCGAGAAGATCTGCGGTACGCCGAAGGATAAGTACCTCAAGGTCTGCGACCTCGTGACCTCGACCGGCAACGCGGCGCGCGTCGGCACCATCACCTACGCCCTCGGCTGGACCCAGCACTCCACCGGCGTTCAGATCATCCGCGCCGGAGCCATGCTGCAACTCCTGCTCGGCAACGTCGGCCGTCCCGGCGGCGGCGTCAATGCCTTCCGCGGGCACTCGAATATTCAAGGGGCAACTGACACCGCCGGCAACACTGAGATTCTCCCCGGCTATCTCAAGACTCCCACCGGCGCGCAACCAACGCTGGCCGACTACTACACGGCGTCGATCCCGCTCACGCTCAACAAGCAGGCGTGGCCGTCGATGAACTACTGGCAGAACTACCCGAAGTTCATGGTCTCGATGCTGAAGTCGCTCTACGGCAACGCCTCGACCAAGGACAACGACTGGGGCTACGGCTGGTTGCCGAAGATCGACGGCAACTACTCGTGGATGTACATCTACGACGACATGTACAAAGGCTCCTCGATGCGCGCCGGCGGGAAAGAGCCCGGCCCGGAAGGCTTCATCACGTTCGGTATGAACCCGGTCGGCCTCGGACCGAACTCGAAGAAGATGATCGCCGCGCTGTCGAAGCTGAAGTGGATGGTGGTGGTGGAGAACTCGGAGATCGAGACGGCCACGTTCTGGAAAGCGCCGAGCGAGTACGGCGGCGCGTCGCCCGCACAGATCCCCACCGAAGTGTTCATGCTGCCCGCGGCCAACTTCGCGGAGAAGGACGGCACCTTCACCAACTCCGCCCGCTGGCTGCAATGGAAGTGGAAAGCGCTCGATCCTCCCGGTCAGGCCAAGCCCGATCAGGAAATCGTCTCACGCATCTTCCTGGCCGTGCAGGCTCTCTATAAGAAGGAGGGCGGCGCGCTTCCCGACGCGGTTCTCAACGTCTCCTGGGCGTACACGAACCCCGTCAATCCCGACCTCGGCGAAGTGCTGAAGGAGATGAACGGGAAGGCGCTCGCCGATCTGAAGGATCCGAAGGATCCGACCAAGGTGGTCAAGACGGCAGGGCAGCAGATCGACGGCTTCGGACAGTTGATGGACGATGGAACTACTTCCTGCGGCAACTGGCTGCACTCCGGCGTCTACACGGAGGCCGGCAACAACGCCCAGCGCCGCAACAACGCCGATCCGACCGGCCTGGGCATGTTTCACAACTGGGCCTTCTCCTGGCCCGCCAATCGTCGCGTCATGTACAACCGTGCCTCCGCCGACGCCGACGGTAAGCCGTGGGATGCCACCCGCGTCGGGATCAAGTGGAACGGCGAGAAGTGGGTGGGCGACGTTCCCGACATGAAGCCAGACGCTCCGCCCGGGACGTTCGGCGCATTCATCATGCTGCCCGAGGGCGTGGGCCGGCTCTTCTCCGCGGCGTTGGCTGATGGCCCATTCCCCGAGCACTACGAAGCCGTCGAGGCGCCAGCGCCGAATCTGCTGCACCCGAAGGTCACCTCGAATCCGACGGCGTTGAAGTTTGCATCCGACAAGGATTCGATCGGCACCCCCGACAAGTTCCCCATCGTCTGCACGACGTACCGCCTCACCGAGCACTTCCACTACTGGACCAAGCACCAGCAGGCCGGAGTGCTCAATGAGCTGGCACCGGGCTTCTTCGTCGAGATCCCCGAGGCGCTGGCAAGCGAGAAGGGAATCGCTAACGGCAGCAAAGTCAAAGTCTCCTCCGCCCGTGGCTCGATCGAAGGGACGGCCATGGTCACCAAACGCCTGCCGAGTCTGAACATCGACGGCAAACGCATCTGGCAGATCGGATTCCCGATCCACTGGGGCTATGCCGCCGCCGAGGGCCACACCGGGCCGCTGGCAAACTTCCTCACCGCTTCCGTCGGTGATCCGAATACCTGGACGCCTGAATACAAGGCGTTCCTAGTGTCGCTCGAGAAGGCTTGAGGAGACGACGATGGCTTCGCAAACACTCGAAATCCAGCGCTCCTCGGCCTCCATGTGGGGATCCAAGACCGGCATTCGCTCTCTGCCGACAGTCGCCAAGTACATCGACACGTCGACCTGCATCGGCTGCAAGGCATGCGAGGCGGCCTGCCAGGAGTGGAACGACCTGAAACGCGTTCCCACCTCGCAGGACGGCTCTTATCAGACGATGCCGGAGCTTCAGGCGGACTTCTGGAACCTGATCAAGTTCAAAGAGACGGAGGTCGATGGCGATCTCGCCTGGCTCATGCGCAAAGACCAGTGCATGCACTGTGCGGAGCCGGGCTGCCTTGCCGCTTGTCCCGCGCCCGGCGCGATCGTGCAGTACGCCAACGGCATCGTCGACGTGAACCCCGACTCGTGCATCGGCTGCGGCTACTGCGCGACCGGTTGCCCGTTCGACGTGCCGAAGTTTCACGCCAAGACCGGCAAGATGGCCAAGTGTACGCTCTGCGTCGACCGCGCCGAGGTCGGCCTCGAGCCGGCCTGCGTCAAGGCCTGTCCCACCGGTTGCCTCAGCTACGGCACGAAGGACGACATGGTGGCCCTGGGCATCCTGCGCGTGAAGCAGTTGAAGGATTCCGGGTTCAAAGACGCCATGCTCTATGACCCGCAGGGCGTCGGCGGCACCTCGGTCGTCACCGTTCTCAAATACAACCGGCCCGAGCTCTATGACCTCCCGGCCGACCCGCATGTGTCGCTGGGCGTGAAGATCTGGAAGCAGGTCGTCCGTCCTCTCGGTGTCATCGCCGGGTTCCTGACCATCTTCGCGGTCTTCGGGCACTACACCAAGTACGGCCCGAAGGAACCGCCGTCCGACGAAGGGAGGGCCGCATGACCACCGTCACGCATGTCGATCCTGCTGTCATTTCCGCCCGCAAGGGTGAGAACGTCGTCATCGGCGAGGAGATCGTCCGCCATCGCCGCGCGTCGCGCATCATTCACTGGAGCGTGGCCCTGACCTTCTTCCTCTCGCTCGTGAGCGGGATGCCGATCTGGACGCCTCTGTTCCACTGGATGGCGGGTCTGGTCGGCGGCATGGAAGTGGCGCGAGTGATCCATCCCTACGCCGGCTCGCTCTTCTTCATCGCCTCGGTCGTGCAGTTCTTCCACTGGCTGACCGACATGCGCTTCCAGTCTGACGAGAAAGGCGCGTGGAAACCGTCGAAGCTGATGGCCTACATGCGCTGGGACGATGAGCCGAACGAGCAGGGAGGGAAGTACAACCCAGGCCAGAAGGTCTTCTTCTTCGCCGTCTGCCTCGGCGCGCTCGGTCTGCTCCTGAGTGGGCTCATCATGTGGTTCCCGCTCTACTTCCCGCGGTTCGTTCGTGAGCTGGCCATCCTGCTCCACGACATCACGTTCATCTGCTTCCTCATCGGAGTCATCACGCACATCTATCTCGGCACCGCCGCCGAACCGGGTACGTTCCGCTCGATGACGCGCGGCACAGTGACGCGGAGATGGGCACGGCTGCATCACCCCGGCTGGTTCCGCGACGTCACCAAGAAGGAATGATCGCCACAGCCCCGGTACATGCAGGGCTCGAGCTGCGCTCCGCGCGTGCGGAGGCGCTCGCCGCGGGTGCGCCGGCAGCGCGTGAGCCGCTGCTCTTCGTGGCCACGCTCTTCCGCGCGCAGGCGGCGCTGGCTAAAGGCGTTGAAGCGCTTGTTCTGACGGGACGGTTTGACGATGATGTCGATCGCCTTCTGCCGTTGACCGAATCGCTGTTGCGGATCGTGGCGGACCGCGGTCCGGACCTGCTGGTCGAGCAGTCGCTGGCACGGCTCGACGACGACGCGGCGACGGCGCGCACGCGTCTCGGTCTCTACTGGAGCGGCGACGTCTCCGCGCGTGAAGACTACCTCTCCCGCGCGCTCCTGCGGCCGTATGCGGAGGTTCTGCGCGCGCAGGGAACGACTCCCGACCGGCTGCATCATCCGCGGCACTGCCCGTTTTGCGGTGGGGCGGCCATTGTCAGTACACGACGCACGCCGCCGGACTCCGAGGCGGGAATCCGTTTGCTGCACTGTGCTCTCTGCGCGCTGGAGTGGAACATCAACCGTATCTGCTGCCCGGCCTGCGGCGAAGACGATCCGTACAAACTGCCGGTCTATCGCAGCGATCCCCATCCGGCCGTTCGCATCGAGGCCTGCGAGACGTGCCGCCGCTACGTGAAGTCGATCGACCTGACCGTGGATGCGCGGCCCATCGCCGAGGTCGATGACCTGGTGTCGCTGTCGATGGACCTCTGGGCCATGGAGGAAGGGCTGACGCGCATCGAGCCGGGGCTGGCGGGAGTGTGACGGCAGGGGAGGCCACGCGATCTCTGGAGTGGCTGCTGGCGGGCCAGCGCGCCCTCCGGGCCCGCTTCGACGACCTCGCCCGTGCTCTTCGCCGCGGCGACGCCACCGCCCTGGACGTCGCTCTGAACGACTTCGAGCACCATCTCGTCCGCTGGACCACCGCGGAAGAGCAGGCTCTCCTCCCCGCCGTCGTCCGCGCCGCCATCCCCGGTCGCGATCCTCGACGCGAGCTTCGCCTGGAGTTCGTGCAGATCCGCGAGCTCACCCGCTTCCTGATGCGCCAGCGCGCGGATCGCATCCGCCCCGCCGATCTCACCGGTTATTTGGAGAATCTCGACCGCCGCCTCACCGCGCACGAGCGCGAGCTGTCCGGCGTGTACTACCCGGCCGCCGCGGGAGCCCTGACCGGAGAGGAATGGATGATTTTGGAAGGTGCGAGGCCTGATCTGTGAGGCATCTTTACTCGAAATAACCAGAAGCTTTCGTGTTCCGCTGGCGCGTAACATATGGCCACTCAGTCAGTTGCGCGACGCCGGCCCTCGAAAGTCCGTTCGCTCGCTCGAATAGTTCCGACCTGGATCTAAATAGTTCCGAAGTCGAACTAATTAGATCCGACGGGGAACTAAATAGATCCGATGTCGAACTATTTAGATCCGAATCGGAACTATTTAGGGCAATAATATAGTTGACTGACACGGGGTTCTTTGCGGGTTATAGCGGGTCATGGCGGGTCACACTCACTCCCGATCCCGTACATCTCAGCGGCCCATCCGTCGCGCTCCGCCGCTTCGACGATGGCGCCCACGATGTCAGATCGCGACATCGCGAGTCCGTGCCGCAGCCGGATGTCCACCGCGAGCCTGTCCAACCACGCTATGTGCCGGGTCGCGACGTTCCACTGCAACTCGAATCGTCGTCCCGCGAGTCGCCCGGCGGGATGTCCTTTACAGCGAGTCGGCATTCAGTGCGGCAGGTTACCGAGACGGCCTTGATGATCCGCTTACCCGGTAGTCGAAATCCAGATCAAACAACTCGGCAACCGGCACCTTGCGCCCCACGATGCGTGACGCACCCCGCGCGATCTTCCTCGCGAGCATGATCCGCACGTCCGTTTTAGCGTACCGCACTCGCGTCATGTGCTGTCGGCTGATCTCTGCGGCGCCCGCGAGTTTCGGAGTGGCGATGTTGTGGGCGAGGCAAAACGCATCCAGCATGGACACGGCGGGGTGATCTTTGTGCATTTCGTCAAGTCCTCTCGGGATAGAATCTCGGGCCGTGAGCGGGCGCGAAACGTTTCAACATCTCGCGTGGAGGGTTGCCCCACGTCTTCACGGCTGCTTGCGAAAAGAGTCAGGCGCGGCGCGCTGCTTCGTCTCCCGTCGGCGAGGCGGCGCGCCGTTGCCGCTGGACACGAATCGTACCAGCGGACTTTAACGATCGCAACCTAATCGTTAAACAAGCGAAACACTTGCTTTAGTGAACGTACATCCGTAGATTAGCCGTCCATGCCGCTACCGAACTTCGGAGGGTTGATTCGTCGGCTCCGCGACGAACGCGGATGGACGCAGGAGCGACTCGCGCGTGAGGCCGGGATCACCATCACATGTCTGTCCAACTTGGAACGCGGCGCGACGAAAGATCCGAACACCGAAACAATCTCCGGCCTTGCTTCCGCGTTCGGTCTTCAACCTAGCGAGCTAGATGCCCGTCGCCTTGCCGAGGATGTAGCGGAGTTGGCGCGGACGTTCGCACAGCGTCAGGCGATCATGCGGCTCCTCGCCCTGCCCGATCACGACGTAGAGGCCGTCCTCAGCTTTCTCGATGAACGTTCCGGCAAGCGGAAGGGAACGCGGTGAGCGACAAGGAGACGTGTCCTCCCCGCGCGATGTTGCTCGCGATGGTTGTCGAGGGTGAGTACGTGCCGCACCTTGACGTGTGCGAAGAGTGCGCGGCATTCGTCGCCGCCGCTACCGAGGCCGTGACAGCATTCTCTGATCGTGGAGGCGTAGAGCGCGCGGTCGAAGCCAGCATCGACGCGCTTCTTGCTGACACCCCGGCGCGTCACTGGCGTTCGGCAATCGTCGCATCACCAGAGCTGTGCCGCTCCATCGTCATCCGCGATTTACTCCGGCGCGCCGATGAGTTCTATGGTTCCGATTCGCGCGCCGCTCTGGACCTCACAACCGCCGCCGTTGCCGTCTGTGACGTGATGACCGCGAACGGTCACGCGCCGTCCATGGAACTGCAATTCATGGTGCTCAAGGAGCATTCTGTCGCGCTTCATCGAATGCGCATGTTCGATGAAGCAATCATCGTGATCGGTCGCGCGTGGTCTGTTGCGGCGCGAACGAAGGAACCGCAGCGAGATAGGGCCATCCTCTCGCTTTGCACCGCGATCATCTACGCGGAGCCAGACATCGCGAAGTTCGAAGAGGCGATCGAGTTTGCGGAAACGGCAGCGTCCGTGCTGGACGCTTGCGGCGACGAACGGCGAGCCATCATCGCGCGGCAGACAAAGGCTTACGTGCTCCTCGTCATGAACCGCTTCGCTGAAGCGTTGCCTTTGCTTATCAGCGTGACGGCTGATCTTGACGAGGTTACCGGAGAGTCCCGCGATGCCGCGCTCGCGCACACTCAACTCGCGGAGTGCTTCGTGGGTGTCGGTCTGTACGATGAGGCTGTGGAGCACGCGAGCACAGCCGAACGGCTACACCTGATGATCGCTGGCACCGTCGATGCGGCTCGCGCGACACATATCCGCGCTCGGGGGATTGCTGCGCTCGGGCGATTCTCCGAAGTGCGATCGGAGTTCACGCGCGCGGCGGATATCGTGTTCGATGCCAAGCTGTTCGATACCTGGGCGATCATGCGACTTGACTACGTCGCTGCCGCACTTGCCGACGATGAAGGCGCCGACGTTCGCGCGGAACTGGAATCCGTGATGCGCGTATGCATGACCCTCAACGCCCGCGAGTCAACGCTGCGGCAGGCGTTCGCAGCCGAGGCGTTGGACTATCTGCGTCAACTCGCAATCCGTGATGCGCTCACCTGCGAAGCCGTAGACCGCGTTCGCGCCTTCGTCACGCGCAACGCTTCTCAGCCGCCGGTCAAGTTCGCCCGACCGTCCGGCGCGTTCCTCATGTAGAGCCCATCCGAGCCGTGGCAGGCGCCCGTCACGCCTGCCACGGACCGAAAGGGTCTCAGGGATGCGGCGGTCCCGCAACGATGTCATCAAGCGCCCTGATGAGCCGCATGATGCGATTGATGAAGCCACGCCCGCCGCTAGGATCGTCGCCGCGCGGCGCTGCCATCGCCGGAGCCGCGAGCACTACCAAAAGGGAAATGAGCAATAGGGTCTTTCGCATGCAATCCTCCGTTGTCGCGGAGGGGTGCCCCGTCGCTCATTCTGCGCCCGGTGGGAACGTTTTCTTTACCGGTGGATGCCTGAGCCTGTCTTCCGCGTTCACGGCTGAGGTGATGCGGAAACTGAAGCTGTGAGGTTTAGGACGGCTTCCACGTAGCCGAATGCCGTAGAAAGTCCATCACGCGTGCTGCTTTCAGATGTATCCTGAGGAGGACACGGGACTGACGGCGTGAACCAGAGCGAAGAAGACGTTGCGCGAAGAGTTGAAGATGCGCTGCTAGGGCGCACCGCGACGATCACGATCGAGATGCGCGGTGGCGAAGATGGGGAACGCGTTCGCCTTAACGATTTCATCAATCAGCTTACCGCTCTGAAAGATGCGCTTGTGCAGACCGAACGCCTGCTCTACGGAACCGGCGGTAGTGTCTACTATAGAATCATTGAGCTTCGTCAGGAGAGTCCGGCGCAACTCACAATTGAGGCAGTCAGTAAACCTAACAAACCAGACAATACGCGCCCTATCGTCGGCCGTTTTTTCGACTATCTAGACGCTCTCGTTCGGAATGATCCTTCCGCGCGTGCCGAAATGGACCTGGGGGCGCTAGAAGCGTTTCAGGACCTTGCTCCAACCAAGAACCGCCGCATTTCCGAGCTTCGTGTTGGCAACCCGCGAGCCGCTGAAGCTTCTCTGCGCTCCTTTAGGCTAGACAGCTCTTTCGCAAGTGCGGTCAAAACTGCAATAGGCCCTGATGAATTGAGTGAGGGCAGCGTGTTGGGGGCGTTGGAGATGATTAACCTACACAACGACCCGCGCTTTGCGGTTTTTCAGCCTATCAACAATCGCAAGGTAATGTGTAATTTACCGGCTGACTTGAAAGGCAGCGTGATCGCTGCTCTAGATAAATACGTTAAGGTTACCGGCACGCTTCACTTTAAAAAGTGGGACCCGCGCCCGCACGAGATTGACGCGAAAGCGATCGAGATCTATCCTGACGAAAAGGATTTGCCTCAGCTTACTGACTTAGCCGGTGTCAACCCCGGTATTGTTGATGGCATGGCATCCGAAGAGTTCTTGGCGGCAGCGCGGCATGCGGCGTGGTAAAAAACGGCAGGCAATCTACTGGGACGCCAACATGTTTATACGGCTTCTGGCCGGACGTGTGCGCGATACATTAATCTATGATGCCATTTACGCAACTGCAACGCGCGTCCGTGATAATCAAATCATCCTTGTAACGTCATCACTTACCAGAACGGAAGTCTCATACACTCATATGCGTCCGAACGAGTTGGCGATATTCGATGGAATCATGCGGCGCCGGAACGTAATTGATCAACCCTATGACGGACCAATCGCCACACTGGCTGATGCCATCCAGACCGAACTCAAGAAGGCTGGTAAGCAACTGAGTACACCGGATCTAATGCACTGCGCAACCGCAGTCTTTCACGGAGTCGATGAGTTGCACACTACCGACGGTGCCTTAAAGGCGTGCGACGGGCACCCGGCGCTACGCGGCGTTCATGTGTTCACGCCCAACACCGGCCAATCAAGGCTATTTTGACGGAGAGATGATGATCAAAAAACCTGTGATGATCGAAGGTCCCGAGGCCTTCCAGCGCTTCCGCGACGCCACGAAAGCCGCGCTCGCGGTGCCGCATTCCGTGATTAAGAAACGAATCGAGGAGCATCGCGAGCAGGCAGCAAAGAACCCTAACCGGCGCGGGCCGAAGCGGAAAGCATGAGTGACGCAACATCCACGTGGGTCATATTCGCGATCTGCGTTGCGTTAATAGTTATTGCTGTTGTCACCGTTGTCGCGCTCCAAAAGCGGAAAGGCGAATACAACGACCGTGTCATGCATCGTATCCTCGCGCTACTCGGGAACGTCAACAAGGTTCCGGCCGATACCGCGTCACGCGATGAATTGCTGAGTCTTCTGTACTATGAACGGGTTGCCGCATACCGCACGCTGCCAAAGGTGCTCGATTGGCTGGCCGGTATGATTCGCAACAATGATCCTAGTCAACTAGCGACAGTGATGGCGATCGTGAATCAATATTACTTTTCTCCAGAGCAGATCGCATGGCTGTATCAGCGATCGCTGGAGTCGGTTCGGGCCAGCAAGGGTGACCCGACGCTTAAGGCGCTCGCGTTACAGATCGGGCGTATCAGCTACGCTTCAAGTCGGCCCGATCGACGCCCAACTATCTACGATGAACAGGCAATTGCGAATGACATTGCGGTGCGATCCTAGCGCTTTGTCATCCGACGCCGCCCGCGCCCCTGCCGCTCAGAACGGTTCCCAGAGAGGTTCTTGCTTCGGCTCGGGTTGTGACTTCGGCTCCTCGGAGATCGTCTTCCCGGTGAGTTGCGCGTACGTCAACCGCTTCCCGACCGTCTGCGTCATCGCGGTAACGAACCGGTCTCCGTCGTTCATGTCCTTCCGGTTGTTGTATCGGAACGCCTGTTCGTCAATGTAGCGGAACAGGTGGAAGGGTTCCACGGCGATGTAGGTTCCGCCTAGCGCGCGCTTGAGCAGGCTCCAGAAGTTCTCCATGGTGTTCGTGTGAACGTTGCCGTTCACATACTCAACCGCGTGATTGATGACGGCGTGCTGGTAGTCGGTATCGAGTCCTTCGTACGACTTCCATTCGTCGCTGAAGATCGCGGAGCCCGCGAGGATGTTTTCGTGGATTGCGGTGTGGAGTTCATCCTTGCTACGGGCTGAGATGTGAGACGCGCGGACCTTGCCGCCGCGCTCGACCATACCGAACACGATCTCCTTGTCCTGACCACCGGTCCCGTGGATCTTCGCGCGGCGCTTCGCTTTGTGCATGTTGCGAGCCTTCCCACCGATGAAGGTTTCGTCCACCTCGACTTCGCCATGAAGGAATCCGCCATCGTTGCCCTGCAACGCCAGCCGGAGCCGCTGCAACATGAACCACGCGGTTTTTTGCGTCACTCCGAGCGCTCGGTGAATCTCGTACGAGGAGACGCCATTTTTGCAGTTGACGAGGAGCCACATGGCAGGGAGCCACTTGTCCAGCCCGATCGGGGAGTCTTCGAAGATCGTTCCCACTTTGAGGGAGAACTTCTGCCGAGGGTGCTTCTCGAAGCACTTGTACACGCGGGCGTTCGGGAGGTAGTCCACGTTATCCGAGCCGCAGTTCGGGCAGCGCACGACGGCATCCGGCCAGCGGAGCTCCACCATGAACCGGCGGCAGTTCTCAGGGTCGGCAAAGAAGGTGATCGCCTGAAGGAGTGTGGTCGGGGTGGTATCGGGTGCGTCCATGAACAGCACTTTATCAGTTAAAGCGCTGTCAGTCAACTATATTATTGCCCTATTTAGATCCAAATCGGAACTATTTAGATCCGAAGCCGAACTAAATAGATCCCCGGCCGAACTATTTAGATCCGAGGCCGAACTATTCAGTTCCGGGCCCGAACTATTTAGTTCCGAAGCCGAACTATTTAGTTCCGAGGGCGAACTACTCAGTTCCGACGCCGAGCTTTGCACATCCGAGGTCGATCGGTGCCGGTCGGAGGCCGGTCGATCGCGTCCGGACGACTACTCACCACGGAGGCACAGAGAGCACCCGGAGCACCCGGAGCTCTCCGTCTCCTCTGTGCCTCCGTGGTTGGAAGTTTGTAACGATTACCGCCTTTCCTGCACTAACTACCAAAGGAGAACGAAAATGCCGATCATTGCCCAACACAGGTGGCGCTGGTGCCAGCAGTGCCAGTGCCTTTGGTATTCTGGCGCGACCGCGAAACCAAACGGCGCTTGCGCGGGGACAACGCCTCCCGGCGGCCCGCACTCCAAGGCCGCCAGCGGAGACTACGCGCTCTTCGACGAAACCCAACCCGCCGGCTTCCCGGCCACCGTGATGGCCCAGTCGAACTGGCACTGGTGCAGCCAGTGCGGCGGCCTCTGGATTCCCACCAGTGCGAGCCCGAATGGACACTGCCCGAATCCGAAACCGGGCACCACGGGCCATACGTCAGCGGGCAGCGGCAACTACACGCTGCTGAACGAGCCCTGAGGGGTTGCGTCGAGTACTGGCACGGCGGTGTGACGGTCGCCGTGCCGTATCGTTTCGATTCGCCAGGATCTGAATGCAGCGCGGCCGAACCCCACTGGTTGATATGCGAGATCGATCGATCTAGCATGGCTCCGTGACGACGATCGCGCAGAAGCTCCTCGATGATGCGTTGACGCTCCCCGCGAACGATCGTGCTGCACTGGCGGCTGGGTTGCTGGCGAGCCTTGATGCGGTCGAGGATGACGTCGAGGCTGCCTGGGCTGCCGAAATCGCCCGGCGAGCAGCAGACGCGCGCGAGAATCCGGAAGACGACGAGGACTGGCGGTCCGCACTCGCCGAGGTTCAGAGGGAAGTGCTGTCGCGTTGAAGCGAGTCCGCCTTCGGCATGCCGCAAGACGTGAGCTTCGCGATGCTATCGCCTGGTATCGGGAACGAAACGAGGAGGTCGCAGAGCGATTTGCCGCTGAAGTAAAACGTACCCTCGAACACCTCGAGCAGTTTCCATCAACCGGCGCCTTCGTCCGGGGTGTTCCCGATCCGGACGTGCGGAGCTTTCCCGTCCACAACTTCCCGTATCACGTCGTCTTCATCCGACTGCCCGATCGCATTTCGGTGCTGGCCATCGCTCATAACCGGCGACGGCCGGGCTACTGGACGGTGTGAGGTGGCCGTCGTTCCTGATCGAACCACTAACGTTAGCCTCTCTCTGCATGTCTGCTTGGGTTATGAAGTTGTTTTTAGCCGAGCCAGTTCAGCCGAGGCATTGCCAAGCGCGGTCTCCGCCTCGATTGCTGCATTGCGCGCGCGGATAAGATACGGCTGAGGCTGAATCGATCCATGCTGCCAAAGATCCTCGATGACCGTGTCGACTGCGTCAAGGTGCCTCTTTGCATCCGTGAGCGCCTTGTACAACGCTGCCGACCTGCGGGCGGCGTCCTTAGCGGCACCATCGAGTAGCTCCGATTTTAGGTTCGGATAGCGATTGTTTGCGTCTGAGATGAACCGGTCAAGACCTAGGCGATCTACGCGATCAAGCCACGCTTCGGTCTTGGCCATAGATTCATCGATCGCGATCTCGATCGGCAATAACTCCGACTTCGGTGGTGCAAGTTCCACTTGAGCGCTTGGCAGTGCACCTGCTTTCGGAAGTGCCTTGTCTATGATCAATCGAAGGTGATGGCTGAGCAAACCAACCAGCCGATCACGCGGTCCGGCCTTTTCTTCACCTTCGCGTAGCTCGTAGGGCAGAACTCGGCGTTGGCGAAGATCGAACGGCAGTTGTTCAGGCCCTCCGTAAGCCGTGTTCATCACCAGCAGCAAGCGCTCAGAGCCTGAGCGACCCATGGAGTATCCGGCCTCGAAGACGACGTTGGGATTGGGACATGGTTCACTGGCCACGGAACCGATAATCGAGATATCTGCTACGACGATCGACGCCTCATCTATCTTCCGAAGAATAGTCGGTCCAATTTCCGGTGCACCTGGCACGCCTGCGGTGTCACGATCAACCGCCTCAACAGCGATGTCCTCTCGAGCGAGAGCCTTGAGCGCCCTCTCGATGGCGTCCTCAATAAACCCTCGATTCGTGATATTGGGTAGGTCAGACTGCCAGCAATAAAATACCCGCATTGTTGCGATTCTAGCGGTAAGTGAGACTCAGCTCCTACAAGCGTGTCGTCGTGCAATTCCGTGGCGGAGGGATGCCGGGAGGACTACCTTCCGCTAGAAGTCGACTAGATTCAACTTCCCCCCCTCCCACACACCCCCAAACTCGGCCGTCACGGACCCAGCATCCTTCTTCTGCGCGCGCAGGGCGGCGGCGAGGCCGTAGAGCGAGCGCGGGTTGCGCTTGTTGCGGGCGAGGTCGGAGCGGAAGACTCTCTCGGCGTCGGCGGCGCGGCCGGCGCGCAATAACGTGGCGCCGAGGGTTTCGCGGGTGGGGTAGAACCAGTCGGCGGGCTCGTCGTAGTCGAGGGCGTCTTCCTTTGCCACCGCTTCGGTGTACTCGGCGATGGCTTGACGGGAATCGCCGCGGGCCTCGGCGATGCGGCCGGCCAGGACGTGGACGGCCACCTCGATGATGGCTCTCTCGGAGTTCTGGTAGAAGCCGGGGTCGTCGGGCACATTCGCGCGCGCGGCTTCGAACGCTTTCTGCTCCGACTCCGCGCCGGCGACGTCACCGAGTTTGGCGAAGGCGGAGCCGCGGGCGAAGTGGGAGAAGGCGGACGACAGTGGGCCGACATCGACTGGCTTTTCGCGCAGGATGTCGCCCCAACGGCCGAAGCGGACGAGCACGAGAAGCGTGTTCGACGCCGCGCCTTCCGCCGGCGGCATCTCCTTGGCCATGGCCGCAGCGTTGGCCGAGAACTCGTCGGCCATTTTCTTCGCCTCGGCGAACCGTCCGATCATCGCGTACGACGCCAGGCCGAACTGCAGGTTGTGGTTGTAGTACATCGCCGCGTAGATGCCCTCGGCGCCGTGGTGTTTCATGAAGACGCGGTCGGTCTCGGCGGCCTTCGTGTTCGCCAGCGCCGCGCCGGCGTAGTTGCCGGTGCGTTGGAAGATATGCGCCGGCATGTGAACGAGATGGCCGGACATCGGCGCCAGGGTCTTCAATCGCTCGGCGCTGGCGAGGGCGCGCTCGGGGTGCGGCGAGGCCTCGACTGCGTGGACGTAGTAGTGATTGGCGCCGAGGTGGTTCGGATTGCGGCGCAGGACCGACTCGAGCACGGAGACGATCTCCGCCGTCCCGTCGTTCGGCTTTCCGTCGTGCGACCAGAACTTCCACGGATGGAGATCCATGAGACTTTCGGCGTAGAGCGTGGCGATGTCGAGATCGTCGGGATACTTCTTGGTCAACGCACCCATGGCGGCGCTGTAATCGACGGCGAGCTTCTTGAGGTCGGCCTTGGGATCGTTGCTGTACCGCTTCGCCAGCGCCGCGAAGAGGTCTCGCTCCTTCGCGCTGGCGTGTGCCTCGTGCGCGAGCGCGGCATGAACGCTGTCGTAGGCCTGCTTCTCGCGGTCGGGATCGACGTCGAGGTTGATGTTCGGCCCTAGCGCGAGGGCCGCGCCCCAGTAGCCCATGGCCAGGTCGGGATCGAGCTGCGTGGCGCGCTGGAAGGAACGGACGGCTGACTCGTGATTGAAGCCGTAAACGTACTTCATCCCCTGATCGAAGAAGCGCTGGGCCTCGGCGTTCTTCGTCGACACGGGCCAGTGGACGTTGCCAAGGCCGGTCTCGAGGGTGACGGGCTTCGCGCCATCGTGCGACGGCATGTCGTGCTGTGCTCGTGCCGAGGCAGCGACGATCAGCGAGACAAGGAGCACGCGGAACAAACGCATTGTGACCTCCCCTTGAAGTGACCGGATCGGGAGGGATTCTACGACTTCGGCGGTTCCACGGCGACGCTCGGTGTGGTCCCGCCGTCGTAGAGGATCTCGTAGCGCAACTCGGTGGCGCCGAGGCGGATCTGATCGCCGCTGTGGAGGAGCGCGTGGAACGAGCGGGCGCCGTTGATCCATGTGCCGTTGCGGCTCTTGAGGTCTTCGATGGCATATCCCTCGGGTCCGCGATAGATGCGGGCGTGGTGTCCGGAGATGCCGAGGTCGGCAAGGGGGATCTGATTGTCGCGTTGCCGGCCGATCAGGTACTCGGCCTCGGTGAGCGGAAACATGAGGCCTATGTCCTCGCCGCTGACGATGGTGAGCTGGGCGATGGTGGGCCTGACGAGATCCTTGTACGAGAGTTTCGGGCCGGTGGAGATGAGAAGGTTCGTATCGTCGCCAACTTCGCGAACGGTCGAGTCGGCGCTGAAGGTGGCCGGCTGCTGGCGCATGGTCTCTTCCAGAAGCGCGGTGACGGGCTTCGAGCGGCCCGTGTCGTCCGATGTCGGTGTACGAGTGACTGTCTCGATCAGCTTGTTGGCGAAGAGACCGTAGACGACGCGATAGACGTGTAGTGGGTCTTCATCGGCGTCGGGCGGCAACTCCGCGAGCGTGCGGCGGCCGTTGATGAGGAAGAGGATCTTCCACTCGTCGATCGACAGGGTGATCTTCTCGGTCTCGGGATTGGAGACGACGCGGAAGACAGTGGTGCTGTCGGGGAGAAGGCGGACGCACTCTTCCCATTCGGCGATGCGCCGCGCCCCTTCCATGATCAGGTTCGAGAGATCGACGGCGATGGTGACGGCGTACGGAGGGAGGGAGGTGTTGTCGATGAAGGCGAATGCCCCGCCGGGCCAGACGAAGCAGTCGTAGAGGATCTCGGATACCTGCACTTTGAGGAAGTCGCGGAGCTGTTCCTCGGTCAGCAGTCCCTGCTTCACGGCGAGCTGACCGAAGCGGCCGCCCTCGGCCTTCATCAAGTTGTCGATGGCCTCGCGTTGCGCGGCCGAGATGCGTTTCTTGCGGAGCAGAACGGCGCTGAGGCGAAGCGTTTCCTGATTGGAACCGGCATAGACGACCGCGCCGCTGTCGAAGTAGACGGTGGCCTCATTCGAGCTGTTGGTGAGCGTCAGCGTGCCGCTCTTTCGTGTCGATGAGAGGAACGTCAGGATATCCGGCAAGCGAAAGGATGCCAGGCTCCCGCGTAAAGACGGCTCGTTCATCTGTGCGCGGATTGTAGCGCGGGCTCCACTGCATCACAGCGTCCGCATCACGGCGAAGAGCGAGACGCACGAGATCACGATCCAGAGGATGACGCCGAGGATCAGCGGACGCGCACCGACGGCGGCGATCGACTTGCGCGAGAGTCCGGCGCCGATGAGAAAGAGCGTGATGGTCAGGCCGATGCGCGCCAGCGTCGTCAGAGACGACCAGACTTCCGGTGGCGCCGTCACGTAGGTCCTGATGACCGAGGCGACGACGAACCAGGCGATGAACCAGGGGATGGCCACCCGCGCCGATTTGCGCTTGAAGAAGAAGGCGGTGGCGAGAGTGAGGGGGACGATCCAGAGGGCACGCGTCAGCTTGACGGTGGTGGCGATCTGCAGAGCGTCGGCTCCGTACTTCGCGGCGGCGCCGACGACGGAGCTGGTGTCGTGAATGGCGATGGCCGCCCAGACGCCGAACTGCGGCTGCGTCAGCCCGAGGCGATGACCGATCATCGGAAAGATGAAGAGAGCGATCGAGTTGAGGATGAACACGGTCCCCAGCGCGACCGACATCTCCTCGTCGCTGGCGTTGACGACCGGTCCCACCGCGGCGATGGCGCTTCCGCCGCAGATGGCGGTACCTGAGGAGATGAGATGCGCGGTGGTGTGGCTGATGCCCATGGCCCGGCCGAGCAGAAAGCCGAGGAGCAGCGTGCCGGTGATGGTGACGACGGTGAAGACGATGCCGGTCCGTCCCGCTTCGACGACTTTCTGCAGGTTCATCCCGAAGCCGAGTGCGATCACCGAGGCCTGAAGCAGGAGCTTCGTCGCCTTCGAGTTCCGCGCGGGGAAGGGGTGGCCGAGAGTCAGCGCCAACGCCAGGCCGAGCGCCAGCGCGATCGGCGGCGACGCCCACGGCGTGACGCAGAAGACGAGCAGGGTGACGAAGACGGCTATGCGAACCGCTTGCACTACGTCACGTTGGCGCGAAAGAAGTCGGTGGCCTTCTGCCAAGCATCGGCCGCGGCCTCGGCGTTGTAGTTTCCGCCGGTGTCATTGCAGAAGGCGTGGCCGGTGTTGGGGTAGGTGACGAGCTGGACGCGCTTTCCCATCCCCTCGAGCTGCTTTGCCAGCGCGCGCCCCTGTTCGATCGGCACGCCCTGGTCGTTCTCGGCGTAGACCAGCAGGATCGGCGCGGTGAGGTTCGCCCAGTCGGAGGTCACTCTCTTGAAGCCGCCGTAGAAGCTGGCGGCGGCACCGACGTTCTTCTCTTTTGTGGCCGTGTACTGCGCCAGCGCGCCGCCCATGCAGTAGCCAATGACGCCGTACGATTTCGACGTGCACTCGGGGCGGCCGAGGAGGTACGCGCCGGCGCCGGCGATCTCCTTCTCGGCGCGATCGGCGTCGAGCTCCATCAGCAGCCGGCCGGCTTCATCGGGCGAGGTCGTCGACTTGCCGTGATAGAGGTCGGGAGCAATGGCGGCGAAGCCCTGGCCGGCGAAGCGATCGACGATGTCCTTGATGTGCGGCACGAGTCCCCACCACTCCTGGATGACGACGATGCCCGGACCTTTGCCGGCGAAATATCCCTGGCAGACATGGCCGTTCGATGGGAATTCGACGTTCTCGCCCATGATGGAACCCTCCTCGAAATCGGCGCGGATTCTAATGCAGGAGGAACCGAAGGGTGCGCTCGGAACGTATTCATGTCACAATAACCAAACCAGGGGAGAGAGGAAGTACGATGACATTGACGAAGGAGCAGGTTTCCGGCCTCGCCAAGACACCGCGTTGTCCCCGATGCGATCTCAACAAGACGATCGGCACCGCTCTCTGCCGTAGTTGCCGGGCCAAGCTGCCTGAGAACATGAGGCTGGCGCTGGAGCGGATCCCGTCGAAGGATGCATGGACCGTTTCCCGGGCGGTGCGCGCCGCGGCACGATACTTTGACGTCCACTTCCAGTCGGTTCGCAACTTCGGCGGCGGACGGCCGAGGTAGGTTGCTTGGTTGCAGAGTTGCTGGGTTGCTGACCACCCCAGCAACTGAGCAACCGAGTAACTCAGCAACCCTACACGAAACTACTGATTTCGTTCCGTGCGCTCGGCCATGTCCGCGAGATCGTCGATGTGCGCTTCGCGCGCTTTGGCAACGATCGCGTCGGCATGCGTGTGCGACTGAATCGTGCGCGCCCACGCTGCCGCCAGCGACGCGCGTTTCATCCTCGGTGAGGCCTCGTTCCATCGATGGAGATCGGCGATGCGAACGGTGCCTCGGGTTTTCCCCGCCCTCACGGTGGCGATGGTCTCATCGGGCTTCGCATCCGGATTGAATTCGATCTCGTAGAGGGCTGTCTCGTTTGGCGAAAGCGAACCGGCAACAGCGCGATGCGAAGCGACGGCATCTCCGAACTTGAGATCGATTTCCGTTCCGGTCTGGCCCGGCGCGTCAACGGACACGCGCAGGAGCCACTTCGTGGCATCGAGCGGTGCGGCGGACGCTTCGAGATCGATCCGCAGATCGGCCGGTGGACGCTCCGGCGCGGCGAAATGCTGCACGATCGCGGCGGCGTCGATGTCGCGCGGCGACTCGCCGCGTGCGATCGCCTGCTGGATCGCCACGAAGTTCCTCACTGGTGGCGCCGCCTTACGTGCCCTGCCTTCACTGAGTGCATCCTTTGCAACCGAACGCTCCGGTGCGAAGCCGAGGCTCCCGGCCGTCGCCATCGGCGCTGCCTGTTCTACGGGCGGGGGAGGGGGTGGGGCTACTGCCGCAGCCGGTGCCGCATTCACGACGATCGTTTGCTCGGGTTTCGCGATCGCCGTGTCGCGCTGGAGGGAGCCGGCGTAGGCCGGTTGGCCTGTTGACATCCCATCGGCCTCGGTGCGCTTCGCTTCCGCGATCTGTACGGCCGGCGGCTCTGCTGCAATACTCCGCGGCGGAGGCGTCTTCGGCATCGGCGGAAGATCGGCGCGCGTTTGCGCACGGGCGCTTCCCGGCTCAGGCGGTTTGTTCGGGAGCGCCTCGGCCACACGCGGCGCTGGCGGCGCAGCGGCCTTTTCGGCCGGTGTCGTAGCCAGTTCCGTCTTCGATTCCGAGCGCGAGAGAAGGTGGAGCACCAGGTAAAGCGACGAGACGAGCAGGACAATCGACGCGGCAATGCGGAGATTGAACATCGCCGAATTGCGAAATTGCGTTCGCTCGCTTTCCGGCTTGAGCCCGAGATTGCGCGGGATGTCGCTCTTGATGCGGTCGGCCAGACCGGCGGGCGGCGTTGCCACCGGCGCCATGGCCAGCTTCCGCTGCAGATCAGCTTTTCGGTTCCGTGTCATTGTCTTTCTTCCTCAACGTTCCCGCCGAGGGCTTCTTCCAACAGAGAGAACGCCTTGTGCAGCCGCTTGCGGATCGCTACGGTTGTGATCTCTTCGATTGCGGCGATGTCCTTGACTGCCAGACCGCCCCAGAAGTGCGCGGTCACCGTGAAACGCAGATCTTCCGGCAGCCGGAGAACCGCCGCCCGGAGGTGCTCGCCCTCCTCCGCGTTGCTCAGTACTTCGTCGGCTGCCGGAGCCCCGTCCGGCATCTCCGGCGCATTTTCGTCATCGAGCGACTTCATCAGTCGCGGCCGACGGATGTGATTGAGAAACGTGGTGTAGCCGATGCGATAGAGCCAAGTGAATAATTGCGAGCGTCCGTCGAATCCGGGCAGCGCTTCCCATGCTTTCCGGTACGTCTCCTGCGTCAGGTCGGCAGCGAGCTCGCGGTCGCCGCAGAGGCGGAAGAGCGAGGCGAAGACTGAGGTGTAGGTTCGATCGACGAGCTCTTCCGCGGCACTGCGGTCGCCGCCGCGAATTGCGGCAAGCAGGCGGTGTTCCTCGTTCCAGGAGGGGATCACCGCGTCATGCTCCGGCCGCCGGACCGGAAAGGGCGCAACATTGCTCACCCTGATTGGACACGGCTCTGCGACATTTCGAAACCACAGTTTGAGTATCCTATCCGACCGATGAAACGCTCCCTAGCCATCCTGCTCCTGTTCGCCGCCTGCCGCTACGAGCCTCCCGCCGGATCGATCGACGGCTCATCGCACCAAAAAGAGATCGAGACGTGGCGCGCAAACCGCGCGGCGCGGCTGAAAGCGCCCGACGGCTGGTTGGCTCTGGCCGGTCTCTACTGGATCAGCGACGGGAACAATGATGTTTCGCTTCCTTCGAAGCCTCCCGTGCCGGCGCAGTTCGTTCTTCAGGATGGAAAGGTGACGCTACAGCCAAACCCGTCACTGACCATCGATGGGAAGCCGGTGACCGCGGCGGTCGAGTTGCACAACGATACGGAAACGGCGCCGACCGTCGTCCGCACCGGATCGCTGTCCTTCGGGGCCATCCGCCGCGAGGACGCCGCGCACGGGCCGCGCTTCGGCATCCGCGTGCGCGACACGGAGTCCGCGGCGCGCACACATTTTCTCGGGCTGGACTATTTTCCGGTCGATGAGGGCTCTCGCGTCGAGGCGCGCTTCGAGCCGTACAACCCTCCGAAGAAGATCCTCATTACGAACGTTCTCGGCATGACCAGCAACGAGATCTCCCCGGGCGCTCTCGTCTTCACGCTGCAGGGCCGCGAGTTCCGCATCGATCCGATTCTGGAGCAGGGCGAAACGGACTACTTCATCATCTTCAAGGACGCCACGAGCGGGAAGGAGACGTACGGCGCTGCCCGCTACCTGTATGCCCATCCGCCGGACAAAAGCTGGAAGACCATCGTCGATTTCAACAAGGCCTACAACCCGCCGTGCGCATTCACTCCGTACGCGACGTGCCCTCTCCCCCCGCCGCAGAACCGGCTACCGATCCGGATCGAGGCGGGGGAGAAGAAGTACGCGGGCGGGCATTAGGCGCGGGTTGCGGGGTCGCGGGGTTGCGGTCTTGCAGTCTTTTGGTTCGGCGCAGACGGTCGCGGAGAGACCGCGAGACCGCGTCACCTCGCAACCGCGCTACCGCACGTCCCGCTCGTCCGCCAGCACCTGAGCGACGCATGCGGTCACGTTCTTGCCGGTCTGGATGTCCAGGAACTCGTTCGGCCCGTGTGCGTTGCTGTGGGGCCCGAGGACACCGGTGATCAGGAACTGCGCGCTCGGGAAGCGTTCTCCCAGCATCCCCATGAACGGGATCGAGCCACCTTCGCCCCAGGTGGTGGCGGGCTTGCCGAAGAACGTCTTCGATGCGGAGTCGATCGATTTCTCCAGCCACGGAGCGACTTTCGGCACTTCCCATCCGCCGGCGCCCTTTTCCGGCTCGAACTCGACATGAGCGCCATACGGCGGATCACTCTCCAGGAGCTCCTTCAACTTCTGATCGAGACTCGTGGCGTCGAGCGTGGGCGGGACGCGCAGCGAGATCTTGAGCGACGTCTTCGGACGGAGAACGTTCCCGCCCTGTACGAGATCGGGCAGACCTGCCTGACCGGTGTACGACAGCATCGGGCGCCACGTCCGATTCAGCAACTGCTCCACGGGATCGCTGGTCATCGGGCGCATGCCCGGGAGGAACGGAAATTTGTTGTAGATCTCGTCTCCGAGAATGCGAGCAGTCTCCCGAACCTCGGCCATGCGGTCGGACGGGACTTCGGCGTGCAGCCATTCGGGGATGATCCGGCCTGTCTGCGCGTCTTCGAGGCGGTCGAGGAGGATGCGGAGGATGCGAAAGCTCGAGGGGACGATGCCGCTGGCGTCGCCGGAGTGAACCCCCTCGGTGAGTACTTCGACGGTGAGGTTGCCCACGATTGAACCGCGGAGCGAGGTGGTCATCCACAGTTGGTCGTAGTTGCCACAGCCACTGTCGAGACAGATGACGAGGCGCGGCGTGCCGATCTTCCCGGACAGAAGGTCGATGTAGGCGGGCAGATCGACCGAGCCGCTCTCTTCGCAGCACTCGATAATGACGACGATGCGTGAATGGGGAACGTTCTGCTGCTTGACGGCGCGGATGGCGGAGATGGCCGCAAAGATGGCGTAGCCATCGTCTGCGCCGCCACGGCCGAAAAGCCTGCCGTTGCGCAGCACGGGTGTCCATGGGCCAAGTCCGTCGTCCCAGCCAACCATGGCCGGCTGTTTGTCGAGGTGGCCGTACATCAACACGGTGGAGGAACTGTCGCCGTCGACTTCGATGAAGATGAGAGGCGTGCGCCCTTCCAGCTCGTGCGTCTCGATGCGCAGCCCTTCGATCTTTTGCTCCTCGACCCATGCGCGTGCCAGAGCGACGGCCTGCTGCATGTGGCCGTTCGCTTTCCAGGAGGGGTCGAAGAGGGGAGACTGGTTGGGAATGCGGATGTATCGCTGGAGCGTGGGGACGATCGAGGCGTCCCATATCTGGTCGACACTCTTGGCGATCTGTTCTGGATTCATCGACTTACCTTCCGTCGGTGGCGTTGGCGACGGCGGAGGATAGCACCAGTTCCGCGGGGGTCACCGGGAAACCGCACCGGATGGCCGTCTAAAAAGTATCGACACCTTTCCGCTACTACATCGGGTATGATTCGTTGAACGAATGGGTTCGTTGCCGAAAACCTGAGGTCTCGAAGAGAAACGCATACTTTTCTCGTTTCATGGTATCTTCGCGGCATCTCGTCCATAATTATCGACTCGCAGCTTCCGAGAGAGAGGAAGAGGACGGCGGTCGTGCTTGATCCGAACGTGCTGGAAACGATGACAGGTTCCCCGTCGACCATTCCGGCCGCTGAGGCGGAAGCGCGGCTGCCACTGCCTGTTCCGGAAGAAACGCAGCCGGAGGACATCGGCGAGTTGTATGTGCGGCACCGGCCCTTGCTGCTCCACGTGGGCTGCCGGAAGTTCCGCATTCCTGAATCGGAAGCGGAATCTCTGATCCAGGAAGTCTTTCTGTCGTTCATGACGACGACGACGCGGGTCGAGAACGTCCGGGCCTGGCTGGTAGCGGCGATGTGTAACGCCAGCCGGCACTATTGGCGCGGCCAGGGTCGTACCGAGGGTCTGCCGGAAGATTTCGAAGACCACACCGATCCGTCGTCGAACGGTATCGCCGAGAAGATGGCGATGATCATCACGATGCAGCAGGCGCTGAGCTACCTGCAGCCGCGCTGCCGCGAGACGCTTTACCTGCACTACTACGAGGGCCGCTCAGCGAACGACGTGGCTGTCTCGCTCGACACGACGTCGCGCTACGCAGAGAAGCTGATCCACAACTGCCTCAAACGGGTTCGCGAGATTTACCTCAGCATTACGACGGTGAAGCGATGATGATCGAACAGCATTACGACGAAGAAGTGCTCGCCGGTTTCCTCGCCGAGCCGATCGACTCCGCGGCGCGGGATAAACATCTGGCCGGCTGTTCCCTTTGCAAGCGGACGCTCGACTCCCTCCGCGGTACTGCCAGCCTCCTGAAGGAAGGAGAGGTCTGGGAGCGACAGTCCTTCTCCAGCGCGCCCCGTCCCGAGACCCTGGCTTTCCTGCGCGGCGTTCAGAAGACGATGAACGACGAAGACGTCGTCGCCGAGCTGTACGTCAAACAACTCCTGGCCGGTTCTCGCGACACCTGGGCGCCGAGACTGGCGGAGCACCCCGAGTGGCGGACGGCGGGGGTGGTGAGGAAGCTGATCGCGGCTGTGGATCGCGCGATTGACTTGATGCCGGCTGATGCAGTTGAGATCACGAGGTTGGCCGTTGAGATCACGGACGGGTTACCCGGGTCGGAGTGTGTCTACCGTCTACGCGGAAACTCATGGTACGAGCACGGATATGCGCTTCTGTACACCGGCGCCTATTCAGATTCGTTGAAAGCGCTAGCGACTGCCGAGTCGCACTTCGCGAAGGTTCGCCTCGCGGATCACGAAGTTGGGCGTCTCGGTATCGTGAGGGCGATGGTTTTCCGCGCCACCGAGCGCGTTGACGACGCCCTGTTGGCGATTGCTGCGGCTGCGGCACTCTTCCGAATGTACGGTGATGCCGAGCGCTGCTACGCAGCCAAGTTGACCGAGGGAGCCACGTTATACAGTGCCCGCCGATTCCGTGAGGCCCTCAGCCTTCATCTGACGCTCGCGAAAGACGAGAAGGTCGCTCCGCGGTGGCGCGCCTCTGCCCTGCAGAATGCCGCGATTTGCCACCGTGAGCTCGGTGAGCTTGATGCGGCAGTCGACTGTTTCATGAAAGCGATCAGTGCGTTCGAAACCGCTGGCATGATGTCGTTCCGCGCCAAGACTCGATGGACTCTTGCTCGCATCTTCGTTGCACGACAAGAGTATGAGCCGGCCCGGCAAATGCTCACCGAGCTTCGCGGAGAATTCGAAGAGCTCGGGATGGCCAACGAAGTCGCGCTTGTGGCGCTCGATATTGCTGAGGTGCTGATCGCGACCGAACAGACTGGTGAAATAGCTCCAACCTGCAGACAGGCAATGGCTTATTTCGAAAAGGCACAGCTCACCTCCTCTGAACCAGCCAGGATCGCCGTGACGTACTTGTGTGAAGCCGCGTTGGCCGGAAAGGCTACGACCGCGCTCGTTTCCGATCTCCGGATCGCATTCGTGACTGAGCCGAAACGCCCTGAGTTGATGCAGGCATAGCTCCGATCTTGCGCGGCCCACGTAATCGTGGGTAGGGAAAAGTCGCGGCCAGACACTCCTATATGAGGGCGCCCTCCAATAAAACCGAGTTCATCAGAGCTCGACGGAGGGTTTATGTCTACAAGATCGAAAGCAAGAATTGCCACGTTTATTCTTCTCGTAGCGCTTACCAGCGGCGTGGCGTCGGCGGCTCCAAAGCGTGATAGCGGTTCGGGCAGCTTGTTCGGCAGAATCGGACAGATTGTCAGGCAGATCGGCAAGATCTTCCTTCCCACAATTCTCGACGAACCCACCCTTCCCAAGCCCTGACCTAACCTTCGCCCCTCCCTCCCGTACAATACGCCGACCTAGCCTCTCGGGAGAGTATGCATGTCGGTCGTTTTGTCCGTTCGGGATGTGGTGAAGACGTTTGGTGTCGTTCGGGCGGTGGACGGAGTCTCGTTCACCGTCGAGCGGGGCACGATTACCGGTCTGCTCGGCCGCAACGGCGCGGGGAAGACGACGACTATCCGGATGATCACCGGCGTTTTTTTCCCCGATTCCGGATCGATCGAGTGGCTCGGTAGCGAGCGCGATGCCCGCGATCGCATCGGCTATCTTCCGGAAGAGCGCGGGCTCTATCGGCAGATGAAAGTGAAGGAGCACCTTCTCTTTCTCGCCGAGATCAAAGGGCGCCGGGGTACGCCGGCCATCCAGGCAGCCGAGCTCTGGCTCAAGCGTTTCGAACTGTGGGACAAGCGGGACGCCAAAGTCGAGGAGTTATCGAAGGGGAATCAGCAGAAGGTCCAGCTCATCGGGACCCTGCTGCACGACCCCGACCTCATCATCCTCGACGAGCCGCAGTCGGGCCTCGATCCCGTCAACATGCTTCTGGTCCGCAACCTCCTTCGCGAGCTGAAGGAAGAGGGGAGGACCATCCTTCTCTCGACCCACATGATGGCCGAGGCCGAGAGGATGGCTGACGAGATCATCCTTGTACACAAGGGGAAGGTCGTCCTTTCCGGATCGCTCGATACCGTCCGCGGCACGTTCGGCAAGAACACGCTGCACATCGACTACGAAGGCGACGGTTCCTTCCTCGAAAAGCTCCCGCAAGTCCGGCGGGCCACGATCGTCAACAACGCCGCCGAGCTCAGCCTCGTGGAAGGAGCGGACCCACAGAGCATCCTCGAAGCCAGTGTGGGCCGGCTGCGCATCCGTAGATTCGAGATCGCCGCTCCCTCACTCGAAGAAATCTTCATCGAACAGGTCGGGGCCGAGACGATGGAGTCCATTCGATGAACAAGATGTTTGCAGTCATCAAACGCGAGTACCTGCAGGCCGTCCGCAGGAAGATGTTCATCTTCATGACTCTCTTCTTTCCGGTCCTCATGGCCGCCCTTTTCATCGTGCCGAGCCTCATCATCGCGAAGGGTATGGGTGGCAAGAAAGTCGCTGTCATCGACGGGACCGGCGCGCTGCGTGACTCGTTTTCTCATCATCTCGATCCGGAGGCCCCTGATCCCAAGAAAGCGCTTTCCGGACGCTCTCGGGGAGAGGTGCCACAGTCGCTCGACGTCGAATATGTCGATGCGCATTCGCAGTCCAGGCTCGACGCCGCGACGCATCCGTACCTCGACCGCCTCTACCTCGACAAGGACTCGGGCAATCGCCTCGACGCTGTCCTGCTGATACCGGCCAATGCCTTCGCTGGTAACGACGCCAAGATGACGTACTACAGCCGCTCCTCTGCCGATCTCATTTCCCTGGAGCGACTCGGGTCCATCGCCAACCGCGCCGTCCAGCGTCAGCGGCTCGCGGCGCGCGGCATCGACCCCGCTGTGGTGGACACCCTCACCCGGGAGATTCCGATCGACAGTGTGCAACTCTCCAGAAGCGGGGAACAGAAAAAAGGGAACGAAGCCAATTTCATCATCGGCTTCATCTTCGCCGGTCTGCTGATCATCCCATCCTTCATCTACGGCCTCGAGACGATGCGCGGCATCGTGCAGGAGAAGAGCGAGCGCATCGTCGAGGTGCTCATCTCCTCCATGTCGCCTCGCCAGTTGCTCACGGGCAAGATCCTCGGTGTCGCCGCCGTCGGCCTCACCCAGGTCACGGTCTGGCTGATCATCATCGCGGCCGCCGGCACGTTCGGCGCCGGCACTGCCAAGATGGCCGGCTTCGACATCTCGCAGTTTCTGCGGCCGATGATCTACGTCTACTTCACACTTTTCTTCATTCTCGGCTACCTGACGTTCGTCTGCGTCTACGCCATCGCCGGCGCCGCCTGCAACACCGACAAGGAAGCGCAGCAGCTCGTCGCGCCGATCCAGATGCTGATGATGGTGCCCTGGTTCGTCATGTTCGCGATCATCACGAACCCTGATTCGTCATTCGCCGTCGCTCTTTCCCTGGCGCCGGTCTACGGCCCGCTGACGATGTTCGCCAGGACGCTGGTCTCCGAGCCGCCCGTGTGGCATATCGTCGTCTCGATCGCCGTCTCGCTCGTCACCATCTGCGTCTTCTTCTATGTCACGGCCAAGGTCTTCCGCGTCGGCATTCTTTCGTACGGAAAGCGCCCGACGATTCCTGAGTTGTGGCGGTGGATCAAGGTCGCGTAGGCCGGCACGGCCAGCGCAATGAACGCTGGTCACCGTGCCGGCCGTAGCGCATGAGCTATGATCCGTGCCCACTCCACAATCAGGGGGCCGCGCGGATGGAGCTCAAGACTCTCAACGACATCTACACCGTCACCTGCACGCTGGAACGTCCGGCGGCGACGAAGTACAAACGCGACGGCCGGTGGGTCGACACCAGCGTCGACGAGTTCCGCGACACGGTCCGCCACCTTGCCACAGGTCTTCGCCATCTCGGTCTCAAGGCCGGCGACCGCGTAGCCATCCTCTCGGAGAACCGCCCGGAGTGGGCGATGTCCGACTTCGCCATCCTTGCCAGCGCCGCGGTCACCGTTCCTGTCTATCCAACGCTCCTCGGGTGGCAGATCGAGTACATCCTCAATGATTCCGGCGCCGTCGCCGTCATCTGCTCGAACGAGGAGCAGATGAAGAAAGTGGCCGGCATCCGCGGCCACTGTCCGCACATTCACAACGTCCTCGTCTGTGATCCGCCGCCGGCGCTGCCTGCCGGCATACTCAGCTTCGCGCAGGTCGTCGAGGATGGCCGGCGATCTGATGACGCCGCCGCACGCGCCCGCTTCGATGAGACGCGCGCGAAGGTGAAGAGCGAAGAGGTTGCAACGCTCGTCTACACCTCTGGCACGACCGGCAATCCGAAGGGCGCCATGCTCACGCACGGCAATGTCGCCAGCAACGTGATGGCGACCTGCACGGTGCTGCCGATCGAGCATGGCCAGGTAGGCCTCTCCATTCTCCCGCTCTCGCACATCCTCGAACGGATGGGTGACTATTGCTTCTTCTACCGCGGCTGCACGATCGCTTATGCCGAGAACGTCACGAAAGTCGGCGAGAACCTTCGCGAAGTGCGTCCACATCTCTTCGCCGCGGTCCCGCGCCTCTTCGAGAAGATGCGTACGACCATTCTGGACAGTGTGGCCGTCCAGTCCGGGTCGAAACAGAAGATCTTCAAATGGGCGCTCGGGATCGCCGAACAGCGCCTGCCGTATCGCCTTTCCGGCAAGCCGATGCCGTTCGGTCTCGGGATCAAGTCCGCGATCGCCGACAAGCTCGTCTTCCGCAAGATCCTGGACCGCCTTGGCGGGCACGTGAAGATGGTCCTTTCCGGCGGTGCCCCGCTGTCCGCTGAGCTGGCTGCCTTCTTCATCGGTGCGGGGCTCGAGATCTACGAAGGCTACGGCCTCACCGAGACCTCTCCCGTCATCGCCGTCAACACACCGCAGGCGCGTCGCGTCGGCACCGTCGGCCGCATCATCCCCGGCGTCGAAGTGAGAATCGCCGAAGACGGCGAGATCCTCAGCCGAGGCCCGCACATCATGAAGGGCTACTGGAACAACGACGACGCCACGCGGCAGGCCATTGATCCCGACGGATGGTTCCACACCGGCGACATCGGCGAGATCGACGCCGACGGCTTCCTCAAGATTACCGACCGGAAGAAAGACATCATCATCAACGCCTACGGCAAGAACATCGCGCCGCAGCCGCTCGAAGCCCTTTTGAAGAGCTCACCGTATATTGGGACGCCGGTCCTGATCGGCGACCGGCGCAAGTATCTCGTCGCGCTCCTCGTCCCGAATTTCGACAAACTCGAACGGGATGCGAAAGCGATGGGCGTTCAGTTCAACTCGCGCGACGAGTTGATTGCCAGCGAGAAAGTCCAGCAGATCTATCAGACGGAGATCGATCGCTTCAATCAGAACCTCGATCGACAGGAGAAGATCCGCCGCTTCGCGCTTCTGCCGCGCGATTTCACCATCGACGCTGACGAGATCACACCCTCGCTGAAGGTGAAGCGGAAGATGATCGATACGAAGTACAAAGAGATCATCGACCGCCTCTACATCGACGAAAACATCGAGGACGAGCGTGAAGGAAAACGGGCCTGACCGATGACATCCCTGGCCGAAACACCCCCGCGGACCGCGTCCGCATTCCGCATCGAGCGCGACGGCGATCTGGCCGTGCTCTGGTTCGATCTCCCCGGAGAAAAGGTAAACAAGTTCTCCACGACGGTAATGACGGAATTCGCCTCCGTGGTCGACGAACTGGAACATGACGCCAGCCTCAAACGCGTCATCATCGCTTCCGGCAAGCCGTCGATCTTCATCGCCGGTGCCGATGTCACCGAATTCTCCAAAGCGTCATCGGCCGATCAGGCCAGGGAGTACACGCGCTTCGGACAACAAACGATCCACCGCTTCTCGAAGCTGCCGCAAGTTACCGTCGCCGCAATCAACGGAGCCGCACTCGGCGGCGGTTGCGAGCTGGCGATCAGTTGTGACTATCGCGTCATGTCCGACAGTCCCAAGGCCCAAATCGGACTGCCGGAGACGAAGCTCGGCATCTTCCCGGCCTGGGGCGGCGTGACGAAGCTGCCGCGGCTCATCGGCCTTCCCGCGGCCCTCGACATCATCCTCAACGGCAAGACGTTCGATGGGAAGCGAGCCAAGCGGGCAGGACTCGTCGACGAAGTCGTCCCCGCGCCGATCCTCCTCGACATCGCGAAGCAGTTCGCCGCCAAACCGAAACGCCGAGGAAGCGACCGGACGAAGTTCTACGTCGAAGGCAACCCGCTGGCGCGCCGCGTCATCTTCGGCAAAGCGCGCAAAGCCGTCTTTGCGCAGACTCACGGCAACTACCCGGCACCGTTGAAGGCAATCGACGTGATGGAGTACGGCATGTCGTCCGGCGTTGAGCGGGGGCTCGCGCGGGAGGTCGAGGAAGTTGTCCCGCTGATCGTCGGTGCGGCCGGCGATGTTGCCCAGAACCTCATCCGCCTCTTCTTCATGATGGAGGAGTCGAAGAAAGAACGGATCGCCGCGACACCTGTCGAGGTTCGCAACGCCGGCGTGCTGGGCGCGGGCATCATGGGCGGCGGCATCGCCCAGCTCATCGCGGACAAGACCGAGGCCGCGGTGCGGATGCGCGACATCAACTGGAAGGCCATCGCCGGCGGCTTGAAGGCGGCCGCAAAGATCTGGAAGAAGAAAGTCGACCGGCGGCGCATGACCCGCGGCGAGATGCAGCGCAAGCTGGCCCGGATCACATCGACGATCGATTGGAGCGGATTCGAACGTTGCGATCTCGTCGTCGAGGCCGTGGTCGAGAACGTCGACATCAAGCGCCAGGTGCTGAGCGAGTTCGAGGCCGTTGCCGGACCGAATGCCGTCTTTGCCACGAACACGTCCACGATCCCGATCACCGACATCGCCTCACTGGCGGCGCGGCCCGAGAACGTCGCCGGGATGCACTTCTTCAATCCCGTCGACCGCATGCCCCTCGTCGAAGTCATCCGCGGCGCTAAGACCTCAGACGCCACCATGGTCACTGTCGCCAACTTCGCCCGCAAGCTTGGAAAGACCGTCGTCTACTGCAACGATGGCCCCGGTTTCGTCGTCAACCGCATCCTCGGGCCGTACATGAACGAGTCCGGCTTTCTCCTCGAAGAAGGGAACGCCATCGAATCGATCGACAAAGCGATGATCGATTTCGGGATGCCGATGGGGCCGATGGCCCTGCTCGACGAGGTCGGAATCGATGTCGCCGCCAAGGTGGCCAAGATCCTCGGCGCCGCATTCGGCGACCGGATGGTGCCATCGCACGTGGTGGACACCCTTTACGCCGACGGCCGCTACGGCAAGAAGAACGGCAAGGGTCTCTATCTATACGAAGCCGGCAAACGCCAGGGTCCCGACCAGTCGGTGTACAGACTGCTGAATGTCAAATCGACGCATCCGGCAGATGCGCAGGTGGTCGTGGACAGGATGATCTTCGCCATGGTGAACGAAGCGGCCATGATCCTCGACGAGAAAATCGTCGCCTCGGCAGCGGAGCTGGATCTGGCCATGATCATGGGCACCGGCTTCCCCCCGTTTCGCGGCGGCCTGCTGCGCTACGCCGACAAACTCGGTCTGCCGTACATCCTGGCGCGACTCGACGATCTGGCCCAGAAACATGGCAAGCGGTTCCTGGCCACGGCTGCGCTTCGCAAACTTGCGGAGCAGGACGGGAAGTTTTATCGATAGAGTTTCTGAGTTGCTGCGTTGCAAGGTTGCTGGGTTCCGGAATTTCGCGATCTCGCGGACGATCCCACCGCGAGACCCCGAAACCGCGAGACCGAGCAACCCAGCAACTTAGCGACCCAGCAACTGTCTCCGATGGACTTCACCCAACCACCGCCAGCCCTGACGCCGCGCCAGCGTTTGGTGTTCGCTCTCGTCGCGCTCGTCTGCGCGGCGACACGTTTTCTGGCGATGGCGCGCTCGTTGTGGGACTGGGACGAGGCGTTGTTCTGTCTCGGAATGCGGTCGTATGACGTTACCAGCCATCACCCCCATCCGCCCGGCTTTCCCGTCTACATCGCCCTAGGCCGCATCGTCCGCACCGTGATCCACAGCGATTTTCGCGCGCTGCAAGCGATCAACCTCGTAGCGGGAATGCTCGTATTTCCGGCCATCTTCTTTCTGGCGCGGGAGCTCCGCCTTCCGTTCGTCACTGCCACCATCGCCGGTTCGCTGTGCGCCTTCTTCCCGAACGTCTGGTTCTTCGGCGGCGGCGCCTTCAGTGACATCCCGTCGATCGTTCTCGTCGTCTTCGCGGTCGTCTTTCTTTTTCGCGGATGCCGCGATGCCAATGCCTATCTCATCGGCGCTGCGCTGCTGGCTCTCGCTGCCGGCATCCGGCCCCAGAACTTCCTGATCGGGCTCGCTCCGGGATTGCTGGCGACGTGGTATCGCGCCCGCGCTGCCTGGCGCGACGTGGTCTTCGCCGCGCTCATCGGCGTCGTCATCATTGGCGTGGCGTTCGGCGGGGCGATGGCGGCCACCGGCGGCTACAAGCCATACATCGACGCGGCGAAGGAGCACGGCCAGTACATCACGCGCGTCGACTCGTTCCGCAGCCCGGCCCGTCCGCCGCTCTGGCGCCTCTTCGATCGTTTCTTCATCAAGCAATACCAGTGGCTGGCGCTGAGCTTCATCATCTCGATCTTCGTAGCCATCTCCATCGCCGGCGCGATTGCGTCGCGCGACCCGGCCATCGGCTGGCTCGCTCTTGCCTTCGGACCTTTCGCGCTCCTCGCCTGGATGATGCTCGACCGCTACAGCATCAACCGCTTTTCCATCGGATACTGCCCGCTCTTCGCCATCCTGGCCGCCGACGGGATTCGCCGCATCACGCGAGCGTGGCCGCGCGCCGAAGCGTTTGCCGGCTCGGCGCTCATCGCCCTGTTCTTCTTCTGGACGCTGCCCGCGCTGGCGATCGTGCGGAACACCGTGGCGCCGTCGGTGCTGGCCGTCGAAGCGGTGACGCAGCATCTCGACCCGCGCGCCGACCACCTCTACGTCGCGCGGGACATGGACCCCTTCTTCCAGTACCTGCTGCCTCGTTATCCCTACGTACACGTCTTCGACGAGCACACCATGCCCCTTTCGATCGACGGCAGCCGGGCCTGGGTCCTGGCAGAAGCCGATCTCAACGATCGCGACGGGTTCGTCTTTCATCGTGAGCGCGGCCGGCTCTGGAACATCGCCCGCCGCCACTACTTCGACGCCGTGTTGGTGCCGGTCCGGATGCCGCCGCAATTCCTGAGCGGGTGGTATGCGCCCCACCGCGAAGGGACACTGGAACTGCGTCCAATGTCCGCCCACTCGGTGACGAGACTGCCGCCCTCGGCCGCCCAGACGCTGCTTCACATCGAGTTCCGCGTCCCGGCCGCGCTGCTTTCCACCCACAGCGCCATCACCGTCGCGCTCAACGGCCACGTCATCGAACGGTTCATTCCGTCGGCCGAAGAAGACGACCGCGAATACCACGTCACTCCAGCGCCGAACGGCGCGCCGAACATGCTCGATTTGTCGACGGACAAGACCATCCGCAATCCTGGAGATCCGCGGGAGTTGGGTGTCTCCCTGATCTGCCTTTCCTTCGGTCCGGAGTAGAGGGGTGCTACCCGTAGAAGACGAGATGGCAATGCGTCGTACCGATCAAGCCAGGCCTCGAATGAAGGGTCACATGTCGCCGATCCGTTTCGATCGATTGACCGCGGACATGTTTAGCTCGGCTCGGGAGATAAATATCTCAGCCTGCGAGATATATAGCTCGGCCCGGGAGCTAAATATCTCGATCTCGGAGATATTTATCTCGGCCCTGGGAGCTAAATATCTCGGTCTCTGAGATATACATCTCGCCCTCGCAGATAAATATCTCAGCCCGGGAGCTATTTATCTCGGCCTGGGAGCTAAATATCTCGGACTCGCCGATAAATATCTCTAACCGGGAGATAAATATCTCAGCCTCGGAGATAAATATATCGGCCTCTGATATATTTATCTCGCCTCGGGAGATATTCAGACCGGCTCGGCGGTTTTGCAACCAACTGAATACACGCAAGTTATCGCCTGGCTGATCTCGAATCGCGTGGTTATTGCGAGTAAGATGGCGACGTCAGCCTCCAGCAGCCGTCTTCTTCTTCGTAGCCTTCCGTGCGACAGCGCTCTTCTTCGCGTGGGGCGGATACTGCTTCGCGGCCACGCTATTGACGAAGCGAACGAACTTGCTGAAGAGCTGCTCGCTGCGATCAACCGGGGAGGCATTGCGGTTGAGCTCATCGACGTAGCTGCCGGCGGTGAGTTGAAGCTGGGGATCGCGCGTAAGCATCTCCACCATCATGTCGGAGACGGCGAACTCCTTCGGCGGATCGATTCCGAGGGTCCTGGCGGATTCGATGATGCCCCGGCGCGCGGAGGGGGAGAGCTCCGGCAACTTGCCGACGAGCGTCGTCTCGATATGGCTCGACTGCGGCGTGATGATGGTGACGGCGCTGCGCGACGCCACGAAGTCGGGTGAGGCATCGACGATCCCTTTCGTGGCGGGGAGGAAGAGCTTGTCGCCGTTGTTCCGATCGATCTGGTTGTAGATCGATGGTCGCAACAGCCGCCCGGAGTTACACGCGCTGATGATGACGTAGTAGATCCCCTCGGGCTCGAGGCGCTGCTGCAGAGCGCCCGCTGAGATGTACGATCGGTCAGCGCCGGGGTCGTAGCTCCCCTGGAGCTTGAGGCCGTTCCCGTTCGTGCCGTGGGTCTCCAGGATCAGGGTGAAGATGCGCCGTTCGGGATAGAGGACGTTGTAGCGGTGGACGTCGTCGAGGACCTTCGCCCAGTCGGCTCCCTGAAAACACGCGAAGCCGAGCGATTGATAGAAGCGGCAATTGTCGGCAACGGAGAGGTCCGGGCTGAAGACGACGCCGATGCCGCGTCCTATATCGGTCACGCGGTGAGAGGCCACGTTCGGCCAGGCCTGGTCGAGCAGACGCTGGCCGCTGGTATCGAGTGCTGCGGCCGAGGTTGTCAGCAGGAAGACGGCTGCGATGAGGCAGAGGATGTGTTTCGACGGAGGATTTGACATGGAGGTCTCGTGGGTCGTGGTTGAGCCTGTGGTCTCGACTCAAGAGATAGCAATCGTCGCGCCCGGTTGACCGTCGTGCGCGGACGCCGGTGTCACGATCGCGTGAGCTGGCGCAGCGCGGCTTTCAGCAACGCCGAGAGCTCGGCTTCGTTGCCGAGCTCTTTGCGGGCGATGTCGAGCGCGGACTCGGCGTCTCTTGGTTTGTAGCCGAGGTTGATGAGGGCGGAGTGAACGTCGTCGTCGACGGAGACTCGCGCCGAGGGAGTCGTCTCCTGGCGGGCGGACTCGGGGATGAGCAGCTTGTCGCGCAGTTCGAGGATGATCCGGTCCGCCGTCTTCTTGCCAACGCCCGGAATCGACGACAGTTTGCGCACGTCACCCCGGGCTACAGCCTCGGCGAGGTCAGGCGCGTCGATGCCCGAGAGGATCTTCTGCGCGAGTGTCGGCCCGATTCCGGAGATCGAGATCAGCTTCTCGAAGGCGTACTTTTCTTCGCCGCTGGCGAAGCCGTAGAGCGAGAGGGCGTCCTCGCGGACGTGCGTGTAGATCGTCAGCGACACCGTCTTCTGCCCTTCGAGTTTGTAGTAGGTCTGCAGCGAGATGTGGACCTCGTAACCGACGCCGCCCGCGAGCACGAGGGCGCGCGTGGCATCGAGTTGTTTGAGAGTCCCTTCGAGGTAGCCGATCATGAGGTTGCTGGGCCGCTGGGTTGCATGGTTGCTGGGTTGCTGACAGGCATGGTCGCTCTGGTCCAAGCAACCCAGCAACCTTGCAACCCAGCAACCGGGTAATCCCCCAAGGTCATGCTCGCCGCCACCGTGTCCCTCCCGGCGTGTCTTCCAACAGAATCCCGCGCGCGAGTAGCTCATCGCGAATGCGATCACTCTCAGCGAAGTTGCGCGCTTTCCGAGCGGCATTCCGTGCAGCGATGAGCGATTCGATTTCAGCGTCGAGGTTCTCGTCGCGCTTCGGATAGATATCCAGCACCGGATCCACTTTCATCAGCGCGGTCTTCAGTCCCTCGGCGTCTCCGGCCAGGATGCGGCCGTCGTCGAGGGCGGTGTTGCCTTCGCGGATCAGGGTGAAGAGGGCGCCTAGCGCGCCGGCGGTGTTGAGATCGTCGTCCATGGCCGTCTCGAAGTCGGTGATGAACTTGCCGATCAATTGGTCGGCCGCGCCGTCGGAGTGCTTTGCATCGTGCGCGGCCGAGCGCGAAACCTCGTCGATGCGGAGAAGGAACGACTCGATCCGCGTCAGCGCGTTCCTGGCGTCGTCGAGCGATTGCGTGGTGAAGTTGAGCTTCGTCCGGTACGGCACCGACAGCAGCGCGTAGCGGAGGGCCAGGAGGTCGTAGCCCATGGCCTCGATCTCGGGCACGGTGTAGATGTTGCCGAGCGACTTCGACATCTTCTGCTGATCGATGTTGAGGTGCTCGCCGTGAATCCAGTAGCGGACGAACGGTTTGCCGGTGGCGCCTTCACTTTGGGCGATCTCGTTCTCGTGGTGCGGGAAGATGAGATCGACCGCGCCGGTGTGGATGTCGAAGCTCTCGCCGAGAAGGTTCATGGACATGGCCGAGCACTCCAGGTGCCAGCCTGGGCGGCCTTCGCCGATCGGCGTCTGCCAGGCCGGCTCGTTGTCCTTCTTCGCTTTCCAAAGGACGAAGTCGCGCGCCGACTCTTTCTCGTACTCGTCCGACTCGACGCGGCTGTACTCGCTGGTCTGATCGATCTCGACGCGCGAGAGCCTGCCGTAGCCGGGCATGGTCGAAACTTTGAAGTACGTGGAGCCGTCGGCGACGTAGGTGTGACCGCGCTCGGTGAGCTGCTGCACGAGAGCGACCATCTGCGGGATGTACTCGGTGGCGCGCGGATAGGCGTCGGCTGGGCGGACGCGGAGTTTCTTCAGCGAGGCGTGAAACGACTCGATGAACGGCGCGGTATAGCTTTGCAGATCCTTGCCGGCCGCCGCCGCGTTTCGGATGATCTTGTCCTCGACGTCGGTGACGTTCATGACCTGCTTCACGTGCAGGCCGCGCCATTCGAGGTAGCGGCGGAGGACGTCGCCCCACACGAACGTGCGCATGTTGCCGATGTGGAGGTGGTTGTAGACGGTCGGCCCGCACGAGTACATCCGCACCTCGCCCGGTACGAGCGGTTCGAACGTCTCTTTTTCCCGGGTCAGGGTGTTGAACAGTTTCAGATCGGACATGCGGTGGGGATTATAAGGATGAAGGGTGAAGGATGAAGGCGGAAGGATGAAGGCGAAGGATGAACGGTTGCCATCAACTTCATCTTCACTATTCATCCTTCATCCTTCATGCTTAATCCTTCCCGACATGCTCACCCGCGACGATTTCGCCCGCCGCTTCGGCCGCAACGCCATCATCGGTATGGTTCACGTCAGCGCGTTGCCTGGCGCTCCGTTGTACGGCGGCTCGATGCGCTCGGTGATCGACGCGGCGTTGCGCGATGCCCGGGCGTTACGGGACGGGGGCTGTGACGCCATGGCCTTCGAGAACTTCGGCGACCGGCCGTTCTTCAAGGATGGGGTGCCGGCGGAGACCGTGGCGGCGCTGACGCGTGTGATCGTCGAAGTCGCGGCAGAAGTCGCGTTGCCGTTCGGTGTGAATGTGCTGCGGAACGACGCGGCGTCGGCCATCGCCATCGCGGCGGCGACGGGAGCGGCGTTCATCCGCGTCAACATTCATACGGGCGCGATGCTGACCGATCAGGGGATCATCGAAGGTCGGGCCGCGGAGACGTTGCGAAAGCGAGCGGCGCTCGCGCCCGAGGTGTTGATCTTTGCCGACCACATGGTCAAGCACGCGGTGCCTTTAGTGCGGGTGGATGAAGTTCAGGCAGCGAAGGATCTGCGGCATCGCGGCTTCGCGGATGGCATCATCATCAGTGGTGCGGAGACGGGGGCGGAACCGGATCGAGGCAGGTTTGCCGCGGTGCGAGAGGCCCTTCCCGGCGTGCCGATTCTCATCGGCAGCGGATTGACGGCAACGAATGCGAAAGCGTTCGTGAGCGCCGACGGTGCGATCGTCGGGACATCGATCAAGATCGACGGACGCGTGGATGCGCCTGTCGATCCCGATCGCGTGGCGCGGCTTGTCGCCGCGTTCAAACGGTGAATCAGGCGTTGGCCTTACGGCGTCGCCAACTCGATGATGATGGCGTGGAGCTGGGTCTGGCCGATGTTCTCGGTGGCATGGATTCTGGGCTCCCGGTAGAGGATCTCGCCGGGCTTGAAATCGACGTCCTCGCTCTTGCCGTCGGGGCTGGTAATGCGCAGCGTGCCACCGGTCACGACGTACACGACGAATGCCGGGTGGGTGTGCCAGTCCTCCGTGTCGCCGGGGTCGCTGATGTAGTCCAGGACGCGGACACGGTCGTTCTCGAGTTTCACTTTCACGACCTTCGGCGTCACCATGGCCGCGTCCTGCGCAGTCGTTTTCATCGTCATCCTCCCTACCGCTGGTGACTCTGCCACGACACAGACATCGCTGCTTCGTCGGCGATCGAACTATGGATGCTCAGTCTCCATCAAACGAAACGCTTCCGTCCGCGCTTCGCCGCGCGGTCGGTGCGTAAGCGCCGAGCGGTTCGCGCCGCCACCACGCACCGGTGCGCGCGCGTTCATCGTGCGTGGTGAACCAGTACTGATACGCAACGGCGCGGACAGCGATCGGCGGCTTGTCAGTGAACGGGTTGCTGGCGAAGAGCTGGAGTACCGGTTGTGAGCTCTCCAGCAATCGCCCCTCGGTATTCAAAACCCACTGGTTTTCCTGAATTGAGCCGAGCGAGGCGAACCACAGATTCCATTCGAAGCGCGGCTGATAGGGCGCGTATAGGCCCGGCCGTTTGTTGACATCCTGCGGCTTGTAGCGGAAGGGATAGGCGATCCAGGTGACGCCGTCGCGCGTTCCCTGGAACTCGATCTCGTACCGGTCGCGCGTCATGACGGCGAAGAGGCCGTAGCGGTTGGCCACGCGAAACGGATCGAGGAGCCTGGCCGTGGGGAACGAAGGCATCAGAAAGCTGGCGATCGTTGTCAGGAACAGCGTCGTCAGCACGGCGGCCGCGGTAATCGACGGCTTCATCGTCTTCGGCACGGCTGCCGGCCCGCGGAGGATGGAGTCATCGAGCAGGAGAAATCCGAGACAGAGCACGAGGTAGTTGAGGAACGCGTAATTCGCGGTGAGGATGATGCCGATCTGCAGTGGCGTGACGATGAAGAAGACGATGAGACGGATGAGCGATGTCTTGCGTGGCGCGAAGATGAGCCAGACGATGAACAGCTCGACGACGAGCGTCAGGCCGGCCGAGAAGGCGTGGAACGAATGCGGCCACTGCTGCACGTACCAGCCGAGCCACGACGGCAGCGGGCCGTTCTCGTAGTACTTGTCCATCGCCGTGAGGTTTCGCCACTGTTCGTCGCCGCTGAGGATCTTGACGACACCCGACTCGAAGTAGATGCGGAACCACTCCCACTGCAGCATGAAGACGGCCGCTCGTGACGGCGGCCTGTCGACAGCCATCCCCGGCCGGATTCCTCGAGGCGCGAGAAAGATCGAGAGCAGCGCCGCTTCGAGCAGCATGCCGTCCGACTGGTAGCCGGCGAAGTCCTGCGCCGCGCCGATGAACGAGAGGAAGCAGATGCCGGCGACGGCGATGGAGAGGCGCGGCCATAGATTGAGGATGATCGCGGCCGAGGCAACGAAGCCGGTCCAGACGATGATGCTGAGCATCCGGTCGCCGGCGCTCAGCCACAGTAGGGTGGGTGCGTACCAATAGCCTTTCGCACCGAGCGCGTGGTGGACGGCATCGAGATACTCGCCGGCCGGGAGAATGCCGTGCGGGCCGATGAGGCCGTGGATCTGGAAGTAGAGCGAGAAGAAAGCGGAGAAGAAGATCCCGCCGAGGCAGCGGAGCCAGATCCAGCGCGCGCGCAGAAACGACGGCGCGACCGATGGAGCGAACCAGCGTTCCAGAATCGGCGGGCGAGAAGCCTCAGCGGTGAATTCTTCGAACATCATCGTCTGTAGATTCGCAGTCCCGGCTCACTCCAGATGAGGCGGAACAGCTTTGGTCGTTCTCCACGCCACACGTGCCACCACCATGTCGACTCCTGTGCTTGCTGCGTGCCGAGGATGGCATTCGCTGAGGCGATTCCGAAGCGCGGCTGTTCGAGGACGAGATAGCGGACACTCACCGTATCGCAGTAACGCGCGAGCGTTGCCTCATTCGGCGCGATGAGCGCCTGCTGCGCGTGCTCGAACGTGCTTGGATCGGGCATCGTTCCGAAGTTGTCCATGACCACGGCATGCTTCCCTTCGACGTCGATGACGTGCCCTAGCGACCACGGGCCGAGAACGCGTCCCGGCGGCAGTGTCCGCAGAAAGGATGTCGCCCGGAGCCATTGCTGCTGGTTGGAGTGCACCGGCGGCATTGGCGTCATCATCCAACCCGCGAGTTGCAACGGCGGCAGGAGCGCGATGACCAGAGCGGCGAGCAGCGCCAGCCGCTTGCTGGCAATGAGAGGCAGGTAGAGCGCGCCGGCAAGGGCGAGCAGCGGGATGGCCACGATCCAGAAACGGACGCTGGTGATGGTCAGCCCGAGGTAGGTGATCGCGAATACCGCTACAGTGAGGCGAAGGCGGTCACCCGTGCGCAGAGCGTGCTCGAAAAGGAACCAGACCAGCACGACGCCGCCGGAGAGTCCGGCGAGATCGGAAAGGAGGTCTTCGCCGTGCGCGCGCCAGAGCGGCTGAAACTCCTGGATGGTTTTTAGCCAACGGTCGCCGCCGAAGAAGTGTGCGCCGGAGAGTAGGGATGACGGTACGGAAGGGGAGGCAAGGATGATGGTGAGGCCGGCGAGCAGTGCGAAGAACCGCCGCCGAGCCCCTTCGGCTCCGCTCAGGGCAGGCGGCAGCGGTCCAGCCAGCGAGCCGCTGGCGCTACGGCGGCTACGAAGCGGGCGCCATAGGAAGGCGCAAGCGATTGCCGCGGCAGCGAAGAGCGATGCGTGCGTCCAGCCGAGGAACCATTGGTTGTCCGGAAAGCCGGGCGCTCGGGTGAGGCGGTAGATCGCCACGGCGATGGCTGCGATGCCGAAGCCACAGGCCGCCGCCACGCCATCGCTCCATAAGAAGAGGACGGCAAAGGCGAGCGCCGCGGAGATGAGCAGCGCAGTCTGAACGAACATCGCCGCGGTGATGGCGATGCCGAGGAGGATCCCGGCGCGGATCTGTTCACGCCGGTTGCGTGCGCGCATGCCCAGGCACGCCGCGCCGAGGATTGCGAATGTCAGCACCGGCTCGAGGAAGTGATGGTCGATGCTGCCAATCCAGGATGTCGTGACCAGGAAGGGTGAGGTTGCCAGGGCGGCGCCGCTGATGGTAGCAACGAGCCGGCCGCAGGTTCTTGCGAGGATGAAGACCGTGATGCCGGTGAAGAGCGCGAAGAGCAGCGGCGGGAACCAGACGATGCGCTGCAGGACGTCGTCTGAGGCGGCACAGACAAGAGTGTCTGTGCCACATTGACTGCCGTCCGTGCCGGCTTTGCCCGCACCGAGGAGGCGAGCCACTCCGCCGCTCGCGACATCGTAGAGCGGAGGCCACGGACAGAATGCGCCGCCAATGCCGCGGTCGCGATCGAATTCGAGGACGTGCGGAAAGTGCGCCGCCGAGTACGCGATCCGCTTCCAGTGGTAGATCTCGTCGACCGGAGTGATGTGTGGTTTCCCGCTTCCATCGAAGACGAATGGAGCGTTGAGGAGGCGGACGGCGAGGGCGAGGGCGAAGAAGGCGAGTGCGAGGAAGAGGGGAGTGGGGGGTGGGGGGTGAAAGGTGGGAGATAGGGAGCGGTCGTCAGGAGTGAGAACACCATCACACCCGCTCCCCGCTCCCCACTCCCCACCCCCCTCCGTCTTTTCTCTTGCCATTTCTCCCACTTTGTCCGAATCTTAGTGCTCGTCGTCCAGGACGTTCCGAAAATCAGGTGCCCCCGCTGCGAAAAACGTTCGCCGCCGTTCTGTTTGCGTTCGCCGTGTATCCAGCGGTGGCCGGGGCGCAGGATCTCGTTTCCACCCGCTGCCACGAGTCCGAGGTTGTGCTGGACTCCACTCATAACGCGGCCAAGCTCGAAGGTTGCGGCGATCCTGAGGCTCCGAATCTTCTCTGGCATCTCGACCGCATCGATCAGAGCGACGGCGAGCTCGACGGCCAGTATCGTCGCCGCGCCCTCGGCGGCGGCTCGGTGGTCTACATCATGGACACCGGCGTCATGGCCGCGCATACCGAGTTCGCTTCGTCCATAGGCGGCAGCCGCGTCATCGCCGGATTCGATGCCACGCACTCCGTCGTCGTCGGCGGCTCGAAGTGCGCCAGCACGAACAAGGCGCTGATTCCATGCTTCTCGAATGCGATGGAGCTGGTCGGCGCGTCACACGGAACGAGCGTTGCCTCGCTCGTCGCCGGGCAGAACGTTGGCGTGGCCCCCGAGGCCATGATCGTCAGCGTCAGGGTGATGAACGAGTCAGCGCTGGCGACGACCCGAACGTACCTCGAAGGTCTGAACGACATCATCCGTCACGCATGGGATCCGTCGACGCCGCAGTTTCGTACCGCCGTCGTCAACATCAGCGGCTGGGTGATCGAGAAGCTGGAAGGGAATCATGACGATGCTCCTGTCTCCTTCGCCACCGTGGAGCGGAAGATTCGCGACATGATCGGCGGTGTCGATGCCCTCGGCCGTCCCGATCCGAACGGCAAGCGCTTCCTCTTCGTGGTGGCTGGAAACAATCTCGATAACGGCTGCGGACGCTCCGGCGTCGTTGACCGATTCCCGGCCATCCTCGGCAAGGATCTCGATGGCCTGATCACGGTCGGCGGCATGACAGAGGAGAACAGTTGGTGGCCGGGCGCCTGTCACGGCGGCCTTGAAATCCTGGCGCCGTCGCAGGGGATCTTCAGCGCGTCGATCACGGCCACCGATCATTACCGCGGCACCAAGCCGAACTTCCGCTCCGGGACGTCGTTCGCCGCGCCGATCATCTCCGGCATCGCCGCGCGGCTGTTGTCGGAACGGCCGAACCTGTCACCGCAGGAGCTCGAGGCGATCATCACATCGACGCCATCGCGCATCGTGAATCCCGATGCCAGCCGCGCGGATGGGAAGGTGGCCTTCGTGCAGGATGCGCCGGCAGTGTTGACCGCGGTCTCGGTGTCTCGTTCCGCGGTCTCGCGGTAGCGGGGTCTCGCGGTCTCGCGGTGGGGTTGCTGAGTTGCAAGGTTGCTGAGTTGCTTGAGGCTTCCGAATCCACTCAGTAACTCAGCAACCCAGAAACCAGCCCCCCGCGAGACCCCGCAACCGCGAGACCTCGCAACCGCAACATCACATCATGTGAAACGCCAACTTCCCTTTGATCTTGTACGCCTCCAGCAGCGAATGCCCCCTCCCGTGCAATAGCCAGTTGACGAAGACTTCCGCGTTCGCCGCCTCGGGTCGCCCTGTCGGACGGGGGAGGATGACGCTATAGACGTTGCGGAGAAACGGATCACCGGCGAAGAGCAGCTTTAGCTGCAGCTCGCCGGAGAGCTGCTCGAATGTGGCGCGGTCGCTGAGCGTGTAGGCCCGCATCTCGCTCGACGAGCGCAGGAGAGCCGGCATCGACTGTCCCATCTTCAGGTAGGCGGGGTTGAGCTCGGGGACGATCAAGGCCGCCTTCCAGATCGCGCGCTCCTTCGTGTTCGTCCCTGACTTGTCGTCGCGGGACATGAAGGGCTTGTGCGTGCGATCGATGCGCCGGAATGCGTCGGCGGCGCCGATGGCGTGCGCGACATCGGCGGGATCGTTGGGCGGCCCGACGATGACGAAGTCGTTCCACATGAACTGCTGGTAGATCTTCGCGCCGTTTACTCGTACGAACCTCCGCTCCGCCGCGGGGTCGTGCGTGATGGTGGCGTCGGCTTCATGCTGTTCGCTGAGCCGCAGCGCCTGGCCTGAACCGACCACGAGCGGATGGATATCGATGCCGGTGTCGCGCTTGAACTCGGCCAGCAGCATCGGCAGAGCACCCGAGCCCTGCATCGACGTCGTGCTGGCCAGGATGAACGACTTCGCCGCCGGCTTGCGGGAGCAGGCAGCCAGCAGCAGGAGCGCCATCGCGGCGAATACACGGCGCATCGCTATTTCTTGACGGCCGCGCTTCCGCCGGCGCGGAACTCTTCCTCGCTCAACTGCAGATCATCGCGCTTGGGACCATCGCCCATGATGCCCGCATAGACCTCGCGAGCGGTTTCGCGCGTAAGGTGCGAGTAGACGATGCCGTCGACGATCATGTTCGGGCCATGGTCGCAGAGGTCGAGGCACGACACCGTGCAGACGCGCACGAGCGGCTTGCGTCCCATCTTCTTGTTATGCCCCTTGAGCTCGGCGTGAATGAACTCTCCACGCTCGATCCCGCGGTCCGGATTGCCGCAACGGCCGCCGATGCAGACGAGGAACTGCTTTTCGAAGGGGTAGCGCATGGCTTCTTCAGTCTATCCTGAGGAGCGCAGCGACGAAGGATCTCTGGTCCGACCGCGCGATAGTTGGCTACGGGCACACGCCGCGCGGTCTCACCGGTGATCCTTCGTCCTCTTCGCTACGCTCAGAGTCCTCAGGATAGACTTAAGGAGTTGCGGGCACCAGCCGCGCGGTATCACCGGAGATCCTTCGTCGCTCCGCTCCTCAGGATAGACTGTTCAAACCTCAGGATAGACTGTCAAGACAGAGCCCACTTCTTCCCCGCATCCAGCACATGTTTCAGATCCTTCGGACTACACGCCTCAGCATAAATCCGCGCCACCGGCTCGGTGCCTGAGAGGCGGAAGAGAAGCCAGGTGTTGTCGTTGACGATCAGCTTCACGCCGTCGGTGGTATTGACCTCGCGGACGGTGAAGTCGTCGATGGCCTTCGGCGGGTTGGCCAGCTTTCCGGCCAGCGAGTCCTTGAGCTGCGGCGTCAGCTTCATGTCGATGCGTTTCGAGTAGAAGTAGCCGAACTCCTGGTACATCTCCTCGATGAGCTGGTTCAGCTTCTTGCCCGTGTGCGCCACCATCTCCGCCACCAGGAGGCAGGCCAGGATGCCGTCCTTTTCGGGCAGATGCCGGTACATCGACATTCCCGCGCTCTCTTCGCCTCCCATGGCGATCTTGTCGTCGAGAATCAACTCGCCGATGTATTTGAAGCCGACCGGCGTCTCGTGCAGCTCGACGTCGAGCTTGCGGGCGATGGCATCCATGAGATGCGTCGTGGCCACGGAGCGCGCCAGACCGCCGGGGATCTTGCGCTCGCGCTTGAGGTAGAGCGCCAGGAGGGAGAGGACGACGTTGGGGGAGACGAAGCGATTGCGGTCGTCGATGATGCCGAAGCGGTCGGCGTCGCCGTCCGTGGCCAGGCCGATATCGAAGCCTTCGTCCGTCACCACCTTGCGCAGCTCGACCAGGTTCTTCTCGTTGCACTCCGGGGAGAAGCCGCCGAAGTAGGGGTCGCGATAGTTGTGGATGATCTTCACCTCGACGCCGGACTCGAGCAGGAAGTAGTCGAGGTAGTCGCGCGAGGTGCCGAAGAGCGAATCGATGGCGATGCGAAGGCCGCTCTTGCGGATCGTATCGACGTCCACCTTCGTCTTCAGCTCGTTCAGGTACCGGTCCTTCGGATCGATCTCCTCGATCAGCTCCGCCTTTTCGTAAACGTCAACACGCTCGCCGGTCGCGGCAACGGCGTGGATCTCTTCCTCGATGGCCTTGGTGATCTCCGGCAGGGCCGGGGCTCCGTTGGATGTGGAGAACTTCAGGCCGTTGTACTCAGGGGGATTGTGGGAGGCGGTGAAGTTGATCGCCCCCATTGCTTTGCGGCGAATGGTCTCGAAGGAGGCGCAGGGCGTGGGGACATCGCGCGTGCAGAGGAAGGCCTGGATATCGTTGAAGGCCAGGATGCGCGCCGCTTCCGAGGCGAACTTCTCGGAGAGGAAGCGCGTGTCGTAGGCGATGACCACGCCGCGCCCCTTCTGGCTCGATTTCTTCAGGTAGTTGGCAATGCCCTGGCTGGCGATCCGGACGTTGTCGAAGGTGAAGTCTTCCCCGATAATGCCGCGCCAGCCCGAGGTCCCGAATTTGATCATGTCTCTCCTGATACTGCGGCGTGGGAAGGTAGCACAGTGCGGGGTTTCGGGTCGCGCGGTTTCGGAGGTGGGGTCTCGTGGTCTCGCGGTTGCGCGGTCTCGGGGTGTGGGTTGCGGCGTTACCGGGTTGCTTCGTTGCTCGGTGCTACTAACCCCACTGGGCGACCCAGCAGCCATACAACTCAGCAACCCACCCCGCGAGACCTCGAAACCGCGAGACCCCGCAACCCCACCGAGCAACTCAGCAACCCAGTAACCCACCGCGAGACCGCGCGACCACGAAACCTCGCGACTGCATGGCAAGGTTCACGCAATATCATTGCCCAACGATGTCTGACCGCTCGGTCTTGTTGATTGCTGATGATGATCAGGATGTCCAGCGCCTGCTGGCGCTGTATGTCCGTCCGCTCGACTGCGAGGTGCTGACGGCCCGCGACGGGGAGGAGGCGCTGGCCATCTCACAGTCGCGTCTGCCGGACATCGTCCTCCTCGACGTCATGATGCCGAAGCGGAGCGGGTGGGAGGTCTGCCAGGCACTGAAGGCGGTGCAGAGGACATCCCGGATCGCCGTCGTGCTCGTCACCGCCCGAGGGGACGTCAAGGATCGGCTGACCGGCCTCCAGCTCGGAGCGGACGACTACCTGGTCAAGCCCTTCAATCGCGACGAAGTCGTCAAGCGCATCGGGGCACTGCTCCATCGCCGGCACCGTGACCCTCAGCCCGGAGCGGGTGCGGCAATCTCGTCGGAGAGCATGCTCTTCGATCGCGCCAGCGGCCTGCCGACGGTGCCGATGGTCCTGAGCCGGCTCAAGGAGATGCTGATCGAGCAAAGCGAGATCGGCATCGTCTACGTCGACATCGAACAATTCGAATCCATCGAAGCCGAGTACGGCTGGGCGTTCTTCGACGAGTTCCTTCGCTGCGCCGGGGAAGCGGTCGCGGTGGAAGCACGCATGCGGTTTCCGAAGGCGCTCGTGGCCGCGAACCTGGTCGGCGGGTCCAGCTTCTACATCTTCTTCGAATCGCGCGGCAGCGATCACCGGCAGGAAGCGGCCTTCGACCTCATGGCCAACGACATCCGCGAGAAACTGATCGAGGCCATGCGGCAGCGCTTTCCGGGCATGCAGCCGGGGCAGATCGGCTTCTTCGTCGGCGCCGCGCGCATCGACTACCGGCCGCAGATCCGCCTGGAGCGGCAGGTCTATCAGGGGATGCAGACTGCCGGCGACGCCGTGCGCGATGCCGAACAGCACCGGAAGAAGCAACTGACGCGCGAGCTGCGCGACATCATCCGCCGCAAGAAGGTGACCACGCTCTTTCAGCCCATCGTCTGGGCGAAAGAGCGGACCGTGTTCGGCTACGAGGTGCTGACGCGCGGCGCGCCCAACTCCTCGTTCCGCAATTCCGACATGCTCTTCGCCTTCGCCCGCGAGGCCAATCTGGCCTGGGCGCTGGAGACGGTGGCGCTCGAAGCGGCCCTGAAGCGTCTTCGTTCGTTCACGCTCACCGACCGAAAGTTCCTGCTCAACCTCGAGGCGGAGATGTTCGAGGAGTCGGAGTTCCGCATCCACGAGATGGTGTCGTTCTTCTCCGAGCACCGAGGCAACTTCGTCTTCGAGCTCACCGAGCGCGCCGCAATCGAGGACTACGCCGTCTTCCGCCGCCTGCTCGACGAGTTCCGCGACAAGGGCATCGAGGTGGCCATCGACGACGCCGGCTCCGGCTACGCCTCGCTGGAAGCGATCGCCGCGCTCTCTCCCGACTATCTCAAGATCACCAAGGGCCTGGTCTCCACGCTTGCCGACGAGCCGATCAAGCAGGACCTTGTAAAGATGCTCGTGGATCTCGCCGGCAAGATCGGCGCGAAGACCCTTGCCGAGGGGATCGAGACGGTCGAGGAGTACGAATGGTGCCGCGACCTCGGCGTCGATCTTCTGCAAGGCTACTATCTCGCCCATCCTCAGGATCAGCCGCACACGGGCGATGCCGAGGTGAAAGCCTCGCTCGATGCGGAGGCGTTGAGGCGTGTGGTGTCGCGGTGAGGGGCACTTGCCTCTAAAGTCTATGCTGAGGAGCGCAGCGACGAAGCATCTCCGGTGGAACCGGGCGGTCTGAGTCATTTTGCTCTACCGCAGCGCGACCTCAACGGA
>Ga0307470_10000004_pt1 | contig 177541 bp, 153 predicted proteins | sample atmos_gasesAM3C__FD_204565 | JGI IMG/M metagenome (GOLD analysis project Ga0307470, IMG submission 204565) | Hardwood forest soil microbial communities from Morgan-Monroe State Forest, Indiana, United States - atmos_gasesAM3C_05 | ecosystem: Environmental > Terrestrial > Soil > Temperate... | reverse complement strand
ACCACCACCTCGGCGCGATCGCCCAAGAGCAACGACGCTACGACGAAGCCACCACCAACTACCGCCACGCACTCGACATCCTGCTGGAGTTCAACGACCGCCACGGCGCCGCCCGCACCTACCAAAACCTCGGCATCATCGCCCAAGAGCAACGACGCTACGACGAAGCCGAGGCCCACTACCGCCACGCACTCGACATCAAGCTGGAGTTCAACGACCACCACAGCGCCGCCCGCACCTACCACCAACTCGGCGCGATCGCCCAAGAGCAACGACGCTACGACGAAGCCGAGGCCCACTACCGCCACGCACTCGACATCCTGCTGGAGTTCAACGACCGCCACAGCGCCGCCCGCACCTACCACAACCTCGGCATCATCGCCCAAGAACAACGACGCTACGACGAAGCCGAGGCCCACTACCGCCACGCACTCGACATCAAGCTGGAGTTCAACGACCACCACAGCGCGTCTACCAGTGCTACGCGGCTCGGTATCCTTCTAGCCCAGCTCAAGCGGAATACCGAAGCCGCAGGTATCCTCCTGTACGCCGCCGTGAGCTGGTATCGCGTGGCCGGCAACTGGTCTGACGACGACCTCGTCTGGCTCAAGCGTGTTCGTCAGGCAATAGGCGCTGACGCATTCAGCGCCGAAGTCCGCGCACACGTCCCTGATGACCTTGTCGAGGCCATTATCGTCGCCATCGGCAAGGCCACGGACGTCGGCGAAGCCGGTCGTAGGCGCCGTTGAAGTAGTCCTGGTCCAGCGGCGTCGAGGTGTACTGCCAGAAGGTGTAGTAGGACCAGCCGTTCGGCAGGGTGCCCGGGTCGGGCGCGTAGCGAGCGATCCACAGCGGGCTGGTGGCGCCGAAGGAGCCGTTGTGGCGGTGCAGGTGCTCCACCAGTCGGTCGTGGAGTAGATGACCGCGTCCCGACCGGTGCGGGCCATGGCGGATCATGTCGATGTTGTACGAGCCGTTGTATTGCTGGGTGAAGTACGGGTTGCGGTACGTCGTGCCCTCGGTCGCCTTGACGTAGGCGAACCTCTTGCCCTGACCCCACCAGTAGGCCCAGTCGACGTTGTGGGCAACACCGTCTCTCAAGTGCAGGGGAGGATAACTTCACCAGTGCCTCCAAGACCGCGCGTGAGGGGACATGCGGATGGGGACAATCAGTAGCGGACGAATGCTGAAAGTAATCGCGTGCGGCCAATCTGGCTAGACCGGCACAAGACCCGTTTACCTCCTAGATACCTCAGATGCGTGACTGAGAACGATCGCCGCTGAGAGATCGCCGCCGCCGGCCGTCGCCCTCCTCCAGCCGGGTTCCCACACGTGCGGTGTATCCCGGCGTCACGGCCGGCACTCCCACACCCGGGAAAGGCAGGCCACCGAGGGTCGCTGGCCGCAGGTAGTGGTCCGGGCCAGCGGGCGCAACCCGGAACGAGCTACGGTCAGTGGAGCGGGGGAGCCGGCGGTCGGCCCTACACGCGACGGCGCGTGACGGAGGCGACGGACATGCTCAGAGAGCTGGACAAGGTCCGGATCGAGGCCAAGAACGACCTGCTCGCCCGGGCGGTGGCGGTGGGTGACCGCGGGCACCCCGCCAACGGCCTACGCGACGGCGGGCTGGCGGACTTCCTGCGCCAGTACTACCGGCACGTGCCGCCGGACGAGATGGCCGGCCGCGACCCGCTGGACGTGTACGGCGCCGCGGTCGCCCACTACGCGCTGGCCGTCGAGCGGCCGCCCGGCCGGCCCAGCGTCCGGGTCTACACCCCGACCGTGGAGGAGCACGGCTGGTCCTCCGGCCACACCATCGTCGAGATCGTCACCGACGACATGCCCTTCCTGGTCGACTCCGTCACCGCCGCGCTGACCCAGCAGGACCGGCCGATCCACGCCGTCTACCACCCGCAGCTCACCGTCCGGCGCACCCTGACCGGCGGCCTGGTCGAGGTGCTCGACGGCACCAGCCCCGGCATGCCCGGCACCACCACCAGCACCACCCCGGGTCCCACCCGGACGGCCGCCCCGCACGACGCCGTCGCCGAGTCCTGGATGCACCTGGAGATCGACCGGGAGAGCGACCGCGCCGCCCAGGCCGGCATCCAGCGCCAGCTCGTCGACGTGCTCAGGAACGTCCGCGAGGTGGTCGAGGACTGGCCGAAGATGCGGGTCGCCGCGCGCTCGATCGCCGACTCCCTCGACACCGAGCCAACCCCGGTCCCACCCGAGCGGGTTGCCGAGGCCCAGGAGCTGCTGCGCTGGCTGGCCGACGACCGGTTCACCTTTGTCGGCTACCGCGAGTACGACCTGGTCACCGAGGACGGCGAGGACATGCTCCGGGCCATCCCCGGCACCGGCCTGGGCATCTCCCGCCCCGACAAGCTGGTGTCGGCGTCGTTCGCGCAGGCCTCCCCCGAGATGCGCGCGAAGATCCGCGAGCCCCGGCTGCTCACCCTGTCCAAGGCGATGGACCGCTCCACCGTGCACAAGCCGAGCTACCTCGACTACGTCGGCATCAAGAAGTTCGACGCCTCCGGCGCGGTGGCCGGCGAGCGCCGCTTCCTCGGCCTGCTCACCGCGGACGCCTACGTCGAGAGCGTCAACCGGATCCCGGTGGTCCGCGGCAAGGTGGCCGAGGTGTTCGCCGCCGCCGGCCTGGACCCGCGCAGCCACGACGGCCGCGACCTGCAGGAGATCCTGGAGACCTACCCCCGCGACGAGCTGTTCCAGATCTCGGTCCGCGACCTGGTCCCGATCGTGCTGTCCGTGCTGCACCTGCAGGAGCGCCGCAAGCTGCGGCTGTACCTGCGCCGGGACATCCTCGGCCGGTTCCTGTCCGCGCTGGTCTACCTGCCGCGGGACCGCTTCAACACCCAGGTCCGGCTGAGAATGCAGGAGATCCTGCTGCGCGAGCTCGGCGGTGCCAGCATCGACTACACCCTGCGCAGCACCGAGTCGGTGCTGGCCCGGCTGCACTTCGTGGTCCGGATGACGCCCGGCCAGGAGCTGCCGGCCATGATCGACGCCGAGCACATCGAGCAGCTTCTCGCCGACGCCACCCGGCAGTGGGACGATGACTTCGCCGACGCGCTGGTCGCCCAGTGCGGCGAGGAGCAGGCCGGCGACCTGCGGGACCGGTACGGGCAGGCGATCCCGGAGGGCTACCGGGCCGACTTCCCGGCCCGGATCGCGGTCGCCGACCTGCGCCAGATCGTCACGCTGCCCGAGTCCGGCGGGTTCGCGCTGAACCTCTACGAGCCGTTGGGCACGATCTCCCCCGGCCGGCGCCGGTTCAAGATCTACAAGCTCGGCGAGCCGCTGTCGCTGTCCGCGCTGCTGCCGGTGCTGGCCCGGATGGGCGTCGAGGTCGTCGACGAGCGGCCATATGAGCTCCGGCTGCCCGACGGGCAGCCGGCCTGGATCTACGACCTCGGGCTGCGCCTGGACCCCCGGCTGGAGAACCAGCTCGACACCTGCCGGCCGCTGTTCCAGGACGCCTTCGCCGCGGTCAGCACGGGCGCGGCGGAGAACGACGGGTTCAACCAGCTCGTGCTGTCCGCCGGGCTGACCTGGCGGCAGGCCATGCTGCTGCGTGCCTACGTGAAGTACCTGCGGCAGGCCGGGACGGCGTACAGCCAGGACTACATCGAGCAGACCCTGTCTGCCAACGTCCCGATCGCCACGCTGCTGGTGGAGCTGTTCGAGGCCCGGCTCGATCCCCGCGTCGACGCCGCCGGCCGGCCGGAGCGGGTGGACACGCTGGTGCGGCGGATCACCGCCGAGCTGGACGAGGTGGCCAGCCTGGACGCCGACCGGATCCTGCGCGCGCTGCTCCGGCTGGTCCAGGCGACCCTGCGGACCAACTACTTCCAGCCCGGTACGGACGGCCGGCCCAAGCCGTACGTGTCGGTCAAGCTGGATCCCCGGGCGGTCCCCGAGCTGCCCGAGCCCCGGCCGGCGTACGAGATCTGGGTCTACTCACCCCGGTTCGAGGGCGTGCACCTGCGCTTCGGCAAGGTGGCCCGCGGCGGGCTGCGCTGGTCCGACCGCCGGGAGGACTTCCGCACCGAGATCCTCGGCTTGGTCAAGGCGCAGATGGTGAAGAACGCCGTGATCGTGCCGGTCGGCGCCAAGGGTGGCTTCGTGTGCAAGCAGCTTCCCGACCCGGCCGACCGGGAGGCCTGGCTAGCCGAGGGGCAGGCCTGCTACACGACGTTCATCCGCGGCCTGCTGGATGTCACCGACAACCTGGTGGTCCGCGACGGGGAGCAGGTCGTGCTGCCGCCGGCGAACGTGGTCCGGCACGACCCGGACGACACCTACCTCGTGGTCGCCGCGGACAAGGGCACCGCGACGTTCTCGGACCTGGCCAACGCCGTCTCGGCCGAGCACGGCTTCTGGCTCGGCGACGCCTTCGCCTCCGGCGGCTCGGCTGGCTACGACCACAAGGCGATGGGCATCACCGCCCGCGGCGCCTGGGAGTCGGTCAAGCGGCACTTCCGCGAGCTCGCGAGCGGAACAGGCAATCCCAGCCGCGAGCTCGCGAGCGGAACAGGCAATCCCAGCCGCGAGCTTGCGAGCGGAACAGACAAACACAGCCGCGAGCTTGCGAGCGGAACAGACAAACACAGCCGCGAGCTTGCGAGCGGAACAGACAAACACAGCCGGGAGCTTGCGAGCGGAACAGACAAACACAGCCGGGAGCTCGGCGTGGATGTCCAGACCCAGGACATCACCGCGGTCGGCATCGGCGACATGTCCGGCGACGTGTTCGGCAACGGCATGCTGCTGTCCGAGCACATCCGGCTGGTGGCCGCCTTCGACCACCGGCACATCTTCGTCGACCCCGACCCGGACGCCGCCACGTCGTACGCCGAGCGGCGCCGGCTGTTCGCGCTGCCCCGGTCGAGCTGGGCGGACTACGACCCCGGCCTGATCTCGCCCGGCGGCGGGGTCTTCCCCCGCACCGCCAAGTCGATCGCGGTCACCGCGCCGATGCGCGATGCGCTCGGCCTCCCGGCCGGGGTCGACCGGCTCACCCCGGTCGAGCTGCTGCGGGCGATCCTGACCGCGCCGGTCGACCTGCTCTGGAACGGCGGCATCGGCACCTACGTCAAGGCCAGCGCGGAGAGCAACGCTGACGTTGGCGACAAGGCCAACGACGCGGTCCGGGTCAACGGCGCCGAGCTGCGCGTCCTGGTGGTCGGCGAGGGCGGCAACCTCGGCTGCACCCAGCTCGGCCGGATCGAGTACGCGCTTGCTGGAGGAAAGATCAACACCGACGCCATCGACAACTCCGCCGGCGTCGACACCTCGGACCACGAGGTCAACATCAAGATCCTGCTCGACTCGGTGGTCGCGGCCGGGGACCTGACCACCAAGCAGCGCAACCAGCTCCTCGCGGACATGACCGGCGAGGTCGCCGAGCTGGTGCTGCGGGACAACTACGACCAGAACGTCGCCCTGGCCACCGCGTCGATGCAGGCGGCCAGCCTGCTCGACGTGCACAGCCGGGTCATCCGCCGGATGGAGCGCGACGGCAAGCTGGACCGGGCGCTGGAGCTCCTGCCCAGCGACAAGCAGATCGCCGAACGGCGCCAGGCCGGGCTCGGTCTCACCCAGCCCGAGCTGGCCGTGCTGCTTGCCTACACCAAGATCACCATGCAGGAGGAGCTGATCGGCTCCGATGTGCCCGAGGACGGGTTCCTCCGCGACACGCTGTACCGGTACTTCCCCACCCCGCTGCGGGAGCGGTTCCGGGACCAGATCGATCGGCACCCGCTGCGCCGCGAGATCATCACCACCGGGGTGGTCAACCACCAGGTCAACTCCACCGGGATCACCTCGCTGTTCCGGCTGCGGGAGGAGACCGGGGCGAGCACCGCAGACCTGGCCCGGGCGCACACCGTCGCCTACGAGGTGTACGACGCCGCCCGCACCTGGGCTGCCGTGGAGGCGCTGGACAACCGGGTCGCCGCGGACGTGCAGAACCGGATGCGGCTGGAGAGCCGGCGGCTGACCGAGCGGGCAACCCGCTGGTTCCTGCAGAACCGCCGCCCGCCGCTGGACATCGCCGCCGAGGTGGGGCTGTTCTCGGATGGCGTGGCCGACGTGCGGGCGCACCTACCCAAGCTGCTGCGCGGCCCGGACCTGGCCCGGATGGAGGCGATCCGGGACGAGCTGGCCGGCCACGGGGTGCCCGACCCGCTGGCCGAGTCGGTGGCCGGGATGCCCACCGCGTTCGGCTGTCTGGACATCTGCGAGGTGGCCCGCGAGTCCGGCCGTAGCGTGATCGAGGTAGCCGGGGTGTACTACGACCTGGCCGACCGGGCGCAGATCGCGAGCATGCTGGACCGCGTCCTGGCGCTGCCCCGGACCGACCGGTGGAAGTCGCTGGCCCGGGCCGCGCTGCGCGACGACCTGTACCGGGCGCACGCCGGGCTGACCTGCGACATCCTGGCCTGCGGGGGTCCGGCCGCGCCGCCGGAGCAGCGCTTCGGCATCTGGGTGGAGCGCAACCGGACCGTGCTGGACCGCACCCAGCAGACCCTGGAGGACATCTCGGCTACCGACACCTGGGACCTGGCCACCCTGTCCGTGGCACTGCGGGTGATTAACAGCCTGCTTCGCCACAGCAGCATGGCCTAGCGCGGATCGACGCCGCCCTGGACCTGGTCGGCACCGACGAGTCGACTCGGCTGGCCGTGGCCGCCGGGCGCCGCCGCCTCGACGACGACGTGTGGTGATCCACCGCGGCGGCATCTACCGGGTCGGCCTCGGCGAGCCCACCGGCAGCCGCCCGGCCAAACGCCGTCCGGTGCTCGTCGTGCAGTCCACGCCCTACAACACCAGCCGGCTGGCCACCGTTGTCGCCGCGGTCATCACATCCAACACCGGCCTTGCCGCGATGCCAGGTCCTCGGACCCTGACGCCGTGGTCATGCCGTTAGCGCCACACCGCCGTGGGCAACCTCGAGATGGAACTCGAGGCCGGTGGCCCTGCTGAGCTTGGCGAGTGTGTAGAACGACGGCTGGTGTTCCGCCTTCCAGCCGGGCAATCCGCGGCTGCGACAGCTTCATCATTTACCTTACGATTCATTGTCGGGTCGCCCCGGGGTGGTGAGATCCCCGGGGTGACCCGACCGGGCATGTCGCGCTGGTGCTCATGGCGCAATGGTCGCCCCCCTCCCGTCATGCTGTTCGTTTCGGTGTCGGTGGTGGCGGACGGGTTTGCGTTCCGGGTCGACCCATCTGGGAGGTAAAAACTCGGGCAGGCCGTCTTTCGCTATTTGTACGTCCCAGCCGTTGTGGTGGACGGCGCGGTGGTGGTGCCCGCAGAGCAGGACGCCGTTGTTCTGGTCGGTTCTCCCGCCGTTGGCCCAGTGGATGCAGTGGTGGACCTGGCACCACTGGTACGGGCGGTCACACGCGGGGAAAACACAGCCGCGGTCGCGGAGGATGATGGCCCGGCGGGCCGCGCCGACGTAATGCCGGGACCCGCGGCCCAGGTCCAGCACCAAGCTTTCCCCGCCGAGCACCGCGGGGATGATGTGGGCGTCGCAGGCGAGGCGCCGGACCTGGCTGGCCGGGAGGATGTCACCGCTGTCCAGGGTCCCGACGCCGGTCGCGGCGACCAGCTTCTCGTACGGCATGGTGACGATGAGGGTGGGGCGTTCGCCGCCGTTGTCGGGCAGCTCCCCGGCGCGCAGGGACCGGTCTGCCAGCTCGACGAGGGCGTCGGCCATGCGCTGGCCGTGGGTGCGGTCGTCGCGGACGCCGTTCTCCGGGTCGGCGGGGCGGGGCGCGGCCAGCGGGTCCAGCGCGACCCGCAGCGTCTCGGCGCCTTCGGTGTCCAGGAACCCCGAGATCCGCTTCAGCCCCGGCCCGGCGGGGGAGATGCGTAGGTCCCGGCGGATGTGGGCGTCGGCGGCCTCCCGTTCGGCTTGGCGGCGGAGCAGCTCCTCGCCGTGGTCGGGGTCGACCACGTCCAGCACCCGCCGCCCGAGCAGGGCGACCTCATCGGGGGTGAACGTCCCGCTGTGCCGGACCAGCTCCCGCTCCGCGGCGACCCGCGTCCCGGCCGGGGTCTCGGCTGGCAGCGCCCGGATCGCCTCGGCGATGACGTGGGCGTGCTCGACGCTGACCGCCCCGTCCGCCAGCGCGGCCGCGGTCTCCGGCAGGTCACCATCCAGCGCCTTGGCGAGCCGGAGGAGCCGCCCGGCCTCACCGGGCCGCACGTTCAGCGCGTCCCGAAGCCAGGCTTTCATGGTCGGCGCGTCATGCGCGGCGGCCAGGCCACGGGACTCCGCCTCCCGCACCAACGGCAGCAGCAACGTCCCCGTCACCTGCCCGACCTGCCGAAACACCCGCACCAGCAGGTCCTCCACTGCCGCGTCGGAAAGCCCCCACAAACGCGCGTCACGACAGGAGCCCAGCAGCACAGACATCTGCTCGACCACCGAGGTGACGGAATCCGACATAGGAGAAGGATAAACCGAGCCACTGACAGAACCGGCGCAAAAAGCCGGGCGTCCGGAAAAACTTGAGAAAATTCGGTGGGTGGTTTCAAGCGGTCAGCGCATCGGGCAGCACCCGGCTTGGCCTGGGACCCTCGCGAGGGCTCACATCGGGCCTGATCAGGGGCAAGTACGACCTGCGATTACTCGGATCGTCGGCAGCCTGGGTATCTACACCTCACATCTGGCCTGATCAGGGGCAGGTACGACCTGCCCGATTCACGAACGAGCGTACGAGCCCTCGCTCCAGGTCAAGCCGGGTGATGCACTGACCACTTGAGGCCGTCGTGAGTAAAGCGGTGAACGCCCAGGATAGTCCCGGTGGCAAGCCAGTCACCGCACGGCGACTGGCGGCAGCAAAACCCCGAGCAACAGCACCCACGCCATCCGCTGCACAACGGCCTTGACACGCACGCGACACCACTCGGGGCATCCGATAACTCTGGTCGGATCGCTCCGAGGTGAGACCCCCCGGGCGACCCGACATTCAGTCGCATAGGGCGAGCAGTGTGGTGACGGTCGCCCAGTTGCGCGCCGTACCGGCCGCGGCGGCCGACGTCCCGCCGCGGCCGCGGGACAGCAGCGCCGCGAGCTCGCTGCGCCCGTAGCCGTCGGGGGTGTGCAGGTAGAGGGTGCGGCCCACGACCTGAGCCGTGTCTCGGCCGCCCTTCTGCGCGGCCTGCCGCTGGACTGCGGCGACGCCGTCCACCAGGTCGGACGGTGGCCGCGCGGGCAGGAAGATCGCGTGCACGGCCTTCGGGTCCGGCTCATCGGCGTACGGGTTGTCGGCCACCGCCTGGGCCAGCTCGGCTCGGGACAGCACCACGACGCGGGGCCGCACGCCGAGGGCGTTGGCGATGGCCCGCTCCAGGGCCGCCGCCAGCGCGTCCGGGTCCGTCTCCGCCGCGGTGAAGACGACGTTGCCGCTCTGGATGTAGGTCGCGACGTCGGTGTGCCCGAGCGACGCCACGACCCTGCGCAGGTCCGCCATCGCCACCTTGTTCCGGCCGCCGACGTTGATGCCCCGCAGCAACGCGACGTGGGTCGGCATAGCGGCATCCTCCTTGCCGGACGGTGGCGTGGACGCAGCCAGTCCCTTGCCGGTAGCACCGAAGGTATCGTCGTACCCATGGCCATGACCCTGCGACTCACCGACGACGAGGCGGGCGCGCTGCGCCGCCGGGCCGACCTGGAGCAGAGGTCCATGCAGGATGTCGCCCGCCAGGCCATCCGCGAGCACGTCGAGAACCACAGCCGTGCAGACTTGCTCGATCGGGTCCTTGACGAAGATCTGCCCCGCTACGCCGAGGCCCCACGTCGCCGAACGGCGTGCTCGGCCCCGACGCGCGGATCCGTGATCACGGCCTGCTCGCGGCCGCCCTCGCCCGGCCCCAGGCCACCGTCCGGCCAGGACGCGTACCCGACCCTCATGAGAAGGCAGCCGCGCTCCTCCACTCGCTGACCCGCAACCACGCCCTCGTCGACGGCAACAAGCGGCTCGGTCTGGCCGCGCTCATCGCGTTCTATGGCATGAACGGCCGGCGTCTGACCCTGATCAACGACGCCGCCTACGACCTTGTCATCCGGGTCGCGGTCGGAGTTCTGGACTCGGTCGCCGAGATCGTCGCGTTGCTGCGGGCGTCCACCGGAGCCCCGCGCCTGACCGCCCAAGGCGTCGACCCGGCCCCCGACGATCATCGAGTTGTTGGAGCTAAATGATTGCAACTCCTCTTCAGAGGTAGTACTCCTCGGGTGTAGGCCGGGCGGCGGCGGCCTCAACACCGCAGGATGTGGTCTCCTCACAAGATCAACATCACAGGCCCGCGCGACCATGAGTGTCACATACACCGCTGTCCTGGAGGCATCCGAGGACAGCGTCTTCCTGTCCGCGTTGCCCGGGCCGAGCGGGTACGGCAGGGTGCCTGCACGATGCGGCGCGGGCTGGGCACCGACAAGCAGATGCTGGTGCTGCGCTGGCTCCTCGGCGACGTCCGGATGCGGGCTCTGTGCCCGGGACAACGCCATCGCGACCTACACCGCCTACCGGGACGACGGCATCGCAATACGAGCAACACGCCGGCCAGGTCTGCTCGGCGTGTTGCTCGCAGCCAAGGCCGCCGGACATGCGCACATGATCGTCGACGGCACCCTCATCCACACCGACCGGATCTCCACGCCCGGCCCCATCCCCGGCGTGGACCTGTGGTGCAGCGGCAAGCACCACCATCACGGCGAGAACATCCAGCTCGTCTCGGCCCCGGAGGGTGGCCGTTGTGGACCTGCCAGGTGCGACCCGGTCGCGAGCACGACATCAGCGCCGCCTGCGCCGGCCATGGCCTGCTAGCCCGCATCGCCGATTGAGCCAGCGACGGCCAGCTAGCACTGGCCGACCTCGACTACGGCAGGTCAGGAGTAGCCGCCCAGCTCTTAGATGCCGGCTGCGGAGTCCCGGGTCAGCGAACGAACCGATGCATGATGAATTTATCTGCTTCAGATGTACTTGAGATGGATCAAATTTTCACGTATCGTTACAGACGTGATCGAAAGCCCCTCGATCGAGGGTACGAAGAAGGCCTCTGGGCTCTTGACAGGTGCATCCTGCGTAGTCATTATTTTGCTTGATGCGAATCAAGGTAAATCTATTCAGAGATCGGGCGTGTCGGCGACAGGTCTCGCGGAGGTCGCTCGTGGCGCTGGTCGGTGAGCCGCGCGAGCCTCGCATCAAGCGACGGCAGCTCGCGGCTGAGCTGCGCCGTCTGCGGGAGGCCGCCGGCGTCTCTGGCCGCGGGTTGGCGGAGCGGATCGGCATCAGCCAGTCGAAGGTCTCCCGCATCGAGTCCGGCGCCGCGATGCCGTCGGTGCCGCAGGTGGCGGCCTGGGTGGATGCGATCGGGGCGTCGGCCGAGACACGGGCCAGGCTCACCGCGCTGACCGAGTCGGCGTTCGCAGAGGTGCAGGCCTGGCGGGCGGTGGTGCCGGATCGCGCCGGGCTGCAGAGCCAGATCCAGGAGCACGAGGCGGCGGCCCGGACGGTGCGGGTGTTCCAACCCTTCCTGGTTCCTGGCCTGTTGCAGACCGCCGAATACGCCCGGCGGGTATTCGGGTTTTTTCATCTGCCGTACGACGAAGGCGACCTGGCGAGGGCGGTCGCTGGCCGCATCGACCGGCAGCTAGCATTGTATGAGGAGGACCGGCAGTTTGCATTTCTCATCACCGAGGCGGCGCTTCGGTGGCGGCCGGGGCCGCCGCGGATACTGCGTGCTCAACTTGACCGGATCGCCTCGCTGGCGACGCTGAGCAACGTCTCGATCGGTTTCATCCCGTCTGACATCGAGGCCAGCATGGTCATTACGCCGGGGTTCGACATTCTTCGTGATCAGGATAGTGAGGTGATCGTCACGATCGAGACCATGCACGCGAACCTGGTCGTCGCCGACCCGGGACATGTCGCCGAGTACGAGCAGGCGTGGTCTGGGCTCAGCCGGATGGCGGTCTTCGGCCACGAAGCTCGGCAACTGCTTGAAAACATCCGTGACGCCAGTAGCGAATATGCCGATTGACGTGCCGTTAGGGGTGCGTAGCGGGCCGGGCAGGCCCGTTGACGCCGGTGTGGCGGGGCCGACTGGCCCCGCCACACCGATCGGAGACCTGCGGTTGCCGAGTCAGCCGATAGCGCCGTCCGGGCGCTCTGTGCGCTCCGAGCGCCGGAGAAACTCACCCGCGGCGATGCCGAGTTCGTGCGCCTCCATCTCCTCACGGGTGAAGTGGAGGTTGGGGCCGTCAGGATCCTTCGAGTCCCGCATCGCGAAGCCGAGATCGGCCACTTCGACGCAGCCAGCAGGCCCGTTGCTGTACGTCGACTTCTGCCACTCCACCTTGTCCGGGTGCAGCCAGATCTTGTTGTCGGACATGTCGTCTCCCTTTCTTGTAGGCTGCCGGCCCTTCCGCCGACAAGGAATACCGTGCACCATGCCGCTGGGTATTCATGCCGGCTGTCGCTGGGTTCCAGCCGACGAACCACCGGACTGCCTGGGTAGTTCCTGGGTGTGCGCTGGGAAGCGGTCGGGCACACCAATCACCGATCATTACGGAGTCTGCGAATGACGAGTTCTGACGAAGGCGACCACGCGGTCGTGTCCAGCCATAGGATCGAGGTCACGCTCCTGGGGCCGGTGACCGTGACCGTCGGTCACCGGCCGGTCGGCCTCGGTCGGCAACAGCAGTTGCTCGCGGCGTCGCTGTTCTTGGAGGCCGGGAAGTGGGTGCCGTCCGACCGGCTGATCGCGCGGATCTGGGACGAGGCGCCAGAGAACGCGCGTGAGCGGATCTACGACCTGATCCGCAACCTGCGCGACGCGCTGGACGCGGCCAACCCCGGCATCGGCCGGACCGTGGTCCGGCAACGAGGCGGCATGTACATGGCGGCCGTATCGCCTGACCGGGTCGATGCGCTCCGGCTCCGTGCCCGGCTGCGCGACGCTCAGGAGGCGAACCGGCAGGAGGATCTCCGACGGGCTGCCGAGCAGTACGAGGAGGCGGTCGCGCAACGGAGTGGCACCGACCTGTTGCAGCCAGATGAACCACTCGCCGGGCTGCCGGGCCGCCGGGCGGAAGACATGCGGAGGAGCCTGCTGACCGCATACCAGGCGGCGCTGTTCGGCCGGCTCGAGGTCGGGCTCCGGCTCGGCGAGCACAAGTTGCTGCTGCCGACGCTCGGCGAAGTGGTCGCAGCCTATCCGCACGAGGAACGCGCCGCCGAGATATTCATGATCGCGCTCTACCACAGCCGCCAGCAGGCGGACGCGCTCGCCGAGTATCGCCGGCTCCGGGAGGAGCTGATCAAGGAGTTCGGCGCTGAGCCGAGCAACCGCCTCCAGCAGCTGCACCAGCGAATTCTGAATCAGGACCCAGGTCTCGACCTGCCCGACACCGAGCAACCCTCGGATACTGCGACCCCGCATGCCGACCGTGCCGGTACGTCCGGCGCGGACACGGACCCCGGAGCCGGTTCGGAGACCGCGGCACCACCCTGGCCACTACAGCCCACGAGCCGGAACGTGACCAAGGTCCGGAAGGTCGTCGGCGGCTCAGGTCCGATGGCGATCGGTAGCGGCGCGTGCACCAACTGGTTCTAAGCGAATGGACGCAACGATGGAGGACAGCCAGTACCCCGTCGACTCGGCGGGCGACCCGGCTCCAGGCCAGGAACGTGGCACCGGTACATCGGCAGCGGGCACGGAACCTGGCACCAACGCTTCGGCTCCGGGCCATGACGGCCCCGGGCCGCCGGCAGCGCAGGGCGACGTTGGGGCGGACGACCCGTCCGGCGGTCCGGCGTCGGGGTCAGCGGCGACCGCCCAGCATGGCGGTACGCCTGCGGACGAGGGTGCGACGGGGCTGAACGACGAGAACGGCGGCCCCCCGGCGGACGAGCGGTGGGCCTACGAGGAATGGCGGCGGAACTTCCGCGTGGCCGGCTTCGCCGGGGTCGACCTGAACCAGACTCGCGTCCGGTCGATCCGCAGTGGTTCCGGACTCATGGCGGTCGGCTCCGGGGCGCAGGTCATTGGCGCGGTGCACAACCACGGCGCAAGACCGGATGTGGCTCTGGTCGGCGGGCTGGACCCCGACGGTGTGCGCACGGCCATCGACCTTCACGCCGCCAATACACCCGCGGAGAACGGCCGGCCCGAACGGCTCGACACACACAAGGCGATCTATCTCGCCGGCGACGTGCGGACCGGCCGCTTCCAGGAGGCGCTGTGCCTGCTGGCCGAGAGGTGTGGGCCGGACAAGATCATGGAAGTCTACCTGGACCCGGGCGCCGGGCTCGCGGCGTTCCTCAACCAGCGGGATGTCCTGCAGCCCGGGCACGGGCACGTGCTCGAGCTGGACTCCGCCGAACCGGTCCGGCAGTGGACACTGCGGGCGGCGGGCACGATGGCCCGCAAGGCTGGCGCGTATCTTGTCATCCTCGGCCCGCTCCCACCCGAGGGCGTGGACGAGCTTGCCGAGTTCACCTTCGTCCACGTGCGACCGGACGCAGTCGCCGTGCTGCGCAAGCACCTGACGCACCTGCTCTGCTGCGAGGGTCGTCGGCATCCCGACGGTGCGCCGCAGGGCTGCGGCCTGCCTGCGGCCACCATCACGGCGTACATCGCGGAATGCGTCGCCGACAAGGACATCGCAGGCTACCTGCGCGCCGGACCGGCCCCGCAGGACGTTGTCGAACTGGCTCGCAGACTCGCCGAACTACGCCGCCAGAGCCGACCGCCGGCCGATGCACTGGAGCTGCTGACCACGAACCTGCGCCGGCTGGCCGTCGAGGTGCTCGCGCCGGACGAGCCGCCCCCGACCACGGACGAGGAGAGGTCCGCGCAGGCCAGGGCGCGCACCCGCAAGGTGGCGTTCCGCATCGCTTACGCAGTGTTCTACGACCACCCACTCACGAGCGTCTTCGACGCCGACCGCATCCTGCACGCGCTCGTCGACTCCGACCCGGGCGACCGGGCACCGCGAGTCGACACCGTTTTCGACGGTGGGGTGAACGTGCTACTGGACCCGAAGATGCGCGAGAACGTGGCCGCCGGCACCGGCCCGCCGCAGGACGAGGAGGAGCAGCGTCCCCGGCTTGTGGATCCCGGCCTGGCCGGCGCAATCCTGGACGTCGCATGGAACAAACACGACCGGATCCGCCGGCCGCTGGTGCAATGGCTTGCCATACTGGCCGGTGACCACCGAGAGCGGGTCCGGCTCCGGGCCGCGCAGGCTGCCGGGCAACTGGCGGCCTACGACTACGGGTACGTATATCGCGAACTGCTGCAGCCGTGGGCGCGTTCGCCCGTACAACGCCACCGTCAGACCGCGTCCTGGGCACTGGAGTTCCTGGCCGCGCAGGACCCGGGACAGGTCGGGAGGGTGCGCGGCCAGCTTCGGGACTGGGCCGCCGCTCACAGCGCCTACATGAACGACGCCGCCGCGCGGGCGTATGCCACCAGCCTGGGATCCGACTTCTTCGACGACATGCTGGTCAGTCTCCGGTGCGTGGCCAGCAAGCCGGAACTCAACAGGATTGCGTCGGTGGCACAGGCAATCGCCGAGAACTACCAGCCCGAGGTCGGGACTATTCTGGTCAATGCGCTGGACGAATGGGCCGGCGACGGGAACCCGTCCCTGCGGGTGCACGCCGCCCGTACCACCATCTTCCTCGCCCATCGGCGGGCGCCCTCGCCCAACGACGCGTGGCCGGCGCTGCTCTGCCTGGCGCGCTGCGACGACGTCCGCCGCCAGCTCCTCCGCCTTTGGCGGGCAGCGCTCGCCGAGGCCGTGACCGCCATGCGCGCGTGGGACATGCAGCGCCTCTGGCTCGTCCGCGCTGACGGCAGGGATGAACTGGAGGAGGCCGCAGTGCGGTTCGCCTTCGACCTGTGGGCCGTGCCCCCGCTGCGGGTCCGCGCTCTCCACCACCTCGAACGGATCTGGATTGACGATGCCGACCTGTCGGTCATGCGGCGGCTGCTGACAATGCTGAAGGGAAATAACGATGACCACGCCAAGTAGCGCAACCTCGCCGGGCGCAGCGCCGCAGCATGGATTCTGGGCCAGGGTCAGAGCCTGGGTCCGTGGCCGGCGCATGGGCATCGTGGCCGACATGCCGGCGCCAGCGTCGGCCATGACGTCGGTGTCGGTGTGCCGGAGTCTCGAGGAGCCGATCCGGGTGCCCGCCGACGGCGGCGTCTTCGACTTCGTGGCGCACGTCGAGATCGTGTTCTCGGCGCGCGGGTTGAGCGCAGCCACCCTGGAGCAGCGGGTCGACACCTATGTGGACAGTGACCGGCTCACCGTGCAGCGCAAGATCTGGACGGTCGGCCGGCGCTTCCTGCCGCACCACGCGGAGGCGGCGGAGAACGCGATGAACGATGCGCTGGGTGCTGGCTGGTGCCATGACGAGGAGGATGGGGTGGTCTCCTGCCAGCCGTCGGTCCGGGTCACCGCCGACGAGCGGGTGCTGTCCGGTCAGCTTCCGGAGTGGGAGCGGCTCGTAGGCATGGACCTGCGGCTCCGGGTCGAGCGCCGCCGGATCGACATCATCGACGACCTGCTCGCCCGCTGGCGGGATCTGGTAAAAAAGTACGATGGCGACGACAGGTTCATCGCAGTGCACGCCGCGAGGCTGGTCGATGCCGAGTACGCTGATGTTGTCAGGCGCCTGACCGATGAGCGCAAGGAGGCCGCCTACGACCTCGCGGCGGTGCTGAGGGACGCCAGCAACGCCCACGCGCATCTCGGCCTGTACGAGTTCACCACCGCGTACGACACTGCGCTGCGCGGCATGCAGCACATGTTAGGGATCAACCCGCCGGACATGACGGCCGACGCCGGCACGCCGGGTAGCACCGCAGGCTAGGGCGTGCCTGATGAAGACCCGGATCCCAGCCCTTCTCGCCTACCTGCCGACCGTCGCCATGCTGTCCGGCTGCGGGCTGTTCCTCTCCCAGTCGCCGCCGCCGGGGGACCGGTGCGCTTGGATGTCTGCGGCGACCGCGGACTCGGCCGGCCGGTTGGTGATCCTCATCGACCGATCGAATTCCACCTGGCGTCCAGCCGGCCCGAACTCTCTGGCGCCCGACTACGTATCCACCCTCAAGGCGTCGGTTGATGCCGCGATCGGGCGTGGCGACGTCGTGTCCATCGGGGCGTTCGACGGCACTGCGGCCACGGTGCACTGGTTCGCCGACAAACTCAGGACCGACCGAGGCAGCCCGAACCCCGACAACCAGAACGACGACCGGGCCTCAGCGTCGACCTGCCTGCACGACGACCTGTCTCGGGCGGGCCTGGCGGCCCCGCTGGCGGGAGGTTCCGATCCGTATGGTGCGCTCACCATTGGCAGCCAGAACATGGCCGCAGGCAAGGGCGCCAAACGAATTGAGATCGCCACCGACGGCCTTGCCACCACCGGATGTGCCGGCCTCACCCACGCCGGGATCGGCAACGACCGGGTGATCGACGAGATCAAGGCGCGGTGCCGGACTAGGTACCGGAAGCTCGACCTGACCGGCGTGGCCGTGACTATGATCGGAGTCGGCCATCCGGCATCCGGGCAGCGCCAACCATCGACACTGCAGTTGAGCTGGCTCGGCGCGCTGTGGACCGGGCTGTGCGGACAACTGCATGCTACCTGCACGGTATCCACCGATGCTGTCTCCCCGCGGGACGACCCGACCGGCTCTGCCGAGTCGGCCGCCGCAGTCCCGACCGACCCCGTCGTGGCGTTCCCGCGCTGGGACACCGGCGTTCGCGGACCGGACGGAGGGGTCGTATTCCCGGTCGACTCCGACCAGCTCTTCAACCGGAACGACGCGCACATCAGCACCCAGGGCGTGATACGCCTGGCCCAGGTGGCTGTGCAGATCCGGAAGCTGGGCGCCGCGTCTGTGACGGTCGACGGCTACACACAGGCCGAGAGCACCCCAGCCGACAATCTGCGGCTGGCACAGGACAGGGCGGACGCCGTGGCTGCGGTGCTGTTGCGGAGCGGAGTCACTCGGATCACGGCCCGAGGCCACGAGGGCATCGCGCCGCACTGCCCACCGCAGTACGTAGGCCGCCGGCCGAACGAGGTCGGCCAGCAATGCACCCGCCGAGTGGACATCCGTGCCATCCCGGCGGGTCGGTGAGGATCGCTGATGATCATCGACTGGGAGTCGACAGATGACAGATGACGGGCTGCAGATCATCGGCAGGCCATTGAACGGCCAGTACCACCCACCGGACGGGTGCCCACCTTCGGCACCGGGACTGACGCCGTGCAGCGGTCAGTCCCGAGATCGCAAGCAGTACCCGGTGCAGCAATTGACGAACGCCGAGGCGGCCGCGCTGCACCGTGCGTTGACCGAGGCCGAGGCGGAGTTACTAGCGTTCCGCGTCCCGGTCGAGCAGGCCGCCGCCGAACTGCTGCGCCAGGAAGGCCGCGTCACCACTGTCCTGCACGCGCTGGACAGCTTCGTTGCGGCCCGCCGGTTGGGGAACGCCCACGAGCGGCAGGCGACGGTGCGGGACGAGCACCGCAAGGATGGCGCGGAAGACCGCCGACACCGGCCGAGGTGGGTCCGAGTGTGCCTGATTCCGACAGTGTTGGCGGCGGCCGCTTACGATACCGCGTTCTTTTCCCGCGTCTTCCTCAAGTTCGTCAACGCGGCGGCGAGCCCACGCAACCCGATCTTCTACTTCTCCCTCATCCCTGGCGTCGTCCTGGCCACGGCGCTGCTCGCCGCCGGCCACCTTGTCGCCCGGGCCGCACTCCGCGGCCGATACCACACAGAGCGGCGACCGGAACGGATTCGCTTCAGGGCACGGCTGCGCGCGTTTTTCACCCGGAAGCCGCCGGTTCCGGAGACCCGATCATCACAGGAGGATCTGCCCTGGCCGCAGTGGTGGCCAGCCGTGGCCTTCGCCACCCTGGTACTGGCGACACTGGGCATCTGGGCGGTCAACCGTGCCCGGAATGCCCCCCCGGGTGTCTCGCTCGACACGCCGCCTGGCGCGGTCGCGCTTCTGCTCCTGCTCCTGAGCCTGTCGGCGATCGCGGTCACGGTCATTCACCACAACCCATTCGCAGATCGCGCCGCCACGGTGGGGCACGAACTCGACCTGGCCGAGCGCAGCCGCGACGAGCTGGTGGCCGACAGCACCGAGGCGATCACGCAGTACGCCATGGCCGCCCATGACGCCCAGCGGCTCCTCGACGAGATCGTAGGGCGCGCACAGGCGCACCTCGACCATGCATGGATCGGGATCCTGCACGAGCGCGACACCCACGGCCGTGCCGGCGAGGTCGCCCCGCGCTTCGTCAGCCAGCCCGACGCGTCGTCGCGCACGACCTTCATCGGGATCGAGGAGCCTCGGCCGCGCCTGACGGTTCTGAACGCCACCCGCGATGTGCTGCGGCGGTGTGACGTCGCCGACGCCCGCGCCCGCCACAAGGCAGCCCTACTGGCGCTTCGTGGTCAGGTCCGAGCGGCCAGCCATGCCGGTCCACCGGACGACGGCGCGCCCGCCAACTGACGAGGCTCCGCCGCTCAGGCTGTCTGTCGTCCGGCGCCATGTGCGCGAGAAGACACTTGCCGGGCTTCCCACCCAGGCTGCGGGAAGTGTGGCGCGTACCGCGGGAGGTCGATCGTGGTGCACGGTGGCGTGTTCATCAACTATCGCGGCGAGGACAGTGGCGGCTACGGAGCACTGCTGTACGCGGAGCTGTCCCGCCGTTTCGGCCCTGCGACCGTGTTCCTGGACAGCGAGTCCATCACCGCCGGGGCTGACTTCGCGGTGCAACTGCTCGACCGGGTGCGGCAGGCGCGGGCGGTTTTGGCGGTGATCGGCGTCCGGTGGCTGACCGCGGCCGGTCCCGATGGTCGGAGGCGGATCGACGACCCGGCCGACTGGGTGCGACGTGAACTGGTGGAGGCATTGGCGGCCGGGGTACGCATCATCCCGGTGCTAACCGATCGCGCCAGCATGCCGACCGAGGCCGACCTGCCGGCCGATCTTGCACTGTTTGGGCGATGCCAGTACCGCCGGTTGCGGCACCGTGAGGCCCTCGCGGACATCGGCAAGCTGGTCCTCGAGCTGACCGCGTTGGACGACGCTCTGCACGCCGCAGCCGCCGCGCAGGCCCCACTCTTGCCGGCGATCTGCCCGGTACCGAACCAGCTTCCGGCGGCCGCCCGACACTTCACCGGTCGGGAGCGGCAGCTCGCCCAGCTGGTAGAGCCTCGTGGTGACGCGGGAGCGCCGATTGTCTCCATAGTGGCCGGCATGGCCGGCATCGGGAAGACCGCGCTGGCTGTGCGCGCCGCTCAACGCCTCACCGCCGACAACCGGTACCCGGACGGCTGCCTGTTTGTGGATCTGCATGGCTGCAGCGGCCGAACCCCCACCGACCCCGGCGACGCACTGGAAGCGCTGCTGCGCGGACTTGGGGTGCCCGGCGCACAGATCCCCCCGGGCGCCCAAGCACGCGTCGGGCTGTACCGCACTCTCACCGCCCACCGGCGGGTGCTGATAGTGCTGGACGACGCTCGCGACGATGCGCAGGTCCGGTCGCTGCTTCCCTGCGCACCGACCTGCCGCGCACTTGTCACCAGCCGCCGACGGCTGGCCAGCCTGGATGACGCCGATCATGTCACCCTGGACAGTCTCCCGCTGCCCGAAGCCATCCAGCTGTTCCGCACCATCGTCGGGGAACAGGTTCACGGCGACGGGCAGACCGTCCAAGGCATCGTGCGGCTGTGCGGGCTGCTGCCGCTGGCGATCCGCATCGCCGCCGCCCGCCTGAAGGCCGACAAGCACCTCGACGAGCGCGCGCTGTTGCGCCAACTCGAGGCGGCGCGTGACCTGGAGCTGCTGCGCAGACCCGCCTACTGCAGCCGGCTTGACGTGCTCGACGACGGGGACCGCAGCGTACTGGCGGCCCTGGAGGTGTCCTTCCAGCAGTTGCCCGCCGAGCAGCAGCTGGCGTTCGCTAAGCTTGGTCTGCATCCCGGCCTGGAGTTCGAGCCCTACGCCGCGGCCGCTCTGTTCGACGGCACTCCCGGCGCCGCCGGCCGGCTGCTCGCCGGCCTGGAAAACGTCAACCTTCTCGACCAACCGGCTCCTGGCCGATACCGCTTCCACGATCTGACCCGCGCCTACGCCAGCACCCGGCGCTCGGCCACCCAGGCGGTCGCCACGGCCGCCCTGCTCCGGCTGTACGGGCACTACGCCCGGACCGCCTTGGCCGCTGCCGATCTGGCATACCCGTCCCAGATCCGGCCGCCACGGGCTGCGCCACCGGGCACTGGCACCGCCCGTGAGCTGGCTGACCAGGCGGTCGCGCTGGCGTGGCTGGACGCCGAGCTGGCCAACCTGCTCGCCACCGCACATCACGCCGCAGCCGGCGGCCAACACGCCCACACCACCTGGCAGTCCGCCGTCCTACACCGACACCTGCGGGTCCGCGGCGCTTACTCTGCGGCAGAGGCCCTGCACGGGGCCGCCCTGAGACTGGCCGGAACCGATGGCGACCGACCGGCCGAGCTCGCCGCGCTCACCCATCTCGGCTGGACCCACCACATACAGGGTCGGTCCGCTGCTGGGGCCGACTGCTTCCTCCGAGCCGTGGAACTGGCCCACGCCATAGGCGATCCGGCGGCCGAAGGCGCCGCGCTGACCGGCCTTGGATACGTCCACCACGGACAGAGCAGGTACAGGTTGGCGACCAGATACCTCGCCCGGGCGGCCGAGCTGGCCCGCTCGACCAACAACACCGCCGATGAAGTCGACATCCTGATCGGGCTTGGATACGTCTACCATCCACAGGGCCGGTATGACCGGGCACTCGACTGCTACGCCCACGCGGTGAAGCTCGCTGAGGCGAACGGCAACGCCTCAGCTGAACTGGACGCCTTGACAGGCCTCGGCTGGGCCCACGGCGCGCAGGGCCGGTACGAGCCGGCGACCAACTGCCTGACTCGTGGGCTGGAGTTGGCCCGCGCGACCGGCAACCCGGTCGGAGAAGCCGGCGCGTTGAACGGCCTTGGCTTCGTCCACATGGCACAGGGCCGGTACGCGCTGGCGATCGAGTGCCAGACCCGGGCACTGCAGCTGGCCAGGGCCGCCGGCTATCTAATAGGCGAACTCGCCGCGCTAGGCGTCCTCGGCTGTATCTATCTGGCGCTGGGTCGCTACGGGCCGGCGCGCGACTGCTACCAGCATGTCCTCGATCTCGCCCGCTCGGCCGGCAGCAGCAACTGGCAGTTCGAAGCCCAACTCGGCCTTAGCCGCGCCGACTGCGGGACAGGCCATCCCGACCGCGCGCTCATCCACGGCCGGCTCGCCCTCCACATCGCCCGCACCGTCAACCATCGACCAGACCAGGCGCGCGCACTGGACTGCCTGGCCCACGCCTACCATGCGCTAAATCGCGCCAACCACGCCCGTCGCCACTGGCAGCAGGCTCTGGACATCCTCTTCGATCTCGGCGTACCGGCCGCTGAAGATGTCACGGCCGCGAACCTGCGCGCCCGGCTGGCCGATCTCGAGGCCGCTACCACGTAGACACACGTAGACATCCGCTGCTGCGGCGGCTACGGGCCAGGGACAGCGGCAGGCCAGGTGTACGACGGTCCCGGGGCTCGACCACGCCCGGACCGTCGAGTTGAGCTGACGTAAGCCGAGTGAGGTTTCTACGATTTAGTGGCGGGCGCCATGTCGGGGTGATCACTTGGATCCGCCCTCCAACGGCCGGTACATGACGTCGACCCTGCGGTCACGGGTCCACTCCGATCGTTGGCGTTGCGAGATCCCGTACACAAAGGCTGGTGCCTGTTGCTCGGCTGACCCCGGAAGACCCGAACCGCCGAAAGCTTGGCCAGCTTCTGCGCCTCGTCGAGCTGGCGCTCCGCCTGAGAACCTGCTCGGCAAAGCGGAGTGGGTCGATGAGACAGTCCTCGGCAGGCACGCCGACGGGGGCGAAGAGATCCTGCGCGGTCAGGTGAATGTTCTGGTAGTCGATCACGACACACTTGCGGACGCACTGCCCTCCAACAAAACCCGCCAGTCCCAGAGGGTGGCGGGGAGCAATGCGTGATTATAGCATCGGTCAGGCTTGCCGGGAACCGGACGGCGCATCCGGTATCGGGCACAGCGGCGCGATCAGGGTGGGCCGGTGGCGAGGGCCTGGCGGGCGCGGTGGACGAGGGCCGGCACCCGGGCGCCCAGCTCCTCGAAGCCGGCGCCCACGGTCTGACCGGCGAGGTAGCGCCGGTGGATCCCCTCGCTGACGACCGCCAGCTTGTAGTAGCCGAGGGCGACGTACCAGCCCAGCTTGTCGAGCCGCACGCCCGGCCGCCGTCCGGCGTACGCCGCCACCAGCGCGGCCGGGGCCGGGAAGCCCGCGTCGGGCCGGAACGGCGTGGCCGGGCCGAGCCCGGCATGGGCCAGCTCGGTGTAGACCCAGAGCAACCCGACGTCGGCCAGCGGGTCGCCAACCGTGGCCATCTCCCAGTCCAGCACGGCGACGATCCGCCGCCGGCCGGCGTCGAACATCACGTTGTCCAGCCGGTAGTCGCCGTGCACCACCCCGGGCGGGCCCGACTCCGGTACGGCGGCGGCCAGCAGCGCGGTGACCTCCTCTAGCTCCGGCAGCTCCCGGGTCCGCGAGCGTTCCCACTGCTGGTGCCACCGGGCGACCTGGCGGGCCAGGTACCCCGGCCGGCCCAGCCCGCCCAGCCCCACCTCGGCCGGCACCACCGCATGCAGCGCGGCCAGGACCTCGACCAGCGCCATGCCACAGGCCGCGGCCTGGGCCGGCGAGAGGTCAGCGGTCTGCGCCGGCTCGCGCAGCACCACCCCGTCGACGTACTCCATGACGTAGAACGGCGCGCCGAGCACCGACTCCTCGGCACAGTGCAGCAGCACCTGCGGCACCGGCACCGCCGTGCTGGCGAGCGCGGCCAGCACCCGGTGCTCCCGGCCCATGTCGTGCGCAGTCGGCAGCACATGCCCCAACGGCGGCCGGCGTACCGCCCAGACCGACGCGCCGTCGGTGACCCGGTAGGTCAGGTTGGACCTGCCACCGACGATCCGCTCGGCGGTGAGCTGGCCGGCCAGCCCACCAGGCAGGTGCCCGGCGAGGTATGCCGCCAGCCTGTCGACGTCCAGCCCAGGCTGGCTGCTCTCGCTCGGCACCATGGTCAGCCGATCGTGGCGCGGATCTGGGCGCCGCCGTCGACCACGATGGTCTGGCCGGTCATCCACCGCGACTGCGCGCCGACCAGGAACACCGCCGCGTCCGCGATGTCCGCCGGCTCGCCGATCCGGCCGAGCGGCAGCGCCGCGTTGAGCCGCGGCTCGTGGCCCTCCCAAAGCGCCCGGGCAAGCTGGGTACGGACGATGCCGGGGGCGATCGCGTTGACCCGGACCTTCGGGGCCAGCTCGGCGGCGAACTGCCGGGTGAGGTGGATCACCGCGGCCTTGGTGGCGTTGTAGAAGCCGATGCCCGGCTCGGTCAGCAGCCCGCCGATCGAGGCCATGTTCACGATCGTGCCGCCGCGCTCGGCCATCCCGAGCCGCCACGCCACCTGCGTCCACAGCACGATGGAGAGCTGGTTGACCTGCACCGTCTTCATGGCGGCGGCCGGCTCGATGTCGACCATCGGGCCGTAGTACGGGTTGGTGCCGGCGTTGTTGACCAGGATGTCGACGCCGCCGAACTCCTCGACCGCGGCGGCGACGCAGGCCCGCGCCTGGTCCGGCTCGGCGACGTGCGCGGCCCTGGCCAGCACCCCGACGCCCGGGTACGCCGTACGCAGCTCGGTCGCGACGGCGTCCAGCGACCCCTGCCGGCGGGAGGCGAGCATGACGTTCGCGCCTTCGGCGGCAAGTGCCGTCGCGATCGCCCTGCCGATGCCGCGGGACGCGCCTGTGATGACAGCGGTCCTGCCGGCCAGTCCGGTCCGCATCGTCTCGCCTCTCTTGCTGTGTACGCGTCATGCTCCGCGCGCATCGTCCTGGGCGTCGTCCCTGGGCGCCGTGCTGAGCGAACTGTATGTATAGGAGCGCCTAGATGGAGATTCGCGGATCGGTCGTCGTCGTGACCGGGGCGGCCCTGGGCATCGGCGCCGCGCTGGCCCGCCGGTTCGCCGCCGAGGGGGCGGCCGGGGTTGCGGTCTGTGACCTCGACGGCGACGACGCCGCCGCGGTGGCCACGGAGATCGGGGAACGCACCGATGCCAAGGCGATCCCGGTGACCGCCGACATCACCATCGAGGCCGACGTACGGGCGCTGGTGGAGCGGACCGAGAGCGAGCTGGGGCCGATCGACCTGTTCTGCTCCAACGCCGGGATCGCCACCGGGCTCGGCCTCGGCGCCCCGGACGAGTGGTGGGAGGCAGCCTGGGCGGTGAACGTGCTGGCCCACCTGTACGCCGCCCGTGCCGTCGTACCCCGGATGCTGGAGCGTGGCCACGGCTACCTGCTGCAGACCTGCTCGGCGGCCGGGGTGCTGATCCAGCCCGGCGACGCGCCGTACAGCGTGACCAAGCATGCTGCGGTGGCGTTCGCCGAGTGGCTGGCGCTGACGTACGGCGACCAGGGGCTGCGGGTCAGCGCGCTGTGCCCGCAAGGGGTGCGCACTGACCTGCTGATGACCGGGCTGGCGACCGGCACCGCCGCGGCCAAGGCTGTCATCGCGGCCGGCGCCCTGCTCGAACCGGAGGATGTCGCCGCGGCCGCCGTCGAGGGCGTGCGAGCTGAGCGGTTCCTGATCCTGCCGCACCCGGAGGTCGCCGAGCTCATGCGGCGCAAGGCCGACGACCCGGGCCGGTGGCTGGCCGGGATCGGGCGGCTGGTGGCGATGCTGGGCGCCCAGCAGCCGACCTGACCGGCCTATGCTGTGGCCACACTGTAGGCGACCAGCAACAGCGCGACCGCGAACAGGATGGCGCCCGCCGTGCTGAGGCTGTTGCCGCGGGACCAGGCGCCTGGCTGGCCGACCGCCATATGCACGAAGAACCCTCCGGACTGGGCCAGGACGCCAACCAGGAGCAACAGGCAGACGGTCCATTGAAGGCCGGCGCTGATGCCGAGGCCGGGGCGGCCCAGGATGTCCAGCGTGACCAGGCTCAGCACGAGCAGCACGCCGGCATGCGCGTGGCCGGCCCGGAAGTAGGTGTGCTGGAAGTCGGTGAGCTTCTCCTTCGGGATGAGGCGCAGCAGCGAGAAGCCGCCGAACATCACGGTCGGGATCGAGATCAGCACGATGACGGTGAACAACTGGACCGGGCCATCCATGAGCTGCCATCCGTTTCGGTCAGGCCCCGCCGGGGGCTGCGGTACGGCCCGAAACTTACCGTGTGGTCACCTCTCGGCGTTGTGGTGACCTCTTGGGGTCTCGAGGCAACGATAGGTCACCACAACGCCGGCAGGTGACCACACGGGCGGGCCGGGCAACGACAGGTCACCACAACGCCGACAGGTGACCACAATCCGCGGGGGGTCAGCGGGCGGCGAGACGGGTGAGCATCGGCTGCGCGGCGTCATGCAACGCGGTGCGCTCGGCCGGGGTCAGCTCGTCCAGCACCGCCCGCCAGCCGGCCAACCGGACCGCGTCGAGCTCGGCAGCAAGCGTACGGCCGTCCGTGGTGGCCTCCAGTCGCTTGCTGCGCCGGTCCCGGTCGTCCTCGGTGCGCTCGACGTAGCGCAGTCGGACGAGATGGTCCGTAGCCCGGCTGGTCGCCGGCCCCGACAGGGAGAGCCGGTCGGCCAGCTCCTTCACGCTCAGGCCGGCCCGCGAGCCGGCCAGCACGCCGAGCGCCTTGTACTGCGTCATCGACAACTGCGCGCCGTCGAGCCGCGCGACGAGGTCACCGCCTGCCCGCGCCTGCAGCCCGGCGAACAGGTCGAGCAGGGTCTGCGCCGTCGTCCGTGAGCTCGCCATGCCCGGACGCTACGCGAGAATGACACTCCGCACATCTGATGTCGCATGAACTAAATGTGTAGCGCATTAAATACATCATGCATTGAATGCGTCACAAACTTGGTGTTTCGCTCACCAGGCTCGCAGCACATCTGGTGCGTTACGCATCTAATGTCCATGGGCAGCTCCAGGCCCGGGCCATGCGGAGCAGCCGGGGTCGCCCGTACGGCGGGTGGTAGGGACAGCCGGCCGCTGGCAGGGTGGGGGAGTTCATGCTCGAGGAGAGGGGCCTGATGAGGGTTCGTCGCCGGGCCGTGGCCATGGGTGCCGCGGTTGGCGCGGTGCTGGCAGCCGCGGGCCTGGCCGTGACCGCGCCCGCCGTCGCCCTGCACCAGCAGTCCAGCCAGGGGGAGCGGCCCGGCACCGCCCAGCCGCTGACCGGCTCGGCGGTCAAGCAGCCGGTTGCCACCGGCTACGGCGGCGCAGTGTCCACGGTGGACCTCGACGCCAGCCAGGCCGGTCTGGCGGTGCTCCGCCGGGGCGGGAACGCGGTCGACGCCGCGGTGGCCGCCGCCGCGACCCTCGGGGTGACCGAGCCGTACTCGGCGGGCATCGGCGGCGGCGGGTTCTTCGTCTACTACCAGGCCCGCACCCACCGGGTGCTCACCCTGGACGGCCGGGAGACCGCACCCCGGGCGATGGGCCCGACCGCGTTCGTCAACCCGGCCACCGGGCTACCGCTGCCGTTCGCCGACGCGGTGACCAGCGGACTCTCGGTCGGCGTCCCCGGCACGCCAGCCCTCTGGTCCGACGCGCTGCGCGCGTGGGGGACAACCAACCTCGGACAGGCCCTCCGGCCGGCCATCGCGGTGGCCGAGCGCGGGTTCACCGTCGATGCGACGTTCCAGCAGCAGACCGCGGCCAACGCGGCCCGGTTCGCCCACTTCAGCTCCACCGCGGCGCTGTACCTGCCGGGCGGCCAGCCGCCCGCGGTCGGCTCGACCTTCCGCAACCCGGACCTGGCCCGCACCTACCGCCGGCTCGCCCGGTCCGGGGTGGGCTGGCTGTACGGCGGCGGGCTGGCCGCGGACATCGTGCGTACGGTGCACGCCCCACCGCTGGCCCCGGGCAGCACCTACAATGCCCGGCCGGGCCTGCTGGAGCCCGCCGACCTGGCCGCCTACCGGGCCGTCCCGCGCACGCCGACGCACGTGACCTACCACGGGCTGGACGTCTACGGCATGGCACCGCCGTCCTCCGGCGGGTCCACCGTCGGCGAGGCGCTGAACATCCTGTCGAACGTCGACCTGTCCCCGGCCGACCGGGTCTCCGCGCTGCACGACTACCTGGAGTCCACCCGGCTGGCCTTCGCCGACCGCAACCGCTACGTCGGCGACCCAGCGGCCACCGGCGTGCCGCTGGCCGAGCTGCTCTCCCGGGGCTTCGCCAAGGAGCGGGCCTGCCTGATCGACCCGGCGCACGCCGCGACCAGCCCGGTCCCGCCGGGCAGCCCGGACGGCGACTACGCGGGCTGCCCGGCACCGGCCGGGTCGGGCCACGCCGAGCCGTACGAGGGCCGGGACACCAGCAACCTCGTCACCGCCGACCGGTGGGGGAACGTGGTGGCCTACACCCTGACCATCGAGCAGACCGGCGGCAGCGGCATCGTGGTCCCCGGGCGCGGCTTCCTGCTGAACAACGAGCTGACCGACTTCAACTTCGCCCCGACCCAGGGCGCCGCGCCCGACCCGAACCTGCCCGGCCCGGGCAAGCGGCCGCGCAGCTCGATGGCACCGACGATTGTCCTGCGCGACGGCCGGCCGCTGCTCGCCGTCGGGTCGCCGGGCGGCGCGACGATCATCACCACCGTGCTGCAGGTGCTGCTGAACCGGCTCGACCTCGGCATGAGCCTGGCCGACGCGATCGCCGCGCCCCGGGCCAGCCAGCGCAACGGCGCCAACACCGAGGGCGAGCCGGCGTTCCTGGCGCTGTACCAGGCGGCCCTGCAGGCGCGCGGTCACAGCTTCACCACCAACCCGGAGATCGGTGCCGCGACCGGACTGGAGCTTCTCGGTCACGGCCTGGTCACCGCCGCGGCCGAGCCGGTACGGCGAGGTGGCGGCAGTGCGCTGGTGGTGCACCCGAGCGGCTGACCCCGCGCGCCCGGGTCAGCCGCTCGGGTGGTCGAGGAGACGGCATGCAGCCAGTCAGCCAGTCAGCCGGCCGGGGCGGCGACCAGCTCCGCGGCCGGCAGGTCCTCCCGATGCACCTTCAGCAGCACCGCAATCACCACCGCGGATGCCAGCAGCAGCCCACCGCCCCAGGCAAACGCCGTGGTGTAGCCGTGCACCAGCCCCTCAAGCTGCCCGGCCGAGCCAGCCACCGCGTGCGTGGCGAGATACCCGGTGACAGCAGTGGCATAGATGGTGTTCAGGAGTGCGGTGCCGAGTGAGGCGCCGACCTGCTGGGTGGCGTTCAGGGTCGCGCTGGCGGCGCCGGCATCGTGATCGGGCACCCCGATCAGCGCCAGGTTGGACAGCGGCACGAAGGTCAACCCGAGGCCGAAGCCGAGGACGAGCGCGGCCGGCAGCACGTGTACCGCGTAGCTGCTCGTGACGCCGACCTGGGTCAGGTAGAACATCGACGACGCGGCGGTCAGCGAGCCGGCGACCATCAGCGGTTTCGGCCCGATCCTCGGCATCAGGCCGGTCGCCAGGCCCGCCGCGACGAGCACCCCGGCGGTGATCGGCAGGCAGGCGACACCGGCCTGCAACGGCGTGTACCCCAGCACGACCTGGAAGTAGTAGATAAGGAACAGGAACGCGCCGAACAGCCCGGCCCCGGTCAGCACCGAGGCCAGGAACGCGCCGCCGCGGTTGCGGTCCAGCAGGATCCGCATGGGCAGCAGCGGGTTCTCCGACCGGATCTCGACCAGCACGAACGCCACAAGCAGCACCACCCCGGCCGCGACGAACGCCATCGTGGCCGGCGCGCTCCACCCGTCCGTGGCCGCCTTGGTGAAGCCGTAGACCACCGAGACCAGGCCCGCGGTGGCGAGCACCGCGCCGGGGACGTCGTACCGGGTGTTGCCGTGCGCCCGGCTCTCCGGCACCAGCGGGATTGCCAGGGCCAGCGCGACCAGCGCCACGGGGATGTTCACCAACAGGCACCAGCGCCAGTTCGCGTACTCCGTCAGCACCCCGCCGAGCAGCAGGCCGACCGCTGAGCCGCCGCCCGCGATGGCCCCGAACACGCCGAACGCCTTGGCCCGTTCCTTCGCCTCAATGAACAGCACCGTCATCAGCGCTAGCCCGGCCGGCGCGAGCAGCGCCCCGAAGACACCCTGGAGCGCCCGGGCGGCGAACAGCACCGACCCGCCGTTGGCCGCGCCGCCCAGTGCGGATGCCACCGCGAAGCCGATCGCGCCGACCAGGAAGGTGCGCTTGCGGCCCCAGTAGTCGGCGATCCGGCCGCCGAGCAGCAGCAGGCCGCCGAAGGTCAGCGTGTACGCGGTGACCACCCACTGCCGGTCGACGTCGGTGATGCCCAGGTCCCGCTGTGCCTGCGGCAGTGCGATGTTTACGATGGTGGCGTCCAGCACCACCATGAGCTGGGCAATCGAGATCACGACCAGCGCGGCCCAGCGGCGTGGATGGGGCTCGACCGGTGCCTCGCTCACCGCGACGGTTCTCTCGTCAGCGGCGATGCCCCTCTCAGGCACGATGGTCTCGCCAGACATGTGGCCCCCTGAATGCGGTTGTGGCGTCGTTGCGCCGGTCCTTACCCGTAGGAGCCTAGATTGTCTGACCAACCGATTATTTGGTCGGGTCCTGGATACGAGTCGGGTTACGAAATGCTGAGGCCGCGTTATCGGCTTGCCCGCTCGGCTCCGCTGCCGGCACCGTGGGCGTCATGCGGGATGTGGCGGTCGGCTTCGGGCTGGGCTTCCTCGTCGCCGCGCAGCTCGGGCCGATGTCGCTGTTCCTGATCCGGTGCACGCTGCGCGGCGGGCTGCGGGCCGGGATCGCGGTCGGGGCCGGGATCGCGGTGGTCGACGCGCTGTACGCCGCGGCCGGAGCGGCTGGGGCAGCGCCGCTGCTCGCCGTGGACGCGCTGCGGGTCGGGCTCGGTCTGCTGGGTGCGGCGGTGCTCGGGGTGCTCGGCGCACGCACCCTGCTGACCGCGGTGCGGGTGCGGGCCAGGCAGGAGGTGGCCGCCGATGTGGCCAGCCCGGTGCGAGCGTTCGGCGCGGCCCTGGCCGGTACGGCGTCCAACCCGGCGACCATCGCGTCCTGGGCGGCTATCTTCGCCGCGGCCTCGGTCGGGACCGGGGCGGCCGCGCCGGCCCTGGTGGCTGGGGTTGGCCTGGGCAGCGCCACCTGGGTGAGTGCGCTGGTGGCCGGGGTGGCGCTCGGTCGGCGGGCGCTCGGCCGGCGTGCAGTCCGGGCCGCCGACGTGCTCGCGGGCGGTGCGCTGGTCGGGCTGGCCGGCATGCTCGGCTACCGGGCGTCAGTTGACATAATGTAGATTATCGGCTCGCCTCCCACCTCGCATGGCGTTGTGGTCACCTGTCGTTGCCCGGCCCGCCCGTGTGGTCACCTGTCGGCGTTGTGGTGACCTTTCGTTGTCCGGTGACCCCAAGAGGTGCCCACTTGTCGCGAAATCTTCGCGCCAAGAGCGGGCGGGTCAGGGCGGGCTAGCTGGCGGCGCTCGTCACCGCGATACGGAGCACACCGGCGAACCACGGTGTAAACAGCTCGGGCCGCTCGGCCAGCTCCGCGTGCAGGACCGGCACGTCGGCCCACCGCCAACTGTCCACCTCGGACGGCGCCGGCTCGGGGTCGGCGCTGGTCCGGCCGACCAGCACGTGGTCGTGCTCGCGCTCGACCCAGACCCCGCCCGGATCCGCGGCGTAGTAGCGGTACACACCGACGTCGGTCAGCCCCGGCGCGGCCATGCCGAGCTCCTCGGCGAGGCGGCGGGCCGCCGCGGCACAGGGGCTCTCCCCCGGCGCCGGATGGCTACAGCACGTGTTCGACCAGAGCCCGCCGAACCGGGACTTGTCCAGCGCCCGTCGCTGCAGCAGGATCCGCCCGGCCGGGTCGAAGAGCAGCACCGAGAACGCCCGGTGCAGCAGCCCCGGCGCCCGGTGCGCCTCGTCCACCGGGCAGGCGCCGACCGGCGCGCCGTCGGAGTCGACCAGCTCGACCCACCGTTCAGGGCTCGTCGGGTTAGCGGTCATCGGAGCCTCCGGCTGCCGGCGTAGCGTGATCACAACACGGGACAGTGGCTGCCGAACACTGACGATCCTACGCACACCAGCCCACGCCACGCGGCCGGTTGACGCGATCTTGACCGGACACCTGACCGGGCAGGAGCCTGGTCCCATGCGCATCGCGGTGACGGGATCGTCCGGCCTGATCGGCTCGGCACTGCTGCCCGCGGCTCGGGACGCCGGCCATGAGGTGGTTCGGCTGGTCCGCCGCGAGGCCAGCGGACCCGACGAGATCCGGTGGGACCCGCCGCGCGGCGAGCTCGACCCGGCCGACTTGGCCGGCGTGGACGCCGTCGTACACCTGGCCGGAGCGGGTGTCCGCGACCACCGCTGGACTCCTTCGTACCAGGCCACGGTGCTGGCCAGCCGGGTCGACGGCACCCGCACCGTCAGCACCGCGCTGGCCGACGCGCTTGCCCGCGACGGCCGGCCCCGGACCCTGCTGTCCGCCTCCGGCATCGACTTCTACGGCGACACCGGGGACCGGGTCGTGGACGAGACCGATCCGCCCGGCACCGGCTTCCTGGCCGGGGTCTGCCGCCAGTGGGAGGCCAGCACCGAGCCGGCGCGGGCGGCCGGTGTCCGGGTCGCGACGCTGCGCACCGGCCTGGTGCTCGCGCCGAACGGAGGGCTGCTCGGCCCGGTGCTGCCGCTGTTCAGGCTCGGCCTTGGTGGCCGGCTGGGCTCCGGCCGGCAGTACTGGTCCTGGGTGTCGATGGCCGATGAGGTGGCCGCGATGCTGTTCCTGCTCGCTCACCCGGAGGTGTCCGGGCCGGTCAACCTGACCGGCCCGGTGCCGGTGACCAACGCCGAGTTCACCTCGGCGCTCGGCCGCGTGGTAGGCCGGCCTACCCTGCTTCCAGTACCGGGGCTCGCGCTGCGGATCGCACTCGGCGGGTTCGCAGATGAGGCCGTGCTGGCCGGGAAGCGGGTGCTGCCCCGGGCGTTGGGGCAGGCCGGGTTCCGGTTCCGGCACGGCACGGTCGAGGAGGCGCTGCGATGGGCGGTCCGCGACCCATAGGCGATCGGCCCATAGGCGATCGGTCCGGCGACGCCCGCGCCGGGCTCGCCGCGAGCTATGCGCGGTGCCGCCGGATCCACGCCGAACATGGCCGGTCCTACTACCTCGCCACGCTGCTGCTGCCTCGCTGGAAGCGCCCGCACGTGCACGCGCTGTACGGGTTCACCCGGCACGCCGACGACATCGTCGACGATCCCGGCTCGCCGCTCTCGGCCCGGCAGCGGGCCGAGCGGCTGGCTGGCCTGCACACCGAGCTACGGGCGGCGCTGGCTGGTGACCCGGTGACCGACCCGATCCTGCCCGCCGTGGCGCACACGGTGCGGGCGTTCGGCATCGCCACCGCGGACCTGGACACCTTTCTCGCCTCGATGACGGCCGACACCATCCAGTCTGGGTACCAGAGCTACGCCGACCTGCTCGGCTACATGGAAGGCTCGGCGGCCGCGATCGGCAGCATGATGCTGCCCATCCTGGCACCGTCCGATGTGGACGGTGCCCGGGAGCCCGCCCGACAGCTCGGCTTCGCCTTCCAGCTCACGAACTTCCTGCGCGACGTCGGTGAGGACCTGGACCGGGGCCGGGTCTACCTGCCGACACGGGACCTGGCGGCCTTCGGCCTCACCCGGGACCATCTCCGCGCCGATCGTGCCACCGGCCGGGCCAGCCAGCCGCTGCGGGCGCTGCTGCGTTTCGAGGCCGGTCGGGCGCACGACCACTACGCCCGCGCCGAGCCTGGCATCAACCTGCTCGCCCCGTCGTCCCGGCCATGCATCCGGGCCGCGCTGGAGCTGTACCGGGGCATCCTGGACGAGATCGAGCGGGCTGACTTCGAGGTGCTGCGGGCTCGGGTGCGGGTGCCGCGGCGCCGCCGGCTGGCCATCGCGGCCCGGCACCTGGTCGCGGCCCGGGCCGCTGAGCGGGCCGAACGGCGGGCCCCGGCGGCAGGTTAGCGAAGGGCGGCCTGGATCGTGGCCAGCGCGCCCGCCAGGCTGGTGGGCCGTAGCACGCCGGCTGGCAGCCGGTCCGTCCGCCAGCCGGGGCCCATCGCCAGCAGCGCACGGCCAGGCAGGTCCATCTCGGCCAGGATGCCCGGCCGGGCCAGCCGGCTCAGGTGCGCCCATACGGCGATCACGCTCGGCCCGGTCCGGCGTACCGCGTCGCGCAGCGCCTCGGTCGGGACCCGCGCGCCGAGCTGGACCACGGTGATCCCCTCCTCGGCCAGCGCGGCGGCCAGCGCGTTGATCGGCAGCGTGTGCTGCTCGTCCGCGACGCAGGCCAGCAGCACCGGCCGGCCACTGCCGGGCGGCGATGACGACGGGAACGGCACCGACCCCAGCGCGGCGGTCACGCCGTTGCTCAGCAGGTGCTCGATCTCGATCCCGCATCTGGTCCGCGCCCACCGTCGGCCGGCCGCGACCAGGGTGGGCAGCACCATCCCGTCCCATGTCGCCAGCACGCCCTCGCGAGCCAGCGAGGTCTCCACCAGCCGGCGTACCTCGATGGCGTCCAGCCGCACCGCGGCCCGGGCCAGGCCGCGTGCCTCCGGCCCGGCCCGCCCGACCGGGAGCGCATACCCGCCGCCGTCACGCCGACCCAACCCGGCGACCGCGACCGGGTCGGCGTCCAGCCCGCCGCGGACCAGCCGGGCCGCCACCGCGGGCGGCACCCCGTCGAAGGTCAGCCGGCGCATCCGCTCCAGCCGGGCCAGGTCGATCGCGGTGTACCGCCGGTGCTGCCCGGCCTGGTGGCTGCTCGGACCGAGGCCGTAGCGGCGGTCCCAGGTGCGCAGGGTGGAGACCGCGACCCCGAGCCGCTGCGCGACAGCACCGGCCGTGAGCACCAAATCACTGCCGGTCATGCCGCCATCTTCTCGTGTTTGTAATGGTTCACAGTGGCTCCGGCGTTCATTCCCGGGAAGAAGGTATGAGGGAGGTTCACGAAGGGATCCCGATGGCTCAGGTCCGGCCGGCGACTGCCCGGCCCACCGCGCTGGCCGGCGGCTGGTCGGCCGCGCTGGCCGGCGTCCTCGCCGGCGCGGTGGGGGTGGGTGCCGGCGAGCTGGCGGCGGTGGCCATCCGGCCGGAGGCGGCGCCGCTGGTCGCCGTCGGGAGCGAGGTGATCGACCGTACGCCGGCCTGGCTGAAGGACGTCGCGGTGCGCAGCTTCGGCACGGCCGACAAGGCGGTGCTGCTGGGCGGCATCCTGGCGCTGCTCACCCTGGCCGCGGCCGTGGTCGGGCTGCTGGAGCGCCGTTACCCGGCCGCCGGCCTTGCCGGCATCGTGGCTGTCGGGCTGCTCGGCGCGTACGCCGCCGTGCACCGTCCGGAGGCGCGGTTCGTCGACGCGGCGCCGTCGCTGCTGGGCGCGGTGGCAGGCTGCCTGGCCCTGACCAGGCTGATCCGGGCGGTGCCAGCCGGCGGCACACCGGGCGGGCCGGTCGGTGCCGCGGCCGGGCTCGGCCCGGACCGGCGCGGGTTCCTGCGCACCGCGGCTGTCGCGGCCGGGGTCGCCGCGGCGGCAGAGGTCGGGGGCCGCTGGCTACAGGACCGCCGGTTCACCGCCCGCCGGTCGCGGCTGGCCGTGCGGCTGCCCGCCCCCGCCTCCCCCGCCGGCCCGGCATCGTCCGTGGACCTCGGGGTGCCCGGCGCCAGCCCGTACGTCACCCCGAACGCTGGCTTCTACCGGGTCGACACCGCCCTCATCGTCCCCCAGGTGCCCGCGCAGACCTGGTCGCTGCGCATCCACGGCATGGTCGACCGGCCCGTCACGATCTCCTACGCCGAGCTGCTGCGCCGCCCGACGGTCGAGCGCCTCATCACCCTGACCTGCGTGTCCAACGAGGTCGGCGGCCCCTACGTAGGCACTGCCCGGTGGCTCGGCGTGCTCCTGGCGCCGCTGCTGAGGGAGGCGGGGGTGCGCCCGGGGGCCGACCAGCTCGTCGCCCGGTCGGCCGACGGCATGACCATCGGCACCCCAACGGCGATCGCGATGGACGGCCGGGACGCCATGCTCGCGCTGGGGATGAACGGTGAGCCGCTCCCCCTGGAGCACGGCTTCCCGGTCCGGATGGTCGTCCCCGGCCTGTACGGCTACGTCTCGGCCTGCAAGTGGATCGTCGACCTTGAGCTGACCACCTTCGACGCCTACGACCCGTACTGGGTGGCGCGCGGCTGGGCGAAGCAGGCCCCGATCAAGACCGAGTCCCGGATCGACACGCCGCGGGCAGGTGCCGGGCTGGCCGCCGGCCGGGTCGCGGTGGCCGGCGTGGCCTGGGCGCAGCACCGCGGCATCCGCGCCGTCGAGGTCCGGGTCGACGGTGGCCCGTGGGAGCCGGCCCGGCTGGCCGGCCAGCCGACCACCGACGCCTGGCGGCAGTGGGTCTACGACTGGGACGCGGCGCCCGGGCGGCACACCCTGGAGTCACGGGCCACCGACGGCACCGGCCAGCCGCAGACCGGCCAGCGGGTCGAGCCGTTCCCGGACGGCGCCACCGGCTGGCACCGCATCGAGGTCGTGGTCGTCTAGCCCGCGCCGGTTAGTCGAGCTGCCCGGCGGCCACCGGCTGGTCAGCGCACCACCAGATGTGCGCCAGCTATGACCCGGTCCCGCGCCTTGCGCAGGTCGGCAGCCAGGAGCTGCTCCTTCGTGACGCCCATGAAGTAGAGGATCTCCTCATGGTTCGTGGTGTCGGCGAAGTTCTCGAAGCCGACCCGATAATAGAGGTCCAGCGTCGTGGGCGCCGGGGCGCGGTCGGGGGCCTCATCGGTGCGTATCGCATCCAGGATGGCCGGCACGTTGTAGCGCAGGTTCACCGCCGACCGGTGGTAGAAGTTCTCACCGTCGAACTGGACGAGCGGCAGTGACTCGGCCGGTTGCCCATGCGGACGGTCGTCCCGCCTCCGGAAGACTGGGTGGGTGAGCAGGTCGTACTCGAACACCTCGTCCAGGATCGGGGCGACTGCCGCGGGCAGCACCGGACGCACCGACTCCCGCCACCATCGACGCAGCAGGCGTTGTGCCTCGCCACCGCTGAGCAGGTAGCTCAGCGCCGGCCCGTACGCATCCTGGTCAGCCGCGCTGCGCACCAAGGCGGCGCGCAGCGGTTCGGCCGCTGGGTCGTTCGTGCCGTCGACCCATTCCTCGATGCTGCGCAGCAGCCGTGACTGGGTTATGCCGGCGAGCGCCCGTAGTGGCCCCCACACGTGCCGAAGCACCGTGTACTCGGCGAGGAGACGAGCCCAGAAGAGAAACCGTTGCATGCGCTGGTTCTCCGCGAAGCTGATCGTGTGGTGCGCTAACGAGTACTCGAAGTCGTCGTTGTCGCCGCGCACCGAGATGATGCCGTACTCCTCCTTCTTGTCGGAATACTGCGTGTTCGGCAGGAGCAGCAGCGGGTAGACCGCGATACGGGAGACCCGTCGAGCCAGCCGGTCATACCCTTCCATGAACGAGTCGACAGTCTCCCCCGGCGCTCCCCAGATAAGCTCGGCATAGCATTCGAGCCCTTCTCGTCCGAGCCAGGCGACCAGGTCTTCCCAGTCGTTGACCCTCATGTTCCGCCGGTTCATCTCGCGTAGCGCGGCGTCGTTCAGCGTCTGCAGCGAGAGTGTGAACGAGCTGCGCAGGCCAGCCGCCTTCATCTTGCGCACGATCGAGTAGAACACGTCCGACTTGTTCTTCGCCCAGGAGCTCTCCAGTGCCCGGGGATAGCCGTGCTCCTCGCGTACCTCGATGAGGTCGTCGACGAACTCCTCGTCGATCGGCAACAGGCCGAAGTTGGCGTCGCACAACGCGACGGTGTGTACCTTCAGCCGACCAAACACCTCCAGCTCGGCGCGCAACCGGTCGCGGCTGAACGCCTTCACCCGCTGGCCCACCGCGCCGCCCCAGTAGCAGAACGAGCACTTGTACGGACAGCCGCGGTTCGTCTCCATGAGGGCCACGTCGTAGCGGAACCGACCAGCCTGGTCGGTCAGCTCGATCGCGCCGGTGAGCACCGGCGACGGGATGATGTCCAGGTTCTCCAGCCGCGGCCGCTCCGGGGTGGTGCGAACCTCGCCCTTCTGGTCCCGGTACGAGATGCCTCGTATCCCGCTCAGGTCCTGGCAGGACGCGTCGTCGAGGTATGCGGTGAGCAGGTGTCCATTCACGGGGTGACGGCCTGTGAGCCTGTGAGCGGTACGCGGTACGCGGTACGCGGTACGCGGCATGCGGCATGCGGCATGCGGCATGTGATGCTTGGGCTTTTGGTTGGGGTTGAGCATGGTCGGCGGCTGTGTCCGGTGTGCCTGGTCTGCCTGCCGGGGCCGGGGAGCGGCGTGAGCTGGTTGCCCGGCTGCGGGCCGTTATCGAGGCGAGGGACACCGAGAACGCGGTGTTGCGTGGGGAGCTGACCGCGTTGCGGGAGTCGTTCTGGGTGCTGCGGGCGGAGCTGGAGACGGTTGTGGAGCGCGAGCGGCTGCTGGGGCTGAAGGTGGCCGGGCTGGAGCGCCGGCTCGGGCAGGACAGCACGAGCTCCGGGACGCCCGGCTCGAAGGAGGGCATCGGGGCGAGGGAGCGCCGTGAGGCCGGGAGGAGACAGGCCTCGGAGCGGGAGCGCCGTGAGGACCGCAAGCGCGGTGGCCAGCCGGGGCACCCCGGTGCCGGGCTGCGAGGGGACCTGGACCCGGATGAGCATCAAAGCGCGGATCCGCCGGGGCGGTGTTCGCGGTGCCGGAGCGGGCTGGCCGGCGCCCGGCCGGCCGGGCCGGGCTGGGCGCAGGTCTGGGACGTACGGTTCAGCAGGGTCGTGACCGAGTGGCTGCTGCCGGCTCTGGTGTGCCCGTGCTGCGGCACGGTGAGCGTGGCCGGGGCGTGCCGGGGCAGCGTGTCGTACGGGCCGGGGGTGAACACGGCGGCGCTGCTGCTGACCGGGTACCCAAACGTCCCGGCGGAGCGGGCCGCGGACCTGGTCGGCATGCTGAGCGGTGTCCCCGTCTCCGCCGGGTTCGTGGACAGGTCCAGCTCCCGGCTCGACGGCAGGCTGCAGGACGCCGGGTTCGATGAGGCGATGCAGGCCGCGCTGGCGGCTGAGCCGGCGCTGGGCGCGGAGGAGACCCCGGTCAACGTGGTCGCCCCGCAGCCGGACCCGCAGACCGGCAAGCCCCACGGCGCCCCGCACGTGCTGATCGTCCGCCCGCCGGGCGGCAAGCTCACCTGGCTGCAGGCCCTGACCTCCCGCAGGCACGAGGCGGTCACCGCGACCCTGGCGTTCCTCACCGGGCTCCTGATCGCCGACGGGTACGGCGCCTACCAGAAGCTGGACAAGCTCGCCGGGGTACAGCAGTGCTGCCAGCACATCATCCGCCGCTGCCGCGCCGTCGCCGGGCTCGGCCCCGGCAGTCCGCAGCCCTGGGCGCAGGACGTCATCGACATCCTGCGCCAGGCGCACAAGGTGATCGAGGACTCCCGAGCCAGGGGCGATCCCGCACCCGCAGCGCAGGTCCTGGCCGACCTGCGCCGGTGCTACGACGAGGCCGTCACCTTCGGGATCACACACAACCGGCACCGGGACCGCCACGACGGCAACCACCCCGGCTACGCACTCGCCACCTGGCTGCAGGACTACGCCCCTCCGGTGCGGCTGCTCACCCGCGAAGCCAGCGTGGACTGGACGAACAACGCCTCCGAGCAGGCAGCCAAGACCGCCAAACGGCACCAGGCCGTGCCCGGCTGCTGGCAGACCCACGCAACCTTGCAGCGCTGGTGCCGGATCCGCAGCTACCTCGACCCCGCACTCGCCCACGGCCTCACAGCTCTCGACGCCATCACCCAGGCACTCAAAGGAAACCCCTGCCCCCCCAGCCACCGCTGCCACCGAGCCACCCGCCGCACAAGAACCCCGTGAATGGACACTCGCTTTCCGCGTTTCATGTTCACAAGCACACCGACTACCGCCGGCCGCTGTCCACCTACGCCACAGCCTTCCGCGCCGTACGGGCATTGCACTTCTTCACACTGCGTTCTGCATAACCCTCTATCCACCCTGCCGCGTCCCGGCTACTCTATTTCGTTTTCAGCTACATACTGGAGTATGTGGCTATGTGGCAGTGTTGTCCCCGTACAGGTGTTCACTGTGGAGCCACCCGGGCGTGCGAGACTGCCCGACATGCCGCCCCGGTACCCGTTCCTGGACGCGCCGCTGCCCCTGGCCTTTGCCCATCGTGGGGCGGACACCGTGGTGGAGAACTCGATGGCCGCCTTCGAGTCGGTCCGCCGCCTCGGCTACCGCTACGTCGAGACCGACGTGCGGGCGACAGCGGACGGCGTGCTGCTCGCGTTCCACGACGCGACGCTGGACCGGGTCACCGATCGCACCGGCCGAATCTCCCGGCTGCCGTACGCCGAGGTGGCGCGGGCCCGGATCGGTGGCACCGAGCCGATCCCGCCGCTGGCCGACGTGCTGGGCGAGCTGCCGGAGCTGCGGCTGAACCTCGACGTGAAGGAGGCGGCGGCGGTCCGCCCGCTGGTCGAGCTGCTGCGCCGGACCAGGGCGGTCGACCGGGTCTGCGTCGGCTCGTTCTCCGACGCCCGGGTGACGGCGATGCGGTCCGCGTTCGGGCCGGCGCTGTGCACCTCCATGGGCCGGCGCGAGATCCTCCGGCTCCGGGCCGCGTCGTACCTGCCCAGGTCACGCCGTCCGGCGGCGGCCGGGTGTGTCCAGGTGCCGCCCCGGGTCGGGCCGGTGCCGGTGGCCGACCGCCGGCTCGTCGCGACCGCCCACGGCCTGGGCCTGCAGGTGCACGTCTGGACGGTGAACGACGCCGCCGAGATGAACCGGCTGCTCGACCTCGGCGTAGACGGCATCATGACGGACCAGGCCGAGCTGCTGCGTGACGTGCTGCGTACCCGCGGCCGTTGGCATGCCTGACTCCGTGCCGCCGGGAGAGATCGTGAGCGAGCGTGCGCGTGACCTGGCCGACGTGGCGCCGGACGCCGACACGCTGCGCCGGCAGCGCCGCGGCTGGTACTTCTACGGCTGGGCCAGCCATGCCTTTCCGACCACGGTGGTCGCGGTCTTCATGGGCCGCTACCTGGAGGCGGTCGCGAGCACCGCCGCCGGCGGCGCTGACGGCCGGGTGCACCTGCTCGGCATCCCGGTCCGGCCTGGCTCGCTGTTCGCCTATCTCATCAGCCTCTCGACGGCGCTGCTGGTGATCCTGATGCCGGTGGTCGGCGCGGTCGCCGACCGGACCGGGCGTAAGCGGGAGATCATGCTCGGGTTCGGCTGGCTCGGCGCCGGGGCGTGCGTCCTGATGTGGTTCGTCCGCGGCGGCAGATGGCCGCTCGGCGCGCTGCTGTTCTTCGTCGCGTTCCTCTCCTATAGCTGCGCGATCGTGGTCTTCCACTCGATGCTGGTCGACCTCGCCGAGCCGGCCGAGCGGGACCGGGTGTCGTCGTTCGGGTGGGCGCTCGGCTACCTCGGCGGCGGGGTGCTGCTGGCCGGGAACTTCGTCGTCTCGTTCCTCATTGACGACCGGGCGGTGGTGGCCCGGCTGTCGCTGGCTAGCGCCGGGGTGTGGTGGGCGGCGTTCGCCGTCGTCCCGTTCGTCGCGCTGCGCGGCCGGCTGGGCAGCGCTCGGCCGGTACGCCCGGCCGACGGTCCGGTGCTGCTGGCCGGCTTCCGCCAGCTCGCCGCCACGATCCGGCGGCTGCGCGGGTTCCCGGTCACGCTGGCGTTCCTGGTCGCGTTCCTGGTCTACAACGACGGCATCCAGACGGTGGTGACCCTCTCGGCGCAGTACGGTCAGTCGGAGCTGAGGCTGTCCGAGCCGGTCCTGCTGTCGGCGATCCTGCTGGTGCACTTCCTCGCCTTCGCCGGTGCGCTGCTGCTCGGCTGGCTGGCCCGCTTCCACGGGGCCAAGCGGGTGGTGCTGGGCAGCCTGGTGGTGTGGACCCTGGTCGTGGTCGGGGCGTACTTCCTGGCGGCGGGCAGCATCCTGCAGTTCTACGGGTTCGCGGTGGTGGTCGCGCTGGTCCTTGGCGGCAGCCAGGCGCTGTCCCGGTCGATGTTCAGCCACCTGGTGCCGCGCGGCGAGGAGGCGGAGTACTTCGGGCTGTACGAGGTGAGCAACTCGGGCACGAGCTGGCTCGGACCGCTGATCTTCGGCCTGGCGCTGCAGAACACCGGCAGCTACCGCACGGCGTTGGTCAGCCTCGTGGTCTTCTTCGTGGCGGGTTTCGCACTGCTGGCCGCGGTGCCGATCCGGCGCGGCATCCTGGCCGTGGGCAACACCCCGCCGGACCGGCTATGATACTCTCTGAACGACGCCCGACCAGCGCACTCATAAGGGCTACCTGCGCGTCGAACCTCACGGCAAGCCTGCGCGGCTAGCACCGACTGGCCTCCGCTTTCCATACGTTGGCATAGCGGGGGGACGTCGGAGTCTGTCGGTCGCCGCTGTCCGGTCTGGAACCACGGGCTGTGCCGCATCTCTGACGTGAGGTTCTAGACTCCGTTCGAGTTTGTTCAGCGGAGGTGGCCCCATGTCTCCAGGCAGTGGACGACCTGCGGGAAATCCGAGCCGCCGCACGCGAAAGTTCCGTTTCCGGTGCCGGAGCTGCGACAAGGTTGCTTGGCGTGGGGCAAATCTCCGCATCTGCCCCAGATGCGGAGAGGAGTCGATGTTCCGGGAAGACCAGCCGCCCCGCCGACAGTAACGAGCGCACATGGTGACAGACGCCCTAGCTCAGCTATCCACGGTGTTCAGACGCCGCTTCTTGTTCAATGCATTACTCCCGACACTCGTCTTCGTCAGTCTCTTCGCGGCAGTCTGCGCGTCCAGCTTCGGGTCGCTCATCGAGCTCAGCGACTGGTGGTCGCATTTGGACATCCTCTCGAAAGCCCTGTGGGCGATTGCTTATCTTGCGACCATATGGTTTCTCGCCGGAGCGGTTGCCAGCCAGTGGCGAGGTATCGTGCGACTGTTCGAGGGTTATCCGCTAACGCGACTCCCCCGCCGCCGCATGCCCGGCTTCACCTGGCACAGCCGGCAAGCACGTAGGCTATGGGTTGGCGACCACGTAGCCGAGACCTTGCGAAGTTCAGGCGAGCGATCCACAGACGAAACGGACGAAGGCGACGAGGCGGAAGAAGGCGAACTCTACGAGCCGCGGCAGGATCTCGCATACTACCGCTACCGCCTGATTGAGCACGACGGTGACGAGTACGACGTCCTGCCGACCAGACTCGGAAATATCCTCCTAGCGGCCGAACGGTATCCCCTCCTCCACTATGGTATAGACTCAATCTACTTCTGGCCCAGACTCTTTCCGCTGCTGCCGAAACAATTCCAGAGCGACTACGAAAAATTTCAACAACAACTCGAGTTCCCCTTGGTGGTTGCATTCCTGTCGAGTATGACCGCATGGCTCGGCGGGTTGGCACTCCTCTACGCCGAGGCGACACCTGAACTGTTCCTGGCCTGGTTCGCCGGCGGCAACCTAGTTGCCTATCTGTTCTACGTTCTTTCTATCACCAATGCCGAAGAGTTAGGCGAGCAACAACGGACTGCCTTCGATCTATACCGACACCTCCTACTAAACCAGTGGCCAACGCCCAGTGATGTCCGCGACGAAAGGAAGGCGTTCGGCGACATCACCGACTTCATCGTCTCAAACGTCGATCCGCAGTGGGGCAGGCCCCAACAGGCCCATCGTCGGCGCCATCCCGTCTCCCCAAGTAACTAGGGCGAGGCATAGGGTGAGACCCTAACCAAGAAGAATCGCGCCGTTCCGCCGGCCGCCGTGAGAGTCGACTCATCGGAGGGAGGCACGGCAGCGATTAGAATAACCGGCTCGGAAGCCGCCCCAGCAGAGCGAAGGTCCAGTACAAGCACCTCCCGCAGAACTCCGCTCCGCGGTGAACCTGTGGTCGCGGTGCTCGAGAGAATCACATCAACTCGATCGCCCAGCGCAACGACTCCGCTCGCCGAATTCGCAGGCGCGAGCGGAAGGCTCGCCACCCTCATCCCGTCAAGGGCGCCGCTGCGGAGTACTGGCCCAAGGTGATCAAGGCGGACCAATTCATCCTGTGCGAGGGCCACGAGCGTGTACTTACCCAGTAAGTCGTTCCTGTCCGCTGTCGTACCGGCCGGCGGGACGGACCCGCGCACAGGGACGGTACGGATGTCGAGCTGGGTGATCTGGTGGAAGGCGGGGAGATCGGCGGCTGCCGCGTAGACCTGCACAGGTCCATCGTCGCGCGACAGGTAGAAACCGCCCGCCGCAGAGGCCAAGACTACACCCAGCCAAAAGTACTGAGATGCCCGGCGTGGTGCAGTAAGTCGTCGCCAGACCAACCTCGGACGAGACGACTCGGGCACGACCACACGCTAGAGGGGATCACTTGCCAAGACACGGATAACACGCCTAGCCAGGACGTAATGCCACCGCAGCAGCTTAAGTGGATCTTGGTCGTTGGCGGTGTCGTTCGTGGTGATCCTGCTGCTGGCCGTGATGATCATGTCCTGTGGCGTGGAAACCTGGGCTGGTTGCCTGTGGCCGGCTGACGGACCGCATCTCGCTGGGGTGCTCACCTCGTAGGTTCTGCGGGATGCGGCCGTCGCCGCGATGACCTTGGCCCAGTAGCACGGACTCTCAGGTTGGGCGTCAGCGATCATCCTCTCTGGACGGGCCGCCTCGGTTGGAGTGCTTTCGAACTGGGTCAGGGTGACCATTCCGATGCGGGAATGTCACCCGTTCCGGTTCTACCGCGCGAGGTTCAGCGGCGGAGCTATCCGCTGGGCACTTTTAAGCCTTCACTAGAATACGCCAACGGTCCGTACGTCCGAGTAAGACGAGAACCGGGCTGGCCTCTCGCCGGTACGGGGTTACGTCAGCTCTCGGCGCATGGCCGCGACCTTCGCACGCCATTTGAGCGTTTGTGGTTCGTTGGGGTACTGCTCTACCAGCTCTCGCTCAAGCTCCGCGGCCGACATGAGCAAGGAGGGGTAGCATTGCCGGTCGCCATTCAACGCGGCCGTTGCCTCGCCGATTGTCCGCTCAAGGTCACCCGATCGTACGGCGACCACGGCAAGGGCCACCCGTGCTTCGGCCGTTCGCATGGGCCAACGGTCCGAGCCGTCCGGCATACGGCCGACTCTCAGCACCTCCGTCGCGTGTTCCGCTGTCAGCTCGTTCATGCCTGTCACGCGGTAGCAGTCCATCGCGTAGAAGTTCCACTTGTCGGGGTCGATGACGAAATGGTGCTCCGGGTGCGCGGGCGCGGGTTTGTTGTCCAGTGCGCGCCGACCAGCATCAAGCGCCGCGCGCATGCCAGGTTCGTCACCGAGACGCGCACGGGCTTTGGCCTCCTGCGCCGCTAGCTGAACCGCTACGCCGCTGTTCGGTGCCAGCGACCGGCCTTCGCGGGCGTGGTCTATGACCTTATCAAGTCGGCCCTGCGTGAGCGCGAACCAGCTTGCCATCTCATGTGCCCACGCCTGAACCTCGTCGTTGCCCGTCTCCCGGCCGATGCTGGCGGCGGCATCTCTCGACGTCTCACCCGCTGCCTTCATGCCCATGTCGTACTCGACGCACCCGACGAGCAACGTAAGCCAGGCAGCGGTGTTCAGCAGCTCGCGGTGCTCCGCGTAGGTGAGCCGACCGGCCCGCAGCCGGGCGACCATGCGGAGAAGCTCGAGGGAGTCTGTGCGCAGCTCGGCGGCCGGCCTGTATGGATATTGTCGGCAGAGCTCGTGGGTCGCGTGGCCCAGGCTGTCAACGGTGCCGGCTCCAAGGTCGGACGACCGTAGGCGACGGATCACCTCGAGAACCTCCCAGGGGCTGCCAGCGTCGCGCCTGGTATGCCCGGCATGGTGGACCGGCCGTGTCTCGTCCAAGAGAAGCGCTACAAAGCGTTCTCCTCCCGCGTGCATGTCGAGGGCCTTTGCCAACCCGTAGCTGGGTCGTTGCCTGCCATTGGCTACACGGTTGACCTGGGCTGCGTCGTAATGGATCTGCTCAGCGAACCGCCGGTAGGACAGCCCGCCACGAAGCTGGTCCATCTCGCGGCGGAACTGCTCGTGCCCCATGTTCGCAGCCTTCCCTCCCACGCGGTGTTGTTGGCCGGTCAACGGCAACGGTCACCCCATCGACATAGCTCACGGTACCCCGCAGGCTTGGTGTTGCGGCCGGACGAGAGAAGGTGCGCCATCGCCCGCCGGTCAGGGTCGCGAAGATCTCGGCGGGGACCGGTACCGTTGCCGTTGGGCCGGTGCCGGTACCCGCCGTCCAACCCGGACCAGCTCGTGGGTACGGGAGCGTTCCGCCATGCCGGGCGGGCACCCGACCGTGCGGACCGAGGTGTCCACGGGTTCGACGGTATGACGGAGGTGACGGCGGTGTGGTGGGCCTGCTCGGCCCTCGCGGGTGGTCGGCGTGCCCGCCGCTTTACGGGGTCGCGGCATCAGTCCGGCGCGACGTTCAGCCGTTCGAGCGACACGGCGGCAAGGTGCAGCGCCACGCTGCTGGTCGCGCCGCCGGCACCGAGCAACGCGAGCGGCACCCAGACCTGGTGCTTGCGAATGGCAGTCGCCATGGCGCCCGCATCCACCGCGTCGACGGCCGCGCAGGCTGCCAGCCAGGGCCGCGCCGGCCCGCCCCGGGTCAGGGCAAACAGGGTGCCCGCACCCAGGGCGAGCTCCCGGGCGGCGAGCATTCGGGTCAGCCAGCCGGTACGTTGGACGGTGCCGGCGTCGACCCGCAGGGTCCGGGCCAGCGTCTCTGGCCGGGCCAGCAGGGTGAGCCCGATCGCTGTCCTGGCCAGCGCGAACAGCCGGACCAGCAGCCGGACGGACCTCGTCGGTGGACTCATCGGCATCATCTTTCTCGGCGGTGTTCACCAGCTCGTCGGGTGCGGCCGGGAGACCGGAGCCACCTTGCCGGGGAATTTTCGCTCCAGGCCGTTCGTTGCAGGGTCAGGCTAAGCACGATCACAGCACGACCGATCCTGCCGGGGAGGTAGCCACACCATGGCCGAGCGCACCCTGCGCGGCAGCCGGCTCGGAGCCATCAGCTACGAGACCGAGCGCAACACTGAGCTTGCCGCTCGACAGTCTGCCGACTACCGGTGCTCCCAGGGACACGTGTACACCGTGCCATTCTCCTCCGAGGCGGATATTCCGCCGACCTGGGAGTGCAAGTTCGACGGTACGATCGGCAAGCTCGTCGGCGGCGCGGAGCCGGAGTCGAAGAAGTCCAAGCCGGCTCGTACGCACTGGGACATGCTGCTCGAACGCCGTTCCATCGACGAGCTCGAAGAGGTGCTGAACGAGCGGCTTGAGCTGCTCCGGGCGCGTCGCTCCACCCGGACCGCCTGACAGCTGGACGCCTGACCACAGACCCAGCCTTTCCCGCCCACCCAGCGGGACCGCACCCCAGCCCCCCGGGGTGCGGTCTCTGTTATGTCCCTTGTTGTATCGCGGACAGGCCAGTTCGGGGCGGGGCACGGTCAGCCGCCAGAGACGCAGGTCTCGGCATCGGCAGGCACAACGTCGTCGTCCCGGCTGTCCAGCCAGCCGTACGGCAGGGTCACCCGGCGCGGCTGCGCGCTGGTCCGGCCACGCGGCTGGCCGACAGCGTCCGGCGGGAAGCCCTGGTCCAGGTCCAGCTCGGCGATCAGGCTGTCCAGCTCGGACAGGGTGGACACCATGCCGAGCCGGCGCCGGGTCTCCCCGCCGACCACGAAGCGCTTGACGTACCACCCGGCGTGCTTGCGGAACTCGCGGCACCCCTGCGCCTCGTCGCCGACCCACTCCACCAGCAGCCTGGCATGCCGGCGCATCACCCCGGCCACCTCGCGCAGGATGGGATACGGCCGGGGTGGCCGCCCGTCGAAGGCGTCGGCCAGCTCGCCGAACAGCCACGGCCGACCCTGGCAGCCGCGCCCAACCACCACCCCCGCGCAGCCTGTCTGGCGCATCATGGCCAGTGCGTCGGCGGCTTCCCAGATGTCGCCGTTACCGAGCACCGGGACGTCGACAGCGGCCGCCAGCGCCTCGATCGCGGCCCAGTCCGCCGTACCGGAGTAGTGCTGCGCCGCCGTCCGGCCGTGCAGTGCGACCGCCACCGCACCCTCGCCGGCGGCGATCCGGCCAGCCTCCAGGTAGGTGAGATGTGCGTCGTCGATGCCGGTGCGCATCTTGACGGTGACTGGTACGGCGCCCGCGGCCCGCACGGCGGCGGCCACGATCCGGCGGAACAGCACCCGCTTCCATGGCAGCGCCGAGCCACCGCCGCGCCGGGTCACCTTCGGCACCGGGCAGCCGAAGTTCAGGTCCACGTGGTCGACCCGGTCCTCCTCGACCAGGATCCGCACCGCCGCGCCGACGACGGTCGGGTCCACGCCGTAGATCTGCAGGCTGCGCGGCTTCTCCGCCGGCCCGAACTCGATCATCGCCATGGTCTTCGGGATCCGCTCGACGATCGCCCGCGACATGATCATCTCGCTGACGTAGAGGCCCGCGCCGTACTCCCGGCACAGCGTGCGGAACGGGGTGTCGGTGACACCCGCCATCGGGGCCAGCACCACTGGCGGCCACACCTCGTGCGGGCCGATCCGCAGCGTGGTGAACTCACCCGGTCCGGCCGGACCCACCGTCTTCCTCCTCGGTCTCACCCTCGATGACCCCCGGCGGTGCTGGCCGGTCGGCCGGCGGGCGCCTCTTCGCGGTCGCCGTGCGGCCCGCGGCGTACCGCAGCAGTGCCACCCGGGCCACCGCCCGCGTCGGCGGTAGCAGGAAGAACAGGCCGATCACGTCGCTGACAAACCCTGGCGCCAGCATCAGCGCGCCGCCGAGCAGCACCAGCGCGCCGTTGGCGACCTCGACGTGCGGCAGTCGCCCCTCGGAGAGCGCGAGCTGCAACCCGCGCCAGGCCCGGGCGCCCTGCTGGCGCAGCAGGATGCCGCCGAGCATCGAGGTGGTGAGCAGGAGCAGCAGCGTCGGCAGCACCCCGATGGCGCGGCCGACCTCGATGATCACGTAAAGCTCCAGCAGCGGCGCCAGGATCAGCACGACCACCACGGGAACGAACATCACGGACTACCCGGCCTCGGCACCGGCACGCTCGGCCAGCGCCCGCTTGCGAGCCGAGCGGCTGCGGCTGGACAGCCCCCAGACGGTGACCCGCCACAGCGCCTCGCGGACGATCGAGCCGCTCATCTTGGACTGCCCGCGCTCGCGCTCCGCGAAGGTGATCGGCACCTCGGTGACCCGGAAGCCGCTCTTCCAGGTGCGCCACACCATGTCGACCTGGAAGCAGTAGCCCTGGGAGGAGATCTCGTCCAGGTTCACCGCGCGCAGCACCTCGGACCGGTACGCCCGGTAGCCGCCGGTGGCGTCCCGGACCGGCAGCCGGAGCATGACCCGGGTGTAGAGGTTGCCGCCGCGCGACAGCAACAGCCGAGACCTCGGCCAGTTCAGCACCGCCCCGCCGGCCACCCATCGGGAACCGAGCACCAGATGGTTGCCCCGCAGCGCGGCCAGCAGCCGCGGCAGCTCCTCCGGGGCGTGCGAGCCGTCGGCGTCCATCTCCACGATGACGTCGAAGCCGACGTCCAGCGCCCAGCGGAAGCCGGCGATGTAGGCCTGGCCGAGCCCGGCCTTCTCGGTCCGGTGCAGCACGTGCACCTGGTCGTCCGAGCTTGCCGCCGTGTCCGCCAGCTTGCCGGTGCCGTCCGGGCTGTCGTCGTCGACCACCAGGATGGATGCCTCGGGCACGGCAGAGCGCACCCGCCGCAGGATGCCGTCGAGGTTGTCCCGCTCGTTGTAGGTCGGCACCACGACGAGCACCCGGCCGAGATCCTCGAACGTCATACGGCCTCTGTCTCCTTCGCCATCTCGACCGCCCGGTTCCGCCGGGCGGAGACGATACCGCTGCCGAGCACCGAGCCCACCGCGAGCATGCCAGCCAGGCTCGCCAGCCACTCGGGCCACGCACCGAGTCGCGCAGCAAGGGTAAGCCCCTCGCGCACCGGCACCGAATCCTCGAGCAGGTCCGAGGTGAAGATCGTCGACTCCGCCCGGACCGTGCCGTCGGGTGTGATCACTGCACTCACCCCGCTGGTCGCCGCGACCAGCACTGTGCGACCGTACTCGACCGCGCGCAGCCGGCTCATCGCAAGCTGCTGGTAGGTCTCGCCGGTGCGGTCGAAGGTGGCGTTGTTGGTCTGCACCACGATCAGCCCAGCGCCGCCGCGCACCACGTCACGCAGCAGCCCGTCGTAGGCGACCTCGAAGCAGATCACGTCGCCGATCCGCTGCCCGCCGAGGTCCAGCACGCCGGGCTCGTCGCCGGCCAGGAAGTCGCCGTGGACCCGGTCGACCTCCTTGCTCACCAGGCGGGCCAGCGGGCGCAGCGGGATGTACTCGCCGAACGGGACCGGATGCCGCTTGATGTACGTCGCACCCGGTCCGCTGACCGGGTCCCAGACGATGCCCGCGTTGCGCAGGTGGTCGCCTGGCCCGTCCAGCACCGCGCCGACCAGGATCGGCACCCCGATCGCCGCGGCCGCGGCGTCGATCTGGGTCCGGGCGTCGAGGTCGGCGAGCGGGTCGATGTCGGAGGAGTTCTCCGGCCAGACGACGAACGCCGGCTGGGGTGTCGCGCCCGAGCGGACCCGCTCGGCCAGCTCGAGGGTGGCCTGCACGTGGTTGCGCAGCACGGCGGTGCGCTGGGCGTTGAAGTTCAGGCCGAGCCGCGGCACGTTGCCCTGGATGATCGCGACCTGCTGCCGCGGCCCCGAGTCGCCGTGCGGCAGGCCGCGCGCGGCGGCCGCCCCCAGCAGCGGCACCGCTACGAACGCCGCCGCGATGGCCAGCGGCCGCCGCGGCCGGTCTCGGCGCAGCACCGCGACGTAGCCGGCGGCCAGCAACGCACCGCACAGCGCCACCGCGAAGGTGACCAGCGGCGCGCCGCCGTACGCCGCGTACGGGGTGAACCAGGTGCGCGGCTGGCTGAACGCGAGCCGACCCCACGGGAAGCCGCCGAACGGGATCCGAGACCGGGCACACTCCTCCGCCACCCACAGGCAGGCCACCCAGACCGGCCAGCCGGGCAGCCGCTGCACGATCGGCAGCAGCGCGCTGAGCCCGACGCAGAAGAACGCCTGCGACACCGCCAGCAGCAGCCACGGCACCGCGCCGACCTCCGTACCGCTCCAGGACAGCAGCGGCACGTACAGGGTGATGCCGAAGATCAGGCCTTGGCCGGCGCCCCAGCCGGGACCGCGGCCGTGCACGACCAGGCACAGCAGGCCGACCGCGACCGGCGCCAGCGGCCAGAACCCGTACGGCGGGAAGGCCAGGAAGAGCAGCCCGCCAGCGGCCGCGGACAGCATGAGCGGGTACCGGTCGAAGACCGGATCGGTCGATGCCGGCACCTGCGCCGCGCCTCCTGAGAGCTGCCGACCTGTCGGCGGGGGTACGACCGCCGCTGGCACCGGTCAGGATCTCACGGAGCTGAGCGAGATCGGAGGACGGTAGGGGGCGCGGCGACTACCGCGCCCCCTCTTGCGTGGAAGGCATCCCTTCCTCGCACGCCACTCCTCCCGTCCACCCTCGGGACCGGGGACTGCGAACAAGCTGTCGTGCCGACCTTCGGTCCGGCCGGTCGCTCGCCGGATGCGAACACCTGCGCCGTTGTCTACTGACCGACGTGACATGCCCTGCCACGCGCCCACCGCCGGTAAGGGGACCCTCCCCGCGAGACGCCGCTGCTTGCCAGACCTGGTCACGCATGGTCCCCCGCGTATGGCCCGTCGCAACGGCGCGGTCGACCTCCGCGGAGGGCGTGAACCGCACCAGCTTTCCCGACGAGTGACTCGGGAAACGATAACGGCCCGGACACCTGCGGTTCAACTCCCCGCTGACCTGCACTTTTGCGTAAATCAGCAGGTCAGGGCGGGTGTTTCGGAATCGACAAACTCCCTTTTCGGCAAGGAAACTCGGCGCGTTGCCGGTGTGTTGCCCTGGGTGAGCAGCGACCTCGGCGGCGCCCCGCCCCCCGGCTACGGGACGACGACGGTGCCTGTCGCGCGCACCACCACGACCGGTTCGCGGAGCACCTCAGCGGCCGACTCCGAGCGATGCGGCGCTGCCCGGCAGACCACCCGGGCCTCGAAGCTGACCGCCCTGCTGCGTCGCCCCACCCGGGTCACCGTGCCGGTCGCCTCAACCACGTCGCCGGCCCGCACCGGCGCCAGGAACAGCACCTCCCCGTACGCCGCGAACAGGCCCTCGTCGCCGTCGGTGCGAATGCACAGCTCGGTGGCCACATCGCCGAACAGGCCCAGCACGTAGGCGCCGTCGACCAGGTTGCCGCCGTAGTGGGCGTGCGCGTACGGCACATAGCGGCGGTGCGTCACCGACACGCCGAGCCTGCTGTCCTGGCCGGTCACCTGTGGCCACTCCTCTCGCCGATCAACGACCATAGCTCGATGATCGGCGAGAGAGTGCGTGCACGAGGTACGAGGCGACCTCGCGGGGGGTGGTGCCCTTGCCGAACACCCGGTCCACGCCGAGCTCGCCGGTCTGCCGGGGGTCGAACCGCGGGCCGCCCACCACGAGCAGCGGCCGCCGCTCCCCCATCGCCTCGCGGAACGCCGCGCCCATCCGCGCGGTGTTGCGCAGGTGGGCGTCCTTCTGCGTCACCACCTGGGAGACCAGCACCGCGTCGGCCTTCTCGGCCCGGGCCCGCCGGACCAGCTCGGGCACGAGCACCTGCGCGCCGAGGTTCACCACCCGCATCTCGCGGTAGTGCTCCAGCCCCTTCTCGCCGGCGAAGCCCTTGACGTTGAGGATCGCGTCGATGCCGACGGTGTGCGCGTCGGTGCCGATGCAGGCTCCCACCACGACGAGCTTGCGGCGCAGCAGGCGTCTGATCGCGAGGTTGACCTCCTTGGCCGGCAGCAATGGGTACTCCCGCTCCTGAACGTGCACCTGGGAGAGGTCGACGAGGTGCTGCACCCGGCCGTACACGACAAAGAAGGTGAACTCCGGCCCCATCGGCTTGGCGTGTACCACCATCGCTGGGTCCAGGCCCATCTTGTGCGCGAGCTGCAGCGCGGCGCCCTCGGCCAGCGGCCCGTGCGGGACGGGCAGGGTGAACGACGTCTGCACCATCCCGTCCCCCGTGGTGTCCCCGTACGGTCGCACCACGCTCCGCCCAGCCGGCTGTCCCGCAGCCTGCTGCGAACTGTCCACTGTGGATCTCACCGCCTCTCCACGATCCTCTCCACCAGCAGCCAGATCGTGGTCGACGGGTTCCGCCCCGCCTCCAGCGCCTTGGCCCGCTCGATGGCGGCCGCCACGCTGTCCGCGAAGTCGGCGAAGTCGAGGTCCGCCTTGGCATAGGCAGGCAGATGCTTGCGAAGCCGCCGGACGACCGCCGCGTATCCATCGACGTAGGCCGTGCAGTCCTCATGGTGCAGCAACAACCAGAGCTCGAAGCACGGGTTCGACACGGCAAGCTCGATCCCCCTGTTGGCTGCCGTCCTCACGGCGGTGGCAATATCAAACTCATCGACGTCGACAACGCAGTAGATCTCGTCGAACTGCTCGCCACGATGTCGCACCATACGGCCGGCGTAGTCCACGAGCCCGGTCGGGTCAATCGCACGAACCTTTACGGTCAACGAGACCGAGCTGTCCCCACGAGCCCGCCAGAGCCCGACCAGGTAGGCCATCTCTGTGCGGCCTCCGCAAACGACCAGCACCCGGCGGCGGACCGGGAGTCGGACGCGGCGACCGCGAGATCTGTCCTCAGCTCGCGACACGTCCGCCGGCCCCGTCCTGGCGTGGCGTCACGGCGTCGCTGAAGTCCAGGTCGAACAATGCCGGCACCGCGCCGTACGAGCCGGTCAGGTACCGGCGCTCGGTGTTCTCGTCCTTGCGGGGTCGGAAGTCGGAGAGTGCGTACAGGCTCGTTGCTCCGTCTCGGTCCTTTTCGACGAACCACACCTCGTCGCGGCCGAGGATGTCCTCCCCAAGCCACCGTCCGAGCAGGCTTGCCGCATGGGTGGTGGAAATCAACTGAGCGCCGGCCGGGTTGTTGGCGGGATCTCGAAACAGGAACACGACCTGATCGGTCAGCCGCGGGTGAAGAGCCAGGTCAATCTCGTCGATAACGAGCACGCCACCGGTGTCGAGGCAGTGCAGGATCTTGGTGAGATAGCTGAGCCAGACTCTGGTGCCGTGCGACTCCTCCCACAGCTCAAGGGGAGCACTGTGCGAGTTGTGGAAGAACACCAGTCGCCGACGCCCGGGCACGTCGCTGGCGGCGGTCGCGATGTGCTGGATGCCGACGTCGGCGGCCCGGGCTAGCGCGGTCAGCCGGCTGCCTCCACTGTCCTGGTCTCGATTGTCCTGGTCGAGCTGGGTGATGATCTCCTGCTCATCCGGCTGCCGGTCCTCAGCGAGGACGATCCGCAGCCGTTCGGCAAACCAGGCATAGACCGTGGTCACCTGGGTCAGGCCGCCGCGTGCGGCGAGGGTGAGGAAAAGAGTGTTCGGTCGCAGCAGCTCCTCCAGCAACGTGACCTGCCTGCGGGCAGGTCCAGCCGTCGGCCCGGGGTGAATGTGCTGGCCCGCCCGCTCGAAGATCACCTGACGGCGGTTGTGGGGGTAGGCGTGCAGCCACTCCTCGCGGACCCGCTCGTCGTCGATCTCGAAGCCGTAGGAGTACCGGACGCCGTCCAGCAGCACCTCGACGGCGTAGACCGAGGGCTCGACGGCGGCGGCCGGGTCGAGGCGGAACGGGGTGCGTGGGATGCCGGCGCCGGGCTCCCACTCGGCGAAGGAGGTCCGGACGGCGGTCTGCATGAAGCGCAGCGCGTCCAGCAGGTTGGACTTGCCGGAGGCGTTGGCGCCGAAGAGCGCCGCCACGGGCACGACCGGCCGGGACTTGTTGTACGCCGGCAGGAGCAGCAGCTCCTGCTCGGCCCGGATCGAGCGGTGGTTGGCGACGCGGAAGCTGCGCAGCACGGTGCCACCTCCTTTGGACAGGTTCGAGCCTTCTCGTGCAAGTAAACCGCAAGAATCGACCGCTAGCTTCCCGACAGGCCCGCTTCCAGAAGGTCAACGGCGGGGTTGTAGTAGTCCTCGGCGCGCGGCACGACGCCGTCCAGGCCCTTGCCGCCGTCGACCGGCCGCCGGGTGACGCCGAAGGTGCCGTCGGCGATGGCGTTCAGCAGCCCGCCGGCCGCGATGCGGTCCAGCAGGTCGACGGCCTCGCCGAGCACCTGGTGCGCCCGCCGTACGATGAGCCCGTCCGGGGCCGGCACGAAGTCCTCGTGCAGGCCGCCAGCCGCACCGAGCACGTACCGCACATTCTGCAGCGCCAGGTCCCGGTCGGACAGGAACGGCGTGACCACCGCCTCGGTCATCATGCCCACGAGCAGGATGCCCTGGCCGGTCAGCGCCCCCACCAGGTTGAAGAACCCATCCAGCAGGTAGCCGCGGAACACGTCCCCGGTCATGTGCTTGGTCGGCGGCATCCACTTCAGCGGCGCGTCCGGGAACAGCTCCCGGGCCAGCAGCGCGTGCGCCAGCTCCAGCCGCAGCGAGTCCGGCAGGTCCGGGTTGATCTCGAAGGCATGGCCAAGCCCGAGCTGCCAGTCCGCCAGCCCGGCCTCCTTGGCGAACCGCTCGTTCAGCAGCTGCGAGACGGTGACGGTGTGCGCGGCCTCGACGGCGTCGGCGGTGGTGAGGTAGTTGTCCTCGCCGGTGTTGATGACGATGCCGGCGCGGGCGTGCACCATCCGGGAGAACCGCTGGTCGACGAAGGTTCGCTTCGGGTTGATGTCGCGGAAGAGGATGCCGTACATCGAGTCGTTGAGCATCATGTCCAGCCGCTCCAGGCCGGCCAGCACGGCGATCTCCGGCATGCACAGCCCGGAGGCATAGTTGGTCAGCCGCACGTAGCGGCCGACCTCGGCGCTCACCTGGTCCAGCGCGGCTCGCATCAGCCGGAAGTTCTGCTGGGTCGCGTAGGTGCCGGCGAAGCCCTCCCGGGTCGCGCCTTCCGGCACGTAGTCGAGCAGCGACTGGCCGGTGGACCGGATCACCGCGATCACGTCGGCGCCCTCCCGGGCGGCGTTCTGCGCCTGCGGGATGTCCTCGTAGATGTCGCCGGTGGCCACGATCAGGTAGATCCACGGCCGCCGCGGCGGGTCGCCGTACCTGCGGATGAGCCGGTCCCGCTGCCGCCGGCTGGCATCGACGCGCCGGAGGCCGGTGGCGACGGCGCGCCGGGCGGCGGTCCGGGCCTGCTGCGCCGGCCGTCCTTCGGGGACGGTGAAGCGAACCGACCCGGCCGCTGTCTTGGCCGCCAGGTCGGCCAGGCCGGCGTGCCCGCCGGACAGCAGCGCGTGCCAGACCGGCAGCGCGACGCCGTGCTCCAGCCCGACCTGGTCGCGGACCGCGTCGACGACGGTGTTGACCCACGGCTGGTTGGCGTCGCTGGCCGGGTCGGCGCCGGACAGCCCGGCAAGCCGCAGGGTGGCCCGCTCCACCGCGGTGGTGGTGTGGGTGCGAGCCAGCGCGATCACCGGTTCGGCCGCGGCAGCGGCCAGCCGCCGGGCCCGCCCGACCACCGCCGGGTCGAGGTGCAGCTTGCCGGTCACTGGTCAGCCCCTTTCGTAGATGGTGACGCCGCGGACGACGGTCCGTAGGCAGGCTGGGAGCGCCGCGCCCGGGTCGAGGCCGGGCAGGCCGTCCGGACCGGCCGGCGGCAGGCCCGCGACGTCCCAGATCGCGTAGGTGGCAGGCGACCCGGGCCGCAGCAGGCCCGCTCCCCCGGCGCCACGGCGGGCGGCCAGCCAGCCGCCCCGGGTCGCGGCGGCGAACGCGACCGCTGGCGAGATGCCGGCGCCCGGCGTCCGGTGGTGTACGGCGGCCCGCACCCCGCCCCACGGGTCGATCGGCGTCACCGGAGCGTCCGAGCCAAGAGCAAGCGGCACCCCGGCCGAGGCGAACGACGCGAACGGGTTCAGCCCGGCGGCACGGTCCGCGCCGAGCCGCCCGGCGTACATCCCGTCCCGGCCGCCCCAGGTCGCGTCGAACGCCGGCTGCACGCTGGCCACCAGCCCGAACCGGGCGAAGTCCGCGACGGACGGCGGCATCTCGGCGTGCTCGACGCGGTGCCGCTGGGCCACCACCGCGCCCAGCCCGACCACCTCGGCGGCCTGGGCCACGCCGTCCAGCACGGTCCGCAGCGCCCGGTCGCCGATGGCGTGGAAGCCGGCCTGCACCCCGGCCCGGGTGCACGCCGCGACGTGCTCGGCGATCGCGTCGACGTCGTGCCACAGGTGCCCGGTGGTGCCCGGCGCGTCGGCGTACGGCGCGCCAAGCGCCGCGGTGTGCGAGCCGATCGAGCCGTCGCAGAACAGGTCGCCGCCGGCGCCCGCCAGGCCGAGCAGGGCGACGGTATCGAGCCCGGCCGGCTCGTCCCGGGAGGCCAGCTCACCCCAGTAGGCCAGCACCTCGGGGCCGGGCTCGGCCTCGGCCAGCCGCAGCAGCGCCTCCAGGTCCGCCAGCCCGCCGGAGATCTGCGGCCCGGCCATCTCCTGCAGGCAGCCGACGCCGAGCGCGGCGGCACGCTTCCGGCAGGCCCGCTGGGCGGCCGTACGCTGGGCCGGCGTGATCGACTCGTAGGCGGTTCGGCGCACGGCGTGGTGGGCGACCAGGGTGAGCTGGCCGGAGTCGTCGTACCCGGCCAGGCCCCGTGCCTCGGGGCAGGCCGCCAGCAGCGCCGAGGACACCACCGCCGAGTGGTGGTCGACCCGGGCCAGGTAGACCACACCGCCGTACGACGCCCGATCGAGCTCGGCCGGGCTGGGCGGCCGCCGTTCCGGCCAGCGGGTCTCGTCCCACCCGGTGCCGAGCACCACCCGGCCGCGTAGCCCGCGGGCGTGCGCCTCGACCGCCGCCAGCGCCTGGGCCACCGACCGTGCCCCGCCGAGGTCCAGCCCGGTCAGCGCCAGCCCGTTCTGGGTGGCGTGCACGTGCGCGTCCACGAAGGCTGGCGTGACCAGCGCGCCGGCCAGCTCGACCACCCGGCCCGGGCTGGCGGCGGCCGCGGCGTCGTCAGTGCCCACCCAGGCCACCGTGTCCCCGTCGACGAGCAGGGCGGTGGCGGGGGGGCCGGCCGGGGTGTGGATCCGCCCGCCGCGCAGCAACGTCATGGTCATGGGGCCAAGGCTCTCAGGATCTGGCCGCGAGCCGGGCCTCGAACAGCCCGCGCACGCCCGCGTCCTCGCGCAGCAGCCGGAGCGCGTACTCCGCGTGGCCCGGCACGTACCCGTTGCCGACCAGCATGGTCACATCCGCCGCCAGCCCCTCCGCGCCAAGCGCGGCGGCCGGGAACGAGGTGGCCATCGAGAAGAAGATCACCGTGCCACCGGCCCGGGTGCACAGGACCGCGCCGCCCTCGCAGCCGGGCACGTCCACGCAGACTACGGTGACGTCGACCGGAGGACCGATCGCGGCGGCCAGCGCGACCGGGTCGCGGGCGTCGGCGACCACGACGTCGTCGGCCAGGCCGGCGGCCCGCAGCGCGGTGGCCTCCCGCTCGTGCGGCACCACCCCGACGCAGCGCGCCGCACCGCAGCGCCGGGCCGCGGCCAGCGCGAGCGAGCCCGACTTGCCGGCGCCGCCGAGCACGGCGACGCTCGGCGCGCCGGTGCCCTGCCTAGTCACCACCCGGGCGGTCAGGGCGGGCGCGCCGCACACGTCCAGCACGGCCAGCGCCAGCGGCACCGGCAGGTCGGCCGGGAGCGCCGCGGTGATGGACCGACCGAACAGGATCGCGTGACCCTCGCACGGCACCTGCTCGCCGTGACCGTCCCAGCCAGCCAGCCCGTCGCTGATCGCCAGCGGCGTCAGGGTCAGCGAGACCAGGGTGGCGATCCGGTCACCTGCCCGCAGGCCGAGCGGCGAGTCCGGGCCGACCTCCTCGACCACCCCGACCAGCATGCCGCCCGAGCCGGTCTCCGGGTTCTGCATCTTGCCCCGGGTGGCCACGATGTCCAGCACCGCGGCCCGGATCTTCCCGCCGTCGCCGTCGTACGCCTGGCTGAGCTGCCGGAACGACGCGGCGTCGAGGTTGAGCCGCTCGACCCGCACCCGCACCTCGTCCGGCCACAGCGTCGGTGCCGGATCCAGCCGCCAGGCGGCCTGCGGCAGCACCCCGGCCGGCGCCAGCACTCGGTGCAGCCCGATCGGCGAGCCTTCCCTGCGCAACGTCACCGTAATCTCTCCCGCTATTATGATGCTAAGCCGTAACATCTATTGTCAGTTGCTGTCTTAACAGTAGCTTATCCATACTCTGATCGAAACTGTGATCGAGCGACCTTGCGTCCCGCGAGCCGCCTCGGAGGCCCGATGTCCCAGCCCCATATCCAGGTCCAGCCCGATGTTCATGTCCAGCCCTATGTGTACCGCCGCCGCGAGCTGGTCGAGCCGGACTGGCGCCGGCTCCCGGCCTGGCGCGACGTCACCGCTGAGCAGTGGGCGGACGTGCGGTGGCAGCGGTCGCACTGCGTGAAGAACCTCCGGCAGCTCCGCACGGTGTACGGCGACCTGCTGGACGAGTCGTTCTACGCCGACGTCGAGCGGGACCAGGCCGAGTGGGCCACGATGTCCATCCTGCTGCCGCCGCAGGTGATCAACACGATGGTGCCGGACGCGGTGCCCACCGTCACGGCCATGCTGGCCGACCCGGTCCGCCGGTACATGCTGCCGGCCCGCTCCGACCGCGACCGGACCTGGCCGAGCCATCCGCACGCCACCCGCGACTCGCTGCACGAGGCCGAGATGTGGGCGGTCGAGGGGCTGACCCACCGCTACCCCACCAAGGTGCTGGCCGAGCTGCTGTCAACCTGCCCGCAGTACTGCGGCCACTGCACTCGCATGGACCTGGTCGGCAACTCCACCGCGCAGGTCGACAAGCACCGGTTCAGCCTGAGGCAGGCGGACCGGCTGGACCGGATGATCGACTACCTGCGCGCCACGCCGGGCGTGCGCGACGTGGTGGTCTCCGGCGGCGACGTGGCCAACCTGCCGTGGCCCCGGCTGGAGGCGTTCGTCGCCCGCCTGCTGGAGATCGACAACATCCGCGACATCCGGCTGGCCAGCAAGGCGCTGATGGGGCTGCCGCAGCACTGGCTGTCCGGCGAGGTGCGGTCCGGGATGGAGCGGCTGGCCACGACCGCCCGGCGGCGCGGCGTCATGCTGGCGATCCATACCCACGTCAACGCCGCTGCGCAGGTCACGCCACTGGTCGCCCGGGCCACGGCGGCGATGTTCGAGGCCGGTGTCCGCGACGTGCGCAACCAAGGCGTGCTGCTGCGCGGGGTCAACGCCACCGCACCGAAGCTGTTGGACCTGTGCTTCGCGCTGCTCGACGGCGCCGGGATCATGCCGTACTACTTCTACCTCTGTGACATGATCCCGAACGCCGAGCACTGGCGGGTGCCGCTTGGCGGGGCGCAGGCGTTGCAGCACGCGATCATGGGCTACCTGCCGGGTTTTGCCACCCCACGGATCGTCTGCGACGTGCCGTACGTCGGCAAGCGGTGGGTGCACCAGGCCGAGGACTACGACCGCGAGCGTGGCATCTCGTACTGGACCAAGAGCTACCGCACCGGGATCGAGCTGGCCGACCCCGACGCGCTCACCCGAGCACATGAGTACTACGACCCGGTCGACACCCTGCCGCCGTCGGGCCAGGCCTGGTGGGCCGCGCACGCCCTGCGCGCCGAGGGTGCGCGCGCCAACCCCCTCCGTGCCGATCATCGAGCTGTTGGGGCTTGATGATCTCTGGTAACCCCGCTAGCTCGATGATCGGCGGGCTGGGGGTGGCCGACCCGTACCCGGTGCTCGCGGAGCTGCGGGCCCGGGAGCCGATGACGTACGACGAGGCGAGCGGGATGTGGCTGGCGTTGTCGCACCGGCACGCCAACCAGGTGCTCCGGGACCGCCGGCTCGGTCGGATCTGGGCCGACCGCGAGCCGGCGCGGCGGTTCGCCGCCTTCAACGCCCTGCACCGGCACCAGATGATGGAGAACGAGCCGCCCGACCACACCCGGCTGCGTGCCCAGGTGGCCGCGGCGTTCAGCCGCGGCCACATCGAACGGCTGCGGCCCCGGATCGGCGCGCTCGCCGAGGAGCTGCTGGCCGTGGCCGGTACCGAGCTCGACCTGATCGCGGACTACGCCGAGCCGCTGCCGGTCCAGGTGATCGCCGAGCTGCTCGGCGTGCCCCCGGCGGACCGGCCGCTGCTGCGGCCCTGGTCCGCCGCGATCGTGCGGATGTACGAGCTCCGGCGTGGCACCCCGACCGAGCAGGCCGCGACCGAGGACGGCGCCGTCCAGGCCGCCGCTGACTTCGCGGCGTACCTGCGTGAGCTGGCCGCGGCCCGGCGGGTGCGCCCCGGCACCGACCTGATCAGCGATCTCCTCGCCCGCGGCGGGCTGTCCGAGGACGAGCTGGTCGCCTCGGCGGCCCTGCTGCTGAACGCCGGGCACGAGGCGTCGGTGAACGCGCTGGGCAACGGCGTCGTGGCGCTGCTGCGCCATCCCGCCGAGCTCGCCCGGCTGCGCGCCGCCTCCCCGGGCGGCGCCCTCCGGAGCAGCGGTCCCGCGAGCAGCACCGCCCTGGACCGTGCGACCATCCTGGACCGTGCGGCCGTCCTGGACAGCGCGGTGGAGGAGATGCTGCGCTACGACGCCCCGCTGCAACTGTTCGAGCGGACCGCGACCGCGGACGTCGAGATCGGTGGGGTGGTCGTCCCGGCCGGCCGCACGGTGGCCGCGCTGCTCGGCGCGGCCAACCGAGATCCGGCGGTGTTCGCTGAGCCGGACCGGTTCGACGCCGGCCGCGGCCCCAACCCGCACCTCGGCTTCGGTGCCGGGCTGCACTTCTGCCTGGGCGCGCCGCTGGCCCGGCTGGAGCTCCGGACCGCGCTGGCCACCCTGCTCCGGCGTTCGCCCGGCCTGGCGCTGGCCGGCGAGCCGGTGCGCCGTACGACGTTCGTGCTGCGCGGCTACGCGAGCGTGCCGATCCGGCGGTAGCGCCGCCCGGCTGGCTACCAGACGACGGGGAGCGCCACCATGGCTCTGGTGCCCATGCCCTGCTTCCACTCCAGCTCCTCCAGCGGCACGGCTGGCCGGATGCCCGGCACCCTCGCCAGCAGGGTGCGGAACGCGACCTCGAGCTCGACCAGCGCCAGCGGCGCGCCGACACAGCGGTGCGGGCCGTGGCCGAAGCCAAGGTGCGGGTTGGGGCTGCGGCGCACGTCGAACCTCTCCGGGCGCTCGAAGATGCTCGCGTCCATGTTCGCCGAGCTGAGCAGCGGGATCACGGTGGACCTGGCCGGGACCGGGCAGCCGGACAGCTCGACGTCCGCCCGGGTCACCCGGTCCAGCCCGGCCTGGCTGACCGAGACGTAGCGCAGCACCTCCTCGACGGCGGTCGGCACCCGGTCCGGGTCCTGCCTGAGCAGCTCCCACTGGTCCGGGTGGCGGCCGAAGGTGACCAGCGCGTTGGGCACCATGTTGGCCGAGGTCTCAAAGCCGGCGCCGAGGATCAGGTAGATCATCTTGACCAGCTCGGGCTCGGTCATGCGCTCGCCTTGGTCGTGGGCGGCGATCAGGCCGCTGACCAGGTCGTCGGCAGGCTCCTCTCGCTTGCGCACGACCAGCTCGTAGCAGTAGCTGCCCAGGGCGTCGAGTGCCGCGACCGTCTCCTCCATGGTGAACCTGCTGACCGACAGCAGGTGCTGTAGCCACCAGATCATCTGGTCGACATCCGTGGTGGGCACGCCGAGCAGCTCGCAGATCACCTGCGCGGGGAAGGGCACGGCGAACGTCGGGATGAAGTCGGTGCCCGGGCCCTTCTCGACTAGCTCATCGATCAGCTCCTCGGCGATCTGCTCGATCCGGGGTCGCACCCGGGCCACCGCGCCGGTGGTGAACGCCTGCACGACCAGCTTGCGCAGCCGGGTGTGCTCCGGCCGGTCCATGGCCAGCATCACGTCCGGGATCTTCGAGCCGGGCAGCAGCACGGCCGACTCTGGCTTGCAGGTGTCCGCCCGGCTGAAGATCGTGTCGTCGTCGAAGATTCGCCGGACGTCGCGGTAGCGTGCGATCAGGTAGGCCTCGCCGCCGGGCTTGAGCCGTACCTTGGTCACCGGGCATTCGTTCCGGAAACGCTCGTACTCCGGGATGAGGTCCAGCCCCTGCGGGTGGCTGAACGGGAACTCCGGCAGTCCGGTGTCTGTCATGACCTGATCGTCACCAGGGCGGATGGAGCAACGCTTGAGCCCAGATCGCCGTTGTGGTCACCTCTCGGCGTTGTGGTGACCTGTCGTTGCCCGCAGCCACCGTGTGGTGACCTGTCGGCGTTGTGGTGACCTGTCGTTGCCCGCAGCCACCGTGTGGTCACCACATAGCGTTGTGGTGACCACACAGGGGGCCGCACGGGGTCAGAGGGTGCTGGCGTCGGCGCGATCGGCGTTGGCGTGGATCGCGTCGTGCAGCCACTGCGCCAGGCCGGGCGCGACCTTCTCGTAGTACGCCGTGAACCGTGGGTCGGCCAGGTACATGTCCGCCAGGCCGCGGTGCATCTGGTGCGAGCAGTCGTAGTAGGTTTGGTCGATGCTGAGCCGGTGCTCCTCGGCTAGGTCCAGCGCCCGGTCGCCGTCCGGCGGCACGCCATCGGACATCGCCCGGGCGAGCCGCCGGTTCAGGTCCGCGCCGGCCGCCATGATCCGCTTCCAGTCGTCCTTGGTGTACGTCGCGGTCCGCCGCCTCGACTGTTCGTAGGCGTCCGTGCCGCCCCAGCGCTGCTCGGCCTCCTCGGCGTACTCTTCCGGGTTGACGTCGCCGAAGACCTCGAAGCGCTCCTCCGGGGTCAGTGAAATTCCCATCTGCTGTGCCTCCATCGCGTGTTCGACGGCCGCGACCATGGCCTGTAGGCGTTCGACCCGGCGGGTCAGCATGCCGTGCTGCCGGCGCAGGTGCACTGCAGCGTCAGCGCCCGGGTCGTCCAGGATGGCCGCGATCTCCTCCAGGGCGAACCCGAGCTCCCGGTAGAACAGGATCTGCTGCAACCGCTCCAGGTCGGCCTCGGTGTAGCGGCGGTAACCGGACGAGGTCCGCCCGTCCGGCGACAGCAGCCCGATCTCGTCGTAGTGGTGCAGGGTGCGCACGGTGACCCCAGCGAGTCCAGCGACCTGTCCGACCGAGTGGCTCATGGTCCCCCCTTCTCAGGAACCACTGTGCGGCCTCCCGCTACGTGAGGGTCAAGCGGTTAGCCCTGTGCGGCTGTGGTCACCTCTCGGCCATGTGGTGACCCGTTGGGGTCCACGGGCAACGACAGGTCACCACAACGCCGAGAGGTGACCACACGGGCGGCGCGGGCAACGAGAGGTCACCACAACGCCGAGAGGTGACCACACGGGCGCTGCGGGTGTGTCACTCCCCGACGTCGGGGGGGCGGCCTTCGTACGGCGTGCTGAGCACCACGGTGGTGCGCGTCGCGACGTTGGCGGCGGCCCGGATCTCTTGCAGCAGGACCTCCAGGTCAGCCGGGCTGCCCACCCGGACCTTGAGGATGTAGCTCTCGTCGCCGGCCACGCTGTGGCAGGCTTCGATGGCGCGCAGGCTGGCCAGCCGCACCGGCGCGTCGTCCGGCGCACCCGAGTCGATCGGCTTGATGGAGACGAACGCGGTCAGCGGCAGGCCGAGGGCATCGGTGTCCACCCGCGCCGTGTAGCCGGTAACCACTCCCCGCTGCTCAAGCCGGCGAACCCGCTGGTGCACCGCCGACACCGACAGCCCGACCCGCTCGGCCAGCTCGGTGTAGCTCATCCGACCGTCCTCGCACAGCGCTCGAACGATCAACCGGTCCAGCTTTTCCATGGCGAAGAACCTACCCGCCCGAGCCCTGCTGTTTCGGGGATTTGATCAGTGCAGCACCATCAGGTCGCGGCTGACCAGGTTCAGCCGCTCGCCGCCGTCTCCGGTGCACACGCAGATGTCCTCGATCCGGGCGCCGTGCCGGCCCGGCAGGTAGATCCCGGGCTCCACGCTGAACGCCATCCCCGGCTCCAACGGCTCGGCGTTGCCGGCCACCAGGTACGGGTCCTCGTGACTCTCCAGCCCGATCCCGTGCCCGGTGCGATGCACGAAGAACTCGCCGTAGCCGGCCGCGGTGATCAGGTCCCGGGCCGCCGCGTCGATGCTCTCGCAGCTCGCCCCCGGCGTGATCGCGGCACAGGCCGCCGCCTGGGCCTCGGCCAGGACGGCGTAGTAGCGCCGGAACTCGGCCGGCGGCTGGCCCCCGACGACGTAGGTCCGGGTCTCGTCCGAGCAGTAGCCCTCGGCCGTCGTACCACCGATGTCCACCACGACCGGGTCGCCGGCCTCGATGACCCGGTCGGACAGCTCGTGGTGCGGGCTGGCGCCGTTCGGGCCGGACCCGACAATGACGAAGTCGGTCCGGACGTGGCCCTCCGCCACGATCGCCTCGGCGATGTCCCGGCCGACCTCGGCCTCGGTCCGGCCGGGCCGCAGCCACTCGCCGACCCGCTCGTGCACCCGGTCGATGGCCTGGCCGGCGCGGCGCAGCGCTGCCACCTCGGCCGTGGACTTGCGGATCCGCAGCGCCCGGAGCACCCTCCCGGCGAGCACGGCCTCGGCGCCGGTCGCGTCGCGCAGCCGCAGCCCCTGCTCCAGCCACATCCGGTTGGCCAGGCCGATCCGGGTGGCCGCCGAGCCGCTGGCCGCCGGACGGCCGAGCGCGGCCCGCAACAGGTGCGCGACCAGCGCGTACGGGTCGTCGGTCTCGTCCCAGCCGAGCACCTCGATGCCGAGCCCGGCCACCGGCGAGACCAGCGCGGCCGGCCGCTCCAGCCGCGGTACGACGAGGACCGGCTCACCGGCCACGGGCAGCACCAGGCAGGTCAGCCGCTCCAGCGGCATCGCGGCGTAGCCGGTGAGGTAGCGCAGGTCGGCACCGGGCGTGATCAGCAGGGCGTCCAGGCCGGCGTCGGCCGCGGCCTGGCGGGCCCGGGCCAGCCGGTCCGGCGCGTAGAGCGAGGTCATGGTGGCAGGCTATCGGGCGGCAGCGAGGCCCGCCCCGGCCCGCAGTCGCCACCACAGCGGAGACCAAGGAGGAACCGTGACGCTGATGCTCCTCGACGCGGCCAGCCTGTACTTCCGCGCCTTCCACGGCATCCCCGAGTCGATCGTCGCGCCGGACGGTACGCCGGTCAACGCGGTGCGCGGGTTCCTCGACATGGTCGCGCAGCTTGTCCGGACCCGCAGGCCCGACCGGCTGGTGGCCTGCCTGGACGCGGACTGGCGGCCGGCCTTCCGGGTGGCCGCGCTGCCGTCGTACAAGGCACACCGGCTGGCGCCGGACGGCACCCAGGAGATCGTGCCGGACGCGCTGCTGCCGCAGGTCCCGGTCATCGAGGAGGTGCTGGCCGCGCTCGGTGTGGCTGCCGTCGGGGTGCCAGGCTTCGAGGCGGACGACGTGATCGGCACGCTGGCCGACCGGGACGGTGGACCGGTCGAGGTGGTCAGCGGTGACCGGGACCTGTTCCAGGTGGTGCGCGACGACCGCCCGGTGCGGGTGCTCTACATCGGCCGCGGGGTGGCCAAGCTGGAGGTCGTGGACGCGGCATGGCTGGCGCGCAGGTACTCGATCCCCCTCGCCGACGCCGGTCCGAGCTACGCGGACCTTGCCGTGCTGCGCGGTGACCCGAGCGACGGGCTGCCCGGCGTGCCCGGGATCGGCGAGAAGACCGCTGCGGCGCTGGTGACCCGGTTCGGCTCGCTCGCGGCCATCCTGGCGGCCCTGGACGCCGGGGCCACCGACGGCTTCCCGGCCGGCGCGCGCAACCGGCTGCTGGCCGCCCAGGGCTACCTGGCGGCCGCGCCCGCAGTGGTGCGGGTGCGGCTGGACGTGCCGGTGCCGGAGCACGACGACACGCTGCCGGGGGACGTGGCCGAACCCCAGCGGCTGGTCGAGCTCGCCGAGCGCTGGGGCTTGGACTCGGCGCTGAACAGGGTGCTGGCCGCGCTCAGCCGCTGACCCGCCAGGTGTAGTTGCCGTCGCTGTCCTTGACGTCCACGGTGACCTTCTGGCTGCTGTCCTTGATGGTGCACTCGAAGCTGCCGCCCGCCTTGACCGCCTGGTCCTTCGGGCAGTCGACCTGGACGTCCTGGGTGAACCGGTCCTTGTACTGCGCGGCGATGTCGCGGTTGAGCGCGGCGGCGTCGAACACCTTCTTGCTGAAGACGCCGGTTACGAAGAGCACCGCGGCGACCACGATCAGCACGGCGACCCCGGCCAGCGAGATCCACAGCACGGTCCGGCTCTTCTTGGCCGGCGGCGTCTGCCAGGGCTGCTGGGTGCTGGGGTAGCCGCCGTACTGCTGCGGCTGACCGAACGGATCCGAGCCGGCGTAGCCACCGGCCGCGCCCGCGCCGTAGCCCGGCCGCTGGCCGAACGCCTGGGTCGTCTGCTGCGCGGAGTCGAACCCACCGTACGGCGGCTGACCGCCGTACGCCTGTTGGGCGCCCTGCTGGCCCGAGTCGTAGCCCCCGCCGTACGGCGGGGGCGGCGGGCCGTAGCCGGGCTGGGCCGGTGCCTGCCCGGAGTCGAACCCACCGAACCCGGGTTGGCCGTACGGCGGCGGGGGCGGCGGGCCGTAGCCGGGCTGGGCCGGTGCCTGCCCGGAGTCGAACCCACCGAACCCGGGCTGGCCGTACGGCGGCGGGGGCGGCCCGTACCCCGGCTGGCCCGATGGCGGCGGCCCAGGGGTGAACGCGCTGAACCCGGGCGTGGCCGGCTGGCCGGGCGAGGAGGGGAACGGCGGAGAGGCCGGCGAGGGCGACCCCGGCTCAGGCGGGCCCCCGACGAACGGACCACCGGGCTGCGGCCCGGATGATGGCCCGGGCGGGAGAAGCGGTGGCCGCTGGCCGGGCTGGTACCCCGGCTGGCCCGGCGGCCCGGGCGGCTGGCCGGTGCCAGGCTGCTGACCACTCTGGCTCTCGCTGTACGTCGGCGGCTGCTGCCCGTACCCGCCCGGGACCTCCGGCAGAGCGTTGCCACATCGCATGCAGGTGCGACTGTTCTCCGGGTTGGCCATCGAACACACCGGACAGGTCATCTCGTCTCCCCTCTGGTCGCGGTGAATCGCCGCAGAGACCCCGCACTGAACCTTAGCGGTTCATCCAGTGCCCCCACCGACCGGCCGCTGCCCGCATTCTGGCCCATGACCTGCGGCGGAGCCACGCCGGGCCGGACCACGTCGGCTCCATCCGACACCACCGGCACCGAAAAGGCACCGCATGACGCGGAGCGCGTCTGGTTCAGGCAACGCCGGTGTAGGCGACCACGCCACGGCGTACCGCGTCGACCGCCGCCCTGGCGGTCTCCCGCAGCGGGCTGTCCGCGGCCGCCTTGCCGACCTGGTCCAGCAGGTCCACCAACTGCTTGCACCAGCGTACGAAGTCACCGGCCGACAGCTCCGCGCCACCGGGCTCCGACGCCGCCAGCACCCGGTCCAGCGGCTCCCCCCACGCCCAGCGGTAGGCCGGCCAGGCAAAGCCCAGGTCTGGCTCGCGGGTGAGGGTCAGCCGGTGCTCCCGCTCCTGCCCCTCCAGCTCCGCCCACAGCCGGGTCGTCTGCCCCAGCGCGTCGCGCACCGCGCCCACCGGCAGCCGCGGCACACCCTCGGCGTCCCGCCGCGACTCGTACACCAGCGCGGACACCGCCGCGGCCAGCTCCGGTGCGGACAACCCGTCCCACACCCCCGCGCGCAGGCACTCCGCCACCAGAAGATCGGACTCGGACCAGATCCGGGCCAGCCGCGACCCGGCCGGGGTGACCTCGTCCCCGGCCAGGTAGCCGCGCTCCTCCAGCAGCGCGCACACCCGGTCGAACGTGCGGGAGATCGAGTGCGTGGCGTTCTCCACCCGGCGGCGCAGCCCTCCGGTGTCCCGCTCCAGCCGCAGGTACCGCTCGGCCCAGCGGGCGTGCTCCTCCCGGTCCGCGCAGCCGTGGCACGGGTGCCGCCGGATCTCGGCCCGCAGCCGGGCGATCTCGGCGTCGTCGGCGGCCCGCGACCGGCCCCGCCGGCCGGACCCGTCGTCGGCCAGCCCGGCCAGGGCGTTGCGCAGGGTGGCGGCGAGGTCCCGGCGTTCGGCCGGCACCCGGTGGTTGAAGTTCTTCGCCACCCGCACCCGGGCCAGCGGCTCGACCGGGCTTGGGAAGTCGGCCACCGACAGCCGGCCGGCCCAGCGGTCCTCCGTCAGCACCAACGGCCGCGGGTCCGTCATCGGGTGCACGCCGGGGTCCAGCACCACCGCGAGCCCGGCGCGCCGGCCGGACGGCACCCGGATCACGTCGCCCACCTTCAGCCGCTCCAGCGAGCCCGCCGCGGCGGCCCGGCGCAGCACCGCGCCCTCCCGGGCCAGCGCCACCTCCCGGCCCTTCAGGACCGCCCGCAGGCCGGCGTACTCCATGAAGTCCCCGAGATGGCAGCCGGCCGCCTCGGCGTACCCCACCAGCGCCTCGGTGTTGCGCTGGATCTGCCGGACCAGCCCGACCACCGACGCGTCCGCCTGGAACTGCGCGAACGAACTCTCCAGCAGCACCCGGGACTCGGCCCGGCCGAGCCGGCCCACCAGGTTGACGGCCATGTTGTACGACGGCCGGAAGCTGGACCGCAGCGGGTACGTGCGGGTCGTGGCCAGCCCGGCCACGTGCCGGGGGTCCATCCCGGGCGCCCACACCACCACGGCGTGGCCCTCGATGTCGATGCCGCGCCGCCCGGCTCGCCCGGTGAGCTGGGTGTACTCCCCGGGCGTCATGTCGGCGTGCTGCTCGCCGTTCCACTTGGCCAGCTTTTCCAGCACTACCGACCGGGCCGGCATGTTGATGCCGAGGGCGAGCGTCTCGGTCGCGAAGACCGCCTTGACCAGGCCGCGGCCGAACAGCTCCTCGACGGTCTCCTTGAACGTCGGGACCATCCCGGCGTGATGCGCCGCGACCCCCCGCTCCAGCGCCTCCAGCCACTCCCAGTAGCCGAGCACCCGCAGGTCCTCCGCGGCCAGGTCGGCGGTGCGGGCCTCGACGATCCGGCGGATCTCGTGCCGCTCCTCCAGCGTGTTCAGCCGCAGGCCGGAGCGCACGCACTGGGCGACCGCGTCCTGGCACCCGGCCCGGCTGAAGATGAAGGTGATCGCCGGCAGCAGCCCGTCGCGGTCTAGCCGCTCGATCACGTCGACCCGCGGTGGCGGCCGCCAGGTTCGCGGCCGGCCGCCGTTGTCCCGGCGGCTGGCCGGCGCGGCGTAGCGGTCCTGCTCGCGGACGTAGCGGACCAGATCCGGGTCGACGGCGTGCTCGCCGTCCTTGAACAGGTCGAACATCCGCTTGCCCACCAGCATGTGTTGCCACAGCGGCACCGGCCGGTGCTCGGTGACGATCACCTTGGTGTCACCGCGCACGGTGACCAGCCACTCGGCGAACTCCTCGGCGTTGCTGACGGTGGCCGACAGCGAGACCAGGGTCACCGAGGCCGGCAGGTGGATGATGACCTCCTCCCACACCGCGCCCCGGTACCGGTCGGCCAGGTAGTGCACCTCGTCCATCACCACGAAGCCGAGGCCGTCCACTGTGGACGATCCGGCGTAGAGCATGTTGCGGAGCACCTCGGTGGTCATCACCACGATCGGCGCGCTGCCGTTGATCGCGTTGTCGCCGGTCAGCAGGCCGACGTTGCCGGCGCCGTAGCGGGCCACCAGGTCGTTGAACTTCTGGTTGGACAGCGCCTTGATCGGGGTGGTGTAGAAGCACTTGCGGCCGACCCGCAGCGCGAGGTGCACGGCGAACTCGCCCACCACCGTCTTGCCGGCCCCGGTCGGCGCGCACACCAGCACGCCGTACCCCTCCTCCAGGGCCTCGCAGGCCTCCCGCTGGAACGGGTCCAGCGGGAACGGGTACAGCCCGGCGAAGTCGACCAGGGCCGGATGGACGGCGCGCTGGCTGGCCGCGGCGTACCGCTCGGCCGGACTGGTCATGCCTACCAGCCTACGGAGTGGGCCGGGCCCGGCTGCCGGTCGGGACCAGGACCCGCAGTGCGCCGGGCACGCAGCGCACCCGCACGGGTAACGGGCCGACCCGCTCGCCGTCCGCGTACGCCGCCAGGCCGGCGATCTCCAGCCGGACCTCGCTGACCCGCCGCCGGATGACCGCTGGATGGTCGCGCAGCTCGCCCGTGGACAGCTTCGGCTTGAGCGCCACCACCTGCCGCCGGGTCAGCGGCCGGACGATCGCGACGTCGAGCAGGCCGTCGTCCGGCCTGGCGTCCGGGCAGATGTACTGGCCGCCGCCGTACCGCGCACCGTTCCCGATCGCGACCAGGGTGACGTCGCCCTGCCACCGCTCCCCGTCCATGGTCACCGTGGCCGGCCGGGGTCGCAGCCGGTACAGCTCGGCCAGGACCGCCAGGTCGTAGCGGCGCGGGCCACGCGGCCAGCGCATCCGGTTGGCCCGCTCGTTGACCCTGGCGTCGAAGCCGGCGCACAGCACGGTGCCCCACCAGGTCTCGCCGGTACCCGGCCGATCACCCCCGGGCCGGTCGGCCCGGCCCAGGTCGAACCGGGTCGGCGTCCCGGCCGCGATCACCTCGGCGGCCCGGATCGGGTCGGCCGGTAACCCGACCGTGGCGCACAGGTCGTTCCCGGTGCCGGCCGGCACGATCGCCAGGGTGGTCCGGGTGCCGGCCACCGCCTGCAGCGCGAGGTGGCACATGCCGTCGCCGCCGAGCACCGCCAGCACCTCAACGCCGGCAGCCACCTCTGCCCGGGCCAGCCCGTGGGCCTGCTCGACGCCGGCACCGGCCAACACCCGGACCGTGCAGCCCAGGTCCCGCAGCCGGGCCGCCACCGGCTCGACCAGCCGGCGGGCCCGGCCCCGGCCAGCCGTCGGGTTGACCAGCAGCGCGACGTCGCGGGGCATGCCGCGCTACCGGCCGGGCAGGTCGTCCTCGACCGGATCCGGCGCGTCGATCGACGCCCGCCGGTCATCCAGCGGCGAGGGGACGTTGTCCGGCAGGTCGCCGTACGCGGCGCTGCCGTCCCGGGCGGCCTTGCGCTTGTCGTGGATCCGGGCGACGAGCACCGCCAGCTCGTACAGCACACACAGTGGGACGGCCATGAAGATCATCGAGAACGGGTCCTGGCTCGGCGTGGCCACCGCGGCGAAGACGAAGATGCCGAAGATCGCGATCCGCTGCGATCGGGCCAGCCGGGCGTAGGACAGCACCCCGGCGAAGTTCAGCAGCACGACGACCAGCGGAAGCTCGAACGCCACCCCGAAGATGACCAGCATCATGGTAATGAAGGACAGGTAGTCCTTCACCGAGAACAGCGGGGCCACCCCGGTGCCGGCGAAGCTGACCAGCACGTTGATCGCCTTCGGCAGCACCAGGTAGGCCATCAGCACGCCGAGTGAGAACAGCACCGACCCGGCCACCACGAAGATGATCGAGTAACGCCGCTCGTTATGCTTCAGGCCCGGGGTGACGAACGCCCAGAGCTGGTACAGCCAGAACGGCGATGACAGCACGATTCCAGCGATCATGGCGACCTTGAGCCGGATCATGAAACCGTCGGCGATCCCGAAGAACACGAGCTGGCACTGGCCGTTGGCGCTGTTGTACCGCCGCTCCGCTGGCAGGGTGCAGTACGGGTGCTTGAGCAGCTCCAGCAGTTGTTCGTACAGGAACCAGCCGACGATCGTGCCGACCGTGATGAACAGTGCCGCCTTGAAGAGCCGGTTACGCAGCTCGGACAGGTGCTCGATGAGCGTCATCGTGCCGTCCGGGTTGGCCGGCTTGCGGCGGAGACGGAGACGGCGGGGCGGGACGGCGCTCAGGCTGCCCCCTCCGGGTCCTGACCCGGCGCGGCGGGCGGCTGGGTCGTACCCTGCTGGGCAGGGTTGCCGAGCGGGCCGCGGGCCGTGGGCGGCTCGGCCTTACCGCGTACGTCGCCCTCGGGCAGCCCGGCCGTCTCAGCCTTGAACGCACGCAGCGACCGGCCCAGCGAGCGGGCCAGCTCCGGCAGCCGCCGGTAGCCGAACAGCGCGAACGCCACCAACACCATCAGCAGGATCTCGCCGGCACCGACATCGGGCATGTCGTCAGTCTAGTGCCGTGCTACGAATCGGCGGTGCGGGGGACTCGGCGCGGTGCCGGCCGGGGTGGTCTCTGACCAGCCCGGTGACGCCGGGCCAGGCCGTGGCCACCTGACGTACCCCCGGGCCGAGGTCGCGGCGGGTCTCCGCCAGGGCGTCGAGCAGCCGCCGGACGTGGCCCCACAGCTCGAGGCCCAGCACCCCGAGCAGCGCACCGGCCAGCAGCACCGCGAGGACCCACGCCAGCAGCACGATCACGGCGCCGACCCTACCTCGCCGTAGGCTGCCAGCGCGGCCTGCGCCTCGTCCCGGACCTGCTCAACCAGCGCTGGCGGTGCGACCACCTCGGCGTTGCCGCCCAGCCGCAGCACCAGCCGGCGTACCCAGTCGGTGTCGGCAACCCGCAAGGTGGCCTCGATCCGGCCGCGGGACAGCTCCCGGACCTTCTCGCACGGGTAGTAGTCCGCCACCCACCGGGCGGTGGGCGACAACCGGAGGGTGACCTCGGGGTGTTCCGGCGCCGGCTGGTACAGCCCCCCGGACAGGTCACGCGGGGTGGCCTCGGCCGGCGGCCGGGCGGGCTCGTCCAGGATCCGCACCTCGTCGATGCGGTCCAGCCGGAACAGCCGGGTGCCCTCCACCCGCCGGCACCACGCCTCCAGGTAGGACCGGCCGTCCACCAGCAGCAGCCGCATCGGGTCGACGTCCCGGTCGGTGGTCTCGTCCCGGCCGGAGGTGTAGTAGCGCAGGTGCATGGCCCGGCCGGTGTCCAGCGCCTGCTGCACGACGGACAGGGTCCGCTCGCGCGCCTCCATCCGGACCGCCACCGCGCCGGCCGCGCCCGCGGCGTCCCCGGCCGCGTACTCGACCTTGGCCAGCGCCCGTCCGACCGCGTCCCGGCCGGCCAGCCCGGGCACCTCGGACAGTGTGCGTAGCGCGACCACCAGGGCCAGTGCCTCGTCCGAGGTCAGCCGCAGCGGCCGGGAGATCCCCGCGTCATAGCCGACCGAGATGGTCTCACCCTCGAACGACAGGTCGATCAGGTCACCCGGCCCGTGCCCGGGCAGGCCGCACATCCACAGCAGCTCCAGGTCGCGGCGGAGCTGCTGCTCGCTCACCCCGAAGTCGGCGGCCACCTCGGTCACCGGAACGCCCGGCCGGGCCAGCAGGTAGGGCAGCAGGGCCAGCAGCCGCTGCAGCCGCTCGGCGGTACCGCTCATGCCGGGCACCTTTCCAGCACGGCCCGCAGCCGGGACACCACGGCCTCGCGAAGCTCGGCCGGCTCCAGCACGACCACGGCGGCGCCGAACCCGGCCACCCAGTCGGCCAGCCAGTCCACGTCGCTATACCCGGTCTCGACCAGGTCCCGGTCACCGTGCCGGCCGGTCACCGTGCCGTAGCGGCGCAGCCCCGCCGCCGCACCGGGCCGCACCGCCAGCGTGGCCGTCTTCGGCGGGGGGCCGGGATGCGGATGGGTGCCGGCGACGAGCTCGACCAGGTTGACCTCGGCCGGCCGGCTGACCGCCCCGGGCCGGCCGAGCGGCCGGACCTGGCCGGCGATCCGGGACAGCCGGAAGCACCGGGTCGCAGCCCGGACCCGGTCGTGGCCCACCAGGTACCACCGGCCGCGCCAGCTCACCACGCCCCACGGCTCCACCTCGCGGCGCTCGGGCGAGGTGTCGGTGCTCTTGCGGTAGTCGAAGCTGATCGCCTGCCGGCCGGTGACCGCGTCCAGGCAGCCCTGGAACGCCGGCTCGGTGGCCGCCACCCGGGGCTCGATGCCGGGCGGGCCCTGGTCCAGGTCGACGCCGGCCGCGCGCAGCTTGAGCAGCGCGCCGTTCGCCGCGTGGGCCAGCCGGGCGGTCTGCCAGAGCCGGGCCGCCAGCCCGACCGCGGCGGACTCGTCCGGCTCCAGGTCGATCTCGGGCAGCTCGTAGTCACGCCGGGCGATGCGGTAGCCGTCCTCGGCGTCGAAGACGCTGTTGCGGCCGGTCTCCAGCGGGATGCCGAGCTCGCGCAGCTCGGCCTTGTCTCGCTCGAACATCCGTTTGAACGCGTCATCGGCCTTGGCGCCGCCGTCGCCCGGCTCGTAGCCCGGGATGGCCTGCCGAATCCGGCTGGCCGGCAGGTACTGCCGGGTGGACAGCAGGCAGATCACCAGGTTGACCAGGCGCTCTGCCCGACGGGAGGACATGGCCTAGACCCTAACCGAACGGATGTTCGGTACGGCGGCAGGCGCGGCCCTCACTTCGCGGATGTCACCGTCACGGCGTCCACCACGAAGACCAGGGTGCTCTTGGACAGCGGGTTGCCCGGGTCGGCTCCGTAGCCCTTGTCCGGCGGGACGACGAGCAGCCGCCGGCCGCCCTGCCGCATCCCGACCAGCCCCTCGTTCCAGCCCTGGATGACGGCCGCCTGGCCGACGTCCCGCAGCGAGAACGGCACGCCGTTGTCGTAGGAGGACTCGACGGACTTCTTGGTCTCCCACTCGACCAGCGTGTAGTCCACGGTCGCGGTCGAGCCGGCGGTGACCTCGGGGCCGGTGCCTGGTATCACGTCCGTGGTCTGCAGCGTTGTCGGCGCGGCGCAGTCGGGCACGGTGATCGCCGGCTTCTGGCCCTGGCCGCCGGTGACCGCCACCGCACACGAGGAGGTCGCGGGCGTCGTTCCGCCGCAGCCGGTGGCGAGCAGCCCGGTGGCGGCGGCGGTCAGCAGGACACGGGACAGGAAACCCGACAGGGGGGAGGAAGGCACCCGGGCAGGTTACCCCGCACCACGCCGATGGTCCGGACCGGCCGGGCACGGGTGCCACCACCTGCTGGGCTCACATGCTGGCGATCAGCTTGTCGACCCGCTCGTCCACGCTGCGGAACGGGTCCTTGCACAGCACGGTGCGCTGCGCCTGGTCGTTCAGCTTCAGGTGCACCCAGTCGACGGTGAAGTCGCGGCGCCGCTCCTGGGCCCGGCGGATGAACTCGCCGCGGAGCTTGGCCCGGGTGGTCTGCGGCGGCACGTTCTTCGCCTCGAAGATGGCCAGGTCGCGGCCCACGCGGTCCACGGCGCCGCGCCGCTCCATCAGGTAGTACAGGCCGCGACCGCGGTGGATGTCGTGGTAGGCGAGGTCGAGCTGGGCCACCCGAGGGCTGGACAGCGGCAGGTTGTGCTTGGTCCGGTACCGCTCGATGAGCTGGTACTTCGTGGCCCAGTCGATCTCGCGGTCGATCAGCGCCAGGTCGTTGGTCTCGATGGCCTTCAGGGCGCGGCCCCACAGGTCCATCACCCGCCCGGTCACATCGTCCGGGCCGCGACGGTCGACAAAGTCGAGAGCCTTCTCGTAGTACTCCCGCTGGATCTCCAGCGCGGTGGCCTCCCGGCCGTTGACCAGCTTGACCCGGCGCTGGCAGGTCATGTCGTGGCTCACCTCGCGGATGGCCCGGATCGGGTTCTCCAGGGTCAGGTCGCGCAGCACCACGCCCGACTCGATCATCCGCAGCACGAGGTCGGTTGCCCCAACCTTGAGCAGGGTGGTGGTCTCGTTCATGTTCGAGTCGCCGACGATCACGTGCAGCCGGCGGAACCGCTCGGCGTCGGCGTGCGGCTCGTCCCGGGTGTTGATGATCGGGCGGGACCGGGTGGTGGCCGACGACACACCCTCCCAGATGTGCTCGGCGCGCTGGCTGACGCAGTAGACGGCGCCGCGTGGGGTCTGCAGCACCTTGCCCGCGCCGCAGATCACCTGGCGGGTGACCAGGAACGGGATGAGCACGTCGGCCAGCCGGGAGAACTCGCCGTGCCGGGCGACCAGGTAGTTCTCGTGGCAGCCGTAGGAGTTGCCGGCGGAGTCGGTGTTGTTCTTGAACAGGTAGATGTCGCCGGTGATGCCCTCCTCGTGCAGCCGGCGCTCAGCGTCGACCAGCAGTCCCTCAAGGATCCGCTCCCCCGCCTTGTCGTGCACCACCAAGTCGACCACGCTGTCGCACTCCGGGGTCGCGTACTCCGGGTGTGAGCCGACGTCGAGGTACAGCCGGGCGCCGTTGCGCAGGAAGACGTTGGAGCTGCGGCCCCACGACACCACCCGACGGAACAGGTAGCGCGCGACCTCGTCCGGCGAGAGCCGGCGCTGGCCGTGGAACGTGCAGGTGACGCCGTACTCGTTCTCAATGCCGAAGATGCGCCGGTCCATGGAGGCCACCCTAGATGCCGGCACCGACAGATGTCCGGTGCGATGTCACGGTGCCGCCCGGTCAGGCGAGTGGATTCGAATCCTGCTCACCGTCAGTGTCGGCCGGTTTGCCCCCGGTTGAGGTCTCTGCGGACGTCGTGTCAGCATCCTGCGCCGGGGGCGCGGCGTCTCCGGCCGGACCGGTGGCAGTGGGCGCGGTCGGGAGCAGGGCAGCCAGCGCCGCTCCGACCAGCCGCTTGAACTTGCGGCTCGGCCGGGTCCGGTCGAGCAGCGCGACCTCGAGCTGGGCCGCGGTGAGCTCGCGGGGCTTGCCGCTCTCCCCACCGACGCTGCCGAGCGCTCGCACGGCCAGCCTCAGTGCCTCGGCCAGCGGCAGGCCGGGCTGGTAGGAGCTCTCCACCCGGGTGCTGATCTGGTCCGCCTGGCCGCCCATCACGACGTAGCCAGGCTCGTCGACCACCGAGCCGTCGAAGGTGAGCCGGTAGAGCTGGTCCTCCTCGGCGGACACCCCCACCTCGGCCACGCACAGCTCCACCTCGAACGGCTTCTGCTGCTCGGTGAAGATCGAGTTGAGGGTCTGCGCGTAGGCGTTCGCCAGCACCCGCCCGGTGACGTCCCGCCGGTCGTAGGAGTATCCGCGCAGGTCGGCCAGCCGGACGCCGGCCACCCGCAGGCTCTCGTACTCGCTGTACCGGCCGACCGCAGCGAAGCCGATCCGATCGTAGATCTCACCGACCTTGTGCAGCGACTTCGACGGGTTCTCCGCGACGAACACCACGCCATCGACGTAGGTCAGCACAACCACCCCGCGACCGCGGGCAATGCCCTTTCGCGCGTACTCCGAGCGGTCGCGCATGATCTGCTCGGCCGAGGCGTAGAACGGCATCGTCATTCGGGCTCAGGCTCCTCCAGCACGGTGGGACGAGGGTCAGGCGGGTGGGCTCAGCAGGGCCGGTCAGCCCCCGGAGCTCTCCATCCGAAGGGCCAGCAGGGACTCGACGACCTGGCTGACCTCGGCCTCGGGCACGGTCTGGACGCCGTCGGCGGTCGCCAGCATAACGATGGGGTAGACGCGGCGGACCAGGTCCGGTCCTCCTGTGGCTGAGTCGTCGTCGGCCGCGTCGTACAGCGAGTCGACCGCAACCCGGACCACATCATCCCGGTTCATGGCTGGCTTCCAGCGCTTCTTCAGTGCGCTCTTGGCGAACAGCGAGCCGGAGCCGACGCCGTGGTAGCCGCGCTCCTCGTGCCGGCCGCCGGTGACGTCGTAGCTGTAGATCCGGCCGGCGCTGGCGGGGTCGTCGGCGTCGAGGTCGAAGCCGACGAAGATGGGCACCACGGCCAGCCCCTGCATCGCGGCCGGCAGGTTGCCACGAACCATGGTGGACAGCCGGTTGGCCTTGCCCTCCAAGGTGAGCGTGGTGCCCTCGATCTTCTCGTAGTGCTCCAGCTCCAGCTGGAAGAGCCGGACCATCTCGATCGCCATGCCCATCGTGCCGGCGATGCCGATGATGCTGTACTCGTCAGCCCGGAAGACCTTCTGCACATCCCGCTCGGCGATCAGGTTGCCCATCGTGGCGCGCCGGTCGCCCGCCATCAGCACCCCGCCGTCGAACGTGGCGGCGACCACCGTGGTGCCGTGCGGGGCGATGGTGAGGGGCGGGCCGGGCGGCAGCGGCCGGTTGCCCGGCACCAGCTCCGGCGCGGCGGCGTTCAGAAACTCCGCGAACGACGAGGTGCCCAACGCCATGAACGCGCTCGACAACCCGCTCAGTGCTGGCCGATCAGCCACCTCATACCCCTCATTCACGGTCGTGGAAGGCCAGGCATCGGGGTGCCCCGACTGCCTGATGCAGGGATGCGCGAACCTTACCGGCGGACCAACGAGATCGATAATGACCCATTATGACCGGATCACGTTATTGGCCGCCCTTCTGCACATACCCCCTTACGAACTCCTCGGCGTTCTCCTCGAGGACGTCGTCGATCTCGTCCAGCATCGCGTCGACATCCTCGGTCAGCTTCTCGTGCCGCTCCTGGACATCGGCCGTGCTGTCGGCCGACGCCTCGGCCTCGTCGTCATGCTTCCGGCTGGCCCGGGACTGGCCGCCACCGGATTCCCGTGTCGCCATGAAGTGCCTCCTTTGGCTGCTGGGACCAACCTACCGCGCAGTGCCGGCGAGTTTGGGCTTCGTCACTGTGCGTCGACTCGCTAGAGTTCCTCCTGGCCCCTGAACATTTCCCGTGGAGAGCAGTGGATCCCCGCCGACCGACGCAGCGCCCCCCCTCGGACGAGGCGCGGTGGCCGCAGCCGGATACATCCGGCTGGGCAGGCCTGCCGCGACCGTCGCCGTCGCCCGAGCAGGGGGTCTACCCGCCGGCCCTCCGACCGGCCGGGCACCGCCACGCCGTGCCGGACAGCCGGCACGGCGTGGCCTCGCTGCTTGCGGTCAGCGGCCTGTGTGTCCTGGTGCTGCTCGCCTTCGTGCTGGTCCGGATCAAGCGCGAGCAGCAGGTGGCGGTCAGTGCTCCACATGCCGCCATCGGGGCCGGGCCGGGCGGCCCCGTGCGGGTCGGCGACTGCGTGACCAACCCCGGCACCGGCAAGGCCAACCTGCGCAACTGCGCCGACGGTGAGTACTACGGCCGGGTGCTGGCCCGGGTCAACGCCGCCCGCCAGTGCGGCCCGCCCGCCGCTGAGGCGATCAGCCTGCGCGACGCGGCCCAGCCGGTCCTCTGCCTACAGCCGAAAGCCCAGGTTGGCGGCTGCCTGGCCACCGCGCTGACCGGGCCGCCGGACCCGGTGCCGTGCGGTGACCCGCGCGCCGTCGGCAAGGTCATCGCCCGGGCCGCGGCCGCCAGGTACTGCCCGGCCGGCACCGTGCGGTCCCAGCCCGCGCCCTTCGGGCTGGCTGGCCAGCGGGTGATCTGCCTGGCCCGGCCCCACCCCTGACCGCCTTAGGACCTGCCCCTAGCCCCGGGTGAGCTGGTCCACCAGGTCGCTCGCGGTCGGGCAGCGGTCCAGCAGCGCGCCCACATGCCGCTGGGTGCCGCGCAGCGGCTCCAGGGTGGGCACCCGGATCAGTGACTCGCGGCCGAGGTCGAAGATCACCGAGTCCCACGAGGCGGCCGCCACCTGGTCCGGGTACCGCCGCAGGCACTCACCGCGGAAGTACGCCCGGGTGTCGGTCGGGGGCCGCTCCATTGCCCCGGTGATCTCGTCATAGCCCACCAGGGTCTCCATCGCGCCGCGCGCCACCAGCCGGTGGTAGAGCCCCTTCTCCGGCCGGACGTCGGAGTACTGCAGGTCGATGAGCTGCAGTCGCGACGCACCCCAGGCCAGGCTGTCGCGCTCCCGGAAGCCGTCGAGCAGCCGCAGCTTGGCGACCCAGTCCAGCTCCCGGGCACACAGCATCGGGTCCTGCTCCAGCCGGGTCAGCACCGACTCCCAGCGGACCAGGACGTCCGCGGTGTCGGTGTCGACGTCCGAGCCCAGCCGGTCCTCGACGTACTTCTTGGCCTGCTCCAGGTACTCCATCTGAAGCTGGACGGCGGTCAGCTTGCGGCCCGACCGCAGCGTCAGCAGGTGCCTCAGGCTGGGGTCGTGGGAGACCGCGCGCAGCCCGGCCACCGGCTCCTCGACCGAGAAGTCAACCGAGATGAACTTGTCCTCGATCATCGCCAGCACCAGGGAGGTGGTGCCGACCTTGAGGTAGGTGGAGATCTCCGACAGGTTCGCGTCGCCGATGATCACGTGCAGCCGCCGGTACTTCTCCGCGTCAGCGTGCGGCTCGTCCCGGGTGTTGATGATCGGCCGCTTGAGGGTGGTCTCCAGGCCCACCTCGACCTCGAAGAAGTCTGCCCGTTGGGTGAGCTGGAAGCCGTCGTCGCGACCGTCCTGGCCGATCCCGACCCGACCCTGGCCGCACATCACCTGCCGGGTCACGAAGAACGGCGTCAGGTGCTTGACGATGTCGGCGAACGGCGTCGCCCGGCTCATCAGGTAGTTCTCGTGGGCGCCGTAGCTGGCGCCCTTGTTGTCGGTGTTGTTCTTGTAGAGCTGGATCCGGGGCTGCCCCGGCACGGTGGCCGCGCGGCGGGCGGCCTCGTCCATCACCCGCTCCCCCGCCTTGTCCCAGAGCACCACGTCGCGCGGCCGGGTCACCTCCGGCGTGGAGTACTCCGGGTGGGCATGGTCGACGTACAGCCGGGCGCCATTGGTCAGTATCACGTTGGCCAGGCCGGTGTCGTCCTCGGCGTCGAGGTACTCCGGGCCGAGCGCGGAGCCCAGGTCGAAGCCTCGGGCGTCGCGCAGCGGTGACTCCTCCTCGAAGTCCCACCGGGCGCGCCGGGCCCGCGCGTCGGCCTTCCCGCCGTAGGCGTTCACGATCTGCGACGAGAGCAGCATCGCGTTCGCACCCGGCTGGCCGGGCACCGCGATGCCGTACTCGACCTCGGTCCCCATTACCCGCCGTACCGTCATTGGTTCAGCTTACGGGTCGGTGGCGACAGAAGGCCTGCCAGCGCGTCAGCTCACCCCGAGCAAGCTCTTGAGCGGTTCGATCGCGAAGTAGGCGACGAACGCCGCCGTGACCACCCAGAGCACCGGGTGGATCTCCCGCGCCCGGCCGGTGACCGCCCGCAGCACGACGTAGCTGACCACGCCGACGCCGACCCCGTCGGTGATCGAGTACGTGAACGGCATCACTACGATGGTGAGGAACGCCGGGATGGCCAGCGAGAAGTCGTCCAGGTCGAGCTTCTTCACCTGGGCGAACAGCAGGCAGCCGACCACCACCAAGGCCGGCGCCGCGGCCTCGGAGGGCACCACCGCGACCAGCGGGGTGAGGAACATCGCCACGACGAACAGCAGCCCGGTGACCACGCTGGCCAGCCCGGTGCGGGCGCCGTCGCCGACCCCGGCGGCGGACTCGACGTACGTCGTGTTGGACGACGTGCTGGCCACGCCGCCGGCCGCTGCGGCGACCGAGTCGACCAGCAGCACCTGCCGCATGCCGGGCAGCTCGCCCCGCTCGTCCAGCAGGTTGCCTTCGGCCGCCACCGCGACGACGGTGCCCATGGTGTCGAAGAAGTCCGACAGCATGATGGTGAAGACGATCAGGGCGGCGGCCAGCACACCGATCCGGGCGAAGCCGCCGAACAGCGAGAGGTGCCCGAGCAGGGACAGGTCCGGTGTGCCGGTCAGGCTGTCCGGCAGCCGCGGCACGTTGAGCTGCCAGCCGGTCGGGTTCACCCTGCCGGTGGGGTCGACGGCTGGGCCGGCGTGCACGACCGCCTCGACGATCACGGCCAGCACCGCGTTGACCACGATGCCGATCAGGATCGCGCCCTTGACCCGCAGCGCCATCAGCGCTGCCATGACCAGCAGGCCGACGACGAACACCGTCACCGGCCAGCCGCGCAGCGTGCCGGTGCCGAGCTGGACCGGCACCACAGTGCCGGCCGCGTCCGGGACGCGCCGCACGATCCCCGCGTCCACCAGGCCGATCAGCGCGATGAACAGGCCGATGCCGACGCCGATCGAGGTCTTGAGCTGCGCCGGGATCGCCGCGACCACAGCGTTGCGGAACCCGGTCAGCACCAGCAGCGTGATGATCATGCCCTCGCAGGCCACCAGTCCCATCGCGTCCGGCCAGGACATCTGGCTGGCCACGCCTACGGCGAGGAACGCGTTCAGCCCGAGGCCGGTGGCGATGGCGAACGGGTACCGCCCGGCCACGCCCATCAGCACGGTCATCACCGCCGCGACCAAGGCGGTCACCGCGGCCACCTGAGGGATGCCGAGGACATGCCCGTCGGCGTCCGTCGCGGTGCCGATGATCAGCGGGTTGAGCACCACGATGTAGGCCATCGCGAAGAACGTGACGACGCCGCCGCGGATCTCCCGCCGGATGGTCGAGGACCGCTCGCTGATCGCGAAGTAGCGGTCCAGCCCCGAGCTGGTGATGGGCGTGTCGCTGGTTGGTCCGGCGGTCGTCGTCATACGTGGGCCTCCGGCACGGTCCGGTCCGAACGATGCCGCGGCTCGCACCGATGACGACAGCGGTGCGAGCCGCGGCAGCTTACGCCTGGCTAGAGGTCTAGAGGTACTGGCCGGTGTTGGAGAGGGTGTCGATCGCCCGGCCGGTCTCCGAGCCCTTGCCGGAGACCAGGGTCCGGATGTAGACGATGCGCTCGCCCTTCTTGCCAGAGATGCGTGCCCAGTCGTCCGGGTTGGTGGTGTTGGGCAGGTCCTCGTTCTCGGTGAACTCGTCCACGCAGGCGGCCAGCAGGTGTTGCACGCGCAGGCCGTGCACGCTGGTCTGGAGGTAGTCCTTGATCGCCATCTTCTTCGCCCGGTCCACGATGTTCTGGATCATGGCGCCGGAGTTGAAGTCGCGGAAGTAGAGGACCTCCTTGTCACCGTTGGCGTAGGTCACCTCCAGGAAGCGGTTCTCCTCCGACTCGGTGTACATCCGCTCGACCACGCGCTGGATCAGGCCCTGCACGGTGGAGGTGGCGTCGCCGCTGTGCTCGGCCAGGTCGTCGCTGTGGATCGGCAGGTCGGTGGTGATGTACTTGGAGAAGATGTCCTTGGCCGCCTCGGCGTCCGGCCGCTCGATCTTGATCTTCACGTCCAGCCGGCCTGGGCGCAGGATGGCCGGGTCGATCATGTCCTCACGGTTGGACGCGCCGATCACGATGACGTTCTCCAGGCCCTCCACGCCGTCGATCTCCGACAGGAGCTGGGGGACGATGGTGTTCTCCACGTCCGAGGAGACCCCGGACCCGCGGGTGCGGAAGATCGAGTCCATCTCGTCGAAGAACACGATGACCGGCGTGCCCTCGGAGGCCTTCTCCCGGGCCCGCTGGAAGACCAGCCGGATGTGCCGCTCGGTCTCGCCGACGTACTTGTTGAGCAGCTCCGGACCCTTGATGTTCAGGAAGTACGACCGGCCCTGGCCCTGGCCGGCGACCTTGGCGACCTGCTTGGCCAGGGAGTTCGCGACTGCCTTGGCGATCAGTGTCTTGCCGCAGCCGGGCGGGCCGTAGAGCAGCACGCCCTTGGGCGGGCGGAGCTTGTACTGCCGGAACAGGTCAGCGTGCAGGAAGGGCAGCTCCACCGCGTCCCGGATCTGCTCGATCTGTCGGGTGAGGCCGCCGATGTCGGAGTAGTCGATGTCCGGCACCTCTTCGAGGACCAGCTCCTCGACCTCGCTCTTCGGGATCCGCTCGTAGACGTAGCCGGACCGGGTCTCCAGCAGCAGCGAGTCGCCCACCCGCAGCGGCTGGTCGACCAGCGAGTCGGCGAGGTAGACGATCCGCTCCTCGTCGCTGCGGCCGATGACCAGCGCTCGGTCGCCGCCCTCGAGGATCTCCTTGAGCATCACGACCTCGCCGGCCCGCTCGAACTCGCGCGCCTCGATGACGTTCAGCGCCTCGTTGAGCATGACCTCCTGGCCACGCAGCAGCTCGTCGAGCTCGACGTTCGGGGAGACGGCGACCCGCAGCTTGCGCCCGCCGGTGAACACATCCGCCGTGCCGTCGTCGTAGCGGCTGAGGAACACGCCGTACCCGCTGGGCGGCTGGGCCAGCCGGTCGACCTCCTCCTTCAGCGTGACGACCTGGTCACGTGCCTCCCGTAGGGTGCTGGCCAGCTTCTCGTTGCGCTCGGAGAGCGCCGAGATCTTGGCCTGGGACTCCGCGAGCCGCTCCTCGAGGACCCGCAGGTGACGCGGAGACTCGGTAAGCTTGCGGCGCAGCATCGCAACCTCCTCCTCCAGGAAGGAGTTGCGCGCCGCGATCTCGTGGTCTGCCATCCGGTACCTCTCGACGCGGCCGTCCGCGTCATCCCTGTCGCTCGCCACGATCACCCACCTCCAGCGGGTTTCCTGCGGTCAACCCAACCCTACACAGCACTACCCCACATAAACCCACCTGTCGAACGGTATCTACCGGGTGACGTACTGCGAAGCCTGTCATACCCACTTCTAGCCTGGGACCGTGTCGAGACCGAACGGCATGTCCGGTTTTTACTATATGTTACACGGGTGTATCACGATGTATCGAGGAGGCGACGTGGCCGGAAGCGAGCCGTTGCGGGTCTGGGTGGACCAGGATCTCTGCACGGGAGACGGCCTGTGCGTGCAGTATGCACCCGATGTGTTCGAGTTCGACATCGACGGGCTGGCGTATGTCAAGGCCGGTGACGGTGAGCTGCTCACCACCGCCGGCACCCGCACCGACGTACCGGCGCACCTGCGGCTGGACGTGATCGACGCGGCCCGGGAGTGCCCGGGCGAGTGCATCCACGTCGAACGCCGGGACGATGGGGCCGAGGTTGCGGGCCCGAACGCCAGCCCCGCCGCCCCGTGACGGCGGTCAGCCGGTGGAGCCGGGGCGGCGCTGCCGGGCCGGCGGGGTGACGCCCGCGGCAAGCCGGCGGGTCGAGACCAGGAACGCGGTGTGCCCCTGCATCCGGTGCTCCGGCCGGACCGCCAGCCCGACCACGTGCCACGGCCGCAGCATCGTCTCCCAGGAGTGCGGCTCGGTGAACGTGCCGTGCTCGCGCAGCGCCTCGACCAGCCGGGAGAGCTGGGTCACGGTGGCGACGTAGCCGATCAGCACCCCGCCCGGCACCATCGCCTTGCTGACCGTGTCCAGCACCTCCCACGGCGCCAGCATGTCCAGCACGATCCGGTCGACGTCCTGCTCGTCCGCACCGGCCAGGTCGCCGGCCTTCAGCGTCCAGGCCGGGTGCGGCCCCCCGAAGAACGTCTCGACGTTGCGCTGCGCCACCTCGGCGAACTCCGGCCGGCGTTCGTACGACGTGACCTGCCCGCTGTCGCCGACCGCCCGGAGCAGCGAGCAGGTCAGCGCGCCCGAGCCCGCGCCGGCCTCCAGCACCCGGGCGCCGGGGAAGATGTCCCCCATGGTCACGATCTGCGCGGCGTCCTTCGGGTAGATCACCTGGGCGCCGCGCGGCATGGCCAGCACGTAGTCGGTCAGCAACGGCCGCATGGCGAGGTACCGCGTACCGCTGGTCGAGCTGACCACCGAGCCCTCCGGCGCGTCGATCAGGTCGTCGTGCGCGATCGCGCCGCGGTGGGTGTGGAAGCTCTTGCCCGGCTCCAGCAGCACGGTGTGCTGCCGTCCCTTGGGATCGGTGAGCTGCACCCGGTCACCCGGCTGGAACGGGCCGGCCGGCCGTCGGGTCACCGCCGCACCCCGGCCGCGGCAGCGCCCCACCGGCGGAGCACGGTGGCCACGTCGGTGGTGGCCAGCACGCCCACCGGCCGACCGTCCCCGCCGACGACGAGGTACTCCGAGGCGGGAGTGGCGCGCACCGCGTCCAGCACCGCCTCGCCGGTGGCCGAGTCGGCCAGCCGCAGCCCCGGCTCCAGCGGGCGGGCCACCTCGGCCACCGTGGTCCACGGGCGGCGTTGCTCCGGCAGCGCCATGACCTGGGCCTCCGAGACGATGGCGGTGGGTTGACCGGTGGAGTCAACCACGACCAGCCCCTGCGACCTGGACTCCCACGCCCGGCGCAGCGCCTCGGACACCGGCAGGTCGGCGGGCACGTCGAGGGTCGGCCGGACCAGGTCGGCGATCCTCAGCTCGGGCAGCCTGCTGTTGATGGTGGCGACCGTCAGCGACTGGCTGGCGCTGACCCAGATGAACGTGGCGAGCAGGCCGGCCAGCGCGAGGCTCGCCACGGCCAGGCCGACGTCCCTGCCTGGGACCGTGAACACCGCGAGCGCCATCACCAGCAGGGCCAGCCCCCGGCCGGACCAGGCCGCCGCGCGGGTACCGGTGAGCCGGGACCGGGAGACCTGCCAGACCGCGGCCCGCAGCACCTTGCCGCCGTCCAGCGGCAGCCCCGGCAGCAGGTTGAACCCGGCGACCAGCACGTTGCTCCAGGCCAGGATCTCCAGCATCAGCCGGACCGCCGAGCCGGGCCGGGCCAGCAGGCTGAACGCGCCGGTCAGGGCCGCGACCAGCACGGTGACCAGCGGCCCGGCGATGGCGACCAGATACTCTTCCCGCGGCCGGCGCGCCTCGCCTTCGATCTCCGACACCCCGCCGAGCAGGAAGATCACCACCCGGCGGACCTTCAGGTCGAGCAGCAGGCACATGGCCACGTGCCCCAGCTCGTGCGCGAGCAGGGACACCGCGAACAGCACCGCGAACCCGAACGACAGCAGATAGGCGCCCCCCTGACCGATACCGTCCACGTTGTTCCGGACCAGGTCGGAGTAGGAGAAGGTGATGATCGCCGCGATGATCAGCCAGGACGGCGAGAGGAAGACCGGCACGCCGAAGAACCGGCCGAGCGGCAGTCCCGCCGACCGTGGGCCGCTTCGGGACGACGGTTCCGGCCGCGTCGGTTGTGGCACGACTCGATGCTACGTGCCGGCGGGGAGGCCCCGCGGCGGGCGTTCGTGACATACCGTGGCTGATATGTCGGCACCAGGCAGCGATCGGGCGTCGGCCGCGGGTAGCGCGGCCGACCCTGACACCCAAGCCTGGGTCCTGCCTGAGCAGCGCGGCCGGCATGCCGCCCCTGAGGACGACGAGCTCACCACCTGGCCGGGCAACGGTCACCGCCCGCCGGCCGGGCCCCCGACGCTGAACGAGTATCCGACGCTGAACGGGTCCGGCCCGAACGGGTCCGGCGGCCCCAACGGGCACCGCGGCCCGGACGGTCACGCCAGCCCGGTCGAGGTGCCGGCGGACGGCCGGCACGTCGTCGCGCCGGGGCTGGCCGCGGGCACACCGCTGGTCAACGGCAGCGGGCTGGGACACCGCCCGTCGCAGTCGATCCCCCCCCCGGACCTGTCCCCGGACCTGCCCTCGGCCGAGGCCACCCGGTCCGCGCTGTTCCCGCCGGCCGAGCCGGCCTGGCACGAGGGGCAGTGGGAGGACGAGACCCAGGTCTTGGCGCCGGTCCGCATGGACCCGCTGGACGGTCCGACCGAGGTGCTGCCGCTGGTGCCGCCGGCACAGCTGCCCGCGCCGGCGCCCGTCGCGCCGCGGCGGCAGCGGATCCCGTCCCGGCCACTCCAGCAGCCGGTGGCGGCACCGCCGACCCCGCCGGGCGGCGCACAGCGCACCGGCGCAGCCGCCCCCCCGCACCCACCGCGGGCGGTCCGGCGTCGCCGGCAGCGCCGCCGTCGGCTGCTGGAGTGGCCCTTCCTGGTGGTCTTCTCGCTGCTGGCGGCCTTTCTGCTGCGGACCTTCGTGGTGCAGACCTTCTACATCCCGTCGCAGTCGATGCACGACACCCTGCTCGAAGGCGACAAGGTGCTGGTGAACAAGCTCGCCTTCAAGGTGCACGACATCAACCGTGGCGACGTCGTCGTGTTCCGCCGTCCGGCCAACATCGACATACCGGACGAGGACCTGATCAAGCGGGTGATCGGGCTGCCCGGAGACCGGATCGAGGGCCGCGGCGGCAAGGTGTACATCAACGGCCAGCTCCTGATCGAGCCGTACGTACAGAAGGGCTGCACCGAGGGCACGGTGAACCTGTCGGCCGTCCTGGTGCCGGCCGGCCACGTCTTCGTCATGGGCGACAACCGGTGCGACTCCACCGACAGCCGGGTCTTCGGTGCGGTCGACGACAGCCTCGTGGTGGGCCGCGCGTTCGTCCTGATCTGGCCGGTCGGGCGGCTCGGCTGGCTCTAGCGGCGGCGCGCCGGGCGGGCGCGCCATGTTCGTCGTACCGGGCGCCTAGGCTGCGGTCCGTGAGCAGCCACCTGCCGGCCCCTGGAGCCGGCCCAGCGGTTGGTTCGCTGTCGCCGTCGCGGGCCAGCGACTTCAAGACCTGCCCGCTGCTGTACCGGTTCCGCAGCATCGACAAGCTGCCGCGGCGGCCGTCGTTGGACGCGACCCGCGGCACGGTGGTGCACGCCGTGCTGGAGCGGCTGTTCGACCTGCCGCGCGAGCGGCGCACGTTCGAGGCGGCGGTGGCGCTGGTCGAGCCGGAGTGGCAGCGGCTGCTGGCTGCCGCGCCGGAGGTTGCCGCGTTGTTCGCGGCGGACACCGACGGTGCTGAGCTGGCCGGGTGGCTGGCCTCGGCCCGAGACCTGGTGGCCAACTACTTCACGCTGGAGGACCCGCGCCGGATCGAGCCGGCCGCCCGGGAGGAGCTGGTGGAGACGCTGCTGGACGGCGGGCTGCTGCTGCGTGGGTACGTCGACCGGCTCGACGTCGCGCCGGGCGGTGAGATCCGGGTGGTCGACTACAAGACCGGCGGCGCGCCGCGGGAGGCGGTTGAGGCCAAGGCGCTGTTCCAGATGAAGTTCTACGCGCTGATGCTGTGGCGCACCCGCGGGGTCGTGCCGCGGATGCTCCGCCTGATGTACCTCAAGGACTCTGAGGTGCTGACCTACACGCCGGACGGGGAGGAGCTCCGCCGCTTCGAACGCACCCTGCGGGCGATCTGGGCGGCGATCGCCCGGGCCCGGCAGACCGGTGACTTCCGACCCAGCCCGAGCAAGCTGTGCGGCTGGTGCGACCACCAGGAGCTCTGCCCGGCGTTCGGCGGCACTCCCCCGCCGTACCCGCTGGTCGAGACGGTCGCCGGCCCGGCGGAGTGAGGCGGTCTGCCTACCCACCGGTAGGCTCTGTGGCCATGCCTAGCCGGGTCGCCATCGTCACCGACTCCAGTGCGTCCCTGTCGCGCGAGATGGCCGTCCGGTGGAGGGTGACCGTCATCCCGCTGCGCCTGCTGATCAAGGACTGGGTGGGCGACGACAACGAGGTGAAGCCCGAGGCGGTGACGGCCGCGATGCGGGACGGCGTCACGGTGGCCACCTCCCCGCCGCCTCCGCCGGCGTTCTACTGGGCCTACCAGGACGCCATCGCCTCGGGTGCCAATGCGATCGTGTCGGTGCACCTGTCCGAGAAGCTGTCCGCCACGGCCGATGCGGCCCGGACGGCGGCCGGCCAGGTCCGGGTGCCGGTGCATGTGGTCGACTCCCGGACGGCGGGGATGAGCCTGGGCTTCGCCGCGGCGGCTGCTGCCGATGCCGCACAGTCCGGTGCCGGGCCGGACGAGGTGCTGGCGGTGATCGGACGGCGGCTGTCGGGCTGCCTTCAGTTGGTGTACGTCGACACCCTGGAGTACCTGCGCCGAGGCGGCCGGATGGGTGCCGCCCGGGCCTGGCTCGGCAGCACGCTCGGGATCAAGCCGGTGCTGGTCGTGAAGGACGGGCAGGTCACGCCGTTCGAACGGATCCGCGGCACCGACAAGGCGCTGGCCCGGATGGTCGAGGTGGCCCGGGGACACGCCGGGGGGCATCTCGTCGACATCGCGGTCGAGCACTGCGACGCGGCGAACCGGGCCATGGCGCTGGCCGAGCAGCTACGGCGCAGCATCCCACGCACCCGGTCCTGCTATGTCATCCAGGCCGGGATGGCGGTGGCCGCGCACACCGGCCCCGGCTCCATCGGCGTCGCGGTCTCCCGCTGCTGAGCCGCCGGAGGCGGCAAGGGTGGTGTGGACGGCGGTGAGGCCGGCGACGGTGAGACCGGCCAGGGAGGGGCGCACCAGCCGGCGCGGGCCGGGCGGGACCGGCACGTGGTGGGGCACGGCGAGCACCGCGCAGCCAGCGGCCTCGGCGGAGGCGATCCCGGCCGGCGAGTCTTCGACGGCCAGGCAGTCGGCCGGCCGTAACCCGAGCAGCCCAGCGGCCCGCAGGTAGGACTCCGGGTGCGGCTTGTTGTGCCTCACCTCGTCCCCGGCGACCACCGCGTCGACGTTCTCCGCGCCGATCGTGCGCAGCGCCACCTCGACCAGGTCACGCGGGGTGGAGGTGACCAGTGCGGTGGGCAGCCCGGCGGCGCGCACCGCCGCCACCAGCTCCCGGGCGCCGGGCAGCCACGGCAGGTCACCGGCGTACAGCTCCTTGGTGCGGCTGAGCAGCCACTCACCGGACTCGGCGACGTCCGCCCGCACCCCGAGGTCGTCGTGCAGCATGACGACCGTCTCGGCCACGTTGGTGCCGACCATCGCGGCCCGGGTCGCCGCGGAAAGCCGGCCGCCGAGCCGGGTGGCCAGCTCGCCGAGCGAGACGGTCCACAGCTTCTCGCTGTCGAACAGGGTGCCGTCCATGTCCAGCAGCACGGCGCGCAACCGTCCCGCCATCAGACGGCGAAGTACTTCGCTTCGGGGTGATGCGCGATGATCGCCGAGGTGGACTGCTCCGGGTGAAGCTGAAGCTCCTCGGACAGGCTGACGCCGATCCGGCCAGGGTCGAGCAGCTCCATGACCTGCCGCTGGTCCTCCAGGTTCGGGCAGGCCGGGTAGCCGAAGGAGAACCGGGCGCCGCGGTAGGCAAGCGCGAAGTAGTCGTCCAGGTGGCCCGGGTCCTGCGAGCCGGCGGTCGTCCCGTCGGGGAAGGCCAGCTCCTCGCGGACCCGCTTGTGCCAGTACTCCGCTAGTGCCTCGGTAAGCTGCACCGACAGGCCGTGCACCTCCAGGTAGTCGCGGTAGGCGTTGGCCGCGAACAGCTCCTGGGCGAACTCGCTGACCCGGCTGCCCATGGTGACCACCTGGAAGGTCACGATGTCGGTCTGGCCGGAGTCGGTGCCGCGATAGAAGTCGGCCAGGCACAGGTGCCGGTCACGCCGCTGCCGCGGGAAGGTGAACCGGACCCACTCGGTGCCGTCGTCACGCAGCACGATCAGGTCGTCGCCCTTGCTGTCGCACGGGAAGTGGCCGTAGACGACGGCCGCCTCGAGCGCACCCTCGGTCTGCAGCCGGTCCAGCCAGTACCGCAGCCGCGGCCGGCCTTCGGTCTCCACCAGCTCCTCGTACGTCGGCCCGCGCGAGGCCCCACCGCGGGCGCCGCGCAGCCCCCACTGGCCCATGAAGGTGGCCCGCTCGTCCAGCATCGCGGCGTAGTCCGCCATCGGCACCCCCTTGACCACCCGAGACCCGGTGAACGGCGGGGTCGGCACGGGGTTGTCCGCGGCCACGTCGGAGCGGGCCACCTGCGGCTCCGGCTCGGCGTTGGCCTTGCGAGCCGCGGCGATGGCCAGCGACCGCTCCCGCCGGGCCCGGCGTTCGGCCACCTTCTGCTGGTCGGCCAGCACCTCCTGGCCGGACAGCTCGCCGCGCTTGACCGCCATCAGCCGGTCCATCAGCCGCAGCCCCTCGAAGGCGTCCCGGGCGTAGTAGACATCACCGGCGTACACCTGGGTCAGGTCGTTCTCGACGTAGGCCCGGGTCAGCGCGGCACCGCCCAGCAGCACCGGCCAGCGGGTCGCCAGGCCGCGGGAGTTTAGCTCCTCAAGGTTCTCCTTCATGATCACGGTGGACTTCACCAGCAGCCCGGACATGCCGATGACGTCGGCGTCCTGCTCCTCGGCGGCGTCCAGGATCGCGGCGATCGGCTGCTTGATGCCGAGGTTGACCACGTCGTAGCCGTTGTTGGACAGGATGATGTCGACCAGGTTCTTGCCGATGTCGTGAACGTCGCCCTTGACGGTGGCCAGCACGATCCGGCCCTTGGACGAGTCGCCGTCGGTCTTCTCCAGGTGCGGCTCCAGGTAGGCGACCGCGGCTTTCATCACCTCGGCGGACTGAAGCACGAACGGGAGCTGCATCTCGCCGGCCCCGAACAGGTCGCCGACCACCTTCATGCCGCCGAGCAGCGTGTCGTTGATGATCTCTAACGCCGACCGGGTGGCCAGCGCCGCGTCCAGGTCGGCCTCCAGCCCGTTGCGCTCGCCGTCGACGATCCGCCGCTTGAGCCGCTCCGACAGCGGCAGCGCGGCCAGCTCCTGCGCCCGGGTCTCCCGCGAAGACTGCGCCGAGACCCCCTCGAACAGCTCCAAGAACCGGCTCAGCGGGTCGTAGCCCTCGCGGCGCCGGTCGTAGACCAGGTCCAGCGCCACCTCGCGCTGCTCGTCCGGGATCTTGCTCATCGGCAGGATCTTCGAGGCATGCACGATCGCGGAGTCCAGCCCGGCCCGCACGCACTCGTGCAGGAACACCGAGTTGAGCACCTGCCGGGCGGCCGGGTTGAGCCCGAAGGACACGTTGGACAGGCCCAGCGTGGTCTGTACGTCGGGGTGCGCCTCCTTCAGCCGCCGGATGCCCTCGATCGTCTCGATGCCGTCACGGCGGCTCTCCTCCTGGCCGGTGGCCAGGGTGAAGGTCAGGCAGTCGACCAGGATGGCGCTCTCCCGCATCCCCCACGTCTCGGTCAGCGTCCTGATCAGCCGGTCGGCGATCGCGGCCTTCGTCGCCGCGGTGCGGGCCTGGCCCTCCTCGTCGATGGTCAGCGCGACCACCGCGGCGCCGTGCTCGGCGACGATCGGCATGATCCGGGCGAACCGGCTCTCCGGGCCCTCGCCGTCCTCGAAGTTGACCGAGTTGATGACGCAGCGGCCGCCGAGCATCTCCAGGCCGGCCTCGACCACCGGCGGCTCGGTGGAGTCGAGCATGATCGGCAGGGTGGACGCGGTGGCGTACCGGCTGGCGATCTCCCGCATGTCGACCACGCCGTCCCGGCCGACGTAGTCGACGCAGACGTCGAGCAGGTGCGAGCCGTGCCGGGTCTGCTCCCGGGCGATCTCCACGCAATGGTCCCACCGGCCGGCCAGCATGGCCTCGCGGAACGCCTTGGAGCCGTTGGCGTTGGTCCGCTCGCCGATCATCAGCACGCTGGTGTCCTGGCGGAACGGCACGCTCTGGTAGAGGCTCGCGGCGGCCGGCTCAGGCCGCGGCCGGCGGGTCGCCGGGGCCAGGTCGCGGACCCGCTCCACCACCTGCCGCAGGTGCTCCGGCGTGGTGCCGCAGCAGCCGCCGACCAGGCGGACGCCGTAGTCGGTGACGAAGGTGGCCAGCGCCTCGGCCAGCTCGGCCGGCTGCAGCGGGTACGTCGCGCCGTTCGGGCCGAGCTCGGGCAGGCCGGCGTTCGGCATCACCGACAGCCCGACCCGGGCGTGCCGGGACAGGTAGCGCAGGTGCTCGCTCATCTCGGCCGGGCCGGTGGCGCAGTTGAGCCCGATGAGGTCGATGCCGAGCGACTCCAGCGCGGTCAGCGCGGCGCCGATCTCGCTGCCCAGCAGCATCGTGCCGGTGGTCTCGACGGTGACCTGGGCGAAGATCGGCACCCATCGCCCGGCGGCGGACCTGGCTCGCTTGGCGCCCACGACTGCGGCCTTGGCCTGCAGCAGGTCCTGGCAGGTCTCGACCATGATCGCGTCCGCGCCACCGTCGATCAGCCCAGCCGACTCCTGCTGGTAGGCGTCGCGCAGGAAGGTGTACGGCGCGTGGCCGAGGCTGGGCAGCTTGGTGCCCGGCCCGGCCGAGCCGATGACGAACCGCGGCCGGCTGGGCGTGGACCAGTCGCGGGCCACCTCGGCGGCTAGCCGGGCGGCAGCCTCGGCCAGCTCGTAGATCCGCTCGGCGATGCCGTACTCACCGAGGTTGGCGGCGTTCGCGCCGAAGGTGTTGGTCTCCACGGCGTCGCAGCCGACCGCGAAGTAGGCGTCGTGGATGCCGCGGACGACGTCCGGCCGGGTCTCGCTGAGGATCTCATTGCAGCCCTCGTGGCCCTCGAAGTCGTCCAGGGTCAGGCCGTCGGTCTCGACCGCCGCCTGCAGCATGGTGCCCATCGCCCCGTCAGCGACGATCACCCGCTCGGAGAGCGCGGCGAGCAGGGGGGATCCCGGTGCGGTGCCGGCGTCCGGTGCGGTGCCGGCGCCCAGTGTGATGTCGGGCATGCCGTCAAGCCTACCGAGAGGCTCCCGCCCCGGCCTTTGCGCACGTCCCGCGTAGGCTGGCCGGGTGACCGACTTCGACGTTCTGCCCGACCTGACCGAGCCCGTGCTCGTCGGCGCCTTCGAGGGGTGGAACGACGCCGGGGACGCGGCGACCGCGGCGGTGGAGCACCTGGAGCTGATCTGGGACGCCCGGCCGCTCGCCGCGCTGGACCCGGACGACTACTACGACTTTCAGGTCAACCGGCCGACCGTGTCGCTGGTCGATGGCGTGACCCGGCGGCTGGAGTGGCCGACCACCCGGTTCTCGGTCTGCCGGCCGCCGCAGTCGCGGCGCGACCTGGTGCTGATGCGCGGCATCGAGCCGAACATGCGCTGGCGTGGCTTCTGCGACGAGATCCTGGAGACCGCCCGCGAGCTGGGAGTGGAGCTGGTGGTGCTGCTCGGCGCGCTGCTGGCCGACACCCCGCACACCCGCCCGGTGCCGGTGACCGGTACGGCGTACGACCCGGCGTCGGCCGCCCGGTTCAGCCTGGAGCGGTCCCGGTACGAGGGGCCGACCGGCATCCTCGGGGTGCTGCAGGACGCGGCCGTACGGGCTGGGATGCCGGCCATCTCGTTCTGGGCCGCGGTGCCGCACTATGTCTCCCACTCCCCCAGCCCCAAGGCCACGCTGGCGCTGCTGCACCGGGTCGAGGAGGTGCTGGACGTGCCGGTGCCGCTGGCCAGCCTGCCCGAGCAGGCCGACCAGTGGCAGTCGCTGGTCACCGAGATGGCCGCTGAGGACGCCGAGGTGCGTGACTACGTCCGGTCCCTGGAGGAGCGCGACAACGACGACGTCGACCTGGCCCAGATCAGCGGCGAGTCGATCGCCCGGGAGTTCGAGCGCTACCTGCGCCGACGGCGCCCCGGCGCCGGCTGAGCCGGGTGCTGGCTGAGCCGGCTCAGCCGGGTGGGCGGCCTACCGGCGGCTGGGCCGTTCCCGCGGCTCGCCGTCCACGTAGAGGTCGACCCGCTCGTTGTAGAAGGCGACCAGGCCGGCGACCTTCTGGCTCTCCGGCAACGGCGCCCGGTAGGACCAGGCGAGGTCTTCGTGGACGGCGTCCCCGGTCCGGACGGACCAGTACTCCGCCTGCCCCTTGTACGGGCAGTGCGTGACGGTGCCGGTCGGCGTCAGCAGGTCCAGCCGGACATGTGGCTTGGGCAGGTAGTAACGCACCGGCAGCCCGGTCTCGAACAGCAGCCTCGGGCTGGCCGACTCCGCGACGGTCACGCCGTCGACCTCGACCCGCACGTGCCGGGAGCTGGCCAGGACGTCGATGCGGGTATGCGGGTCCCGGGGGTGGGTGAACACCTCCTCGTCCTCCTCGAACCAGGCGTCCATCGCGTCCCACCTGAGCCGGACCAGGTCGCGTAGCTCCTCGACCGGTGAGTCCAGGTAGCGTACGGCGGCACCGGCCGCCTGCGTGCCGCCCACCTTGACGGTGAACACCTGGCCGTCGCCGCGGCTCGGCGAGTGGCTCACCGTCCCGTCGGGCACCAGCAGGTCGGCGCGCACGTCCGCCACCGGGAAGTAGTACGTGGGGTAGTAGGGGACCTCCCACACCAGCACCGGGCGGGTGGTCCGGGCGACCAGCTCGCCGCCGAGGTAGGTGCGGACCAGCTTCGCTCCGGGCTCGACCCGGACACGTCCTCGACTTGTCGTCATGTCGACGTAACTCGCCTAGCCGTGGCTGGCATTTCCGGGTGGCTGGCCGGTCAGGAGAGGCTGATGCCGAGCAGGGCGTCGGCCAGGTCACGCACCAGGCCGGGCGCGGCGCCGTCCCGGCCGCCGTACGCCATCGCCTCGGCCACCCATCGGTCGACCGCGGCCAGCGCGCCGGGAGCGTTCAGGTCGTCAGCCAGCTCCCGGCGGACGGCGGCGAGCACGTGACCGGCGGACGGCCCAGCGGGCAGCCCGGCCGCCTGCCGCCAGCGGGCCAGCCGGGCCTGCGCCTCGGCCAGCCCGGCAGGCGTCCAGTCGCGGTCCGACCGGTAGTGGCTGGCCAGCAGCGCTAGGCGGATGGCGGCCGGGTCGACGCCGTCGGTCCGCAGCCGGGACACCAGCACCAGGTTGCCCAGGCTCTTCGACATCTTCTCCCCGTCCAGGCCGACCATGCCGGCGTGCACGTAGTGCCGGGCGAACGGCCACTGCCCGGTCAGCACCTCCGCGTGCGCGGCAGACATCTCGTGGTGCGGGAACGCCAGGTCGGACCCGCCGCCCTGCACGTCGAAGGACATGCCGAGCCGGTTGAGCGCGATCGCGGTGCACTCCACGTGCCAGCCCGGCCGGCCGGCGCCGACCGGCGAGGCCCAGGACGGCTCGCCAGGCCGGGCCGCGCGCCACAGCAAGGGGTCGAGCGGGTCCTTCTTGCCGAGCCGGTCCGGATCGCCGCCGCGCTCGGCGAACAGCATCAGCATGGTCGGCCCGTCCAGCCCGGACTCGTAGCCGAACCGGGACGTCGCGTCGACCGAGAAGTACACGTCCTCCTCGACGCGGTATGCCGCGCCGATGTCCAGGAGCTGGCGCACCGCCGCGGCCACCTCGTCGACGGCCTCGACGACGCCGACGTAGTCGCGCGGCGGCAGCACCCGCAGCGCGGTCATGTCGGCCCGGAACAGCTCGATCTCCCACGTGGCCAGGGCGCCCCAGTCCTGGCCGGTCTGCGCCGCCCGCTCCAGCAGCGGGTCGTCGACGTCGGTGACGTTCTGCACGTAGTGCACCTCGTGGCCGGCGTCCAGCCAGACCCGGTGCACCAGGTCGAAGGCCAGGTAGGTGGCGGCGTGCCCGAGGTGGGTGGCGTCGTACGGCGTGATGCCGCAGACGTACATGCCCGCGGTGCGGCCCGGCGCGGTGGGTCGCACCGCGCGGGTGGCGGTGTCGAACAGCCGCAGCGGCCAGGTCGGGTGACCCGGCGTGGCCGGCAGCCGCGGCACGGACGGGGTCGGCCAGGAGCGCATACCGACCACGCTACCGTCCGGGTTTCGGCCTACCCTCTGTCCGGTGACTGGGCCGTCGCTCGTCGAGGTGGCCGAGCTGGCCGTGCCGTACACGCTGGCCCGGCTGCGGCCGGTGCTGCCGCCGGCGCCGGCCAGGCTGCTGGAGGTGGGCGCCGGGTCGGGTGCGCTGGCCGCCGCGCTGCACGCCCTCGGGTACGCCGTCACCGCGGTCGAGCCGGACCCGGAGTCGGCCCGGGCGTGCGCCGCGCGTGGGCTGGAGGTGGTGGCGGCGCCGTTCGAGCGGGCCGAGCTGGGCGATGCCTACGACGCGGTGCTGTTCACCCGGGTGCTGCACCACCTGCCCGCGCCGGCGGACGCGGTCCGGCGGGCGGCCGGGCTCTCCCGGCTGATCGTGGTGGAGGACTTCGCCCGGGACGAGGTGGACCTGCCGGCCGCCGGTTTCGTGTCCGACGCACGGGCGGTGCTGGCTGCGGCCGGGCTGCTGCCGGACGAGCCGGCAGGAGCGCCGGCCGATCCGCTGGCCCGCTGGCGGGACGTGCCGGCCGAGCTGCTGCCGATCCACCCGGGGCGGGCGGTGCTGGCCGCGCTGGCGGCCGGGGCCGCGGTGCGCGAGGTCGTCCGGACCGAGATGCTGTGGCGGTTGGTCCTGCACAGCGTCCGGCTGCCCGCCGAGCGGTTCATCTCGCTGGCCGACACGCTGCGCGGCATCGAGCTACGCCGGATCGCGGAGCTGACCCTGCCCGCGATCGGCATCTTCGCCGCCGCCACTGTCCCCTCCTGCCCTCCTGACGATCATCGAGTTGTTGTCGCTAGTTGATCTCCAATCGCGACAACAACTCGATGATCGTCGCGAGGAGGGGGGTCAGTGGGTTGGGGTGACCCGGACGGCGTAGGACATCAGCTCACCCTCGTCGAAGGAGAACGGCCGGATGTGCACCGGCACGCCGCTCTGCTGGGCCTCGATGATGGTGCCGTCGCCGAGGTACATCGCCACGTGGTGGATCGTCGTCGGGTCGCCGGTGTCGTAGGCGTAGAAGATCAGGTCGCCGGCCTGCGCCTCGCGCACCGGTAGGTACTGTCCGGCGTGCCACTGCTCCCGCGACGTGCGCGGTAGCACGACGCCGGCCGCCTCCCAGGCGCGCAGCATCAGCCCGGAGCAGTCGTAGGCGTCCGGCCCGGTCGCGCCCCACACGTACGGCTTGCCGAGCTGGGTGCGGGCGAAGTCGATCGCGGCCCGCACGGTGGCGTTGGTGATCCGGCCTGCGGACGGCAGCGCCTGCACCAGCGCCTCGACCAGCGCGGTGGCGCGTGGCTCCCACTTGGCGTAGGCGTTGGGAAACCCCGAGCGCTGCACGGCCTGCGCGGCGACGGTCAGCGGCAGGGTCTGCCAGCTTGGGACCTGCAGCAGCCGGTCGAGGAACTTCTGGGTCGAGTACGTCGGGTTCATGATCTGCTGCGGGGTGCCCCAGCCCTGGCTGGGCCGCTGCTGGAACAGGCCGAGGGAGTCACGGTCGCCGTGGTCGAGGTTGATCAGGTCCGACTCCTGGCTGGCGGTGGCCAGCGCGATGATCCAGGCCCGGGGCGGTACCGAGACCAGCCGGTTGCCCGCCCGGGTGCCGGACATTGCCATCGCGGCTGCGATGATCTTGACAGAGTTGTGGAGCTGCTCCTGGCTCAGGTCGGCGATCCGGGGATCCGTGACGGTGATCGGCGCGGAGCTGTTGGGGTCGTACAGCAGCGCGCCGAACCCACCGCTCGGGCCGAAGCCACCGCCGACCATGCTGGCCACGACCATGAGCACGGCCACCACGCCGACCACCGGCAGTGCCACCAACACCAGCAGCCGCTTGCGGAAGCGGCTGCGTGGCGGGGGGTTGTTCGAGGGGACGTCGTCTCTCGGCAGGCGTGGGGACAGCACGGATGTGGTCATCGGGCCGGCTCCTCATCGCTTGGGATGCAGGTCGGTGACGCGCCAGGCATGACCGTCGCTGACGAGGTCGGCCACGACCGGACCGGCGTCGGTAGGCACCTCGATCGACGCGCTGGCGTAGAAGACCGACCTCTCGACGGGGGTGGCCGGTCCGGTGACCCGGGTGGCCGGCACGTTTTGCTGCACGTCCGGGCTCTTGAGCTGCGCGGCGAACTCCCGGTCGGCGTAGCGGGACACCTCGGCCCACCACACGTCGAACGGCCGGTTGTGGTTCGCCCAAGCCGTGGTGAAGGCGGTGGCGATGGCGACGGCCTGCGCCACGGCGGCCCTGGTCGCCGGCCGCGGCGAGAACGTCGGGGTGAACGGCGTGGTGGTCGTCGGTGGCACGGTGAGCTCGGCCGACGAGGTGGTCGAGGCGGTGGGCAGGCCGGTCGGTGCTGGGGTCGGGCTGGGCTGGCCGACTCCCGCAAGGTCGGACGGCGGCAGCCCGGAGCCGCCGCCGAAGATCATGTTGGACAACGCGACCAGCATGGCCAGGACGAGCAGGCAGGAGAAGAACCGGCGCGGCGAGTACAGCGGCCAACGCCAGATCCGGCCGAACCCGTCAGCGGACATCGCGGGCCTCCAGCCCGTCGCCGGGCCGGTAGATCACATACACCTCACGTCCGTCCACCAGCTCCGCGTCGGTAGCCCGCAGCGACTCCGCGCGGGCCGTCCAGTCCGGCCGCCGGCCGGGCCGGAACACCTCGCGGGCCACCGCGTCCTCGACGTGGTGGTGCCGGCCGTCGTCGATGGTGATGGTCTCGGTCACGTGCACGGGCACCCGGCCGTCGCCACCGGAGGGCCGGCTGGCACCAGCCCCGACCGGCTCCCCGACTGGCTCGACGTACACCGTGATGTCCTCGGCCCGGCCGCCGTCCTGCCCACCCGGCCTGGGCGCCAGCGCCTTCGAGCCGTCCCGGGCCGGCGGCAGCTCCAGCCGGCTGCCACCGGGAAGGCCGGCGTACTCGTTCGCCGGGGTGTCGGTCCGGGAGGAGGCGACCCGGACCCGGTAGGTGTCCGGCTGGTCGGGCACCGAGGCCGACTCCGGCCTGAACCGCTCGGCCTGGCGGCTGCCATCGTCCTCGTCGTCGCGGCCGGTCCGGGTGCCGACGTAGGTCCCGGCGGCGGCGGAGACGAACCGGCGCAGCATCCCGCTGCCCCCGCCGAGCGCCCCGGTGGCGAAGCTGTGCGCCGGGTTGACCATCACGGTCAGGTGCCGGAAGGGCTTGAACGCCTTCCACATGATCAGCGAGATGACGGCGAGGAAGACGACCGCGAGCCAGGTCGGCAGATGGACGTCGGGACCGAACAGGATGTTGGCAGCCAGCACGTTCAGGCCGGCTCCGGCCGAGAAGACCACCGAGTTGACCACCGCTGCCGCGCCGGCGACCAGCGCGGTGCGGACCGGCCCGACCAGCAGGATGCCGGCGATCGCCAGCGCCGGGAAGAAGATCACCAGCAGCCGGATGATGATCCGGGCGGCGAAGACCAGCAGGTCGGCCATCGCGCGGAAGCCCGCCGTCGGCAGCGCCACCGCGACCGCGACGAAACCGGCGCCCATCCGGCTGTGCCCGTGCCCGGTGAGGTAGTCGTACGCCGTCGGGTCCTCGCTCCTGATCTTCTCGGCGGTCTGGTTGAACCTGCCGTTCTTGACCAGCTCCATCGCGGTCGCGGCGTCCGGCTGGCGGTCCAGCAGCAGCCGCTCGTTGCGGGAGTAGGCCTGCCCGTCGAGCAGGTCCCGGCCGTACTTCTTCGCCACGGCCGAGTCGGGGTTGCCGAACTCGCCGCGCAGCCACTGCCGGTAGAGCACCGTCTCCACCAGCGTCTCGCTCTGGGCCAGCGCCGGGTCACCCTGGACGCCGGAGGACTTGGCGAACCCGGTGTCGATCTGGGTGATGGTGCCGGACTCCAGGCCGTCGACGGCGTTGACGGCTCGCACCGGGTACTGCAGCAGCCCCACCGCGAGTGTCATCACCAGTAACGCCCAGCCGGCCGCCTTCACGGTCGCCGGCAGGTCGGAGCGGTGCGTCCGCCACAGCAGCAGGGAGGCCAGGATCAGCAGCGCGATCGGCAGGAACGGCTGGAACAATGCGTCGTGCACCGCCGAGGTGCCCTTGGTGAGCACCGGGTCCAGGCCGTTCAGCGAGTCCGGCCGGTTGGCCTGGTGCAGCGAGTTCGCGAGCCCGACGAAGAACTTCGCCGAGGTGAACATCCAGTTGCCGAAGCCGGTGTCCACGATCGCCCACGGGTCGCGCAGGTCGCCGCCGACGCCGAGGTCGTAGGTGTGCCAGCGCAGCCCCGCGTAGCCGTACTTGCCGTAGACCGAGTCGTCCAGGGTCGCGCCGTCCTGCTGGTCGATCCAGCCGAGCAGGCCGTCGCCGGGTTTCTCCGGTGCCGGTGGGTCCGGGTCGCCGGGCAGCGCGAACGCCGTCCCGGGTGCGAGCACCAGCGCGGCGATGATCGCCAGGGCGAGGGTCAGCGCCCGGGCCCCGACCCGGCGCGGCGTGCGTCTCAGGCCCGGCTGTCGCGCGGGCCGGCGTGCCGTGCCCGCGTACCTTCTCACGCAAGTACCTCGATCTCGTCGGTGCTGGTGATGCCCGGCCTGGCCCGGCGGCGGACCTTGCTCGGGTCGGCGGTGGTGTCCAGGGCGATCTTGAGCTGCGGGTGCGCCTCAATGTCGATGCGGATCTTCTCCACCCCGCCGTCACCGTCGGCGAAGACGAACTCGCGGAAGCCACTGCGGCCCTCGGCCCGGCGGGACTGCGGCGACAGCTTGGCCAGCGTCTCCTCGTACCCGACGCCGGTCTCGATCTTGGCCATCCGCAGGGCGTCGGCCTGCGCCTCGGCCTCGGTGGTCCGGCCGATGAAGCTGGCCCCGATCAGGTTGCCGATGCCGGCGGCCAGGTGGTCCCCGCCGTTCTGGGAGGCCCACAGCGCGCGGGTGTTGAACTTGCGGGTGTCGCGGGCGGTGCGGTTGCCCAGCGCCCGGCCGGAGGACAGCCGGGTGAGCACCCAGGTCTCGTCGAAGGCGACGCCCTTGCGCTCGTGCCGGTCCCGGTCGTAGATCGACCGCTGGGTGAGCCAGGAGGCCAGGTGCAGCAGCGGGAAGCTGAACCGTTCCTCGTCGGTCCAGTCGCGGCGGTCCGAGCCGTCCAGCGGGAGCACCAGGCCGGGCATGGTGAGCACGGTGAGGTAGTACTCGCCTTCGGCCCGTTCGTCCTCGTCCGCCGCGCCGAGCTCGCGGGCCTCGGGCAGCACGAGCTGGGCCTGTGGCATCTCGCGTGCGGCGTCCAGGAACTCGGCCGCCGCCTGGGCCGCCTCGGCGAGCCCGTCGCCGACGTGCCGCAGCGCCTCGATCACCAGGCCGGGGTGGTTGTCCGGGCTGCCGCCGACCGCGCGGACCGCCTTGAGCAGCGCGACCCGGGTGGCCTTGTCGTCGGCGATCTCCGGGGGCAGCCACTGGCGCAGGATGTCGGTGGCCAGTGACCGGCGGGTGGCCGAGGCCAGCACCCGGGACTTGTGCCAGGCCTTCTCCGGGTCACGCTCGTCCAGGAAGTGCTCGAAGCGGGGCTCGGCCACCACGCGGTACGGGTTCAGGCTCCCGGGCGCGGCGTTGAGCAGGTTGACCGCCCGGGAGTACGGCGCGATCTCGGGGAGCTGGCAGAGCCGGCCGAGCGGGCCGGACGGGTCGAGCAGCACCCACGGCACCCGCTGCCGGACGGTCTTGTAGACGATCTGGCCGACCAGGGTGGACTTGCCGGAGCCGAGGTCGCCCACGATCGGGGTGAGACCGGACTTCTCCCGGACCTCCATGGCGTACCACGGGTCCCACATGACCGGCCGGCGGGACGCGGTACAGGTCTCGCCGAGGTGCACGCCGCGCCGGTCGCCGACGGTGGCGGTGGCGGCGGGGACGCCGGCCGCGGCGGTGACCACCGACATCCGGCGTTTGTGCGCGGCGTTGGCCAGCGGCTCGCCGGGGATGAACTCCCGGGCCATCCGGAACTGGTCGTAGGAGTGCACCAGGGTGACGGCAGGGGCGTACAGGTCGGTGACCTGGCGGGCCCGCTCGATCGCCTCCTGCCGGCTGCGGCCGGAGACCGCGCACCGCCACCAGCCGTGCACCCGGGTGTTGAGCCCGTCGAAGCCGGACTGCAGCTCGTCCTCGATCTCCAGCGCGCGGGAGGCCTGCCGGTCCAGCGACAGCGGCGCCTTGATGCCGTGCTCGGCCTCGTAGTGCCGCTTCTGGCTGGCGATCCTCGCCATCTGGCGTTGCATCTCGCTGGTGATCTGGCCGCCGGCCAGGACGTCGAACGTGGCCGACCACTCGGTCGGGAACGGCAGCCGGTCGGCCTTCTGCAGGTACGGCTCGGCGCCGCCGGGGATGTCCAGCTCCCCCATCCGGCCGAACGACAGTACGGCGACGTAGCGGGCGAGCTGCCTACCCTCGTGCTCGCCGACCACGGTCACCACCTGGTCGTACGGCTCGGCGTACCAGTGCACCTGGTCGGTGAACTCGGCCAGGTCCTCCCGTGCCCAGTACGCCGAGCCGACCGCGGGCAGGGTCAGCGGGGCGGGCATGCCGAGGGAGCAGGAGCGGTGCAGCAGCCACTCCATCTGCTCGGCCGTGCAGGGCACCGCCTCCAGGCCGGGCCCGGCCATGGTGGAGTCGAGCTCGGCCAGCTCCCGGTCCAGCGCGGCCAGCTCCTGGTCGGCCGCGCTGCCGAGCATCCGGCCGAGCGCCTTGGTCCGGGAGGCGCGGTGCAGCAGCCGGTCGAGGGAGGACCGGCGGGTGAGAGCTACGCCGAGGTAGGTCTCCGGGTCTGCCAGCGACCGGCCCTGGAGGTGCATCTGCTCGGCGACGACGAAGTCGGACCACTGGTTGCCCGAGACGCCGGGCAGCGGGTCGGGGGTGTTGCGGTCCAGCGCCTCGGCCCAGGCACGGACCGGGTACGGCCGGGTGGTGCGGCGCAGGTGCAGCCGCCGGCCACCGAGCTTGGCCAGCCGCATGGCGCCGTCCAGGATCACGCCCTCCCGCTGCCGGTCGGACCGGAACGACCACGGCTGGGGCGCGAGCAGGTACCACGCGATGACGCGTTCTCGGGTGATCGTCAGGTTGTCGACGATCTCCTGGACCGCGATGTCGGCGGTGTACCGCTCCTCAGCCGAGGTAGCCTGCCGCTCCTCGTGCCTCGCGGCGCGCCCTGATCGCATCCTGGCGAACATCGGCAAGCAGCTCCAATCCGGGGTTTCGACGACGGACAGGCACTCGACGCGGCGACAGCACACTGGACTGGCTCTGCGACCGCCGTCTCGGCGCGCTGATCTCATGGGCGAAGACGGTGAACAGCGTGCGGACCGGGCGCTCGTAGTTCACCAGGCTCATCAGTGCCCGAGTGATAACCACCGCGATCAACACGCCGTAGATGAAGGACCACAGGCCGAAGCCAATGCCGGCCCGGCGCTCCAGCGCGAGGACACCGAGCACCGCGCCGCCGAACACCCCATATGCGCTGTAGCGGGCCCGCCAGGCGAAGGTGCGCCCGGGAGGACCTAGCCAGTGGTTGTCGACAGCGTAGACGTCATCGTCGGTCTGCACGCGCATAGGCTCAGCCCGCGCTAGCCGGTGACCAGGCCGACCGCCCAGCTCGCTAGGTCAGTGGCCTTGCCACTGACCGCCAGCCCGAGCACGAACAGCGCCGCGACGACGATGCCGACCCTGGTCATCGCCTGCCGGTACTCCCCCCGGTTGGCCAGCAACAGCAGCCCGGCCGCCACCACCAGAATCAAGATGTTCACCACGTTGTTGCGGAGGAAGCTCTCCAGTCCACCAGTGTTCAGGCCATTGGCCGCGAGCCCGTTCATCCTTTCCTCCCTCTGTGGAGCTGAGTCCCTCCGGCGACGAGTAGATCACATCGAGTGACGGACCCATAACGGGACTAATATCATTGGCGTCTAGCCCAACCCGCACACCAGAGGCCCGGACAGAGCCTAGGCCTACTACCCGCCAAGGCGAAGATCTGGGCCCCTCATCGTGATCCAGATCGCCCAGACTAGCCCGGAAGGTCATGATTTGCGGCATTACGGCTCTTCGTGCGGCCTCCAAACCGCCCTCCCCGCTGCGCCGAATGACGGCGTGCCCGTCCGGCATGACGGTGACAAGTTCCCCCGATCGTGTACCGCCGACGGGGCGACATAACGCCGACAAGCCGGGCTGGGTGAGGGTCGGCTAGAACGGAGGCCAGGGGACGGCGGGCCACTCGCCGGAGGGGCGAGGGTGCCGGCCGGTCGACAGCAGCCGCTCCACCCGCCGGATCGTGGCGGCCACCTCGCGCCGGGTCAGCAGCTCCCCCAGCACCTCGCCCAGGTCGTCGCAGAGCCGTTCGCGCAACCTGTCCAGGGTCTGCCGGGCCTCCAGGGTGAGCCGCTCGCCGGCCCACCCCCAGAGCACGGTCCGCAGCTTGTCCTCGACGTTGAAGGTCACGCCGTGGTCCACGCCGTACACGTGCCCGTCCGGCAGCGGGATCAGGTGCCCGCCCTTCCGGTCGGCGTTGTTGATCACCGCGTCGAAGACCGCCATCCGGCGCAGCGCCGGGTCGTCGGTGTGGACCAGCTCGGCCAGGTCGACGGTCTCGTCCCCGTCGATCCAGAGCTGCACCATGCCGGTGCCGAACGGCCCCTCCCGCAGCACGGTCGGCGGGACGACGTTCCATCCGGTCACGGCCGAGACCAGGTACGCCGCCGCCTCCCGCTCGGCCAGGGTGCCGTCCGGGAAGTCCCACAGCGGCCGCTCCCCGCGCACCGGCTTGTAGACACACGCGGCAGCCAGCCCGTCCAGGGTGACCTCGCAGTAGAGCGTGGCGTTGCTGGCGTCCACCAGCCGGCCTCGCACGGTCAGCTCGCCGCACCGGAGCAGCTCCAAGGCCGCCGCCGAGTCGAGGCCGGCCGGGTCCAGCTCACCAGTGCCCGCCTCGGACGTGGCTGGTGGGGAGTCCGGCGGGGGGGAAGGCGACGGGTCGGTCACTGGTCCAGTGTGGCCCGTCGGTACCCGTTCTGGCGGGGGCAGATGTGGCCACCGGCGTCCAGCGGCTGGCCGCAGAGCGGGCACGGCGGCCGGCCGGCGGAGATCACCTTGCGAGCCCGGTCCACGAACGCGCGGGCCTCCTCGGCGGTGATCCGGACCCGCAGCGCGTCCGGGCCTTCCTCGACGTCGGCCAGGATGGTCATCTCGTCGGTCGGCTGCTCGCCGGCCGCCTGTGCCTCGATCACCACCAGGTGCGCGTCGCCGTCCCAGGCCAGGCCCATCGCGCCGACCCTAAACTCCTCGTCGACGGGCGACTCGAGCGGGTCCAGGTCGGCCTTCTCGGCCGACTCTGAGGTCTCCCCGCCGAGCTGCCGGCGGACCTCCTCCAGCAGCTCCTCCAGCCGGTCGGCGAGCAGCGCGACCTGGACTTTCTCCAGCGCAACGCTCACTGTCCGGCCCTCGCCGCTGACCTGCAGAAAGAACGTGCGGTCTCCCGGCTCGCCTACCGTGCCGGCGATGAACCGGTCGGGGCGGTCGAAAAAATGCACCTGGCGCGCCATCTGTCAGACCCTACGTGGTCGGGGTTGTCGCGTTGCCGCTGGGCGTGGCGGCGGGCACAGCAGCGGTCTCGGCACCGGCACCGCCGCCCACGACAGCGTCCGCGGTGGCGTGCCGCCGGCCCTTCTTCGCGGGCAGCAGGTCGGCGACCGAGCCGCCGACGTCGTTGACCCGGATCACGAACGGGCGGGTCGCGGTGTAGGACACCACCGACACCGAGCACGGATGCACCATGATCCGTTGGAACTGGTCCAGGTGCAGGCCCAGCGCGTCGGCCAGGATCGCCTTGATGACGTCGCCGTGGCTGCAGATCGCGTACGTCGCGTCGGCGCCGACCGCGTCGTTCCACTCCCGGACGGCGGCCACCGCGCGGGCCTGGGTGGCCGCCAGCCCCTCGCCGTTGGGGAAGACGGCCGCGGACGGGTGCTGCTGCACCACCTTCCACAGCGGCTCCTTGGCCAGCTCCCGCAGCGTCCGCCCGGTCCAGTCGCCGTACCCGACCTCGATGAACCGCTCGTCGACCCGGGGCCGGACGCCGTCGCGGGCAATCGTCTCGGCGGTCTCGACGCAGCGCTCCAGCGGGCTGGTGACGACGGCGGCCAGCGGTACGGCGGCCAGCCGGCTGGCCAGCGCGGCAACCTGCGCCCGGCCACGATCGTCCAGGTGCAGGCCGGGCGTGCGGCCGGACAGGCTGGTGCCCGTGTTCGCGGTCAGGCCGTGGCGGATGAGCAGGACGGTGGGCACGCCGTCAACCCTACGGGTGCCCGGCGTCACCGGGCTCAGGACAGCACCAGGTTCAGGACCGCCCAGGGCTCAGAGCGGCGCTGGTCAGGTGGCGGCGAGCACGCCGCCGGACAGCAGGCCGACCAACAGCAGGCCGACCGCCACCCGGTAGCCCACGAACACCCCGGTGGAGTGCCGGCCGAGGTACCGCAGCAGCCAATGGATCGAGGCCAAGCCGACGACAAAGGCCAGCGCCGTGGCCAGCATCGTCGCCGTGAGGCTCGGCCCGGCCGGGTCGCCGATCTTGCGCAGCTCGAACAGCCCGGACAGGACCACGGCCGGGATGGACAGCAGGAAGGAGAACCGGGCGGCCGCCTCCCGCTTCAGCCCGACGAACAGCCCCGCGGTGATGGTGGCGCCGGACCGGGACACCCCGGGGACCAGTGCCGCGGCCTGGGCCAGCCCGACCACCAGACCGTCGCGGAACGTGATCTCCTCCTCCTCCCGCTTGTGGGCACCCACCTTCTCGGCCAGCAGCAGCACCAAGCCCAGCACGATCAGCGCGACCGAGATCAGCCAGAGGTTGCGCGCCCCGGTCTCGATCTGGTCCTTGAAGGCCAGCCCCAGCGCCCCGATCGGGATGGTCGCGAAGATCACGTACCAGCCCATCCGGTACTCCAGCGTGCGCCGGGTCGACGCGTCCCACAGCCCGCGCGTCCAGGCGACCGTGATGTGCACGATCTCCCGCCAGAAGTAGACGACGAGCGCCAGCATGGTGCCGAGCTGTACCACCGCGGTGAACGCCGCCCCCGGGTCCGGCCATCCGGCCAGCGCGGGCACGATCCGCAGATGCGCGGTGGACGACACCGGAAGGAACTCGGTCAAGCCTTGGACGACGCCGAGCACGGCGGCCTGGAACAGGTTCACGATCCCGCCTTACGCACCGAACCACACACTGACTCGCTCCCGCACTCGCTCACGACAGGTCTCGCTCACCCAGATCCTCGGCCACGCTCAGATGCCGGCCCGCTCCGCCGCCGCCACGACCCCGCGCAGGGTAGCCAGCCGGCCGTCGAGGTCGCCGACGTCGCAGGCCACCGTCAGCGTCGTCACGCCCGCCCCGGCGTAGACCTGGAGCCGGTCGGCGACCCGGCTCACCGGGCCGATCAGGGAGGTCTTGTCGATGAAGTCGAACGGCACCGCCGCCATCGCCCCCACCCGGTCCCCGGCTAGGAACCGCTCCTGCACCTCGGCGGCCTGCGCCGCATACCCCATCCGGACGGCGAGCGCGTTGTAGAAGTTCTCCCTCCGGCTGCCCATCCCGCCCAGATACAGCGCGGCGTACGGCCGGATCGCCTGGGCGGCCGCCGCGATGTCGTCGCCGAGCACCACCGGCACCGTCGGCACGACGTCGAAGCCGGCCAGCGTCGCGCCCACCGCAGCCCGCCCGGACTCGATCGCGGCGAGCTGCTCCGCGGCGTGCTCGGGCGCGAAGAACAACGCCAGCCAGCCGTCCGCGATCTCGCCGGCCAGGGCCAGGTTCTTCGGCCCGACCGCGGCCAGGTAGAGCGGGATGTGCTCACGGACCGGATGCACGGTCAGCGTCAGCGCCTTGCCGGGCCCGTCCGGCAAGGGCAGCGTGTAGTGCCGGCCGGCGTAGGTCAGCCGCTCCCGGCGCAGCGCCCGGCGGACGATCTCGACGTACTCCCTGGTCCGGCCGAGCGGCTGGTCGAACCGGACGCCGTGCCAGCCCTCGGACACCTGCGGTCCGGACACCCCGAGCCCGAGCCGGAACCGCCCACCGGACAGCGTGTCCAGGGTGGCGGCCGTCATCGCGGTCATCGCCGGGCTGCGGGCCGGGATCTGCAGGATCGCGCTGCCGACGTCGACCCGCTCGGTCTGGGCGGCCACGTAGGCCAGCACGGTTGGCGCGTCGGACCCGTACGCCTCGGCGGCCCACACCACGGAGAACCCCAGCACGTCCGCCTCGCGGGCCAAGGCGAGGTTGTCCGCGTCGTTGCCGGCCCCCCAGTAACCGAGGTTCAGTCCCAGCCGCATGCTGGGACACCCTACGCGGGGCTTGATCGGCTTCGTCGCGGAGGGCAGGTAGGTTGACCGGCCATGGAGCAGCGGGCGCTCGGACGCAGTGGCCTGGTCGTCTCCCGGCTCGGGCTGGGCACCATGACGTGGGGCCGGGACACCGACGAGGACGACGCGGCGGCCCAGCTCGTGGCCTTCCGGGAGGCCGGCGGGACGCTGCTCGACACGGCCGACGTGTACTGCGACGGCGAGTCCGAGCGGGTCGTCGGCCGGCTGCTGCGCGGCGTCGTACCGCGCTCCGAGATGATCGTCGCGACCAAGGCACACGGCCGGACCGGGCCGGGGCCGATGGGCCGCGGCTCCTCCCGCGGCCACCTGCTCGCCGCGCTCGACGCCTCGCTGGCGCGGCTGCGGACGGACTACGTCGACCTGTGGCAGCTCCACGCCTGGGACGACCGGGTGCCGCTGGAGGAGAGCCTGGCCGCGCTGGACCACGCGGTGTCCTCCGGCCGGGCCCGCTACGTCGGGGTGTCGAACTTCTGCGGCTGGCAGACGGCGACCGCGGCGACCTGGCAGCGGGCCTGGCCCGGCCGGGCGCCGCTGGTGGCCAACCAGGTGGAGTACTCCCTGCTCGAGCGGGGGGTCGAGCGCGAGGTCGTGCCCGCCTGCGCGGCCGCCGGGATCGGGCTGCTGGCCTGGTCGCCTCTCGGCCGCGGCGTGCTGACCGGGAAGTACCGGTACGGCACGCCGTCGGACTCGCGGGCCGCCTCGCCGCTGTTCACCGACTTCGTCGGCGTGCACCTGAGCGAGCCGGCGGCCCGGATCGTGGAGGCGGTGGCCACGGCGGCCGACGGGCTGGGCACCTCGCCGCTCGCGGTGGCGCTGGCCTGGGTGCGGGACCGGCCGGGCGTGGTGGCCCCGGTCATCGGCGCCCGCATGGTCGGGCAGTTGGCCGGCTCGCTGGCGGCGGAGCAGGTGCTGCTGCCGGCCGCCATCCAGGAGGCGTTGGACGACGTGTCGGCGCCGCCGGTCGGCTACCCCGAGGCCCGGCCGGACTGAGCTGAGCCGCCGGGTGGTCAGTCGCGGACCAGGGGCTTGCCCAGGGGCAGCGCCTTGCCGCCGGTCGCCGTCGAGGTCGCGTCGAGGAACATCAGGGCAGCCACCAGGGAGAAGCCGAACGCGATCCAGCCACCGACCTTGAGCAGCCCGGTCGAGGTGTTCATCGTGCCCAGGTAGACGAAGAGGAGCGCGGCGTCGACCAGCACGAACAGCGCGGTGAACGCCAGCGGCAGCCGCAGCGTGGCCAGGGTGAGCAGCACGAGGGTGATCAGCCAGGCCAGCAGGAACACCTCAAGCGCCTCGACGCCGTCGGTGCCGCCGAACCAGTTGTGGTTCAGGCCGATCACCAGGACGCCAAAGCTGAGCCAGAAGCTGGCCAGGATGCCGAAGATGGCGGCGATCGCGCCCTGGCCCACCATGATGCCCCAGATCGCGGCGAGGGCCAGGCCGAGGCCGCTGGCAAGCAGGATGATCGGGATCATGCCGGCGGCCGAGCCCTTCGAGTTGTAGCCGACCAGGAACAGGCCAAAGGCCACGCTGCCAGCGACGAAGAGCGGCAGGCCGAGCAGCGCCGGGTTGGCTGCCGCCGTCTCCTCCGGCTGGGCGGAGCGTACGTTGGCTGCGGACATCGTGACTCCTCGACTAGTGCCCGAGCCGGCCCGCCGCCGGCTTGGCGGGAGCATGTTACGACCGGGCGTGATCTCGGTCACGTCGAGGTGACAGATCCCTGCGGGTCGAGTCCTTGCGGGTCGGGCGCCGCCCGCCCGGTCGGCTTGGGCGGCCCGGGCGGCACCGCCGTGGTGCCTGCCAGGAAGGGCGCGAGCAGGCCGGGCAGCGCGGCATCGGCCAGCCGCACCGCCGTACCGAGGTCGACGTCCGGCACGTCGTAGTGCTGCCCGCCGGCCGCCGTGGTCGCGGTCAGGGTGGCGAGCCCGGCGCGGCGCTGGAAGTACGACTGCCGCACGTTCCAGCCGATGATGCCGTCCGTGCCGAGCATGGCGCGTCGCCGGACCACCGAGCCGGTCGCCGCCACCAGGGTGCCGGCGGTCAAGGCGTGGCCGAGGTTGCGGTACCGGTCCTCCGCCAGCAGCGCGCCGCCGCCGAACGACGCCAGCGTGGCCGCCCAGACCCAGCCCGGCCAGCCCAGCAGCCACCCGGCCAGGCCGGTCGCGAGCACGAGGGCGGCGCAGCCGAGCAGCGCCCGGGTGTACCGGCGGCGCCTGGCCCGGGTGCCGTGGGAGACCAGCGTGACGGTCACCGGCTCGGCCGTGCGCAGCACCTCGGCGGCTACCCGGCGGGCCTCCTCGCGCGGCGCCGGTGGCAGCAGCAGCGCGCCACCTCGCTCACCGGCGCGCTCGCCGCCCCGCGAGCGCAGCCCGGTGGCGATGGCCAGGCAGCGGGCGGCTCGGGCGGCGCGCGGCAGCAGCGGCTCGACCAGCTCGACGCCGTACAGCCGGCGTTCCTCGATCGTGGTCGCCCGGGTGGTGACCAGACCACGGGTGACGTGCAGCGTGCCGTGCGCCTGCCGGGTCAGCCGGAACCGCCAGAACGCCAGCAGGTAGCCCACAGTGGAGGCCACCGTCGTCGCCACGACCAGGGTGCCGGCCACCGCGAGCACGACCAGGAGCGTCGGCGTCCGCTCGGCCCACTCCCGCACCGCCCGCAGCGCCGCGAACCGGCTGGTGTCCAGGTGCGCCTCGGACAGCGTCTGGGCCAGGAAACCACCCAGGATCCCGACGGCGACCAGCCCGGACAGGGTGAACGGGCCGTACCGGACCCAGGACAGCCGCCAGTGCGCGAGCTCCTGGTCGGGCGGAGCCGCGGGCTGGTCGGCGACGGCGGGCTGGCCAGGCGTGCCGCGGTACAGCAGCTCGGCCCGCAGCGTGGCCACCTCGGCGGCGCTGAGCGCGTCCAGCCGCAGGTCGGCGTCGGCGTCGGGCCGGCCGGTGCCCACCGTCACCCGGGCCAGCCCGAGCAGCCGGTGCATCGCGTTCGCGGTCACGTCGACGGTGCGGACCCGGTCGCGGGGCACCGCCAGCAGCCGTCGGCGGAGCAGCCCGTGCCGCACCTGCACCTGCTCTGGGGTGACCCGGAACGTCGTGGTGAACCATCGCACCACGCCGAGCACGACCACCACACCGAGCCCGAGGAGGCTCCAGCCGGGACCGTTGCCGCTGCTGGACCCGGCGATCAGCAGACCGACCAGGGCCGGCATGGCCCGGATCGCCTCCTGGACCGGATGGATCACCAGCATCCGCGGGTTCAGCCGCCGCCACGGCGGGGCCGGCTCGGTCGCCAGCCCGGAGCCAGCCGGTCCTGGGCGGGCCGGTCCTGGGCCGGCCTGCTCGGTAGCTGCCGGTTCGGGGGCGGCCGGCTCGGTCACGTCGCGTCACCCCCGGCGAGCCGGGTGGTCGCGGTCAGCTCGTCCACCAGCCGCTGCGCGGTGTCCTGGTCCAGGCCGTGGATCCGCAGCGGTCCGGCCGCCGACGCCGTGGTGACCGTGACGTTGGCCAGGCCGAAGATCTGCTCCAGCGGACCGCGCTCGCTGTCCACCGTCTGGATCCGCGAGATCGGCGCGATCCGCCGTTCCTGGTCGAACCAGCCGGACTGGGTGTAGACCGCGTGCTCGGTAGCCTCCCAGCGATGCACCCGGTAGCGCCAGCGCGGCATCACGACCAGGTGTGCGGCGGCCAGAACCACGGTGGCCAGCAGCCCGGCGGTGTGCCAGCCGGCATGGTCGGGGTCCGCGAGCTGCCAGCCGATCTGGGCGACGAGCAGGACCAGCCAGCCAGGGACCGCGCGGAACGTCCAGTACCAGATCGCGGTGCGACTGACCTGGTGCCGCGGCGGTCGCAGCTCCGCGCCGTTCGGAACGTCCATGATCTCCTCGTCCGCCCGGTGTCGCTGGTCCGCCCGGCCTGCGGGCCGGTGGCTACCGGCCGGGACGGAGCACCGCCTCGAACTGCCGGGTGGGCGAGGTCGCAGCGTCCCCACAGGACGCCCACACGGCGCAGCCGGGCCGCTCCCGTACGGCCAGGGTATACGCCGTCCCGCCGACGGCCAGCCGGACCTGGTCCGGCGCGGCGTCGAGCAGGGTGACGGCGCTGGCGCCAGTCACGCCAAGGCTGACCCGGATCGTGTGCTCCGCGGCCTGCACCTGCGCCGGCAACCCGCCGCGGCCCCGGTAGTGCGGCAGCACGACATCGCCGGCCAGGCAGGCGGCACCGACGGCCAGCGCGCTGTCCGGGTCGACCCTGCCGTGGAACGTCGACTCGGGCAGGCAGACGACGTTCGCCGCGAACCGGTGCCCGCCGACGTGCGTCGCCTCCCACACGGCCGGGCCGTGGACGGCGGCCAGCGCCTGTGCCACCGGCCGGCCATGCCGGGCGCAGCAGCGGTCCCGCTGGCCGTGCGTACAGACCAGCAGCACCCGCTCGGTGCTCGTCGGGCCGAACCCGGGCCGCCGGCCGCTGGCCAGCGCGGCCAGGTCGAGGTGTGCCAGCTCGTCGGCGTCGGCCAGCTCGACGAGCTCCAGCCACGGCTCGGTCCCCTGGTTCGAGGCCAGGACGACGTGCCGCGGCGGCGGGGTGCGGCGGTCGCGGGTCCGGCGGACCAGGCCGACCTGGACGCCGAGCTCCTTGGCCGCGGCGCAGACCTTGGCGGCGGGCTTGGGTAGGATCTGGGCCGGATCTTTGGCTGGCCACGGACCGGGATGCTCGATCAGAAGCCAGGAGCCGTGCCGTTCCGGCGCGGTCCCCGCCAGGGGCTCGCCGCACTGGCCTGATATGGCGACGCACTCCGCCCGCCCGCCGTGAGAGGCCGGACCGATGTTAGGCATGCCTAACATCTTGCCACGTGGATCTCCAGCCGCGCTTATTTTTGTGGTGTTGTCTCGGGTTCGTTTTCCTGATATGTCAGAATTTGCCTGCCGTGTTCTCTCGCACGTGACCGACAGCCGGTCGCAGCCGGTCGGCTGGGTCAGGCCGGCGGGTGGCCGTGGGTGCGGCGTACGACCGCGATCAGCGCCGCGACCAAGGCGAACACCGCCAGCACTGGGGCGAGCCGTCTCAGCACCGGCGCCCCGGGCGGGTCGAGCAGGCCTGGGGCGTCCCGGTCGCTGGTGTCCCGGTCGCCGCGGTAGTCGGCCGGTTCGCCGGCAGCCTCCGCCGCCGGCTCGGCTAAGAGCCCGACAGGTTCGGCAAGGAGCCCGACAACCGGTCCGGCGACAGGCCCGACGGGCTCCACAGCACCTTCGACGGCGAGCTGGGCGGCCAGGGAGTCGGCGAACCGACCGAACAGCCTGGTCCCAGCGTTGGCCAGCACGTCGCGTCCGAGCTGGGCCGACCGGCCGGTGACCGACAGCTCGGTGCGCACGGTTACCCGGGTCGAGTCGCCCGCGTCGTGGAGCTGCGCGGTGATCGTGGCGTCGGCCGTGCCACTGCCGCGCGCCTCCTTGCCCCGGGCCGAGATCACCGCGCGCCGGGCCACCTCATCGATCTCAGCGAACGTCGCGGCGCCGCCGTAGGTGACCGTGATCGGACCGACCTTCACCTTGAGCTTGCCCTCGATCTCCCTGCCCTCGGGCGCCGTGCCGTTGATCCGGGTGATCGACGCACCTGGCAGGCAGGACGCGGCCCGCTCGACGTCGAGCAGCACCGGCCAGGCCCGCTCCGCCGGCACCGGGATAGTGAACTCATGGTCCAGCCGCACGATCACTCCCCTCGTTCGGCCCGCGCCAGGGCTGCAGCCAGCGCTGCTCCCAGGTCAGCGGGGGTGTCCACGTCGAGAGCGTTCCCCGTGTCGTCGCACGGTACGCCGGCCACCCGCTCAGGGTGGGCCCGGAGCCAGGCCCGGGCGCCGCGGTCCCCCGCCGCGCTGGCGGCCACCTCGGCGAACACCGCCCGGCTCAGCAGCACCGGGTTGCGCTGCTGGCCACCGTACGTCGCCACCACCGCGGCCAGCTCGGTACTGGCACCGTACGCCGCGATCAGCCGCCGTACCGCCGCCGCGCCGACCAGGGGCTCGTCCGCCAGCGCGACCACCACCGCCTCGGCGCCGGCAGGCACCGCAGCCAGGCCGGCCCGCAGCGAGGAGCCGATCCCGGACGCCCAGGCGAGGTTGTCCACAGTGGACGGAAGGTGCGGGGCGGCGGCCCGGACGGCGGCGGCCCCAGCGCCGAGCACCGCGGTCACCGGCCGGCAGCCGCCCTCGGCTAGCATCCGGCAGGCCCGCTCCACCAGCAGCTCGCCGCCGAAGCGGACCAGCGCCTTCGGGCCGCCGTACCGGCTGCCGCCGCCGGCCGCGAGCACGATCCCCGCGATCTCCATCAGCCGGTGCCAACCGGACTGCCGGCCGGATCTCCAAAGGGGTCGCCGGCGGGATTGCCAAAGGGGTCGCGCGCTGGGTCGCGGTCCGACCCGTGGATCGCGCCGTCGGTCTGGGCGAGCGGCCGGCCGGAGCCGCCCCAACGACCGGCCACGATCTCGGCGGCGATCGCCACGGCAGTCTCCTCCGGCGTACGGGCGCCCAGGTCCAGCCCGATCGGCGAGCGTAGCCGGGCCAGCTCCGGCTCGGTCAGGCCGGCCTCGCGTAGCCCCTTCAACCGTTCGTCATGGGTGCGCCGGCTGCCCATCGCGCCGACGTAGCCGGCCGGCGTGCGCAGCGCCACCCGCAGCAGCGGCACGTCGAACTTCGGGTCGTGGGTGAGCACGCAGATCGCCGTACGCTCGTCTACGGCGGTGCGGGCGAGGTACCGGTGTGGCCACTCCACCACGACCTCGTCGGCGTCGGGGAAGCGCCGCCGGGTGGCGAACACCGCCCGTGCGTCGCATACGGTCACGTGGTAGCCGAGGAAGGTGCCGATACGGGCCATCGCGGCGGCGAAGTCGATCGCGCCGAAGACCAGCAGCCTCGGTGGCGTGGCGTAGGACTCGATGAACACCGTCACGTCGTCGCGGCGCCGCTCCCCGCGCGGGCCGTAGTGTCGCTGCCCGGTCGAGCCGTGCGCCAGCATGCCGCGGGCGTCGTCGGTGACCGCGGCGTCCAGCCCGTCGTTGCCCAGCGTCCCCTGGACGTCGCCTCGCCGGGTGCCCGTACCCGCGCCCAAGCCATCCGGCCAGACAGCGAGCCGGGCGCCGGCCCGGCCACCCGCCAGCACCGTGGCCAGCGCCACCGGCCGGCGTGCCTCGATCGAGGCCAGCACCGCGCCGAGCTGCGGCAGCCGGGCAGCGTCCACCGCCTGCACGAAGATGCCGACCGTGCCGCCGCAGGTCAGCCCGACCGCGACGGCGTCGGAGTCGGAGTAGCCGTAGGTCCGCAGGACCGGCTCGTCGGTGGCCACCACCTCGGTGGCCAGGTCATAGACCGCGCCCTCCACGCAGCCGCCGGAGACGCTGCCCACCACCTCACCGTCCGGACCCACCGCCATCGCGGCGCCGGGCTGCCGGGGCGCGCTCCTGGTCACCGCGACCACGGTGGCCAGCCCGAACGGGCGGCCCGTGGCGTACCAGTCCCGCAGCGAGCCGAGCACGTCACGCATGGCCGCGCACCTCCCCCGCCGAGCCCTCCTGCTGCCCAGCTTCCGCCCCGGCGACCACGCGCGCCAGTCGTTCCAGCGCCGTTGTCGTCTCCGGCGCCCGTGTGGTGACCTCTCGGCGTTGTGGTGACCTGTTGTTGTCCGCGCGGCCCGTGTGGTGACCTCTCGGCGCTGTGGTGACCTGTTGTTGTCTATGGAGCCCGAGAGGTCACCACTTGGGGGTGGCGGAGCCCGTGTGGTGACTTGTTGGGGGATGGGTGCGGGCCGTGTTGCTGCCGCCCCATCGACCTCGTCGATGGGTTGCCACCGGAGCTACCGCGGGCGCTTGCCGCTTCACTCACCGAAGTTTCTGACTTTCTTTTTGGACGGTCGTCTCTCGCTCCGGTTTTGTCAGTGGTCCCGTTTAGCCTTGCCGTATGTCGGTCATCGTCACCAGCGCGGTCGAGCAGGTTCGCTCGGCTGTTGACTCGTGTGTCGATGCGCCGTTGTTTGGGTTGACCGACGCGCAGGTGGACGAGCTTCTGGTGGGCGTGTTCAGGCAGGTCAGCCGGTTGACTGGTGTGCTGGTGTTGCCGCTGGTCCGGGAGGCCGATACGCGGGGGCTGGCCAAGGAGCACGACGCGCCGTCAACGGCGGCGTGGCTGCGGGACCACCTGCGGCTGCGGCCGGGTGAGGCGGGACGGCTGCTGCGGCTGGCGCACCAGCTCGACCGGGAGCTGCCCGCCACCGCGGCGGCGCTGGCCGAGGGCGACATCAGCCGGGACCACGCGCAGGTGATCGCGGACGCGGTGCGGGCGCTGCCGGCCGAGACACCCGCCGCGACCCGGGTCGCGGCGGAGCGGGCGCTGGTCGAGCACTCCGCCACCTTCGACCCCGACGCGGTCCGGCTGCTCGGCCGGCGCGTCCTGGACGTCGTAGATCCCGACCACAGCGACGAGCTGCTCCGCCGCCAGGTGGAACGTGAGGCCGCCGAGGCCTACACCCACCGTGACCTGCGCATCTCCCCCGCCGGGCCGGGGCTGAACCGGATCAGCGGGTTCCTCGACACCGAAGGCACCGCCACCCTGCGCGTCGCTCTGGACCCGCTGGCCGCACCCCGCCCTACCGACCCCGCGACCGGCGTTCGCGACGACCGTACGCATGGGCAGCGGATGGCGGACGCGTTGGTGGAGCTGGCCGATCGCTCCCTGCGGATGGGCGACTTGCCTGAGAACGGCGGGGAACGCCCCACCCTCATGGTGACCATGCCGTACGACACGCTCGCCGCGGCCACCGGCGCCGGCACGCTCGACACCGGCGACATCCTGCCCGCCAGCCAGGTACGCCGCCTCGCCTGCGACGCGCGGATCATCCCGGCGGTGTTGGGCAGCCGTGGCGAGGTCCTCGACCTCGGCCGCGACACCCGTCTGTTCGTCGGCGCCGCTCGGCGCGCCATTATTCTCCGCGACAAAGGATGCGTCTTCCCCGGCTGCGACCGACCCTACCAATGGTGCCACTGCCACCATTGTGTGTCCTGGGTCGACGGCGGCAGGACCGACCAGAACAACGGCGTGCTCGTCTGTGGGCATCACCATAGAGCCATCCACCACAACGGCTGGGACGTGAGAATAGCGGCCGACGGCTTGCCGGAGTTTATCCCCCCAAGGGCGGTGGACCCCGACCGCCGACCCATCCGCCACCACCGACACCGAAAACGCACCGTATGAACTACCTGGGGTCGTACGATCGGGACTCGACCGCCTCGCCCGGGCCTCGTTCGGGCGAGGCGGGGTCGCGGGGTCTGGCGCGCCGCGAGGAGCCGTCGGCGGGCTGCACTAGGCTGCCAGCCATGCCCGATGAGGTGTTCGTCGCGTTCTGTGCGGCTGGGTTGTGGCCCGGGGTCGGTCCGGTGCTGGCCGGGCAGCTCGCCGAGGCCGGCATCCATGGGCCGGACGACGTGACGGTCGACAAGCTGGTCGCCCTGCCCAAGGTCGGCCGGACCAGGGCCGAGCGACTGCTCTCGGGGTGGATCGGCGCGGCGGCCAGCTATGAGGTCGCCGGGATGCTGGTGCCGGCCGGGCTGCCCACGCGGGCCGCGGCGCGGCTGGTTGACGTGCTCGGCGACGGCGCCGCCCGGCTGCTGCGCGAGGACCCGTGGCGGCTGCTCGAGCTGTCCGACATCACGGTGGTCGAGGCCGACCGGTTCGCGCTTGCCACCGTCCCCGGGGTCCAGCGGGACGACGCACGGCGCGGCCGGGCGCTGGTCGCGCACATCCTGGCCCGGGCCGGCCGGGACGGGCACACGGCCTGGCCGGCCGAGCAGGTTGCCTCGGCCCTGGCCGGGCATGGCATCGCCGATCCGGAGAAGGCCATCGTCGCAGCCGCCGAGACCGGCGCGGTGCTCACGGTGGACGACGGCCTGCTCGCCCTCGACCGGTATGCAATGGCCGAGGACGGCATCGCCGAGGCGGTCCAGCGGCTGACCGCCACCTGCCAGCCGCTGACAGCCAAGAAAGCCAAGAAGACGACCGGCGCGGATGAGCTGGACGACGCGCAGCGGGCCGCCGTACAGGCTGTACTCAGCAACGGCGTGTCGGTGCTGACCGGCGGGCCGGGCACCGGCAAGAGCCGCACCGTCGCCGCCGTCGTCGGGCTGGCCGAGGCACACGGCAAGACCGTGGCGCTGGCCGCCCCCACCGGCCGGGCCGCCAAGCGGCTGGAGGAGCTGACCGACGCCACGGCGAGCACGATCCACCGGCTGCTCGGCGCGCAGGGCATGACCGGCGGGTTCGCGCACTGCGAGGAGCTGCCGCTGGAAGCCGACGTGGTGGTGATCGACGAGGTGTCCATGCTGGACGCCGAGCTGGCCGCCGCGCTGCTGGAGGCGTGCGCCGACGGCACCCACCTGCTGCTGGTGGGCGACCCGGCGCAGCTCCCGTCGATCGGGCCGGGCCGGGTGCTGGCCGACCTGGTCGAGTCGGGCGCGGTGCCGGTGACCGAGCTGACCACGCTGTACCGGCAGGCCGAGGGCGGGGCGATCGCCCGGTTGGCGACTGCCGTGCGGGCCGGCGACCTGCCGGCGGTCAGCGACCCCGACCGGGAGGTCGTGGTGGTGCCTGCCCGCGGGTCCGCCGAGGCGGCGCACCGGGTGGTCCAGCTCGTCACCGACTCCATCCCGCGGGCGCTCGGCATCCCGCCCGACCAGGTGCAGGTGGTGACCCCGGTGCACCGCGGCCCGGCCGGCACGATCGAGCTCAACCGGGTGCTCAAGGCCCGACTCAACCCGGGCAGCGGCACGGTCTCCGGCTTCGACCCGGGCGACCGGGTGGTGGCGACCGCCAACCACCTGGACGCCGAGCCGGCCGGGTTCGCCAACGGCGAGGTCGGCGTGGTGACCGCGGCGGGCAACGGCACGGTGACGGTGGAGTTCGCGAGCGGGCCGGCCGAGGTGTCGGGCAAGGCGCTGGCCGACATCCGGCACGGCTGGGCGATCACCGTGCACCGGGCGCAGGGCTCGGAGTGGCCGGCGGTGGTCGTCGTACTGCCGCCGGAGGCCGGGGGGATGCTGTCCCGGCCGCTGGTCTACACCGCGCTGACCCGGGCGCAGCGGCACCTGTCGGTCGTGCATGCGGCCGGGCCCGCGGTGGCCCGGGCGGTACGCGAGGTGGGTGCCCGGCCGCGCCGGACCCGGCTGCGCACGCTGCTCGCCAGCGGTAGGCCGCCCGCCGGGGACTGACGCGGGGAGCAGAATCGGCGTATGGGTCGGGTCACGGTACGGCGTCCGGTGGTCCGGCTCGGGCCGGACGGCGAACGGCGGCGGCAGGACGCGCTCGCCGTGGAGGAGCCGCTGGAGCTGCGGGTCGGCGGACGGCCGCTGGCGGTGACGATGCGGACCCCGGGCTCCGACGTCGAGCTGGTGCACGGGTTCCTGCTGACCGAGGGCATGATCCGGTCGCGGGCGGACGTGGCGGTGGCGCGGTACTGCGACTCGGTGGACGCCGAGGGGCGGAACACCTACAACGTGCTGGACGTGCTGCTGGCCGAGGGGGTGCCGGCGCCCGACCCGGGCGTCGAGCGGAACTTCTACACGACGTCGTCCTGCGGGGTGTGCGGGAAGGCGTCGCTGGACGCCGTCCGGCTGCGCACCGTGTTTCCGCCGGGAGCCGACCCGGTGACGGTCGAGGCGGCGGTGCTGGCTGGCCTGCCAGCGGCGCTGCGGTCGGCGCAGCGGGTCTTCGACTCGACGGGCGGGCTGCACGCGGCCGGGCTGTTCACCGCCCGGGGTGAGCCGTTGGTGGTACGAGAGGACGTCGGCCGGCACAACGCGGTGGACAAGGTAGTCGGCTGGGCGGTGCTCGCCGATCGGGTGCCGGCTGCGGGGTGCGTGCTGCTGGTGTCTGGTCGGGCGTCGTTCGAGCTGGTCCAGAAGGCGGTCATGGCGGGTGTCCCGGTGCTGGCCGCGGTGTCCGCGCCGTCCTCGCTGGCGGTCGAGCTTGCCGCCGAGGCCGGCGTCACCCTGGTCGGCTTCCTACGCGGCCCGACGATGAACATTTACTCCCGCGACGACCGCATCCTCGGCTAGCGCTGCCCGGTCAGGGGTACGCAGCCAGTACGGTCCGCCGGGCCGCCGGTTGTTTCTCGCTAGTCAGGCCGTGTCGTCGAGGACCGCCTCCGCCAGAGGTTTCTCAGCTTCGGAAGACGTGTCCTGATCGTCGGTGACCGCAGGGCAGCGAGTCGATCATGTACCCACGACAGGTCGCGTTGCCATTGGGTGTTGGTTGGGTCGGTGGCGGCCAGGCGTTCGCGAATGGTCAGGGCGGCGGTGTAGTGGCGGGTGGCCGTGGTCAGGTCCCCGCCCGCCACCGCCAGGTCCCCCAGCTTTTCGTGGCTGATCGACAGGTCGCGTTGCCACTCGGTGTTGGTTGGGTCGGCGGCGGCCAGGCGTTCGCGAATGGTCAGGGCGGCGGTGTAGTGGCGGGTGGCCGCGGTCAGGTCCCCGCCCGCCACCGCCAGGTCCCCCAGCTTGTTCTGGCTGATCGACAGGTCGCGTTGCCACTCGGTGTTGGTTGGGTCGGCGGCGGCCAGGCGTTCGCGAATAGTTAGGGCGGCGGTGTAGTGGCGGGTGGCCGTGGTCAGGTCTCCGCCCGCCACCGCCAGGTCCCCCAGCTTGTTCTGGCTGATCGACAGGTCGCGTTGCCATTCGGTGTTGGTTGGGTCGGCGGTAGCCAGGCGTTCGCGAATGGTCAGGGCGGCGGTGTAGTGGCGGGTGGCCGCGGTCAGGTCCCCGCCCGCCCTGGCCAGGTCCCCCAGCCTTTCGTGGCTGACCGACAGGTCGCGTTGCCACTCGGTGTTGGTCAGGTCGGCGGCGCGCTCGGCAATCTGGTGATCGATTTGGCGGGCGAGATCTTTGGCTGCGGTGAGATCGCCAAGGGAAAGGACTGACTGCATCTCCAGATCCGCGATCAAGATCCACGCTCGTTCGGTATCGGGAACCATCGGACGGATCTCGGCGAGGAATGCTGCCGTGGCCAGGGTGCCGGACAGCATCTGAGCCGCCTCCGTGGCCACGGAGGCCGCATCATCGTACCGCCGCAGATAGGCGAGATGGCGGGGAACTTCGAGCAGGTCGAGGTAATCCGCGGCCCCGTTCTCGAAGCGACGCATGCGCATGGCGAGCGCGCGTTCGTGTTCGGCGCTCAGGGAGCCGTCGACGTTCCGCGTGACAAGGTCCGCGGTCCAGGGATGCATGCTGATCGCGCCGCCGAGGCTGGTGACCAAGGTCAGGTCGGCGAGTAGCTCGACGGTGTCCGCGAGGGACGGTGGGACCGGCGCCGAGACAAGGGCGTAGCCGAGGTCGTCGAGCGTCATGGGCGCGCGGCTGACGGCGATCTGCCGCAGTACGGCCTGCTGGGCGTCGTTCAACAGGCTGAGCAGTTGCTCCAGCAGGATGTCGGCGCTGCCGAGCACCATCGCCTCGTCGATCGCCTGACCGAGTGGCCTTGGCTTGCTGACGTCGACTCCCCGCTCCTTGGCGAGGGCGCGCAGTTTGATCTGAACGTCGAGCAGGTTGGCGCCTCCGCCACGGATCAGCGCATTGACGAACTCGATCAGCCGGGGATGGCCGCCGATGGTCCGGGCCAGCAACGCCCTGTCGGCTACGCCGAGGTCGCGGAGGGCGGGCAGGCGCAGCAGCATGCGGCGTAGTTCGCTCGGTGACAGCGGTAGCACGTGGATCGGGACCAGCAGGCCGTCGGCGCCGGGCACCGGATGGCGCGACGTCACCAGCAGGGCTCCGACCCGGCAGGCGTCACAGAGCCGGCCGAACAGACCCTCCACCGAGGCGTCTGCGAACTCCTGGCCGCCGGCCGTGAGATTCTGCTCAAAGTCGTCGAACACGAGCAGAACTCTGTGCTGCGCCAGCAGCCGGCAGAGCAGGTTGAACTTGTGCGTGTCGTCGGTCTGCATGTCGGCGAACGGCGCGGCCAGGTCACCATGGCCAGCGGCGTCGAGCATCTTCGCGGCGGTGGCGAACAGCGCGGTCGGGTTCCATCGTCCGTCGTGCGGAATGACGCCCCACCCATCGCCGCGCAGTCGGGTCATGACCCGTCCGGCGATTCCCGTCTTGCCGATCCCGCCGATCCCCAGAAGCTGGGCTCCCGCGGCGGCGCCCCAGGTGTCCAGTGCTTTCGGGCCGCGCCGCAGCACCGCCGTAGCGTCGCGCAGCTCCCGGCGGCGCCCGATCAACTGGCCCATGCCGAGGTCACGCACCGACGTCCCGGTCGGTATCACCATGGGCCGTGTCAGAGGCTGCGGCGCTGTCCCGTCGTCCAGCATGAGCTGGTCCTCGGTGGCGGTGAGCAGGGTGGCGACGCCGTACTCGGGTGGCAGCAGGCCGGCGCGGTCGCCATGGTCCCGACGGATAGCGGCCTCGGCATCCCGCCGGGCGTGCGCGAGAACTTGCCCGACCGGCTGCCGCGGCTCGCGCGCCAGCTCGGCGTAGAACGCGGCGGCCAGGGTGGTCGCCTAGCTGTCGGTGACGGGTGCCTGCATGGCGATGACCCGGTCGGCGCCGCGCTGGATCAGCCCGGCTGCCATCGCCTCGGCCCCTGCTGCTCCACCGGAGCAGGCCGACAGCACGATCAGCGGGACCGGCCGGCCGGCGTGGCGCAGCGCGTCGATCACCTGCTGGGCGGTGGCCGGGGCCGGGCCGCCGTCCTCGTCCTCCAGCTCGACCTGGTCGCGCGAGCCGTGCGCCGAGAGGTGCAGCACATGGTAGGCGTCGTCCTGCAACGCCCGGCTGATCTGGGCCAGCGACGCGACCTCGAGGATCTGCACCTCAGCCGTGACGCCGCCCGGCCGTCCGGCGCCGGCATGGAGACCGTCGACCGCATCCAGGATGGCCTGCATCTCCGCCTCGACGTCCAGCGGCTGGTTGGTGGTGCGGGTCTCGTCGGGGGCGGCCACCGCTGCGAGCACCTTGATCGGGCCGGGCCACCGGACGGGCGCGGTCAACGGGGCGCCACCGACCCGCCGGCACACCGACACCCCAGGTCGCAGCCCCACCGGCCCGAGGTCGACGCCGTGGCTCGTGGTCAGCCGCAGCAGCTCGACCGGCAGCCCGAGCGCGGCGCCATCGCCGGTGAGCACGAGGTCGAGGTGACTGCCCGGCGCGAGCCGGTCGGCCAGGTCCGCGACCAAGTGGTGGGTCCGGTCGTCGAACAGCAGGGCGGCCAGCTTCCGGCCGGCATCGACCATCCGCTCCCGGGCGGCGGGCGGGCTCGACCCCAGGGCGGACCAGACGTCACGCACCTCGGTCCGCACCGCCGCTTCATGCCGGCAGACCACGGTGCCGGCGAGGCTCACCGTGCTGGCCAGCCGGCCGTCCGCCAGCTCAACGTCGAGGAGCAGCTCGGTACGGACCGCCGCCGCGACGGGTGCGAGTGTGGCTGGCGCGGCCCGCGTCCCGAAGACCGGGGGCGTGCCGATCGGCGGCTCGGTCTCGCTGGGCTGCCCCAGCAGCAGCCGGAGCAGCTTCTCGGCGCCTGCCAGAGTGAGCTCGGGGATCCGGTAGTGCGTGGCTGAGTTCGGCCCCAGCCAGACCGGGATGTCCTCGACCCTACGACCGGGCAGCAGCACGGGGAGAAACCGCTCCAGCGCCGCGGCCAGGTCGGAGTAGACCTCCTCGCGGATCAGCAGGGCTTCCCACTGCACGCCTCGGCCCTCGTCCGGCGCGGCGTCCCCCTCGGCCCGCCGACGGTACGCCGGCGAGGCCACGACCAGGACGAACCGGGCCGCCCGGACCTCGCGGATCATCCACAGCGGCCAGTCCTGCCGCCGTTCGGCCGCGGGCAGGTCCAGCCGCGCGTCGATCCCGTGCTGCCGCAGGAACCACCAGAACGCCCGGACCTGGTCCTCGTGCGCCTCGTCATCGTGGGCGTACGAGATGAACACCCGTACCGGCGCCTCGACCGCCGGCCCGGTCACCAACCACATCCCATTGCGACACCCCTCCGAACATGCACGGTACTGGGCCAACGGGTGCATCACGCCAGCTTCCACCCACCCAGATCCCCTCCACCGCGAGACACCGGGTCGGAGGCGGTAAACGCACTGGCAACTAGAGACGGTCCCGCGGTGAACGGGCATACTCCCGTCATGGACCCGGCAGACGCCGAGTGGGAGTACGCACCGCTGCGGATCCCGTCCGACACCGATCGGCAGACCGCGGCGGTGCAGCTCACGCTTCACGCCGAGTACGGCGGCTGGGAGCTGGCCAGAGTCCGGTTGCACGCGGATGGCACCCGTCGGGTGTGGCTGCGGCGCAGGCGGTCCGGCTACCGGCTCCCCGGCCCGCTGTCCTGAGGCGTCCGCACCAGGCCGCGTCGCACCGAGGCGACGCGGCGATCCAGCCAGGCGTCGGGAAGGGACGGGCGGGGGCTAGCGGGTCAGGGCCAGGCGGGGGATGCCGGGCGGGTCGAAGCCCATCACCTGGCCGTAGAACGACAGCTCGGCGTGCATGCAGGCGACGATCGTCTCGGCCTTGCGGAAGCCGTGCTGCTCCCCCTCGAAGAGCAGGTAGGCGTACGGGATGCCCTTCTTCGCCATCGCCTCGGCGAACAGCTCGGCCTGGCTCGGCGGCACCACCGGGTCGTCGGCACCCTGCAGCAGCAGCACCGGGCAGGACAGCGAGTCCACATGCGACAGCGGCGCCCGCTCGGCGTACGTCTCAGCAGCCGCCGGCAGCGGCCCGACCAGCCCGTCGAGGTAGCGCGACTCGAAGTCGTGCGTGTCGTGCACGAACCGCAGCAGCTCGGCCACCCCGTAGTACGACGTCCCGCAGGCGAACACGTCGGTGCCCACGAGCGCGGCCAGCGTGGTCCAGCCGCCGGCGCTGCCGCCGCGGATCGCCAGCCGGCCGCGGTCCGCCTCGCCCCGGTCGGCCAGCGCGAGCACAGCGGCCACGGCGTCCTCGACGTCGATGATCCCCCACTGGCCGCGCAGCCGCTCCCGGTAGGCCCGGCCGTGCCCGGTCGAGCCGCCGTAGTTCACGTCCAGCACGCCGATGCCGCGGCTGGTGAAGAACGCCTTCTCGACGTCCAGCACGGCCGGGGACTGCGACGTCGGCCCGCCGTGCACGAACACGACGTACGGCGGCAGCTCGCCGGCCGGTGCTGTCGCGGTGGGATGGGTCGGCCGGTAGACGTTGGCGTAGACCTCGCGGCCGCCGACGCCGGGCAGCGCCACCGGCTCGGGCACCGGCAGGTACGCCGGGTCGGGCCGCTCGTCCTGCGCCCGGCGGAGCACCTGGTGGACGCCGGTGGCCAGGTCGAGCCGGATCACCTCGGCGTCCCGGGTCGGCGCGGCCCCGACCGCGGCCAGCACCGTGCCCTCGGCGACCAGGCCGCCGCCCCAGGCGGTGTACGGCAGGTCGAGGTCGCTCAGCGTGCCGGTGGCCGGGTCGAGCAGGCCGAGCCGCCAGGTTCCGGTGCCGTGCGGTACGGCGATCCGGCCGTCGTCCAGCAGGGCGTAGAAGCTCGTGCCGAGCAGCCAGAGCGGCCCGCCGAGCTCCTCCTCCCGGGGGCAGAGCGGGTACGGCGGCCCTCCGTCGGCCGCCAGGCGGTACAGGTTCCACCAGCCGGACCGGTCGGAGACGGCGTACAGCTCGTCCGGACCGGCCCACTCCGGCTGCAGCACCGACTCGGCCGGCCCGCCGAGGACCGTGCTCGGGACGCCGACGGCGCTGTCCGGGCCGATCTCGGCGACCCGCAGCTTGGTGCCGTCCCACGGCATCCGCGGGTGGTCCCAGGTCAGCCAGGCGAGCCGGCGGCCGTCCGGGGAGATCCGCGGGTTGGCCAGGAAGTGGCCGTCGCGCAGCAGCTCCGCGACCGGCCCGGAGCCGTCCAGCGGCACCGAGACGAGCGCCCGCCGGACCGTGCCGCTGGCGTGCGACTCACGCACGCACCACAGCGTGCGGCCATCCGGGTGGAGCAGCAGCTCGGCGTACCGGTCCGCCGAGGGGCTGGCCGGCTCGGGGGTGAGCGGGACCGGCTGGGCGGCGCCCGGGTCCAGCCGGTAGAGCCGCTGGTCGGCGAAGTTGGCGAAGACCAGCGCGTGCCCGCGCCCGTCCGGGTCCGGCACGGCAAGCCAGGACCGCCCGCCGTACTCGTGCACCCTGGTGCGAGCGTTCCACGGCGGCGGCAGCAGGTCGTGGCACCGCCCGTCCGGAGTGTGCCGGACGACGGTCTGCCGGCCGCCTTCCTCCGGCCGACCCTCCGTCCACCACACCTCGTCTCCGACCGGCGCCGGGAAGCTCAGCCGGCAGCCGGCCCGGGCCACGTCAGCGGCGGAGATCGGGGACGGCCAGGCGCCGTACGGGATGGTCTGCGGCCCGGTGATCGGGTGCGGCCCGGTCATGAGGTGCTCAGCTCGCCATGACCAGGCGGTCCAGCACCCGGACGCCGAACTTCAGCCCCTCGATCGGGACCCGCTCGTCGATGCCATGGAAGAGCGCGGCGAAGTCCAGGTCGGGGGGCAGCAGCAGCGGGGAGAAGCCGAAGCAGCGCATGCCGAGCCGGGCGAAGGACTTGCCGTCCGTGCCGCCGCTCATCAGGTAGGGCACCGGGTGGGCGTGTGGGTCCTCGGCGCGCAGCGCGGCGCCCATCGCGTCAACCAGCGGCCCGTCGAACGGCGTCTCCAACGCCTGGTCGTGCACCAGCCACTCACGCTCGATGGCCGGGCCGATCAGCTCGCTGAGCTGCTTGTCGAACTCCGCCTCCTGGCCGGGCAGGAACCGCCCGTCCACCACCGCCTCGGCCGTGCCCGGGATGACGTTGGCCTTGTAGCCGGCCGAGAGCATGGTCGGGTTGACCGTGTTGCGCAGCCCCGCGCCGATCATCCGGGAGATCGTGCCGAGCCGGTCCGGCATGGCTGGGTCGGCCGGGTCCAGGTCGACGCCGAGCGCCTCCGAGACGCCGTCCAGGAAGGCCCGCACCGTGTCGGTGACCACCAGGGGGAAGCGGTGCCGGCCGAGCCGGGTGACCGCCTCGGCCAGCATCGTCACGGCGTTGTCCTCGTGCACCATCGAGCCGTGCCCGGGACGGGCCTGGGCCCTCAGCCGCAGCCAGGCCAGGCCCTTCTCGGCGGTCTGGATGAGGTACAGCCGCAGGTCGTCGCGGACCGTCACGGAGAAGCCGCCGACCTCGCTGATCGCCTCGGTGCAGCCCTCGAACAGCCCTGGGTGGTTGTCGACCAGCCAGCGGGCGCCCTTGCCGCCGCCGGCCTCCTCGTCGGCCACGAAGGCGAGCACGACGTCGCGCGGCGGCCGGCGACCCTCCCGCTGCCACTGGCGGGCTAAGGCCAGCGTCATCGCGTCCATGTCCTTCATGTCGATCGCGCCGCGGCCCCACAGGTAGCCGTCACGCTCCTCGCCGGCGAACGGGTGTACCGACCACTCGGCGGGGTCGGCCGGGACGACGTCGAGGTGACCGTGGATCAGCAGCGCGCCGCGGCTGGGGTCCGCGCCGGGGATGCGGGCGACCACGCTGGTCCGGGTCGGCTCGGACTCCAGCACGATGGGCTCCAGCCCGACCTCGGCGAGCTTGTCCGCGACGTACTCTGCCGCCACCCGCTCCCCCGCGCTGGTCTGGGTGGCCCCAGTGTTGGTGGTGTCGATGCGGATCAGGTCGTGGCACAGCTCGACGACCTCGTCCTCGGCGGTAGGAGTCTCGTTCACGCCACCTTCCTACCAGCGTCGGGCGGAACCCGCGGCGTGGTAAGGCCGTTTGAGAGCCACAGGCAGGGTCGGATAGAGTGACGGCTCGCGGGGCGTAGCTCCCGTGCGTCCGGGTGGCGGAATGGCAGACGCGCTAGCTTGAGGTGCTAGTGCCCGACAAGGGCGTGGGGGTTCAAGTCCCCCCTCGGACACCACACGGTGGCATACCTGCCACATCTGACGTACCAGTGTTCAGGTGCGCTCTACCACATGGAGCGCACAGCTTCTGCCGGTAGGGACCCCGCAGCGTGGGGGTGTCGGCGGTGAGCGTGGCCGTGATCGCCCCAGTTGTCCCGCCGCTGCTATCCCGTGGTGGCCGGGCGGCGGAAGCCTCGGGCGTAGTGTCGGCGGCTCGTCGGCCGTTGCCTCTGCCATCGTTGATCACCCGGCGCACGTCCCCGGTCGTCTACGGGCTGTCTGCGCTGGATGACCGCGGCCGCATCGCGGATCGTGTCGTCATGCGGGCGTTGAGCTGGTCGGCCGGGCTCCGCCTCGACATCTGTGAAGCCACCGGCTTTCTCATGGTCCGACCGCACGACCACGGCGAGTTTGAGGTCACGAGCCAAGGCCACCTCCGTATACCCGCTCCCCTACGCCACCGATGCGGCCTACAAACCGGTGATCGGGTCCTGCCCGCCGCCGACCCCACCCGATCCCGGCTCGCCGTCTACCCGCCTGCTGTTCTCGACGCCCTCATCACCCAGCACCCCGACGACCCGATGGACGGTGAACCCATATGACCACCCACCAACTTGAGGTTGCCTGATTGGGATGGTGGAGATGGACGGCATGTTCAGGGCGCTCGCCGACGCGAGCCGGCGCTGCCTGCTCGACGCGCTGAACGGGCGCAACGGGCATACGCTGCGGGAGTTGTGCGCGGTCCTGGACACCACGCGTCAGGCCGTGACGAAGCACCTGGTGGTCCTCGAGGAGGCCGGACTGGTCGCGACGACGTGGCGCGGCCGGGAGAAGCTGCACTACCTCAACGCGGCACCCATCAACGACGTCGCCGATCGATGGATCCGTCAGTACGACCGCGGCCGCGCCCACGCGCTCGCGGACCTCAAGAGAGCCCTGGAGGAGCCCCCCCGTGAGCCAGACCGAGTTCGTGTACCAGACCTACATCCGCACCACGCCGGAGAAGCTGTGGCAGGCGCTGACCAAGCCGGCGTTCATCGCCCGGTACTTCGACGGCGGCGGGCCACGGTCCGACTTCCAGAAGGGCTCACCCATCACCTGGAAGATGGGGCCGGACGACGGGCCGCACGACTGGGACCAGCGGGTTCTAGAGTCCGAGCCACACCGGAAGCTCTCCTACACCTGGCACAACTACCAGCCGGAGATGGCGGAGATGTTCGGGTGGAGCGACCAGAAGCTCGCCGAACTCCAGCAAGAGAAGATCTCGAAGGTGACTTTCGATATCGAGGAGATGACGCCGAGCGCGGTCAAGCTCACCGTCACCCATGACGACTTCGAGCCGGGCAGCGAGATGCTCAAGGGCGTACGCGAAGGCTGGGCCGGCATCCTGTCCAACCTGAAGTCCCTGCTGGAGACGGGGCGGACCGTGTCCGAGGAGGATGCCCCGCAGGGGTCGTCGGCGCCCGCCTGAAATCCGGCTGCGCCCGCGCTGCCGGGACTCCCACCCCCATGGCGACAGACCCTTGAGGCGGCTGTACGGCTGACACGATCCGCACCGCCGGGGCACTGGCCTCGTGCTGTCAGCTACAGCACCACGAACACGTCCGGAGACACGGGATGCCGCCCCGGTGGCGGGCATCATCGTCGGTCTCCGTCGGCGACGATGAGGGGCCGGAGGGTTCGGTGAGCGATTCGCAGGCCGGTCTGCACGCGTTGGTCGATGCCACCCCAGACCGGATCCTCATGCTCAACGGAGAGCACTCCGTTGAATCCGCCTTCGGACAGGGTGTCGACGAGGCGTCGCCAGTCGATGTCGCAGAGGCCAGGCACGCGGTAGCGCCACCAGCCGACGTCCCACGGGTCGGGTCGGTCGACGGCCCTGCCTGGATAGCCGTAGCGGTTGCGCTGGCCCGGGAATACCTGGATGTCCTTGGCTTGGGCGTGCGGGATGTGATCGAGGTACGGGCGGATGGCGACGATCGGGTCGATGCCCATCCACACCAGGTGCGAGGGATCGAAGTTCAGGTACAGGCCGAGGGAGAACATCCATTCCCACAGCTCAGGAGAGTATGCGAGGTTGCCGGGATAGCCGTCGGGGCGCCAGCCCTCCATGACGCAGTTCTCGATGATGATGCGGACGCCCTTGTGGTGGGCGAATTAGACGAGCGGCGGGAAGATCTTCTCGGCGTCTCGGAGGTTGTCGGTGATGGTCTTGCCGGGGTCGCGGTCGATGAAGGTGCCGACCGTCGGCGCGCCGACCAGCGCGGCCGCCTTGATGCATGCACGGAGTTGGTCATTCACCGCCTGTCGCTCGTTCGGATCCGAGTGCAGGTTGTTGTCGTAGTAGGCCAGCGAGGACAGCGTCAGGCCGTGCCGGTCGAATAGGGCGCATACCTCGTCGGCCTGGGCGGGGCCGAACGCTTCAGCGCGGAGGTGGGTCGCGGTGAAGGGCCGGTCGCCGAGGTCCGGCCAGGCGGCGACCTCCAGCGCCTCGAACCCGGTCCGGGACGCACATCGGGCGACGTCGTCCAGGCTCCAGGTGGGTAGGCAGGCGGTGAGAAATCCGAGTTTCATGCGGGCACCCCCACCCAACGGTCGTTGGCCGCGGACTCGACGACGGTAAGTATTCGGTGAGGGCGTGGGGATGCGCGCCAGCAGGCCCGGCCGGTGGGTGCTGGTGGCCGGGTGCGCGGGTTGGTCCGGGAGGTTTCGGGGTTACGGTGGGGCGGCGGGGTCGGTGATCTTGGGTGGGTCGTGGTCTTGGCTGCCGGTGGTGTCGGTTGTGGCGGTGGTCCAGGGTAGGAATGGTTGCAGGGCTGGGCCTTCGGGGGGTTTGCCGCCTGCGGTGGCGCAGGCTTGGAGGTAGTTGGTGAGGTAGGTGAGGGGTTCGTGGTGGTGACGTTCGGCGGTGACGGTGATGGTCCAGACGCGGGCGGCCAGGTGTGCGGACCATTCGGCGTGGCTGCCGTAGTAGTTTTTCCGGCCGACGACGGGGGTGCGGAGGGCGCGTTCGGATTTGTTGTTGTCCAGGTCGAGGTCGGGGAGGTCGCGGTGGCGGACCAGGCCGTCCCATTCGCGGTCGAGGGTGGCCAGGACCTTCTTCGCGGCGGGGTGCAGGCCGGGGGAGCGCATCTGGTCGCGGCGGGCGGTGTCGATGGCGGTCAGGGCCTGCTCGAACTGGGCCTGGGCCTGGGCGGTGGTGTACTGGTCGGTGGCGAGTTCGGCGGCGGCGATGGCTCGGTGGGCCAGGTACAGGTCCGCGATCCGGGTGACCCACGCGTCGCGCCAGTACCGTAGCTGCTGGTGTGCGTCGCCGGCGCGGATGAAGTACCGCCGGATGTGAGCCCAGCACCACAGCGGGTCCACGCCTTCCACCCGGGCCAGTGACTGGTAGGCGGTGTAGAAGTCCGTGGACAGCACCAGCCGCCGCCCCTGCGGCAAGCTCGCCTCGGCCCGGTCGATCCCGAAGTGGCGGTCCAGCACCGCGGCCGAGCGGGTGGGATCCATCCGGAACACCACCGTGTCGGCGGCGAGGAACACCCACAGCCACCACCGATGGCCGTCCTTGTCCTCGGTCTGTTCGAAGACCCGCCAACTGGTCTCATCGGCGTGCACGTGCACCGCCCGGGCATTGCGGGCGACGATCGCCTCCTCCAGCGGCACCAGCAGATCCGCGACCGCCCGTAACGCACCCGCCACGGTGCCTTCGGCCACATCCAGCCCGTCGGCGGCCAACGCGCGGGCGATCCGGTGCACCGGCAGACCCAGCACATACTTCTGATACAGCAACCGGGCCAAGAACCCCGCGGTGAACCGGCCCTTCGCGACCGGGTTCGGCGGCACCGCCGCGATCACCGTGCGTGGCCCCGGGCAGTCACACCGGCGCCGGTACCGCAACCTGCGGTGCACGATCCGGATAATCGTCACCTGCCAGTCGATCTGCTCACTGCACTGCGACCCCAGGAACTCAAACTCCCGCCCGCACCCCGCACACACCCGCTGCCCCGCCGGCACATCATGGACCTCCTCCCGCGTCTTCAGATGCGAGTAGTCCCGCCGGCCATGCCCCTTACTCCCCGGCCGCTGACCCCGCGGACGCCCCTGCCCACCACGACCATCCGGTTCTGCCAGGTCACCCCCGGCAACCGGACCCCCACCCGAGCCAGAACACGTCTTCTCCGAAGACTGACCGAACAGCATCCGGCTGAGCACCGCGACCTGCTCCACCAACTCCGAGATCCGCGCCTCCGCCACCACCAAACGCTCCTCGGCCCGCTCCGCCCGCTCACGCCAGTACGCCACCCCGACGGCATCATCGATCACAGTCTCTGCGGACACGCCGCCCACAACACACCACCGCAACCACAAACGCCACGAACCACGCCGAGCACGTCACACAACCACCCACGACCCCGACAGCCACCACCCGCCCCCGGGCGCCAGACCAACCCACCGGATCACCGAATACTTACCTCCAACACAATCCTATCGAGCGTCGCGATGACCATTTGACGCCGCCATCAGATACCGCGGAAAGAGTGCCAAGCAGGCCCCGGTCTCCCATCTCTGACCCACGGTGCAAAGTAGCTGCGGGGCGGCCGGTCACCCTGCTCGTGGGCCTCGCGCAGCCGCTCGCGCTCGTCGAGCGCCTCCGGTTCCAGCGCCATGCGCATCGCCGAGGAGGCGGGGAGACCGCCTGGACGGGCTCCCCGGTCGTCAGCGTCTCCTAGCCGCGTACGGGCTCGTAGCGCAGGAGGACCGCGCCCGACGAGAAGGTGCGGTTCTCCACCAGCTCCAGCTTCAGCCACTTGTCCAGTGACGGGAAGAACGGGGTGCCGCCGCCGATCGCGACCGGCGTGACCAGCACCTGGAACTCGTCCACGAGGCCGGCCCGGACCAGGGGCGCGGCGAGCGTGGCGCCACCCACCTCCATCAGGCCGTCGGTCTCGGCCTTGAGCCTCCTCGCGACCTCGACGACGTCACCCCGCTCCAACCTGGAGTTCCAGTCGACCGACTCCAGGGTCTGCGAGAACACCACCTTCGGCATCGCGAGCCACAGCCGGGCGTACTCGGCCTCCACCGGGGGCACGCCGGGTGCCTGGCCGGCGGTCGGCCAGTGGGCCGACATCAGCTCGTACAGCTTCCGGCCGTACAGCGACAGCGCGATGTCCCTGGTCCGGTCGTTCCAGTACTGGTGCAACTCGTCGTCCGGCACGCTCCAGCCGAGGTCGCCGTTCGCGTCGGTGGTGTAGCCGTCCACCGAGACGTTCATGCCATAGGTCAGCTTTCCCATGGCAGTACAGACTGCCGGGTCGGGAGAAACTCATCGGGGTTGGGCGGTGTTGGATTGCCTCGCTCCGCTCGCGCGGCGCGGGCCTGTACCCGGCGTCCTCCCGGATCTCCACGTCGCCACGCGGCACCCGCCTGCCCCACTCGGCGGCCTCCGCGCGGGAGTCGACCTCCGGCAGCCAGAAGCCGGCGGCGAGGTCACCGGCCGGCAGCACCCCCGCCCGCACCAGTTCGTCGTGGTAGGGCGGATGGCTGCCCTGTGCGTGCGTGTGCTGAGTGGATGCGGGAGGTCAGGCGTGGGAGTCCCACTGTTGTGTGGCAGGGCTCCACGTCGCCTCGGTGAGAAGCCGGTTGAGGTCGGGCAGGCCAGGACCGATCATCCAGCCGAGGCGTTCGCAATCGGTTTCGCCCACCCATCGCGCACAACACTGCTCCGCGCGCTCGATCACCCCGGCGCCCAACAACACCTCACCATCACCACCAAGCGAGGCACCAAGGCCAACGATCAACTACCCCGGAAGGAAGCACCACCAGCAGTGATCAACTACCGCGGAAGCCGCAGGAGGAAGCCGCCAAAGTGATCACTTCAAAGCGGAAAGGACAGCGGGCGGGTGTAGCTTTCGCGCAAGAATGACAGTTTCCGCTGGACGTGATAGGCGTCCGACCATTTGATCAAGTGGCACGGAAACCTGATGACATCGAAGGTACGAGCCCCTGGAGACGTCCGTTCATGCCGACGAGCGGACGTCGATCCGGAAGACGGTTAAGGTCGACCGGTAACAGCCGAGGAACACCGAGTCGACGCCTCGCCCCCTGTCATCGGTAGTGGCAACGAAAGCCACCGCTTCCGCCGCGCATAGGTCTCAAGGACGGCACCCTTTCAGTTATCAGAAGGTATGTCCCAATTTGATATCCGCCGGGTCCCATTGATCGGTCGCGATCGCTAAACATTCCGCGACAAGGGAATCGAGGACGGCCTCGATTTTGCGAACGTCATACAGCCCTTCGACTAAAGTCTCGGCCGTCTGCTTAAGAAATTCTTTGCCATAGAACTCTTTAAATTCTAGCGCCCCGTGATAGGTATCTAGGCTCTTCTTGTGGTTGGTCCAGCGCACCTTCGCTGGCGGATAATCGCCGACGCCAAGATCGAGATAGCACTCGATTGCCGAAGCGCGTCGATTGATGTCCGAGCGATGAAGCCCCTCGGGACCTTGAGCCGGAAACGAGCGGAATTCCTCAAGCTCGGGCAACATGATCCCGCGCATGTTCACAGGCAGGGTGAGCGTCGACATACGCTGATGAGCGTCGAGCCCCTCCGCGTCATTGTCAAACACGAAAAGAACCTGGTTGTGAACGTCTATTTTTGCGAGCCCTTCTGCGAACTTCACCAGGCTTCCCGTACCGGAGAAGGGGTGGCCCTCGCTCACGTCGATGAAACGGAAGAGATCCGCGATCCCTGGTCGCAGCAGCGCAAGCGCGTGCTTCAAGATATGGACGTCCGAACGACCTTCGGTTGCGATCAGGAACGTCTCGGTTCGCCGGGCAGAGGGGACAAATTCCCGCCCTGTTGCCCACCCGGCTTGCACCAACGGTCCATATTGCCAGACGACGGGCGCATCTTTGTTCAATTCGACCTCCGCCAAGAGCCGCAAGACGGAATACGGGTGAAGGATATTCGCCAAAGCGGCGAAGAACTCTCGCTCCGAGAAGGCTTGAATGTCATAGGATCGAAATGTGGGGATCCGCTCGAACTGCACCCCTTTGAAGCGACCTCGTATCTTCACTTCGCTTGCATCGCCCGCATCCGAGACAAAGGTGTCGTCGAGACTGTCGAGCGGGTGCGCGGCGGCAAATGCGACGAACTCCACAAAGTTCATCAGGTCAGAAATGGGCTCTTCATCACCGACCTGAAGATAATGCCTCTCCTCCAGCCAGTTCTGCGCGACGGCGTCATATTCGCGCCGGACGGATGAGGGTGAGCTGCCCGAAATCTGGTGGCGATGAGGACCCGGCGGAGCTTGGCGGTCATGTCAGCGGTGGAGGGCTGCGACCTCGTTGTGTACCAGGGGGCGCGCTCGCGGTGGGCGGTGACGTCGTTGGGGTGGTGGCCGGCGGTGGTGTGCCACAGCATGGTCAGGCTCTGGGCGGTCAGGGCGAAGGGCACGGTGCGGCGTACCGCGGCGGCCAGACGGTTGCGGGCCTGGCCGGCCCCGAACAGCTGCCTGGCGTCTTCGGTCGCGACCTCGATAGACCAGCGGGTGGCGTAGCGCTCGATCACCGTGGCCGCCTCGGTGATGGTGTCGGTGCAAACCAGGGCCAGGTCGTAGCCGCGGTGGGTGCCGGGCTCGCGGATGAGCACCACCCGTACCGGGCGGGAGCCGAACACCGAGCACCACAGGCAGGTGATCGTGGCGACCTGCACCGTGCTGGTGGCCCCATACCGGCAGACGGTGGCGGGGGTGCAGGTCAGGGCGGCCGCCAGGGTGGCAGGCGACCCCAGCCGGGCGCTGCTGCACCGGCTCAGAGAAGTCGACTTTAACGAATTGGCGCAGGTCATCATGAAGTGGGCTCACCAACTCAACCCGCTGCTCGACCGCCGGACACTGCTGTCCAAGCTGAGCACCGCCTTCACATTGGCGGCGGCTGCGCCGCTCTTCGACCTCACCGAGCCGAACGACCACGAGCGGATCGCCCTGGTTCTGGACGATCCCCGCCGGCTCGATGACGCCACCATCACCTACGCCGAGAGCGTCTTGCAGGGCTACCGCCGTCAAGGCGACGTGCTCGGCCCGCAGATCACCTTGCAGACCGCCCTGGCCCAACGCCAGGTGATCGGCCGCCTGGACGCGGCAGCCCCGGCAACACTGCAACCGCGGGTGCTGTCGGTCTACGCCGAGCTCAGCCAGATCGCCGGCTGGCAGCTGTTCAACCTCGGCGACTACCGCGCCGCACAGTATTACTACGACGACGCTCGCACCGCCGCCCACAACGCCCACAACGTCGAGCTGGTCACCTACACCCTGTGCACCATGAGCCAGCTCGCCACCTGGCAGGACAAGCCCCGTGTCGGCATCGACCACGCCATCGCCGCCCAAGCCTGGGCCGGGCAGATCGATCGTCCCTACGCCCGCGCCTACGCCGCCGACGTGGCCGCCCGGGCCTACGCGGCCGACCAGCAGGCGGACCGTTGCCGCCAAGCCCTTGACACCGTGCGCGTCATCCTTACCCAGCCACCAGATGCCCAGCCTGTCTCGTCGTGGTGGTACTTCCTGGACGAGTCCTTCTACTGGGGCAGCGAGGGCGAGTGCGCCCTGCGGCTCAACCAGCCGGACGACGCCTTGGCCGCGGCCGCCACGTCACTGTCGCTGGTCGACCCGGCCAACCTGCACAACTACGCCCACACCTTGGCCAGCCAGGGCGAGGCCCACATCCAACGCGGCGACAGCGCCGAAGCCAGCCGGATCATCGGCGACGTCGCCAGACTGACCGCAGCCAACCGCTCACGACGCATCGAGCAGCGGGTCGTTCGGATGCGCCAGGCGCTTGAACCCTGGCAATGCACCAAGGCCGTCCGCGAGCTGGACGACCGCCTCAGCCACTACCGCCTGTCGATCGGCAACGACACCACAAACAAGTCATAGGCCGAGAAGTACTCGCCGTCCGCACCCGGCACCCGCCCGACCTTCCGCCACCCCCAGCCCTCGTACACCGCCTGCACTGGCGCATCCGGACTGGTCGCCAACGTCGCCCGCTCCTCGCTACGTCCCGTCAGCAAGGCATCATGCAGTGCTCGACCAACCCCTTGCCCTTGACCACCCGCTCCCGGAACGCCGTCACCTTCCCACCGTCCGGCTCGACACCGTAGGCGTCGGCGTAGGTGGCGCACAGCACATCGAGGAGCCGGCCAGCCTGGGAATCGTCGTGGTGGGCGAGGGTCAGACCGACGGGCAGGGACATGACGGCGAGAGTAGCGTCCTGCCCGAGCCCGCAGACCAGCCGGTGAGCCACGGGTCGGCGTCGCGTCCGACAAGATCCGCGCCGACAGGACCGTCATATTCCCGGCGAGTCAAGTCGAAGACCAGATCTGCTTCGCCCGCTCCGTCCACGCTGACCGGAGCGGCACCGAGGAATGCGGCGGTCAGCATGGCCGCCAGATGCTCGCCGGAAGCGACCTTCAGCTTAGCAAGCTTGGCCTCCCCCAGCATGGGCCGGCCCCATCCCTCCGCCATCTTCAGGAGGCGTTCGGGTCTCCCCAGGAGGGGTTCGAAAGGGCCTCGACGAGGGGCACAGCCCGTGCGGATGCGCGCTCCGAAACGACACTCCACATGCCGCCTGAGCTGGACGTTTCCCGCGAGCCGCAACAGCAGTTGTGGATCACCCGTATTTGACATTGCGCGAACTCTCAAGTGACGGTCGAGACCCGGCCTGGCTGAGCCGGGTCGGCGACCGCTGGATCCTTGCGCTTGCCTGCGCAGTCCCGGTCAGCCGTACACCACGTCCGCGGAGGTCGCTCCGCCCGCCGCGGGTCGGCGACGTGATCTTCAACTGGTCCGACTGAGCGGCGCAGCGAATCTCGTCACCACCACGCATACTCGCGGCAGAGTCGCGCGGCCGCGCGGAACGGCGTAGAGCGGATGTCGCCGCTGGCGTCGATGGCGTTGGACTGCCGACTGATGGTGGCCCGAGGGATGGGCCGGCAAGCTGTCACCGTGACCGGACGACGGTATGCCACACGGGGGCGCCGGATCCGCGGCTGGATCCGTACCGGCGTGGCGTCGCGATGGTGACCGAGGACGGCATGCCCGTCGGGTATCTGGCCACGCGCGTGCAGATGTGGTGGACGCGCCACGGTTGGTGGCCTTTCCACCGCTACATCGACCCGGTCGAACGGCCCGAATGGCTGCTCACCTTCGCCGCGCCCGTCGGCAGACTGCCCTACGACGACGGCGTCGTCATCGACGTCGCCGCCGAGATCGACGACTGGGACAACGGCCGATTCGCCTACCGCAGGCAGGTCCTGACGCTTCGTTGGCTGCACGGCCCCGACGCTGACACCACGCGCGCCGCATACGGATGGCAGGACGCCGACGGCTGACACGATCATGGACACCGACCGACCTGCGGCAGAAGCGTGCGTTCGGGCTCCGCCGCAAGTGGCGACACCGCTGATCGGATGGAGGTCGGCGTTGACCGATCCATGCCGGGCGCCGAGCGGCCATGCTGGGTCCGATCGGTCCCGTCCGGGGCAGTGGCAGCAGGCGACTATCGCGCAGGTGATGCTGCGCATCCGAGGAAAGGAAGGTCGATGCAGAACCTGATGGTGGACTTCATCATCTCCCTCGACGGCTACGGCGCCGCGGAGGGCTGGCCCGGCTTCTGGGGGATGGAAGGGCCGGAGTACCTGGGGTGGCTGCAGGAGCAGGAGGAGCACACGGCGCTGATGGGAGCGACGACCTACCGGCTGATGTCCGGGTTCGCCGAGCAGGCGCCCGATGAGGCCGGTATGGCGGGACTGACCGCGCAGCCGAAGGTGGTGTTCTCCTCCACTCTGCAGGGGCCGCTGTCGTGGGCCAACACCGAGTTGGTCGGCGGTAACGCGGTCGAGGCCGTGCGGGCGATGAAGCAGGAGGCCCGCCGCCCACTGCGCACCCTCGGCAGCCTCAGCCTCAGCCGGTCACTGCTGCAGGCCGGCCTGGTGGATCGCTACCGGGTCGTCGTCTTCCCTGTCATCACCGGTGCCACCGGCCGGGACCGGATCTTCGACAGCTATCCCGACGTCGCCCTCGAACTGGTCGACCACCGTACCTTCGACGGCAGGTTGCAGATGCTCGAGTACATCCCTACCGTTCTCGACGGCCCACCTGGCGCCGGCGACTCCCCAAGCACCTGAGAAACATCCCGGACTCCTAACGCGCCGATCGCCTGAGGCACCCCTCGCTCGACTCACCTGACCGGACCGGCGTAGACGGCGCGCTCACCCTCTCCCGGCCGGCGCGCGGCGTGAGGGGTCACACGGTTCGCGGCAGAACCGGATCGAGCCGCTCTGCGGCAGATGAGCGAGGCGTCGGGGACGGCCGCACACCCCGCGCGTCTGGAGGACTCAGGTCTTGGGCACCGGCTCGGTCGACAAGTCAGCGGTTCCCGGGGGAGGGACTCCGCCAGCCCAACGACTGAGGAAGTCGAGCTTCTCCTGTTCCGGGCTGTCGGCCGGGGCGGTGTAGACGATGAGCGTCACGTCCTCGCCGGGTAGCTCCAGCGCGTCGGCGGTGAGCTTGAGCTCGCCGACGAGGGCGTTGCAGAGCCGCTTCGTCCACACGACGACGGTAGGGCGTGGACTGGCGCGGTTGGGGGGTGCTGCCAGTAACCCTGTCAGCAGCGACTCCCTCACCGGATGGATCCGCGGTGTGCTGGACGCACACCACCACGAAGGGCGACCCCTGTGAGCACTTCCCACCACCGCCACGCTGAACAACGGCGTGCAGATGCCGATCCTCGGCTTCGGCGTCTTCCAGATCCCGGCCGAACAGACCCAACAGGTCGTCGAGCAGGCCCTCGCCACCGGATACCGGCACCTCGACACCGCCGCCTCCTACGGCAACGAGGAAGCCGTCGGCGCCGCGATCAAGGCCAGCGGCATCGCCCGGGAGGAGCTGTTCGTCACCACGAAGCTGTGGATCCAGGCACGTCCCGGTGAGGACGTCGTCAAAGCCGCGTTCGACACCTCGCTCCGCAAGCTGGGCCTGGACTACCTCGACCTGTACCTGATCCACCAGCCGCTCGGCGACTACTACAGCGCCTGGCGCGCCATGACCGACCTGCACCGCGCCGGCGCCATCAAGGCGATCGGTGTGTCGAACTTCCACGGCGACCGGCTGGTCGACCTCATCGAGCGCAACGACATCACCCCGGCCGTCGACCAGGTGGAGACGCACCCGTTCCACGCCCGGTTCGCCGACCAGGAGCTGATGCGCGAGCGCGGGGTGCAGATCGAGTCCTGGGGGCCGTTCGCCGAGGGCAAGAACCTCCTGTTCACCAACCCGACCCTCACGGCGATCGGCGACGCGCACGGCAAGTCCGTCGGCCAGGTCGTGCTGCGCTGGCTCACCCAGCGCCAGGTCGTCGTCATCCCGAAGTCGGTCCGCCCCGAGCGGATGGCAGAGAACTTCGACATCTTCGACTTCGAGCTGACCGACGAGCAGATGAAGCAAATCGCGACGCTGGACACGGGCGCGTCGCTGTTCTTCGACCACCGCGACCCGGCGATGGTCGCCTGGCTGAACGGCCGCGCCGGAGCCTGAGGCGCACCCGCGCCGACCAACCGCCGAGCGCCCCAACCGCAGCGGGACGAGCACCAGCGTGTGCTCGTCCCGCACCTCCCGCAGCACCATGTCAAGGAGCGAACATGCACACACGCGAACTCGGCCGCAGCGGCCTCCATGTTTCAGCTCTCGGCCTCGGCTGCATGGGCCTGAGCCACGGCCTGGGGCCCGCCGTCGACACTCAGGACGGCATCGCGCTCATCCGGGCCGCCGTGGAACGCGGGGGTCACGTTCTTCGACACCGCCCAGGTGTACGGACCCTTCACCAACGAGGAACTCGTGGGAGAGGCGCTCGAGCCGGTGCGCGACCAGGTCGTGATCGCGACCAAGTTCGGCTTCGACCTCGACAGCGGCACCGGCGGACTTGACAGCCGCCCCAACACGATCAAGCGCACCGTAGACGCGTCGCTGCAGCGGCTGCGTACCGGCACCATCGACCTGCTGTACCAACACCGCGTCGACCCGAACGTCCCGATCGAAGACGTTGCAGGCGCCGTGAAGGAGCTCATCGCGGACGGCAAGGTGAGGCACCTCGGGCTGTCCGAGGCCGGCGTCAAGACCATCCGCCGCGCGCACGCCGTGCAGCCGGTGACCGCCTTGCAGTCGGAGTACTCGCTGTGGTGGCGCGAACCGGAACAGCAGATCCTGCCGACCCTCGCTGAACTAGGCATCGGCTTCGTTCCCTTCAGCCCGCTCGGCAAGGGCTTCCTCACCGGCAAGATCGACGAGTCGACGGAGTTCGCCGCCGGCGACTTCCGCAACACGGTGCCCCGGTTCACCGACCCGCAGGCGCGCAAGGCCAACCTGGCCTTCGTCAACCTGCTCGAGCAGCTCGCCGCCCGCAAGAACGCGACCCCGGCACAGGTCGCGCTCGCCTGGATCCTCGCCCAGCAGCCGTGGATCGTCCCGATCCCCGGCACCACGAAGGTGCACCGGCTCGAGGAGAACCTCGCCGCCGCTGACCTCGAACTGACGCCGGAGGAGTTGCGCGAGATGGGCGACGCGCAGATCGAGGCCCACGGCGAGCGCTACGCCGAGGTGAACCAGCGGATGATCGACCGCTGACGTCGGCTAGATGTCGTGACCTGACACATTGTTGTCAGGTGGTGAGCCTGGTGATGGGTGGGTGTCCGCCGAGGGCGGAGTGGCCGCATCGAGTGTTGTAGTGGTGGAGGAACCGGCCAAGGCCGCGGCGGGAGTGGTTGGTGGTCCAGGGGCGGGCGTAGGCCCACTCGTGGAGCAGGGTGCGGTTGAAGCGTTCTGCTTTGCCGTTCGTCCAGGGGGGAGCCTGGTTTGGTGAAGCGGCGTTTGAGTTGCCAGGCCGAGCAGACCCAGGCCCAGTCGGTGCCGTGGCGGTAGACCATGGCGTTGTCGGTCAGGACGCGGCCGACGGTGATGCCGTGGTCGGTGAACCAGGTCAGGGCGCGGTGCAGGAACGCCGCGCAGGTGGTGTCCTTCTCATCGGCGAGGACTTCGCTGTAGGCCAGGCGGGTGTGGTCGTCGATCGCGGTGTGGACGTAGTCGTAGCCGATCTTGACGCGCTTGTGCTTGTGCGCGGCGGTCGCGTCCCGGCCGAGTAGCCGCCAGCCGCCGCCGGGCGGGATCCGGCCGAGTTTCTTCACATCGACGTGGATCATCGAACCGGGACGGTCGTGCTCGTACCGGTTGGGGCTGCGTCGCGAGCCGCGCACGGGTTGGCCGGTGATCGGGTCGATCGTGGCCAGTCGGGGAACTCGGTGACGGGCCAGGATCCGCCCGACCGTGGACGGGTTGAGCCCCAGCTCGGCGGCCAGCACCACCGCGCCGCGGTGGCGACGCCGCCGGGCCGCCAGCACCCGGGCCTCGACCCGAGCCGGGGTCCGCGCCGGCATCCGATACGGACGGGAGGACCGGTCGGCCAGGCCGGCCTCACCGGCCTCGGCGTGCCGGCGCAGCCACTTGTGCACCGTCGCCCGCGACACACCCAGCTGCTCGGCGATCCGCGCGGCTGACCATCAGCCGCCGGGCATACATATTCGTACGGGCGGTAACGTGAGCCACCAGAGGACCTCCGTGCTCGGACCGGATGCGTCAGACACATCCACTCCGCCCGGAGGTCCTCCCCACTTTCAAGCCGCCACGCACCGGAGACACCTCCATGGCCGTCATCACCGGCATCGGACGGACCGGCAGGCTCGTCACCTCCGCCGCGCTGATCCTCTTCTTCGCCTTCTCCGCGCTCGCCTCCTCCCCCGGGACCGACGGCAAGATCATCGGCACCGCCCTCGGAGTCGGCATTCTCATCGACGCCACGATCGTTCGGGCCCTGCTCGTGCCGGCCCTGGTCAGCTCGTTCGGCCGGTGGAACTGGTGGCTACCCGGCTGGCTCGCCCGGGTCCTGTTCGTCAAGCCCTCGCCACTGCGCCCGATCGTCTCCCCGGAAGCGCTGCCGGAGCCCGACACGGTGCCGGCCGGCGTCGGCTGAGCCCGAGCACGCCGCCGATCCGGCCAGTTTCACAGCGCCTGGCGGCACAGTGTGGTTCACGGCCGACGCCCTTTGAGTGCCGCCGCTGCGGTCTTCATCGCGACTGGGTGCCCCGGGCCGGCCGAGGCAGAAAGCCCGGGCCTCGCGCTATGCGGCGCGCGACGCGTATGTACGGCCCCACCACCCCGAGATCGCCGGCCACCCTGACCAACCTCGGCATCGTCCAGCAGGAGTTGGGGAGCTGCCAGCCGCCTTCCTCGGTCAGCGGCGGAGGAGGGGGCGGGGGTCCAGGTGCGCGCGGGCTCGGGAGCGGGCGGAGCGGCCGCGGCGTAGCCGCTTGCGGACGTCGTCGGCGGCGGTCCAGGCAGCGTCGGCCTCGCCGGCGGACGGCGGTGACGGCGCGAAGGAGGCGTCGCGCAGGCGCGCCAGCACGGCGATCCGGGACCCGGGGGCGCGGGTGGCGGCGTCGGTGGCCAGCTCGCCGGTGGTGCGGCCGGCGTCGACCGGTACGCCGAGCTCGACCAGCCGGTCGACGGTGTCCGCCCAGGCACCGGCGATCCGGCCGGCGGGGTCACCGCGTCGCCGCCGACGGCGACGGATCACCTTGGCCAGGGGGATCGTCAGGAGCGCGAGAAGCAGCACGCCGGCCGCGACGCCGACCACGGGAGCCAGCGGCGGTCCGGGGTCGCCTGCGGGACGGGGCGCGGGTGCCGAGCGCGGCGGCGGCGGGACGGTCGGCGCGGTCTGCGGGTCGGCGCTCTCGCGGTCGGCGATGGAGCTGGCGTCGTCGGCGGGCGGCAGCGTGTCCGGCGGCGGGCTGCCATCCGCGCGGGTCCGTGGCGTCACCGTGAACGGCACCCAGCCGGCGCCGGCGAACTGCACCTCGGTCCGTACGTCCACAGTGGACCCATCTAGCCGGTAGCCGCCGAGCGTGGCGTCGTACCGGCCGGTCCGGAAGCCCATCACCACCCGGGTCCGGTAGCCGAGCGAGCGGAGCATCAGCGAGAAGGCGCTCGCGTACTGCTCGGCGGTGCCGGTGCGGGTCGTCAGCAGCGTACGGACGGCGAAGCTGCTGCTTCCCGTCGGCGCGCCCGGGCCGGTCGCCAGTCGGAAGCCGGGCCCGGTGAGATAGGCGCGTACGGCGGACACCCGGCCGAACGGGGTGGCGACCCGGCCGGCCACCTGGAGGGCGCGGCTGCGCACTTCGGTCCCGAGCACCGTGACGTCCTGCTCGGCGACCGACGCGGGCAGCGGGCTGTCCGTCCGCAGCCGGGCGGCGTCCGGGACGGCGGTCTCGCCGGTGACCCGGTACGGGCCGAGCGGCGGGCCGTCGCGGGAGACGACAAGGTCGCCGGTGTCTGTGTCGACGCCCAGCTCGGCGGGCGCGGCCGCGACCTGCACCGCCCGGCCGGGGACGGGCAGCCAGCCGAGGTTGCCCCGGACGGTGACCTCCGCGGTGACCCGGCGCGCGGTCCCGGCCGGGCGGTCCGGGGCGGGGGGCAGGCGGTTGCCGGCCCGGCGGTACGTCGCCGCGGTAGTCCAGGTCTGACCCGTGAAGACCGGCAGCGTGGCCAGCCGCAGCCACAGGCCGCCGCGCACCTCGGGGGTGCGGACGTCCAGGGTCAGCTCGCGCTCGCCGGACCGGAGCGACGGGAAGTACGTCAGCGGGGTGATGTCCTCGCGCGGCGGCACCGGCTGGTCGACGAGGCTGCGCGCGTCGAAGGGCTCGGCACGCATGTCGGCGAGGGGGGCGGACGGGCCGAGTTGGGCGGCGACCGCGATCGCGACGACGAGCACCGCGGCCGGGGCGAGCAGGCCGGACCAGCGCCGGCGCGCAGCCCGGGCGGTGGTGCCGCCCAGCGTCGGGCCCGACGCGCCCTTGGCCGGGGTGGTGTCCTGGGCAAGCCGGTCGACCACCAGAAGCAGGCCGGCGAGCGCGACCACGGCGGGGAGCACCCAGCCGGGTGGGCGGCCGGCGCCAGCGCCCACCGCCAGGGCGAGGACCAGCAGGACGACCGCCGGGGCGACCGGGGCGAGGGGGGACGGCGCGCGGGTACGGGCCGCCCGGCGGGGTCCGGCGGGCCGCGGCGGGCGTACGGCGAGGGAGGCCGACCAGAGCCCGGTGAGTCCGGCGGCGATGACCACCGCCGCCAGCTCGGGTCCGCGCGGGTCGGCCGGGAGGGCCGCGGTGAGCAGCCGGCGTGGACCGTCCACGACGGACCGGCCGGGCGCGACGGCCAGCAGGACGTGCATGGCCAGGACCGCCACCCCGGCGAGGGTGCGTGCCGCCGGGGACAGGCGGACAGCGGCGCCGGCGCCGACCACGACGGTCGGCACGGCGACGCCGCCGAGGACGGTGAGCAGCGGCCGGGTCGCCCAGCCGCCGAAGATCGGGGCCGCCGCCGCAGCGGCGACGCAGACCAGGGCGGCGGACAGCAGGAGCCGCGGCAGGGCGAGCCGGGGCGGCTCTGCCGCGGCGCTGGCCGGCCGGTCCGCCCGCCGGCCGGGCGGACCAGAAAGGGAATCAACGGCCGAGGGCCGCGGCCAGCCCGCCGAGGGCGACGGCCCGCCCGCCGCGGACCGTGGCCCACCGGCCGGAGCGGCGCCGGTGGCGGCGTGGTCGCCGCGGCGGCGGGTCTGCGGCGGGTTCACCTGCGGGCTCCGCTGGCCAGCCGGTCGGAGGCGAGCACGGCGGAGCGGCGTGGCCCACCGGCCGGGGGCGGGGTCAAGTGCGGGCTCCGGTCACCAGGCGGTTCCAGGCGGCGACGGCCTCGGCGGCGGTGCGGGCGCGCAGCACCGACATGCCGGGCCGGCGCGCGCTGCCGGGATCGCCGTCGCCCAGCGACAGCACCACGACGGGAGCGAACCGCCGCCGCTGCGAGGACAGCCGGGCCACCACCCCCGGGTCGGCCTGGCCAGTCACCACCACCAGCGCCCCGCCGGGCGTCGCCCGCTCCACCAGGTCAAGCAACGCCACCTGATCGTCCGCTGGCGCGGTCTCCGCCGCGGCCAGCCGGTCGAGCAGCCCGGTCGCGCCGGACCGCTCCAGCGCCGTCCGGTCCTCCCCGAGCACGCGCAGGGCGACTGGGTGGCCGTGCCGCTCCGAGCCGACCGCCAGGGAGGCCGCCACCTCGACCGCAGCCTCGAACGCCGCCTCGGCCAGGACCGAAGGCCGGGTGTCCAGCACCACGGTGACCGTCGGCTCGCTGGTGTCGACATGCTCGCGGACGATGAGCTTCCCGGTCCGTGCGGTCGACCGCCAGTGGATCTGGCGGGGGTCGTCGCCGGGCACGTAGTCACGCAGCGAGGAGAAGGTGACCGTCCCCATCGGCGCGGAGTCGGCCAGCCGCCCCTCGTAGTCCAGCACCACGCCGACCGGCAGCGGCTTGGTGGCGTGCACCCGCGGGTGCACCCACAGCGTCTCCGCCGACCCGTACGCCTGCGGCCGGCGCAGCAGCCCGAGCGGGTCGAGCCGGTCCACGGTGATCGGCCCGAGCGGCAACGCACCGCGCCGGCGGGTCGGCACCGGGTAGTGCACGGTCCGCGTCCCGGTCCCGGGCAGGCCGGGCACCGGCAACTCGAGCGGCTCGCCGCCGAGCCGGTCCACCACGACGAAGCCGGGGGACCGCCAGCGGGACAGGTTGCGCGTGCTCACCTGGCCGAGCGCCGGCTCGCCCACGGTCACCCGGTCCGGGGCGACCACCCGTTCCACCCGAAGCCGGGGCCGGACCAGCACCGCGACGCCGGCCACCGCGAGGACGACCAGCCCAGCAAGCCCGATCGCGACCAGCGACGGGTAGCCGAGGCCGGCGCCGAGCGCGTACACGGCGACCGAGCCGAGCAGGATCGACCAGCCGGCCGGGGTGACGACCCTGGTCACTACCTGACGCCCGCCCCGGCGGCGGCCGGCACCGGCACACCGGCGAGCACCTCGGACAGCACGCCGGCCGCCCGCACGCCGCGCACCTCCGCCTCCGGCGTGAGCAACAGCCGGTGGATGAGCACGGCCGGCGCGATCCGCTTCACGTCGTCCGGCACGACGTAGCCACGGCCCTCGCCGGCCGCGTACGACTGGGCGGCGCGCAGCAGCGCCAGGCTGCCCCGCGGTGACGCGCCGAGCCGCAGCTCCGGCCGCTCGCGGGTGGCCGCGGTGATCGTCGCGACGTACCGGACCACTGCCGGGTCCACGTGCACCGCCGCCGTGGCGGCGACCATCCAGTGCACCGCCTCCAGCGTGGTCACCGGCCGCGGCACCGGCGGGCCGCCGGACCGGGCCCGCCCAGTGAGAATCTCCTCCTCGGCGGCGAGGTCCGGATAGCCGACCGCGATCCGCATCAGGAAGCGGTCCAGCTGAGCCTCCGGCAGCCGGTAGGTCCCCTCCAGGTCGATCGGGTTCTGGGTGGCCAGCACCAGGAACGGTTCCGGCACCGGGTAGCCGATCGCGTCGACCGTGACCTGCCGCTCCTCCATCACCTCGAGCAGCGCGGACTGCGTCTTCGGCGAGGCCCGGTTGATCTCGTCGGCGACCACCACGTTGGCGAAGACCGCGCCGGGGCGGAACTCGAAGCGGTTGCTCTGCTGGTTCCAGACCGAGACGCCGGTGATGTCGCCGGGCAGCAGGTCGGGCGTGAACTGGATCCGGTGCCAGGTGCCGTCGATGGACGCGGCCAACGCCTTGGCCAGCGACGTCTTGCCCACTCCCGGCACGTCCTCGACGAGCAGGTGGCCGCCAGCGAAGAGGCAGGCCAGCGCGAGCCGGACCACCTCGGTTTTGCCGCGGATCACCTGCTCCACGTTGGTGAGCAGGTCGCCGTGCACCCGCGCGAACGTGCCGACGGCGTCGGGCTGATGGGTCATGGAGCTTCCTCGGATCGCGGGGGCGGTCACGTGCCGGCCGGCTCGAGGCAGGCCTCGGCCACTTTCGGCTGCGGCGGCGGGGCGGTGGCTCGCACGACCGCCAGCACCTGGTAGCAGTAGCGGGTGCCGGGGTCGAGCGGGCCGTCCCGGTACGTGTTCCGGTCCGCCGGCACGTTGCCGGCCACCAGCGCGCCGCTGCGGCGGACGGCGAAGTACTGGAAGCCAGGCAGGTCGGAGCCGCCGGCGTAGGTCAGCTGCACCCACCCCGGCGCGGCCGAGGTGGCCACCACCGGTACCGCCACCAGGTAGACCCGGAGGGCCGGCTGCGCCGGCGGCGCCGACGGGCCGGGGCCGGCCGACCGGCGGGCGGCGAGCACGCCGCCGGTGGCGCCGAGCACCGCGACCAGCGTGCCGGCAACGGCCCAGCGCCAGCGGTTCCGGGCTGCGGCCGGGGCAGGAGCGGCCGGAGCCGGTGGGGCCGGCCGGCTGGCGGTCACGGTCAGCCCGGCACCGTGGCCGGTCCCGGTCGGCAAGAAGTGCGCCGGCGCGGCCGTGGGCGCGGCGGCGGCAGCTTTTCCCGCGCGGCGACGGCGCCGGCCGGACCTCGCCGGGCGGCGCGGGCCGTCGGCCGCCGCGGCCACGTCGGGTCCGGTTGAGCCGGTTGCGCTGGCCAGGCCGAGCCCGGCCAGGCCGATCGAGGAGGCGGATCCGAGCGGCGTCGGGCCGACCACGGCGTCCGGCAGCGCCGCCGCCGCGTCGCCGTCGAGCAGCGGCCCGAGCCCGGGCAGCACGGTGGCGAGCTCGGCCGCGGTCGGCCGGGCAGCCGGCTCCTTGTCCAGGCAGGCGGCCACCACCCGCCACACCGGCGCGGGCAGGTCCCGCGGCCGGGCGGGCTTGTCGGCCAGGTGCGCGCGCAGCAGCGCCGCCGGGTGCTCCCCGTCGAACGGCCGGTTCCCGGTCAGCAGCTCGTACGCCACCACGCCCAGCGCGTACACGTCCGCGGCGGCAGTGGCCGGGCGGCCGGAGACCAGCTCGGGCGCGACGTACGCCGGGGTGCCCACAACCCGGCTGAGCCGGGTCAGCGCCGCGGCGCCCGCGGTCCAGGCGATGCCGAAGTCGGTCAACCGGGCGAAGACGTCGTCGCCCTCGCCGGTGACCAGGATGTTCTCCGGCTTGAGGTCGCGGTGGATGATCCCGGCCGCATGCACCGCGGCGAGCGCCGAGGCGACCTGGCCGAGCACCACCGTGGCTGTCCGCCCGCTCGGCCGGGGCGAGTCGACCGCCTGCCGCAGGTCGGCGCCGTCCACCAGCTCCATCACGATCGCGAAGGTGTCTCCCTCGACGACCAGGTCGTGCACCCCGACCAGGTGCGGATGGTGCAGGCCGACCAGGGTGGTGCGCTCCCGCAGGAACCGGACCACCGAGTCCGGCTCCTCGGTCAGCTCCGAGCGCAGCACCTTGACCGCGACCGGGGTGCCGTCGTCGCGCCGGCCCCGCCAGACCTGGCCGCTGGCCCCTCGGCCGATCGGCTCCTCCAGCAGGTAGCGGCTGCCCAGCGGCCGGCCCGGCCGGGTGATGACCGGCGACGTGGGCGGCAGCGTGGCCAGCCGCGCGGCCGGCGACGGGGCGGTCGGCCGCTGGCCGAGCAGCAGGCCGGCGAACTGGTCCGGGGTGGCCGGGCGGACCGCCGGGTCCGGGGTCAGCGCCCGGCGGATCGAGGGCCACAGGTGCGCGGGCAGGTCGGTCCGGGTGGGCTCCGGCGGCGGGCCGGTGAGCATGCCCAGCAGCGGCTCCGGCTCGCCGACGTACGGCAGCCGGCCGGTGAGCAGCGCATAGACGGTGGCAGCGAGCGCGTACACGTCCGCGGCGACGGTCCAGTCGCCGCCGCGCAGCACCTCCGGCGGCCGCACCCGGGCGCCGGCCGGCCCCGAGTCGGCCAGCGACGGCAGCAGCATCCCGGTCACCGCGACGGTGCCGTCCGCGCCACGCAGCAGATTGCCTGGGTGCAGCGCGCCGTGCAGCACGCCGGCCGCGTGCAACGCCTCCAGGCCGGCGGCCGCGGCCATGCCGGCCTGCACTGCGTCCGCGACCGGCAGCGGTCCGCCCGCGGCGATCCGGTCGGCTAGCGAGCCGTCCGCCCGCGGGGTGACCACGTGCGCTGAGCCGTCCGGCGCCACCACCGCGGCCAGCACCGGCCATACGTGCCGGTGCGCGGGCAGCGCGGTCAGCCGGGCGGTCTCGGCCCGGAACGCCCGCCGCTGCGCCTCGGACAGCGGCCCGGGCACGGTGTGCACCACCACGGCGAGCCCGTCGGCGAGCCGGATGCCCTGCCGTACCGGGCTCAGCCGCCCGGCGGCGAGCGTGCCGTCCAGCCGGTACCCCGGGAGCAGGGTCGCTGTCGTCACGGCAGCAGACCGTATCGTTGTTGACACCAATCCTCTATTCACGACGGCACCGAGCTGTCCTCGGCGGCCGGAACCTGAACCGGGACGGCTGCCCCGCGCAGCACCAGCAGTCCACGTCCGGCCGGCCAGCCGCCCGCGGTGGACCGCGGCAGCCGCAGGTCGAAGACCTCGCCGTCGACGTGCGACCGGGGGTCGAGCAGCAGCCCGGACCGGCTGCGCCGGGCGGCGGCCAGCCAGCCGCGGTAGCGGGCCAGCAGCAGGTCCTCGGTCGTGGCCGCGGCGACCAGCACCGAGCCGTCGTCGCGGGCCTGCCGGACGAAGCGCTCCAGCCGGGTGCCGGCCGGGCCGTCGCCGAGCAGCTCGCCGTCGTCGACGACCAGGCACACCGGGCCCCCGATCTCGGCCAGCACCTCGTCCAGCTCGGCCGCGACGTCGGTGCCGGTCAGCACCTGCCGGATCCCGGGCTCGCCGGCTAGCGCCCGCAGCGGGGACGGGCGCGGCGCGAGCACCACCACCGGCAGCTCGCCGGATTTCCGGCCGGCCAGCGAGGCGGCGACGGCGAGCAGCGCCGTCGACCGGCCGGACCGGGGTGGGCCGGCGACCACGAACGTGCCTCCGGAGTCCAGCAGGTCCACGTCGAGCGGGGCCAGGTGGTCACCGCCGACGCCGACAGTGCAGGTGCCCGCAGCGGTGGGCCGGTCGTCCACCCGCAGCGCCTCGGCTTCGGCGGGGGTGACCCGGTCCGGCAGCGGGTCGACTCGCCTGGGCAGCTGCTCGGCCGGTACGCCGTCCCACCGCCGGTGCAGCGCCGCGGCCAGCCGCTCCACCGCGGCCGCCTCCGCGGTGCCGGTGGCCTCGTCGCCGGTGGGGTCCAGCAGCGCGACCTGCATCTCCTCGCCGGTGGCCGCCCAGACCGCGCGGCCCGGCGGCATCGCGGCGGGCATCGTCCGTGGGTTGATCCCGAAGACGGCAGCGTCCTCCCGGTCGGCCTGGCGCAGCACCAGCCGGGCCGCCAGCGCGCTGGACACCCGGTGGGTGAAGCCGGTCCGGTCGGTGCTCAGCACCACGGTCACGCCCACCGCCGGCCCGCGGCGCAGCAAGCCCTCGACCCGGTCGACCAGCAGGCCGGCGTCCACGTCGGCGTACCGGGACCAGAACGCCTCCCACCGGTCCACCAGCAGCACCACGTGCGGCAGCCGCCCCTGCGGGCCGACCGCGGCACGGTGCTCGGCCAGTGAGGCGTACCCGCCGGCACCGAGCAGCCGCTGCCGGCGGCCGACCTCGGCGTCCAGCAGCGCCAGCAGCCGGTCCACCCGGGCGGTGTCGGCGCCGTCCACGACCGCGCCGCAGTGCGGCAGCGCGGCGAGGCCCGCCAGCGCCCGGTTTCCGCAGTCGAGGGCGTAGAGGTGTACGTCGGCCGGTCCGGCGGCCGCGGCGAGTCCGGCCCCGAGCGTGCGCAGCGCGGTTGACCGTCCACTGCGGACGGCGCCGGCGACGGCCAGCGGGCCGGTCCGCTCGAGGTCGAGCACGAACGTCTCCTGGGCCTGGCGGTCCGGCCGGTCCACCACGCCGAGGCGCACGGCGACCGGCGAGCCGGTCCGGACCGGCGACAGCTCGGCGGTGCCGACCGTCTCGCGCAGCGGCGGCAGCCACGGGCTCGGCGGGGTCGCCGCGCCGGTCTCGGCCGCCGCCTGCCGGATCGCCCCGACCAGCACGGCGAGGTCGGTCTCCGCGCCGTCGTCGGCCGGCCCGGCCGGCCTGGCCGGCGGCCGCCCCAGCTCGGCCACCCGCCGCGGCACCGCCCGGACCGGCTGGTCCACCACCAGCTCCGCCCGGGGCCAGCCCACCCGGGCGGCCTGGAACGCGGTGAGCTCCTGGTGCCCGGTGCGCAGGTACGCCCGGCCGGGGTGCCGGGTGGAGATCCGGGCGGCGTCCGGTGCGTCCACCACGTCGCTGCTCTCCGCGGTGCTGGTCACCCGCAACCCGATCCGCAGGTTGAGGTTGGCCCGCATCTCCGCGCTGACCACGCCGGCCGGCCGCTGGGTCGCCAGCACCACGTGTACGCCGAGGCTGCGGCCGCGCATGCCGATGCCGACGACACCGGGCACGAACTCCGGGATCTCCTCGACCAGCGCGGCGAACTCGTCCACCACGATCACCAGCCGCGGCAGCCGGCCGCCGGTGCGGGCCCAGTAGTCCTCGATGTCCTTGGCGCCGGCCTCGGCCAGGATCGCCTCACGGCGGCGCAGCTCTGCCGACAGCGACGCCAGCGCACGGCGCACCAGGTGGCCGTCCAGGTCGGTGACCATGCCGACGCAGTGCGGAAGGTCCTGGCAGGCGGCGAACGCGCTGCCACCCTTGTAGTCGACCAGCACGACGTTGAGCGCGTCCGGGGCGTTGCCCAGCGCGAGCGAGCTGACCAGCGTCTGCAGCAGCTCGGACTTGCCGGCGCCGCTCGTCCCGGCGACCAGGGCGTGCGGGCCGTCCCGGCGCAGGTCGACGGTGACCGGCCCGTCCCGGCCCGCGCCGAGCAGTGCGGTGGTGGACCGGGCGCCCGGGGCGGCCGCCCACCGGGCGAGCACGTCCGCCGGGGTAGGGGCCGTGCCGCCGGGCAGGCCGAGCAGGTCGAGGTAGCGGACCGAGTCCGGCAGCCCGCCGCCGGCGCCGGTGGCGCCGAGCAGCCGCAGCGGCGCCAGCGCTCGGCCTAGCCGGTCCGCAGCCGTGGCCGCCAGCCCGTCCGCGAGCACGTCGGCCACCGGCTCTGCGCCGGGCAGCCGCACGCGCCACCGGGTCGTCGAGCGCGGTCCGGCCACCGCGGTGGCCCGGCACTCGTCCGGCAGGCTCGCCTCGTCGGCGTCCAGGCAGACCGCGTAGACGCCGACCGCAGGGCCATCCCGGAGCAGGTCGGCCAGCCCGCGCAGCTCGCGCAGCCGGCGGGCGCCGTCCAGCACCAGCACGTAGCGCCGGCCGGCCGGGATGCCGTCACGCAGCGTGCTGCGCCGCTCCTGGTGCCGCTCGGCCAGCAGCCGGCGCAGCTCGGCGATCCGCGCCTCGGCCTGCTCGTAGTCGGTGCCGACCAGCCGGGTGCAGACCTGGTCGGCGTCGGCCGGCCGGGTGTGAGGCAGCCAGCTGGCCCACTCCCAGTCGGCGGCCTCGTCCCGCCCGGTGAGCAACACCAGGCCGACCGAGTCCGGGTCGTGCAGGGTGCCGAGCTGGGCCAGCAGCGCCCGGGCGGCCGGCATCAGCGCGGCCCGCGGGCCGGCCACGCCGAGCACCCCCGCATCGGCCAGGTCCACCGCCAGCGGCACCAGGTGCACGGTCGGCACCGGGTGCTCGCCCGCCCGCCCGCGCAGGTGCACCCGCAGCGGCCGGTCCACCAGGCCGAGGCGCAGCCGCAGGAAGTCCTCGTCGGCCGGGCGACGCTCCCACAGCCGCGCGGTCGGCGCCAGCGCGGCGCGCAGCAGCGCGGCCGGGTCCGGCAGCGCGGCCCGCTCGGCGCGTTCCTCGGCGACCGCGAGCGCAGCCAGCCGGGAGTCCAGCGCGGCGACCGCAGCGTCGTACTCGTTCTTCTTCGCGACGTAGTCCTTGCGGCCGCTGCGTCGGTCACCGAGGACGTTGGCGAGCATCATCAGCGGGGACAGCCCGAGGAAGACCAGGAACATCCGGTTGCCGTCCATCGCGACGAACAGGATCGCTGCCAGGACCAGCGGGGCCAGCACGCCGGCCAGCGGCAGCCGGAAGGCGCGCGGCCGCTCCGGCTCGGTCGGCACCGCGACCTCGGGCACCGTGGCCGGCACCGCGATCCGGGGCGGTCGGTTGACGACCGCCCCGGCCACGATCGGGGCGGCGGGCGCCGGGCGGCGCAGCTCCAGCACGGTCTCCCCGACGCCGACCGCGTCGCCGGGCACCAGCAGACCGTCGCCGACCATCCGGTAACCCCGCAGCCGCACCCCGTTGCGGGAGCCGGCGTCGACCAGCCGAACACCGTCCACATCGGACATCTCCGGGTCCGGCGCGGTGACGGTGGCGTGCGTCCGGCTGACCTCCTCGTCGTCCAGGGTGAGGTCGCAGCGCGGGTCCCGGCCGACGGACAGCGTGCGGCCGAGCCGGAGACCGGCGATGGAGCCGGCGGCGAGCCCGCCGACCACGGCCAGCTCCAGCCCCTCCGCGGCGATCGCGGACCGGTCGCGCAGCGGCCGGCCCAGCGCCACCACGGCACCGGCGACGAAGCCGGCTTCACGGACCGGGGTCCGGTCGGCCACCACCCGCCCGTCCAGGTGCAGCGGACCGGCGGTAGGCGCCAGCCCGGCCAGTCCGGCCAGCGCCGTACGCACCGAGGAGACCGGATCACCCGGCGCCGCGGTGACGGTCACCGCGGACCGGCTGCCGGCCGCGTCGACCAGCACCAGCTCGAGCTCCATCGCGCACCTCCACAGGAGACCGACGGCGCGCCGGACCCGTCATCCCGGGTCCGGCGCGCCGGGCGGGTACCGCCTACGCGCCCGCGGCGTGCAGCGCGTCGGCGCGGCGCCGTACCTCGTCGGAGGCGTCGACCAGAGCGCTGGCCAGCCCACGCAGGGCGGGCTGGTACTCCGTCTCCCAGGCGCTGCGGAAGCGCTCCGCCGCGCCGCCCTGCCAGTAGGTGTTGTGCAGCTGCGCGGACAGCTCGGACATGAGTGTCTCGACCGCGCCGCTCTGCCGGTTGAAGCTCGCGGTCAGGGTGTGCAGCTCGCCGAGCTCGGCACCGATGACGGACATACGTTCCTCCTCGTCGGGGACGGCCCACGTCTCGGGACCGCGGCCGACGCTAGGCAGCGCCGCACCCCCGGCGGAATCGGAAACCCTCCCCAGCCCGCCGCGCTGGCGGCCGCTGCGCCAGCTGCCTCAGCGGCCGATGAGCCGGAGGTCCTCCTTGGCGATCAGCCGCGCGGTGATCGCGTACTCGGCCAGGCCGGGCAGCGCGTTCCAGCCGGTCAGGTTGGGCACGCCGGCGTTGGTCAGCCGGGTGCGCAGGTACTCGATCCGCTTCACCAGCGTGGTCCGCGGCCAGCCGAGCCGGGCCGCAGCAGCCGCGTAGCTCTTCGGGTAGGGGTCGTAGCGCGGCGGGTCCTCGAGGTAGCCGGCGAACAGGGCCACCATGGCCGCCCGGTCCAGCTCGCTGACCAGCACGCCCTCACCGACCGAGGTGGTGGTGCCGACCGCGGCCGGCTCGCTGGCCGCGCCGGACCGCGGCACGCTCACCGTGAGCACGTGCGAGCCGGCGGTGCCATCCACGGTCACCCGCACCGGCGCCTCCACCGCGAGCCGGCGGCCGGGGGCGAGCAGGCTGCGGAAGCCGAGCTCGTCGGTCACCGCGAGCGGGCGCAGGCTGCTGCGGTTGACCAGCCACCAGGTGCCGCCCTCGTGCTCCAGCGAGCCGGCCCGCCGGGAGATGCCGGTGTCGGCCGGGTCGAGGCAGATCGTGCAGTTCTCGGACCGGCCGAAGGTGAAGGGCTCGTCCTCCCGCAGCGGGTGCAGCGCGTCGCCGACGGTGACCGTGGCCGCGGTGGGGTCGACCATCCAGAACCTCCCCGAGGGTTGGGGATCCCTCCCCATGTGGTGTGATGCACGTTCTTTCGTACCATCCTCCCGGAGTCGAGGAGGCAAGGTTGTCGCACGCACTGCGCACGCGGCTCGGACGGATCGGCTTGGTCGCCGCGCTGCTGGCAGGGGTGCTGGCGGTCTCGTTCGGGACCGGCTACCGGGCGTCCCGGGCGGCGCTCGACGACGGCAGCGCCGCGCTGACCAAGGGCCACACCGTGGTCCGGGTCAACGGCGAGTCCGGCCGGGTGGAGGCGAAGCTGACCGCCGCGGTGGCCGAGAGCCGTCAGCCGACCCGGGTCGTCGAGCTGCCGGACGGCCAGCTGTACGTGGAGAACGTGGCCACCGGCGAGCGGTGGAAGGTCGACACCACCACCATGACCCCGCAGGCGCTTCCGGCGGCCGGATCCAAGGACGCGGCGGGCAGCCTGGTCGGCGGCGGCTCGGAGATGTACTCGGTGGACCGGGCCACCGGCCAGATCGGCTGGGTGCACCCGCGCACCCGCGCGGTCACCCCGGTGGCGACGCTGGGCCGGGTGCAGGGCATGGAGGTCGACTCCTCCGGCACCGCCTGGGTGCTCGTCGGCGGCACGCTGCAGGAGATCGTCAAGGCCCGCAAGGGCACCGCCGTCGAGGTCGGCAAGGCCGGCGAGCCGGCCCTGCTGACCCTGGTGGGAGACCGTCCGACGGTGCTCCGGCTGGCCGCTGGCGAGGCGGTCCGGTACGGCCGGACGGCCGGCGACGTGCAGCGAGCCTGGGTGCCCGAGCTGGCCGGACAGCCTGCTGACACGGTGCGGATCGCAGCGCCGGGCCCCGGCGACATCCTGTGGGTGGCCCGTGCCGGCGACCGCCGGCTGCTGCGGGTCGACCTGCCCACCGCGCAGGTGCGCTCGGTCGAGTTCACCGCGGGAGGCAAGGGGGACGTCCGCAATGGACCGCCGGTGGTCAGCGGCGACCGGGTCTTGGTGCCCGACTACACCGCGCGCATCGTGCACGTGCTGGACGCCGCGTCCGGTCAGGAGCGCCGGCAGGTCGGGCCGGTCCCGGGGTCCAGCCGGGAGTTCGACGTGATCACCCGGGGCAGCAAGGTCTTCATCAACGACCAGTACGCCTCCCGCGGCGTCGTGGTCGACCGGGACGGCACCGACCGCACCATCGACAAGGGCACCGGCGACGGGCTGGACGGCGACCGGCGGTCCGCCCCGCGCGGGCCCGCGCGACCGGCGACCGATCCCGGCCCGGCAGGTCCGGCCGATCCCGGTCCGGGCCGTCCCGGCGGGACGGCGCCGACCAGCCGGCCGCCCGCCCCGCCGCCGGTGGCGGTGCCCGACGTGGTCGGCCAGGACCGGCAGGCGGCATGCGCCATCCTGCGGGCGGCCAAGCTCGACTGCGTCCAGGTGCCGGTGGGCAACGACGGCGCCGGCCCGACCGGACAGGTGCTGCGGACCGCGCCGACCGCCGACACGCAGGCGCCGGCTGGGCAGATCGTCACGGTCAGCTACCGCGGCGACATCCAGCTGCCCGATGTGACCGGTCTGCCGTCCGCGACGGCCTGCTCCGCGGTCGAGGCGGCCGGGTTGGTCTGTGAGCGGGTCGAGCTGCCCGCGGTGGCCGACCCGGCCGCGGTGGACAAGGTGAGCGCGCAGGACCCGGCCGCCGGCAGCCCGGCACAGACCGGCGACCGGGTGCGGGTCAGCTACCCGACCCAGGTGCTCGTGCCGGACGTGAGCGGGCTGCTGGTGGCGGATGCCTGCGCCCGGCTGGCCGCGTTCGGGCTGGCCTGCACCCAGGTGGACGCGGGCACCCGGCCGGCCGCCGAGCCGCCGAACGTGGTGCTCGACCAGGCGCCACCGGCCGCGGCGGCCGCGACGCCGGGCACCGCGGTCAGCGTCCGCTTCTACAGCTCGGTGGTGGTGCCGACGGTGACCGGGCTGGACCCGGCCGCCGCGCGGGCCGCGATCACGGCGCAGGGGCTGACCCCGGTGCCGGTGCCGGACCTGGTCACCAACCAGCCGAACGTGGTGCTCGACCAGGCGCCGCCGAAGGGCAGCCCGGCCGCACCCGGCACCCAGGTACAGTACGTCTACGAGGATGTCGGCCCGGCGCAGGTCCGGCTGGCCAAGAAGGGCGGTGAGTTCCGGTACGCGCTGCAGCCGGAGGCCGGCTACGTGGACCAGCGGCTGCTCGGCTGGGGCTTCCCCGCGCAGGCCGGCGGCACCACGGCGGTGTACCGGTACGTCTGCGACGGCGCCCGGTGCGGCGGGGCGGGCACCTTCTACTACTCGATGACCAACGTGCCGAGCTACGACCCCGGCTGGACCAACAACGGCGTCGCGTTCTACGCGTACCCGACGCAGGTCGATCCGCGGCTGCTGCCGATCAAGGCGATGTTCGACGGGGCGGCGTGGGTGTGGGCAGCGGAGGGCACGCCCGACTACCAGACGTACCTCGGCCGGGGCTACACCCGGCCGGAGGGCTTCACCCTGGGCTGGGTCTGGCCCCCCTGACCGGCGCAGCCGTCCCGCGACCCGGCCACCGTCCACGATGGACGGTGGCCGCTCGCCGTCGGGCCGGCTCCAGTCCCGCGGCCGGGGAACCCTTCCCATACCGGTCCGGCCCCGGTACGCCGAGACTCTCCGCAGTGGACGGTGGAGGAGGCACGATGGAGGGTCGGGTGACGCCGGCCGGGGCCGGGCTCGGCACAGGCGGCGGCGAGGCTGCGGAGATGGCCGAGGCGGCCCGGAGGATCCGGGTCGAGGCGCGCCGGGTCGCCGACGTGCGGCACGCTGGACCGGGCGACCCGGGAACTTGTCTGGGCCGGCCCGGCCGCGCAACGCTTCGAGCGCAGCGTCGAACGCCGGCGCCGCGAGCTGCAGACACAGGCCGAAACGCTGGACTTCCTGGCCGACCGGTTGCAGCTAGCCGCCCGGGCGCTGACCGTGCCGGCTCCGGGGCGGGCGCGGTGACCGCGGTGACCGCCGCGCCGCCCTCCGAGGCAACGGAGCGGACCGGCGTGCCGGCCGCGCTGAGCAGCGATGAGCTGCGCGCGCTGGCCAGGGTGGCCGGCGCCGTGCTGCCGCCGGAGCTGCTGGACGGCTGGCACCGGGAGGACATTGCGGTTGCGGACACCGTCGCGGTCCGTTCGCTGCTCGCCCGCGGCCTGCTCCAGCTGCGTCCCGGCGGAGTGGCGCTCACCCGGGCGGCCCGCGGCGCGCTCGATCCGCTGCTGGACGCGCGGGCGTTGGCCGGTCTCAGCCTGCTGGGCCGGGATGGAGACGAGCGGCGGCAGTTGGTCGCCGAGTCCACCGCCGGCACGCTGCTGCTGACCGAGCGGGAGCCGGACGTGTGGACGCTCGACCCGATCCCCGGCCCGGCCGAGCGGGCGCCGCGTGGCTGGCCGCCGACCTGCTGGAGGAGAGCGTGCGGCCGGCGCCGGCCGGTGTGGCTTTCACCGCGCCGGCCAGGACGCTACGGCAGACCGACCGGTTGCTCACCGCCGGCCGCTTCGCCGACGTGGCCACCGCGCTGACCCGGGCCGGGGTTCCTGCCGCGCTCGCCGACGGCTGGGTGACGGTGCTGCGCAGCCGGGTGGCCACCGGGCAGGCCCGATTGACCCGCCGGCTCGCAACCGGTGTCTACTCCGGCGGCGCGGTCCGCTGGGTGGACGCCGGCACCGCCGGGGTCTGGCTGGTGCAGCCGGACGAGCCGCCGGACGACGACGCGGACGACGCAGCCGAGCCGGCGGTCCGGCTCACCGACGCCGGGTGACCGGCGTACAGGCCGCGCTGACCACCCTGCTCGAGGAGGACCCGCGGTGAAGCTCGGCCCGGAGCGGATCGCACAGCTCGCGTACGACGCCGGCTTCCGCGGCCGCGATCTGGCCGTCGCCGTGGCCGTGGCGATGGCCGAGTCGGGCGGTGACACCCGAATCCCCGGTGACACGGGCATCCAGGACCGTACCTGGAGCCCGTCCGTCGGGCTGTGGCAGATCCGGTCGCTGCACGCCGATCGCGGCACCGGTCGGATGCGGGACGAGCTGGCCAACGTGCGGCCCGCGGTGAACGCCCGGCACGCCCGGGCGATCTGGCGGGAGCGCGGCGGCAGCTTCGCGGCCTGGTCGGCGTACACAAACGGCTCGTACCGGCAGTACCTCGACGTCGCCCGCCGGGCCGCGCGGTCGGTCCGGGACGGCGACGGCATCGGCGTGGTCGGTCCCGTCGGTCCCGCCGGTGCGGTCGTGCCGGCCGGGAGCGGCCGGTCCGGCCGGGTCGTGCTGGACGTGCGTGAGCTGGCCCGGCTGGAGGCGCTGCTGGCCACCAGCCGCGACCGGGTCGACCACGCCCTGCGGATTACCCAGCAGGTGGTCGGCGGGCTGTCCGCGCTGCGGGCCGGGCGGCCGGACCCGGCCACCGCCCGGCTGGTGCTCGCCCTGGTCGACCAGCTCGCCGGCCCGGCCGGGCTGCCGCTGGCCGCCCGGCACCTGGACTGGGAGGAGCGGCTGGTCGCCCGCACCCGCACGCTGGCCGAGTCGGCGGCCGGCGACGACGGCCGGGTGTCCCGGGCCGACACGCTCGCCTTCCTCGGCACCCTCGGCCGGCGGATCGAGCTGCCCGAGGCGGCCGTGCTCGAGGCCCTGGTGGCCGGCGGGCTGCGGCTGCGCCGAGACCGTCCACATCAGACGGTGCTGGTCGGGGAGGTGGTCGGCCCAGCGGTGCCGGTGCGACCGGCACTGCCGGCGCCCCGGGCGATGGGCCCGCTGCCGTTGGCCGGGCTCTCCCGGTTCGGCAACGGCCGGCTGCCGGCCAGCCGGCTGGATGGCATCGGACACCGGGAACGGCTTGCCGCGCCGGCAGCGCGACACTTCCGCCGGATGGCGGCGGCGGCGCGGGCCGCGGGCGTGCCGCTGCCGGTGATCCGCGGCTACCGGTCGTACCCGGAGCAGGCGGCCCTGCAGGCCCGCGCGGACGGCGCCCCGGTGGCCGCGCCCGGCACCAGCCCGCACGGCTGGGGGTTCTCCGCCGACCTGGACGTCTCCGCCGCCCGGACTCTGCACTGGCTGCAGGCGAACGCGGCCCGGTACGGCTTCTTCGCCGACCTTCCGGCCGATCCGGCCACTGGACCTACCGCCCCGCCTGACGGCGATCGGCCGGCCCCGCAGGGGGCTCCCGCGGGGCCGGCCGAGGATCGACGGGATATTCAGAGCTGCAGCCAGCCCCACCGGTGCAGCCCCGGGACGTACACCTTGGTCATGCCGCCGCTGCGGGTGGACGTCGGCCGGACCTGCCAGCGGTCGAAGACGTTGCCGATGACGAAGCGGTTGGCCGCGTCCCGCAGCGTGGCGTTGTGGGTCATCCGACGCTTCGCCGCCGGGATCGCCCCGTGCGACGGCCGCCAGGCCACCGCCCGCCAGTACGGCGGGAACTGGCTGCGCCCGGACAGGATCCGCTTCGGCACCGGCCGGCCGGCCGGGAAGCTGATGGTGCGGGTCTCCCACCGTCCGTTGTGGAAGATCTGGTAGCTGCCGGTCTGCCCGACCGACGTGCCGATGCAGGTGCTGTCAGTGACGAAGCTCCACCAGGGGAAGCCCTTGGCGTGCCCGCCGGGGTCGGACACCGCGGCGACCCGCGACGTCACGTTGTAGCGCCAGTTGATGGTGCGGCCGGCCGGGATCGTCCACCGCCGGCCGCCCGGGTTGACCGGGTAGTTGGCGAGGACCGTGCAGTTGCGCACCACGTGGTAGGCGACGATCAGGATCCGGCGGTGGCCACGGACCTGGCCCTCCTTGGGTCCGCCGGCCGCCGCGGTCCTTGTCACGGCCCCGGCCGTATGGCCGCCGGCCAGGTCGGCCGCGGTGACCGCCCCGGCCGTCACCAGCCCGGCCACCATCAGCGCGGCGACCGTCCTGCGGCCCGGCCTGCGCGGGCTTCTCCGCATCGAATGCTCCTCGGTTCGAGGGGCGGCCTCTCGTGGCCGCACCCGATACCGTCGAGCCTGCGCGACGGACGCTGCGAGTGAAATGGGAAAGGTTTCCTGATTCGCACCGGTTGAGGCCGGTTCGGTCCGACGGTCAGGCCGGGCGGCGGCCGAGCAGCGTGAACAGCGGCTCGGCGTCCGGGTCGAGCGTGTCGTCGTCGGCGGCCGGCTCGACCGTCCGCACATCGCCGTCCCCGAGGTCGACGGTGACCCGCCAGGAGACCGCGGTAGCGTCGCCGGCCACCTCCTCGACCCGGCGTACGACGGTGATGCTGTGCCAGCGCTCCGCGGGCGACAGGTGGTCGGTCACCCTGCGGCCCGGCACCGCCCTGGTGACCGCACCGGCGGGCCCGGCGGGCACTCCCAGCGCGGCCAGCGCGGCGTCCGCGTCGCCGTCCGTGCCGAGCAGGTCGAAGCGGTGCAGGTCGCCGGACACCCGGTGGCGCACCACGTGCCCGCGCCGGCCGACGGCGACCACGCTGGAGTCGGCGCCGGTGGTGTCCTCGCGGTCGACCACGTAGCGGACCGGGCCGGTGACCACCGGGTCCAGCAGCGCGGCGGCGCCCGGCGCCAGCACCACCCGGCCGCCGTCCTCGACGACCAGGCCGCGGGCGGCCAGCGTGGCCACGAACCGTCCGGTGAGCAGCGGGTGGCGCTCAGCCGGCAGCTCGTCGAAGACCGATCGCGTCACCCCAGGGAAGCGATCCGCGCCGAGCCGGCGGGCCAGCGCGTCCAGCTCGTCGGCGGTGGCGATCAGCCAGGTCACCCGAAGGCTCCCCGCAACGCCGAGCCGATCCTGCGCCCGGCCCAGTCCTGGGCGCCGTCGACGGCGTCCGCCACGGCGTCGGCGGCTGCCACCGCGCCCTTGGCGGCCGTGGCGGTGGTGTCCATGCCGAGCACGACCAGGTCCGCGCCGTACCCGAAGGATTCGTTGATGGCCGCGCCCGGCACCCCGAGCGGGCCGGCCGCCCCCCAGGCGTCGGCGGCCAGGTGGTTGCTGGAGCCGGCCAGCGCCATGAAGTCGCGGACGTCAGTGGCCGCCTGGCTCAGCCCGGTCTGCGGCTCGTCCCGGCGCAGCTTCTCCCCGTCCGCCAGGTACTGCTGGGCGTCCACGACCACCCCCGCGTACGGGATCGCGCCGAACAGCTTCGCGGCCGGCTTGCGCAGGCCCTTACCGGCCTTCGGGCCGTACGAGGCCGGGGTACGCACGCCGTAGTTCGCGCGGAGGCCGCCGCCGATGCGCTCGTCGAGCACCGCCCGCATCCGCTGCACCGCGCTGGCCGACCGCCACTCATCGCGGTTGGCCAGCGTGCGGGCGGTGGCCCCCCACTCGTGCCAGCCCGCCGCTTGGCCCAGCGCCTTGGTGCCGGTCAGCAGGCCGAGCACACCGGCCCACCGGCGGGCCCGGCCGGCCCGGTCCGACTTGTGCAGACCGAGGTCGGTCAGCTCGCCGAAAATCGCATTCCCGACCTTCACCCCGACGCCGGTGGCGGTGAAGAAGCCCGTCCGGTCCAGGTGCTCGACCTTCTCCGCGGTCCGCGTCAGGTAGCGGGAACCCGCCTCCAGCCCGGCCCCGGTGCCGGCCAGCTGGCTGCCGAGCGAGCGCCGCTCCGCCTCCACCGCCGCGACCAGCTCACCCGGCAGCCCGCTGGTGTCCACGACCAGCAGGGCCAGCGACGCCGCGCTCAGCGCGGAACGTGCCCGGTCCAGGGTGCCGGCCAGCGCGCGCATCTCGCCCGGCGCGAAGACGAACCGGGCGCCCCCGTCAGCCGACACCGGGCACCTTCCGGGCCGCCAGCGTCGACGCCCGCAACTCAGCCTCCCGGGCGCCGCGGGCGAGCAGCCCGACCAGCGCGCCGAGCCGGCCGGCGGCGGACCGCACCGAGCCGTCCATCCCGGACAGCTCGGTACGCAGCCGGCTCGCCGCCGGGCTGGTGAACCGGGTGCCGGCGGCGGCCGCGCCGACCGACGGCACGCCGTCCAGCTCCCGGGCCGCGCGGGCAACCTGCACCTGGGCGGCGCGGCAGGCGACCATCTCGTCCAGCGCCTTGGTGATCTCTGCATCGAGGGCGGCGTTGTGGCGCCTCGCCTGGTCCGCGGCGGACGTCGTAGGGATGTCGAGCACGCGACCAGTCTGTGCCGCCCGCGCCTGCCGCGGAACGGGAAGACCTCCCCACCGCAGACGGCCGGCGGTCCGCCGCGGGCGAGGACCTTCCTCTCCGATCCTGGCTCTCCCTCGAACCGCCGGCAATGACCCACGGATGAAGTGCCTGACACAAACACGTAGCGCCGAGGACCGAGTTGGTGAGCCCTGCCCCAGATGAGAGCTGGGCCTTGACCTGGCCGCGATCGCAGGAGTCGTCGACGGCGAACACGACCAGGTCGAGGCGCTGCGCCGCCATTACCGCTGCTTGTTGGCCGAACGGGACCGGCTGGACCGGCTGCTGCACACCGTCGCCGGCACGATCACCCACCTGGAAAGGGGAACTGCCATGGCTACAGAAGAAATGTTCGAGGGATTCCGATTCACCCCGGAGGTGATCGCCGACCTGGAGGCGAAGGTGATCGAGCGGACCGGTCAGGTCGAGCAGCCGGAGTTCGCCGAGATCAGGCGCCGCACTGCCAGCTGGGGTGAGGAGGACTTCCGCGAGGTGGAGCGCCAGGGCGCCGATATCGAGCGGCGGCTGCTGGCGTTGCTGCGCGACGGAGTGGCCGTCGACGACCCGGCGGTATTCGCCGTGTTCGATGACGACGTGGCCGCGCAGCGCAGGCTGCTGTCCCTGGACGGTGCCCGTTACGCGGCGCTTGGCGAGGCGTTCGCGGCCGCGCCGGAACTCCGTGAGCACCTTGACGCGCAGCATCCCCACCTGGCCGAGTACATGCGTGACGCGATGGTCGCGTACGCCGCGGCGCGAATGAGTTGACCCAGATGCGCATCGATCGTGATCTGACCGTGCCCACGGCCGACGGTGCCGTGCTGCTTCTCGATCACCACCATCCCGCGGCTGCCACGGGGAGAGCTGTGGTCGTGTGGATCCGCACACCGTACGGGCGCAAGCACATCGGCCCGATCGCGAAACGGTTCGCCAAGCGCGGCGCGCACGTGATCGTCGAGGCGGTCCGCGGCACCGACGGGTCAGGCGGCAGCTTCGACGGTTCCACGTTCGAGCCCGAGGACGGGCTCGCGGTGGCGGCGTGGCTGCGCGCGCAGCCGTGGTTTCCCGGGGTGATCGTGACCTGGGGACTGAGCGCCCTCGGCTACGCTTGTTGGGCGCTGGCCGGTGCGGACATCCCGGAATGGCGGCTGGCGATCCTGCAGGACGCGCAGTCCGAACTCCGCGACGCCGTCGTCTATCCCGGCGGCGCGTTCGCCGCGAAGACGGTGCTCGGCTACCTGCACAGCATCGAATGGCAGGTCGTCCACCCACGCGCCTCGCCGCCGCGGACCATGCTCGCCGAGGTGCGCGCGGCCAGGAGAGCGCGTCGGGTGCTGACATCGCTGCCGCTCGGCTCGGCTGACCAGCGCCTAACCGGGCACCGCGTCGACTACTTCCAGGACTGGCTCGCCGCCGAGCGGGACGACGCCTGCTGGAAGCAGCGTGACCTGCGCGGCAACGCCGCTGCCATGGCCGAGCGGGTACACCTGGCCAGCGGCTGGTACGACGTCTGCCTGTCGTCGGTGCTGGCCGACTACGCCGCGCTGCGCGCCGCCGGCAAGACGGTCCGCCTGATCCACGGCCGTGGTACCACGGCCGTGGATCCGTGGACAAGGGCTACCGCGCTGACATGGACGCCTGGCTCGATGCGATCGTCGACGAACATCTTCCACGCGGCGAACCCGTGCGGGTGCACGTCGTCGGCGGCGCCGGGTGGCGCGAGCTAGCCGACTGGCCGCCGCCGGGGTTCGGATCGCAGACGTGGCATCTGCAGCCGGCAGGGGGCCTCAGCACATCCCCAGCGCCGCCGAGCGACCCGGACCGTTTCCGCTACGACCCCGCCGATCCGACCCGGCCGTGGGCGGGGCGATGGAGAACTTTGACGGCAACGCCGGCGCCAAGGACAACCGTCAGCTCGAAGCCCGCGCCGACGTGCTGACCTATACCAGCGAGGCGCTGAGCGCCGACCTCGACGCGATCGGCCCGGTCAGCGCGAGCATCGTCATCCGCTCCAGCCTGCCGCACACCGACCTGTGCGCCCGGCTGTGCGACGTCGCCCCGGACGGCCGCTCCACCAACCTGTGCGACGGTGTACGGCGACTACGCCCGGACAACGCCGTCTCGAACGCCGACGGCACCCGCACCGGCGAACTGGACCTGGGTGGCGTGGCCCACCGTTTTCGAACCGGACACCGCATCCGGCTGCAGGTCAGCAGCGGCGCGCACCCGCGCCTGCACCGCAACACCGGCACCGGAGAACCGCTCGCGACCGCAACCCGGCTGGCTGCCGCGGACCAGGAGATCTTCCACGACGCGAAGCGCGTCTCCGTGCTGCGACTGCCCTGCGCCTGACAGCTAGCTGCAGCTCCGGCTGTCGCCGCAAGCCGACCCCTCTGCGGGAACGCCGCAGGCCAACAGTGGTGCCGGAGCAAAGGTGAACCGTAAGGCCCGCCCGATGAAGATTCCCGCTCCGGTGCCCTATCCGGGACACCCTCGCCACGAGCTGCGATCATCACCGGCTGGGTAGGTCGGCCTGGGTCAACTGAGTGCTGTCACCACGCCCTCCGGATGATCATGCAGGCTGCCGCGAGCTCATGCATGGGTCCAACGCGCGCTCGTCGGCCTGGTCGTGCTGGTACCTAGACATCGATGTGGACACGGCGTCCTCAACCCGAACCGCCGACCTACGACGCCTGGTTCGCCGGTGCGACGGGAGCTGTTCTGCGTGATCGGCTCGCTCGCGTGTCAAGGGCCATTGAGTTCTGCCCTGGAGCGGTCGTGGGACCTGCCTGGTGGCGGACTGGGCTGGTCCGTGGCGGTGGCGGTGGGTGCTGACAGGGGCCGGTGGTGAGTTCCTGGCCGATCACGAGGTCGACCTGGCCGCCGACGCGGCGCGGCGGGGTGCCGGGTGGGAGGGGTTCACCGACTTCGAGTGGTCCTGCGCTGGCGCGCCCCGGTGGACAGATCGACAGTGACGGCTTCGATTTCCGAGTCGCCGGCAAGGGTTTCGTCTGGTCCTATCCCGAGCGCAGTGCAGGCAAGCCGCGCGCTGGTCATGCTGCGCTTGGTCCGCATCGACGCCGCACGCCTGTGGGAGCTGGTCACCGACGCATGGCGGATGCGCGGCCCTGACCCACTCGTCCAGGACCCGAGGATGGCGCCGACCCCGCCAACGTAGGCACGGAGGATGTGTCAGCTGAGTCGGGCCACGACGGATGCCGAGGGCCACGGCACCTCGCCGAACCGCGGCTGCACGCGGCCGGCTTCGTGGACACACCGCTGTCCGCGGCGCTGCTCGGCGACGACCTGGACCGGCGGCGCGACCAGCTCCGGGCGACGCTTCCGATCGGCCGGGTGGTGGGGCCGGCCGACGTCGCCGCGCTCGCCGTGCACGTCATGACCAACACCGCGCTGACCGGCGCCACCTTCGACATCGACGGCGGCCAGCAACTGGTCTCCAGCGGCTGAACGGTGGAGGAGACGCCATGCCCGGCTCGACGGACAGGGCGGCGGAGCCGGTGACTCAGTTCACCGTCGCGGAGATCCTGCCGTCGTACTGGTGGATCACCTTCGAGAACGGACCAGTGAACCTCGTCGATCCCGACTCGATCGAACAACTCGGCAGGCTCATCGGCCGGATCGAAGAGTCACCGCGCCTAACCGTCGTCGTGTTTGACAGCGCCAACCCGGAGTACTTCATGGCGCACTGGGACCTGCGGGCCGATCGGGCGCGAGTGGCGGCGATGGCACCAGGACCCACCGGACTGCACCCCTACGCCGACAACCTCGTCAGGCTGGCCAAGATCCCCGCTGTGACGATCTCCGCCATCAGGGGCCGGGCGCGTGGAGCCGGAAGCGAGTTCGTGCTGGCCACCGACATCCGCTTCACCGGGCAACGAGCGATCCTCGGACAAATTCGAGGTGGGCGTCGGAGCGGTCCCCGGCGGCGGCTCGATGGCCCGGCTGGTCGGCCGTGGCCGGGCCGCCGAGACCGTCCTGGGTGCCGACGACCTGCCGGCAGACCTCGCGGAACGCTACGGGTTCGTGAACCGGGTACTTCCGGACGCCGGCCTTGGCGAGTTCGTGGACGCCTGTTCGACAACGGTCTGCAGACCCCGACCGGGGTGGAACAGGACCTAGGACGCGCGGTGGGCGACTTCGCCCGACTGCTGGACGCGACGGAGCCCGATGCGCCCGGCTGATCCCTTTTCGCACCTCAACCGGCCCTGAGAACGCCGCAAAGGTCCTGTTGTCGGGCTCCGATGCCAGTGGGAGACTTCCCGGCGGGCGACCTGGCGGGCAAGCGACGTACGCCTGCGCCGGAGCGGTCTCCCCCAGGAGTGTGGGGCATGACCGGCGGCGGGTTCCTGGCCCGGCTGCGCGGGCGAACGCACGAGTGCGAGAGCCTGACCGGCCTGGTGACCTCCCTGCGGGCCGGAATGGTCATCTCCTACGCCCTGGCCGCGGATCACCCCGACCGGGTCGACCACCTGGCCGTCGCGGAGACCAACCTCCCGGGCATCGGCAACCAGAACCTCTTCCAGGACGCCGCGACCAACAACGTGCTCTGGCACGTCCTGTTCAACCGGATCGAGACGTTGAACGAACAGCTCGTCCGGGGCCGCGAGGACGTCTTCTTCGAGTACGAGCTCGCCCATCGCACCGTGCGGCCGCTGCCCGCTCACGCCATCCGCTACTACGTCGACCACTACGCGTCCAGCCGCGACGCGCTGCGCGGCAGCTTCGAGCTCTACCGCGCGCTCGATGCCACCGCGGCACAGAACAAGCAGCGGTTTGACCCGGCACCTGACGATGCCGGTCCTGGCCGTCGGCGGCATGCGCAGTGTCGGCGACAGGGTCGCGGCCACGATGAAGGCTGCCGCGGACAACGTGCAGACCCTGGTCATCCCCGGCTGCGCCCACTTCGTCGCCGAGGAGGCGCCCGATCAACTGCTGGCGACCCTGATCCCGTTCCCGACCTCGTGACTTCTCCGTGCACTCGTCCGCCGGACAGCCCCCGGGCCCGTCCCCAGGCCCGACGGAGTGTCCACCGGCCGATGCGAAGCGGGACCGGCCGGACGCGACTCTGGGCACCGATGAACTGAGTCATCTCCGGTGCCCACCCACCCGTGAACTCGATCCGAGGAGGCAGCAATCCATGTTCAGGTCCATGTCGTCTTCGCTGTTGTGGCGAGGGTTGCTCGCGGTGGTGGTTGGCGTGCTGTCGGTCGCCTGGCCGGACATCACCGTCGGTGCGTTCGTGATCCTCTTCGCGGTCTACGCGTTCCTGGCAGCCGTCACCGACGGGGCGAGGGCGTTCGCGAGCGACCGCGTCGGGCCGGTGGTCGGCTATCTGCTGCTCGCGCTGCTGTCGGCCGCCGCCGGTGTCGTCGCGCTGGCCTGGCCCGGCATCACGGCGCTCGTGCTCACCGTCTGGGTCGCCGTCTGGGCGTTCGTCACCGGCGCCGTCGAGATTTCGATGGCGTTCCAGGGTGGTGACCGTGCAGGTGCACATGGCATCTGGCTACTGCTGGGTCTGGTCTCGGTGGCGCTCGGGGTCGTGCTGATGATCCGGCCAGATATCGGCGCGCTGGCGCTGGCCACCGTGTTCGGGTTGTTCAGCATCGTCTCCGGCATCTCCGCGATCACGCTCAGCGCCGAGATGCGCCGGGTCGGCAAAGCCTGACGTGCCGGTGGCCGAGAGCCAGCAACGATCAACGCAGAGGAGAGGGCTATGACAGAAGCGACGACGTCTGCGCCAGGTGCGGGCGAGGGAGTCGCAGGGGCCGCGGAGCCGACCATCCGACCCTTCCGGGTCAGCGTCCCGGACGAGGAGCTCGTCGACCTGCGGCGGCGCATCACCGCCATGCGGTGGCCTGAACGCGAGACGGTCGCTGATCGGTCGCAGGGCGTTCAACTGGAGACGATGCGGGAGCTCGCCCGCCGTTGGGCTACCGACTACGACTGGCGCAAGGTGGAGGCGAGACTGCAGGCCCTTCCGCAGTTCATCACCGAGATCGACGGCGTCGACATCCACTTCATCCATGTCCGGTCGAAGCATGACGGCGCGCTGCCGCTCGTGGTCACGCACGGCTGGCCCGGCTCGATCATCGAACAGCTCAAGATCATCGACCCGCTGGTCGACCCGACGGCGCACGGCGCGAGCGCGGAGGACGCCTTCCATCTCGTGATCCCGTCACTGCCCGGCCATGGCTTCTCCGGCAAGCCGGTCGAGACCGGCTGGGATCCCATTCGCATCGCGCGCGCCTGGGTCGTACTGATGGATCGGCTCGGATACTCGCGCTTCGTGGCGCAGGGTGGCGACTGGGGAAACGCCGTCACCGAACAGATGGCGCTCCTCGAGCCGCCGGGACTGCTCGGCATCCATACCAACATGCCGGCCACCGTCCCGGCCGAGGTGACGAAGGCGCTCCAGTTCGGCGACCCTGCGCCAGCGGGCCTGTCCCCCGACGAGATGAGCGCCTGGGATCAACTCGACTTCTTCTACAAGCACGGTCTCGCCTACTCCCAGGAGATGGGAAACCGGCCGCAGACCCTGTATGCGCTCGAGGATTCGCCCGTCGGCCTGGCGGCCTGGATGCTCGACCACGACGCGGCCAGCCTGGCGCTCATCACGCGCGTCTTCGCCGGCGAATCCGAGGGCCTGACACCGGACGACGTCCTCGACAACGCCACCCTCTACTGGCTGACGCGCACCGGCGTCTCGGCGGGCCGTCTCTACTGGGAGAGCAAGCTCGCCTTCTTCGCCCCCAAAGGTGTCCGGCTTCCGGTCGGCGTCAGTGTGTTTCCCGACGAGATCTACGCGGCCCCGCGCAGCTGGGCAGAAAGCGCATATCCCAACCTGACCCATTTCAACCGGCTCCCCAGCGGCGGCCACTTCGCCGCCTGGGAGCAGCCGCAACTGCTCTCCGAGGAGGTCCGGGCCACGTTCCGGCCACTGCGCGGCTGAGCAGCGCAGTATGCCGTGATGGCCTTGAGCCCTGCGGGCGCGGCCGGTGCTCGGTGGGCGAGCTCGACCATGACCACGTCGAGCAACGCCACGAAGCGGACGCCGGACCAGGCGGGCCGTGGGCCCCACGTTCGGCGCCCTGCACCGTGACGGCCGGGCAGAGCACCGCGGCCAGTCTCGCCATCGAGTCCAGACAGCACGGTCAGGGAGCTTGTACCTCCGTTCGGCAACAACGTCACTCGTCGTATCGGACGTTGGTGGTTGCGGTGGGTTGCGTCACGATGGGCTGTGTCAGCTGCGGGGACGACCAGTTGGGGGTCAGGGGTGGCGGACTCCGATGTGGACTCCGGAACGCCGGGTGCGGATGATCTCGAGGACGCCGTGGCGGTCTTCACGACGATGCGGCCACGCCTGTTCGGGATCGCGTACCGCATGCTCGGCAGCGTCAGCGAAGCCGAGGACCTGGTGCAGGACGTGTGGCTGCGCTGGCAGACGAGCGCGCCGCCTACGTGCTGCGGGAGGCCTTCGACTATGTGGCCGCCTACCTCCACACGCTCACGGGCCCGATCGTTCTCGTCGGCCACTCCTACGGCGGCGCGGTCATCACCAACGCGGCGACCGGCGTTCCCAACATCCGGGCGCTGGTCTACGTCGACGGATTCGCGCCCGACGAGGGCGAGGCCGTCGCGACCATCTCCTACTTCAAGGGCGGCCACCTCGGGCTGATCTCCGACCCGAAGGCGGTGACGCGGGTGATCGAGCAGGCGGCGAAGGCGACCGCATAGCCGCAACGGACCGGACCCCACGAGGTCGGTCAATCGAGAAGCTTCGAAAGGACGTGAGCACGTCATGAGCAAGCATCTCCTCGAGACGGCGGCCCAGGAGTTCGCGGACGCCACGTCGCAGCCCCCGTTCCTGTACGAGCTCGGCCCGGACGGTGCCCGCAAGGTCCTCGACGACGTCCAGGCCGCCCCGATCGCCAAGCCGGACGTCGCCGACAAATGGATCACCGTTCCCGCCGAGGTCGGGGACGTGCGGGTCCGCATCCTGAGGCCCGTCGACGCGAGCGGCGTCCTGCCCGCCGTCCTCTACATGCACGGCGGCGGCTGGATTCTCGGCAACTCCGGAACTCATGACCGGCTCGTACGCGAGCTGACCGTCGGTGTGAACGCCGCCGTCGTGTTCGTCGAATACGACCGGTCCCCCGAGGCCCGGTACCCGGTCGCACTCGAACAGGGCTACGCCACAGCACGGTGGATCACCGAGCACGGTTCGACCGAGGGCCTTGACGCAACACGGCTTGCGGTGGCCGGAGACTCGGTCGGCGGCAACCTGACGGCCGCCCTGGCGATTCTCGCCAAGCAGCGCGGGGACGTCACGTTCGTGCACCAGTCGCTGTACTACCCGGTCACCGACGCCGGGCAGGACACCGACAGCTACCGCGAGTTCGCCGAGGGCCCGTTCCTCACCGCGAAGTCGATGGCCTGGTTCTGGGACGCCTACCTGCCTGACAAGGGCACCCGCGCCGAGATCACCGCGTCACCGCTCCGGGCGAGCATCGACCAACTCGCCGGGTTGCCGGAAGCCTTCGTGATCGTCGACGAGAACGACGTCCTCCGCGATGAGGGCGAAGCGTACGCCCGCAAGCTGACAGAGGCCGGCGTGCGCTGCACCTGCGTCCGCTACAACGGCATCATCCACGACTTCATGATGCTCAACCCGCTCCGCCAGACGGCCGCCACCACCGGCGCGATCGAGCAGGCGATCCACGTCCTCCGCAAGGCAGTCGGCACCGACTGACCCTGGTCCCTGTCCGGAATGAGAGGCAGAAGATCATGACTGAGCAGCAGCCGACCGTCGTCCTCCTCGGGCACTCCTACGCGGGCCTGGTGATCACCGAGGCGGCGTCAGGCAACGACGCGGTGGCCGCTCTGGTCTACGTCTGCGCCTTCGCGCCGGACCACGGCGAGAGCCGCGTTCGCACTGTCCATGCGGTTCCCGGCCGCCGTGCAGCGGTTCGGGGCCGAACGGGCCGGTGCCCGGAGCAGCCGCGAGGTGCCCACCGGCTCGCACGCGGTCGCCGTGTCGAACCCCGACGTGGTCGCCGAGACGATCTTCGACGCGGTCGACGCAGCGATGGTGAAGGTGCCGGCCGTCAGCTAGGCCGAGTTCAGGAAGACACCGGCGCCGAACGGCGGGGCACCGGTAACGGAGCGCACGCAGCAGAACCCGCCTGCGCTGTCGTGACCGGTGCCCGCTCCGGCGCTGCGATCTGCGACAACTCCATGTCCAAGCAACTAAGTCCGATCGGTGTTGTCCGTCCGGTCTGAGCCGGCGACCGGACGGCACCCACGGGTCCAGCGGAACAGAGGAGATACTCATGAAGATCGTCGTCGTCGGTGGTACCGGTCTGATCGGCTCGAAGGTGGTGACGAGGCTCGGCGAGCACGGCCACGAGGCGGTAGCCGCGGCGCCGAACACCGGGGTCAACACCCTGACCGGCGAAGGGCTCGCCGATGCCGTGGCCGGGGCGGCGGTAGTGATCGACGTATCGAACTCGCCGTCGTTCGAAGACGCCGCGGTGCTGGACTTCTTCGAGACCTCTACCCGGAACCTGCTTGCCGCGGCGGCGGCTGCCGGCATCGGTCACTACGCCGCGTTGTCCGTCGTGGGGACCGCGCGACTGCCCGACAGCGGCTACCTCCGCGCAAAGGTCGCGCAGGAGAAGCTGATCGAGAAGTCCTCGATCCCGTACTCGCTCGTGCACGCGACACAGTTCTTCGAGTTCGTCGCGAGCATCGCCGACGCGGCGACCGAGGGCCGGACGGTCCGGATGGCGCCGGTGGCGTTCCAGCCCGTCGCGGCCGACGACGCTGCTGCGGCGGTAGCCCGTACAGCGATGGGCTCGCCGCTCAACGGACGCGTCGAAGTGGCGGGGCCCGAGCAGTACCGGATGGACGAGTTCTTCCGCACGGCGCTCGCCGCCCACCAGGATCCTCGCGAGGTCGTCACGGACGAGCACGCCAGGTACTTCGGGACAGAACTGAGCGAGCGGTCCCTGGTACCGCTCGGCGCCGCGATTCTCGGCGAGGTCCGGTACGCCGACTGGCTGGCCGGCAGGAAGTAACGCGGTCCACGTCCTGACGGCGCAGTTGGACTTGTTCGGCTCGTCCTTGTCGAACCGGTAGAGCGCGGCCTGGTTGATGTTGATCAGGTGCGGGCCGGTCGGCGGCGCCGAGGTGACGGCCGACAGTTGCTGCCAGGCCGGTTGGCTCGGCTGCGGGGCTGACCCGACGACCGTGCCGCCGGTGCCGGTACGGTCCGCCTCGCTGGCGATCTTGTCCACGACCTCCAGCGTGTTGTTACCGCCGGCCTGATCGGCCGTTCCCGCCTGGCCGGTCGATGCGGTCTGGCCGGTCGATGCGGGAGCCGGTGCGCTGGTCGGCGCGGCAGCCGCACCGGTCTTCGTCCCGTTGTCGCCGATGGAAATCGTCGTCTGTGTACGAGTGGGCGGCCGCGATGGGCCGGCCGAACAAGGGAGACGGGGATGGCGCAGGACGTCAACATTCCCGGAGACGAGCTGCGCGAGGCGCAGCACATGCTCGGCTTCGTGCACGACCTCATCGACATGGGGCACACACATTCGACTTCGACGCGGTGGCGTGCCTCCCAGTTTCCGGACAGCGGACCTAATAAGGTGCGATCCGGAATGGAGGATGGGAAATGCCGGAACGGCGCAGGAAGTTTTCTCCCGAGTTTCGGGATGAGGCAGTGAAGATGGTG